>Ga0247740_1000122_pt1 | contig 39942 bp, 30 predicted proteins | sample UWRJL148409B2_FD_180942 | JGI IMG/M metagenome (GOLD analysis project Ga0247740, IMG submission 180942) | Plant litter microbial communities from Arlington Agricultural Research Station in Wisconsin, United States - UWRJ-L148-409B-2 | ecosystem: Environmental > Terrestrial > Plant litter >...
AAAATTTAGTTTTTTAAATACTTCTCTAAAAATTGATCTTGTTCCCAAAGTAGGTGTAAGATGTTTTCTTTGGCAACATAACTATGTGCTTCTTTAGGTAAAATTACCATTCTTGTAGTGGCTCCCAAACCTTTTAGTGCTTGGTAATAACGCTCTGTTTGCAAAGTAAAAGTACCTGGATTATTATCAGCTTCACCATGAACTAATAAAAGCGGCGTTTTCATTTTGTCTGCATTCATAAAAGGAGACATTGCAGTATAAACCTCAGGAGTTTCCCAATAATTACGTTGTTCGCTTTGAAAACCAAATGGAGTTAAGGTTCTGTTGTAAGCACCACTTCTTGCAATTCCGCAAGCAAACAGGTTAGAATGTGTCAATAAATTAGCGGTCATAAAAGCACCGTATGAATGTCCTCCAACGGCTACTTTTTTACGGTTGATATATCCTAAAGCATCTACAGCATCAATAGCAGCTTCGGCATTGGCTACCAATTGAGGTATAAAGTTGTCGTTAGGTTCTGTAGTTCCTTCGCCAATAATAGGAAAAGCAGCATCATCAAGAACCACATATCCTTTGGTTACCCAATACACAAATGATCCGTAATAAGGAAACGTAAATTCGTTTGAGTTTTGAGTCGATTGGCCTGCACTGTTTTTGTCTTTGTATTCAGCCGGATAAGCCCAGATTAACAACGGTAGTTTCTCTTTTTTGACTTTGTCATAACCGGCAGGTAAATATAAAGTTCCGGAAAGTTCAACACCATCTTTACGTTTGTATTTAATGACTTCTTTACTTACGTTTTTAATACTTTCAAAAGGATTTTGGAAAGATGTAATTGGCGTAAGGCTATTTTGTTTTTTAATATTTCTGAAATAATAATTAGGATAGTCACTTTTAGACTGAATCTGAACTAAAACTTTTCCGGTTTTAAAATCTTCGATCCCTAATAAATCTTCTTTTTTGTCTTTATAAGTCGAAGTGTAAAGGCGTTTTGACTGTAACGTTTTTAAATTAAATTCATCAATAAAAGGGAATTGTCCTTCTTTTGTATATCCTTCGCCAATGCGATATGCATTTTCTTTTTCGATCGCTAACACATATTTATTGTATTCATTCTTTTTAGTTTCAAAAATTCCGGGATCTGAGTAAACATCTTGCTGGTTTCTGTCTGTAATAACTTTTGGCTGCTGGCTTGGGTTAGACGGATTTATTAAATACGTTTTTGTATTTCGGGTGTCGTACCATTCGTCAGTAAGAAAAGCAATATTATCATTACCCCAAACTATGTCGTTATAACGTTGAGGTACTTTTGCTAAAGTTGTTGCATTGTTTGCAAAAGGCGCATCCCAAAGAAAAACTTCGTCTCTAAAATCAACTTTATTTGCTGGATCTCCTTCATCAAGAGCTACAACATAAGATAACGTAGCCGGTTTGTCGTTTCTCCAGGCCATTTCTCTTTTTCCTTTTCTAACGGCCATAAAACCTTTAGGAATTATTTCGTTTAAAGGAACTTCATTAACCGTTTTAATTTCTTTTCCTCTTGCATCGTAAACAACTGTTTTAGATGGAAATCTGTATAGAGGTACCACATACGAAAAAGGTTTCTGAATAGTAGTTAACATAATATAATTACCATCTGGTGAAATTCTTTCTCCCGCATACATTGCCGCTTCTTTAAATAGCGTCGCAGTTCCGTCAAGGTTGACTTTGTACAATTCTGATGTAATGATATTTTCAAAATTAATTTCGTCATTTTGATTTTTCAACATATCAGGATAGGTTCTGTTTTGAGATTTTGCACCTGATGTACTTGAAATAATTGGACCTGTTGGTAAATCTTTTTTAGAATCTAATAAAGGCTTCCTGTTTTTAGGAAGCATTTTTACCAGGATAGTTTCACTGTCTAAAAACCAGCTAAACGGATTGCCAAGATTTGCATTAACAGTCGCATCGGTAAGTTTTGTTGCTTTTGCCGTTGCTACATCTACAACCCAAAGTTCTACGCCTGAAGTTGTAGTATGCGAAAACAAAATTTTCTTATCATTTGGCGACCATGAAATGTTGCTTATTTTAGCATTTTCAGGTAACCCTGCAACTTGTGTTTCGTTTTTTGAGCTAATCTTTCTTAATTTAAGATTGGTAGTATAAGTAACCGTACTCGATATATTAGTTACCGGATTAATTCTCAGTCCACCTAAACGAAGCTCTTCCTGGTTTAAATCGTCTAATGTTTTATAGGTGTTTCTGTACATTAGTAACATGGTTTCCTTTTTAGTATCCATAGATACTGTTGGAGCTCTTTGGTAATCGGCTAGATCTAGTATAGATTTAGAAGGTTTTTGATAGGTTAGGTTTTCCTGAGCAAAGGCAAAAAAGCCCATGTTTAGAAATAAGAGGAGAGTAACCTTTAATTTCATAATTTGAATTTTAGGAGTTTAAAAAAATGCTTTTCATAATGTTTGACTAAAGTACTTTAAACTTGTTACATTTTATACGTTATTTTTCATACTTTTCAGTGTTTTGGTATGAAAACTGTTTTTTCGTGATACAAATAGCTTCAATTGAATTTATAATTGAAGTATATTAAATTGCCAATTACGAAAAAAACACTAATTTGTACGCTAATGATTTAAAGTATACTTAAATTTGCAATCGAATTTTTTAATAAATAATAAAACAATATGTATCACTCAAAAATAGCGGGCTTAGGATATTATGTTCCTTCAAATGTTGTGACCAATGATGATTTGTCTAAGATTATTGATACCAATGATGAGTGGATTCAGGAGCGCACGGGAATTCAGGAACGCAGACATATCATTCGTGGAGAAGATACCACAACTTCAATGGGAGTAAAAGCAGCTAAAATTGCGATAGAACGTTCTGGCGTAGCCAAAGAAGATATTGATTTTGTAGTTTTTGCTACATTAAGTCCTGATTACTATTTTCCAGGTCCCGGAGTTTTGGTGCAACGCGATTTAGGATTACGTACCGTAGGAGCATTAGATGTTAGAAATCAATGTTCTGGTTTTGTTTATGCTATTTCTGTTGCAGACCAGTATATTAAAACAGGAATGTATAAAAATATTTTGGTGATTGGTTCTGAGGTACATTCTACAGGATTAGATATGACAACCCGCGGACGTGGAGTTTCGGTAATTTTTGGAGATGGAGCAGGAGCAGCGGTTTTAAGCCGTGAAGAAGATCTGACAAAAGGAATTTTATCTACTCACTTGCATTCAGAAGGACAACATGCAGAGGAATTAGCTTTGCAGGCACCTGGAATGGGAGCGCGTTGGGTAACCGATATTTTGGCAGATAATGACCCAAATGACGAAAGTTATTATCCGTATATGAACGGACAATTTGTATTTAAAAATGCAGTAGTTCGTTTTGCTGAGGTAATCAATGAAGGTTTAGAGGCAAACGGTTTACAAGTTTCGGATATTGACATGTTAATCCCACATCAGGCGAATTTGAGAATTTCACAATTCATTCAAAATAAATTCAAATTGACGGATGATCAGGTGCATAATAATATCCAGAAATACGGTAATACAACTGCAGCTTCAATTCCGATTGCTTTGACAGAGGCTTGGGAACAAGGAAAAATCAAATCAGGAGATACAGTGGTTTTAGCCGCTTTTGGTAGTGGTTTCACTTGGGCAAGCGCTATTATTAAATGGTAAATTAATTCATCTTGCATTATATTTTAAAACCTGCTCTTTTTTAGAGCAGGTTTTTTTATACACATTCATTTGTCAGGCTGAGCGAAGTCGAAGCCCTTGTTCCCATTGGGGCGCCCTTCGACTTCGCTCAGGGTGACAGTTGATTAGCAAATAGATTTTTATGAATCACGTTTGTCAGTCTGAGCGAAGTCGAAGACCCGTTGCTATTTGGAGCATCTTTATACTTCGATGAGAATCAACATTCAAATAGGAAGATCTTGTAATTTGTCAGGAAATTTTCTTACTTTTATATGTTTTTGAAATCAAATAAGATGAAAAGATATTATGTTTATATATTAAAATGTTCTGATGACAGTTATTACACTGGAGTTACAAATGATTAGACAGGAGATTAAATGAACACCATTTTGGTTTAAATAAAGAAAGCTACACATATAGTAAAAGACCTTTGAAATTAGTTTTTTGCACCGAATTTAATGATATTAATCAAGCTATTGCATTTGAAAAGCAAGTGAAAGGATGGAGTAGAAAAAAGAAAGAAGCGATAATAAATGATAGATGGGAAGACTTAAAAAATCTTTCAGAATGTTTAAATGAAACTTCTCATAAATATTATAATAAAAAAGATGTTTAGTATCAACTAGCCTTCGACTTCGCTCAGGATGACAAATGTACTTACAAGTAATTTAATACTCTTTTGTCAGGCTTAGCGGAGTCTAAGCCCACGTTCCAATTGGCTAGCTTTTTACTTTGAGTATGCGATTTTGATTTTTAATTAATATTTTTGTTAAGTGAGAAATGATAAAACCTCTTTTTAATCAAAATGAAAAAAAATCAACTGGAAATAGCGTGTTTCAATTACGAATCGGCATTAATTGCAGAGGAAAGTGGTGCAGATCGAATTGAGTTGTGTGAAAACATGCAACTTGGCGGAACTACGCCCAATGCTGTCTTGGCGGTAAGAGTTCGAGAAAAATTATCGATTAAAATGCATGTTATCATAAGGCCTCGCGGTGGAGATTTTGTATATACTGATGAAGAATTTGTAGAAATGAAGCAGGATATAAAACACTTGAAAAAATTAAGTGTTGACGGTTTTGTTTTTGGAATTCTTAATCCCGATGGAAGTGTCAATAAAAAGCAAAATCAGGAATTAGTCAATTTGGCAAGTCCGCTTTCCTGTACTTTTCATCGTGCTTTTGATCATGTCAATTCGATAGAACAAGCCCTTGAAGATGTTATTGATTGTGGTTTTAAAACCATCTTAACTTCTGGTCACGCAACAAGTGTTGAAGAAGGAATCGATAATTTAGAAATGATTCAGAAACTTGCAAAAGACCGAATTGAGATTATGCCCGGCGGAGGTTTACGATCTTCGAATATTAAATTGTTACAGGAAAAATTAGAACCTACGTTCTATCATTCATCAGCTATTACAGATAATTCTGAAACAGCAAATCCGGAAGAGATAAAAGAATTGCGGAATTTTTTATAAGCAATATATAAAATAAGAAAAGCCTGAAGTTGGCAAACTCCAGGCTTTTCTTTTCTACAAGAACTATTAAAATCTACTACTAAAAGTGGGATTAAAACATTCCGCCACCACCTTTATTAGTGTTGTCTTCTCTTTGTTTACGTTCAAGATTTTTGATTTTTGCTCCACCAAAATTATAGGTTAACCCTAAATAAACGGTTTGGCTTTCCCATGTAAATTGTCCTGCCTGAGGATAAGGATACATCGTATCAAAAGCATATTTCATAGTATTGAATACGTCATTAAAACGTAAACTAATGTTCATCTTGCTGTCTAACAATGTATAACGCGAACCTATGTCCATTTTGTACATTTCATGGTTGTTATTTTGCAGTCCATCAACAGCGCCTCTGTAAAATCCGAATAATAAAAAGCTTAAACGCTTATTAACTTTGAAGTTTGAGTTCATACGACCGTTGAATGCTGCAACGGTAACTTTTCTTTCAATAGGGTTACTAATTTTTGTTGCCGGATCATATAAAAACACAACTCCTTGCTGATTGATACTTGAGAAATCGATAGATGGAGAGATGTCCCACCATTTTGTTATCTTATAATTGAAAGAAACTTCGAAACCGTAAGAAGTATTATGATCATAATTGGTAAAAGTCATGATTTGTTTGTTACCACTTGGATCTGTATCGTCCGGATATAAAATTCTACTGATTTGGTCATTAATGCTTCTATAGAAAACGCCTGTCGTAAAACTTCCTTTTTCAAATGTTTTAGTATAATTTACTTCTACAGAGTTCGTAAATTGAGGTCTTAGTGCTTCATTTCCTAATGAAGTTACCAACGGAGTAGAAAATTCACGAATAGGTTTTGTCTGCTCTAAACTAGGGCGATCTACACGACGGCTATAGCTAAATTGCAATGTGTTTTTCTCATTTAAATTATATGTGAAATAAGCTGATGGATATAAAGTAATATAATCATCATCAAATTTTTTGAAACCATTATTTAAATTGGCCGCTACTTTATAGCTTTCGAAACGAGCTCCTAATTGGTAACTGAATTTTTTATATTTCTGACCAAAAGTGACATAAGCGGAGTAAATATCAGTATCATAAGTATAATTAGAAACCGGGATTTCTGCCAATGCATTTCCTGTCGTATAATAGTTATCTGTTTTAGTAATTCTGGCTTCGGCACCTGCTTCAAGAGTCGTTTTCTCGTTTAACGGATTTATGTAATCAACATTCAAAGTACTTAATTTACGGGTACCTCTGATATAATCATCATAAATTACGCTATTTTTAGTATTGTCAAGTTTTGTTGACTGAGTATCAAAAGAAGCATATTGAGTTTCTTTGTTATCGCTGTAGTTTCCTTCAACATCCAAAGTATGACCTTCTTTTTTAAAGATGTGTTTGTATGCTAAGTTGTAAGTCCCAACCTGATCCGGACCTGTATATTTAGATTTTTGAAAAACATTCAGTAAATCAGAATCAGCTACATTATTGTAATCAATGTTGGTGTCTACAAATCCTTTTCCGTTAGATTTATTTTGGTTGGTATAAAATGATAAAGTATTATGATCATCAATTAAATAATCCATTCCAATTTTATACAAGTAAGAATCGTTATCGTTTTTAATGTCTAAATTTTGAGTAATGTCCTGGTCTAATCTGTTGATGTGACCTTCATTAAAATAAGTTCCAAAATTCTGACCTACGTTACCAAAGAAATTTACTTTTCCGGTTTTATAATTCAGGTTCAAAGACTGGTTGTATTTCGCTGTTTCACCAAAAGTGATTCCGCCACTGTAACTTCCATTAAAACCAGTGTTGGCATTTTTATGCAAAACTATATTAATAATTCCCGACATTCCTTCAGGATTGTACTTCGCACTTGGATTGGTGATTAATTCAATTTTTTTGATCGAAGTTGATGGAATTTGTTTTAATAATTGAGCAGGATCGATGTTTGATGGTCTACCGTCAATTAATACACGAACATTATCGTTTCCACGAAGTGAAAGTTTTCCGTCCTGATCTACATTTACAGATGGAATATTGTTCATAATGTCAGAAGCAGAAGCTCCGGCAGTGGTCAAATCTTTTCCAACAGTAATTACTTTTCGGTCAATTTTTTGTTCAATTGTCGAACGGTCGCTTACAATATTTACACCTTTTAACTGAGTTGCTTCTTCTTCAAGAGCAGCATTAATTGTAGCTGACTTTTTACTGTCACTCAAAATTACCGACCCAACGTATTTTCTAAATCCAATGTACTGAATCTCGATCGTATAACTTTTTAAAGCTAAGTTTTTAATCGAAAAGCTTCCATTATCATCTGTATTTACTCCCGTAACTACTTTTCCGTTATCTTTGATTGAAACTGTGGCGTAAGAAATAGGTGCGTTATTCGATTTTTCGGTAATTTTCCCGGTCACTGTTCCCGTGTTCTGGGCTTGTGTTGTTGCAATTACCCCCAGTAATGCAAACAGAAAGAATTTTAATTTCATAATGATGTAATGATTATTTTGATTTGATTGATGATGATGATGATTTGTTTTTTGTTTTTTTAGATTTTTTGCTTCAAACGAATTCAAAGTTCCTATTAAGACTCTTTTATCATCGATATGTTACAGGAAAAATTAAAAAATATTTTGTTTTTTTTAAGATCCTCTGTTTTTTAATAGATTAGCATTTTAATTTTTTGATAATTTTAACAATCATAATAAAACGCTTTTTAGGAATTTCTAAGTGTTTTATACTATTTTATATGTTTTTCATTTTCTGTAATTGATGAATAAGCAGTATCTTTGCTCACTTTAAAAATAAGTTTACATGTCATTATCACAAATTCTTACCCCTTCTATACAAAAAGCAATACAAGCATTATTTGATGTTACTGTTGATAAAATTGAATTTCAAACTACCCGAAAAGAGTTTGAGGGCGATATTACAATGGTAATTTTTCCTTTACTTAAAGTGATCAAAAGCAATCCTGTAGAATTAGGAAATAAAATTGGGAATTATTTAGTCGAAAATCTTTCTGAAGTAGCGCGTTTTAACGTTGTTTCCGGTTTTTTGAATATTGTAATTGCCGATAGTTATTATTTGAATTTCTTTAATGAAATAAAAAACAATCAAAAATTTGGATATGTTACTCCTAATCCGGAGGACAAAGCCATTATGGTCGAATATTCTTCGCCAAATACTAACAAACCTTTACACTTAGGTCATGTTCGTAACAATTTGTTAGGATATTCCGTAGCCGAAATTATAAAAGCGTCAGGTAAAAAAGTATACAAAACTCAAATTATCAACGATCGCGGAATTCATATTTGCAAATCGATGCTTGCCTGGGAAAAATTTGGAAACGGTGAAACTCCTGAAAGTTCAAACTTAAAGGGGGATAAATTAGTTGGGAAATATTATGTAGAATTTGATAAAGCTTATAAAGGCGAAATCAATCAATTAATAGAAACCGGTAAAACCGAAGACGAAGCAAAAAAGCAGGCTCCAATTATTATTGAAGCTCAGGAAATGCTTAAAAAATGGGAATCTGGTGACGAAGAAGTTATTTCACTTTGGAAAATGATGAACCAATGGGTTTATGACGGTTTTGCTACAACTTACAACAATCTTGGAGTTAACTTTGATAAATATTATTATGAAAGTAATACTTATTTATTAGGAAAAGATGTTGTTCAGATAGGTCTTGATAGTGGTGTTTTCGAAAAAGATCCTGATGGTTCTGTTTGGATTGATTTGACAGATGAAGGTCTGGACCGTAAAATTGTTTTACGTTCTGACGGAACTGCTGTTTATATGACGCAGGATATTGGTACGGCAATCCAGCGTGTAAAAGATATGCCGGATGTGGGCGGAATGGTTTATACCGTTGGTAACGAACAGGATTATCACTTTAAAGTTTTGTTCTTAATCTTGAAAAAACTTGGTTTTGATTGGGCTTCAAGCTTATATCACTTATCATACGGAATGGTTGATTTACCTTCAGGAAAAATGAAAAGCCGTGAAGGAACTGTTGTAGATGCCGATGATTTGATGCAGGATATGACAGATACAGCGCAGCAAATTTCAGAAGATTTAGGGAAATTAGATAGTTATTCGGCCGAGGAAAAAGCGAAATTGTACAAAACAATTGGTCTTGGAGCCTTAAAATATTACATATTAAAAGTAGATCCTAAAAAACGTATTTTGTTTAATCCTGAAGAATCTGTTGATTTTGCCGGAAATACAGGACCGTTTATTCAATATACATATGCCAGAATCCAGTCAATAATTCGTAAAGCCGATTTTGATTTTTCTGCCGCAACCAATACCCAGGAATTACACGAAAAAGAAAAAGAATTGGTAAAACAAATCGAACTTTTCCCTGAAGTAATTCAAAATGCAGCTCAAAATCATAGTCCTGCTTTGATTGCCAATTATACCTATGATTTGGTAAAAGAATACAATTCATTTTATCAATCAGTGCATATATTAGGAGAAGTAGATTTGACTAAAAAAATATTCAGAGTGCAGCTTTCGCAAAAAGTAGCCGAAGTTATAAAATCAGCATTTACCTTATTAGGAATTGAAGTTCCTGAAAGAATGTAAATATCTTAAACTTTAAAATGCGTAAAAAGCCAATAGTTGTAAAACTATTGGCTTTTATTGTTAGTAATATGTCCTATTGTTCTTTTTTGAAAGAAAATTCCTTGCTTCTTTTGCAGTGGTTATTTTTAATGTTTTTAAAATTAAAAAAATAAGCATTCTTAATTTAATTTACAGTTCTAATACTTGATGATGTTGTCATAAAAATATTTCCTATTATTTGTTTTTAACTATTTTGAATTAGTACCCTATTTAGTAAAAATGATAAAGGATCACCGTCTGAAATCGATTTTAGGACGGTTTTTTTTTGTCCTTTTTTTAATCTTTTATGAAGGATAATAATGAGAAGTGATCATATACTTAGCGAATTTTTTAGCTTTTTGTAAGATTCTAATTTTTTACAGTAATTCTTCTAATTACTGCTGCTTTTCCTCTTAAGCACTATAATACCAATTGCTTAATACTTCAAAATTTATTAAAAGTAGTAAATAGATTACTTTTAATTGTGTTAAAAGAATTAAAAATCTTGTTAAAGTTGTATTAATTTAATAAGTTGCGCCAAAATAATTTCAAAATATAAACAATGAAACAAAAAATTAAAGGGTTTTTACTACTGATTGTTGTACTGAGTTCTCAGTTGTTTTTTGCACAACAGCGTGTTATTTCGGGAACTGTGTCAGATGTGTCTGGACCGGTACCAGGAATAAATGTTATCGTTAAAGGAACAAAGAATGGCGTACAGACCGATTTTGATGGGAAATACTCAATCAAAGCAAAAACCGGAGACGTTCTTTTATTTTCCTACGTAGGTATGCAGGATGTTACTATTACTGTGGGGAACTCTTCTGTAGTAAATGCTAAGATGAAAGAGATAGGAAAAGAGTTAGATGAGGTTGTTGTGGTGGCTTATGGTAAGGCAAAGAAATCATCTTACACGGGATCAGCAACACAAATTAAATCAGAACAACTAGAAAATAGACCTTTAACAAATGCGTTATCTGTTTTAGAAGGAAGTACTTCCGGAGTTCAGGTTCAAAGTTCCGCTGGACAACCAGGATCGGCACCAGAAATTAGAATTCGCGGATTCAGTTCAATCAACGGATCAAATACTCCCTTATATATTGTAGATGGAGTTCCTTATGCTGGAGATATTAGCAATTTAAATTCGAGTGATATTGAAAGCTTGACGGTTCTAAAAGATGCCTCTTCGACATCACTTTATGGTTCAAAAGCCGCAAATGGTGTAATTATAATTACAACTAAAACTGGAAAGTCAGAAAAAGATAAATTTTCATTGAATGTAAGTACTGGTATGACCTCAAGATCTATTAAAGATTATGATAGAGTAGATGCTTATCAATATTATCCATTAGAATGGGAAGCTATAAGAAATAGTCGCCCTATGACTACGCCGGCAGAAATTGCTGCTGCTAATATTTATGCGTCAGGAAGAGTAGGTACAGTATTGGTAACAAACCCCTTTAATGTTCCTATAGGAACTGTTGTAGGAACTGACGGAAAATTAAATCCTAATGCCCAATTGTTATATCCTGAAGATTTAAACTGGGAAAAACACTTGGAGAGAGCAGGTGTTCGTAAAAATATAGATTTCTCTTATCAGGGAAAATCAGACAGATCAAATTATTTTGCGTCACTGGGACATTTAGCAGAGGAAGGATATATTCAGAAATCAGGTTTTGAAAGAACAACAGGACGATTAAATTTAAATACAAGTTTAAATGACTGGTTTAAAACAGGTGTGAATTTGTCCGGAACATTAACAAATTCTAAATTAGGAGTTGATGGTGTAGAAAATACAAATGCATTTAGTAATCCTTTTATGGTAAGTAGAACAATGGGGCCAATATATCCTGTTTTTGATCATACGGAAAACGGAGATTATGCATTAGACATTACTGGAAATAAAATATATTCTACAAAAAGGGGATCAGGTGCTGCTAATGGTAGAAATATTGTTTATGAAACGCTAAATAATACTGACGTTGTAAAAGGACTAGCTCTTTCTGCAAGGACTTTCTTTGAAATAAGCTTTTTAAAAGATTTCAAGTTTACTACAAATGTTTCAATCGACAAGTCTTATTATAACAGAAAATATTCATACAACACTTTAATAGGAGATGGAGCACCTTCAGGATTGATAGGTAAAGATGACAAAATCTTAACGGGTTTAACGTATAATCAGTTACTTAATTATTCTAAAAAAGTAGGAAACCATAATTTTTCTGGCTTGTTAGGTCACGAAAGCTTTGATTACGAAAGAGAGTGGACAAGTGGAAATAAAACGGGTCAGGTTGTACCAGATGACGTTGAGTTTATAAATTATGCAACCGCGACAGGTTTAACTTCCTACACCAGAAATTATGCAACGGAATCCTATTTCTCAAGAGTAGGTTATGATTATATGGATAAGTACATTTTTTCAGCATCATTGCGTAGAGATGGATCATCGAAATTTTCGGCAAAAAATCGCTGGGGAAATTTTTGGTCTTTTGGTGGAGCTTGGGTAATTTCTAAAGAAAATTTCTTAGCAAATAATTCCTGGATTAATGATTTAAAATTAAGAGCATCAATAGGAGAAGTAGGAAATGATTCTCATATTATTAGTGATCGTAATGATTCGGGTTCTGAAATAAATGGTTTAAATTATTATGTAAGTCAGCCAACATTTGGGTTAGGTAATGATAATGCCAATGAAGGAGGTATTCTTACTTACGCAGCAGGTGCACCAAACTTAAAATGGGAAGTAAATACACAGAAGGATTTAGCCGTAGAATTTGGGTTGTTTAAAAATAGACTAAAAGGAAGTATAGAGTATTATCATAGAAATACTGACGGACTTATTTTTGCTGTACCCAATCCATTGTCTTCGGGCTTAGATGATAGAATGGAAAATATTGGTTCTATGTACAACAAAGGTTTTGAGATTGCATTAGATTGGGTTATTCTAAAAACAAATGATTTCTCATGGAGTTTAAATGTTAACGCATCTACTATACATAATGAAATTAAGAGTTTACCCCAAAAAGAAATAATTACAGGTACTAAAAAGCTTGCTGTTGGTCAATCAATTTATGATTATTGGTTAAAAGATTGGTATGGGGTAGATCCTGCAGACGGATATGCACTATATGTTGCTGATCCTGAAAAAATGGTTTCCAATGATACTAGTGCACGAGTTATAAATGGAGTGAATGTAACAACAGATCAAAACAAAGCACTTTATCACTATGCAGGTTCTGCGATACCAGATTTATTCGGAACTTTTGGCAGTACAGTTAAGTATAAAGGACTTCAGTTAGATGTTATGTTCTCTTACCAAATAGGTGGTTTGATGTATGATACAAACTATTCAGCTTTAATGCAATCCGGTAATAATTACGGTTCAGCTTTTAGCACAGATATTTTAAACAGATGGCAAAAGCCAGGTGATATTACAGACGTTCCAAGATTAGATGTTACCAGAAGTCCCCAATCAAATGCCGCTTCGGACAGATGGTTAATAGGATCTGATTATTTATCACTAAGACAAATTAATCTTTCTTATAAATTACCTTCTGATTTAATTTCGAAATTAGAAATCGATAATGCTACAATTTATGTAAATGGCGAGAACCTCATGTTATTTACCAAACGTCAGGGAATGGATCCAACCCAAACATTTAATGGTACAACTCAAAACAGATATATTCCTTCGAGAGTAATTACGTTAGGTGTTAATTTAAATTTTTAAGAAAATGAAATCAAATTATATAAAATTAGTATTTTTTATACTCTCAATAGCTGTCTTAGGATCTTGTTCAGATGATTTTTTGGATAAAAAACCAACAGAGTTTGTTGACTATGATGGAGCAACAAAAACAACAGAGAACTTAATGACTTTGTTAAACGGGATCCATAGATCTTTATATCTTCAGTACGAAGATCAAAGTCAGGGAGGTTTGGGCGGTTTAATGCAGCAAACAGATATTGTAGGTGATGATGTTGTTTTTCCAATTACAAACGGTTGGTTTTTGACAGTATATAATTGGAGTGGATTAAATAATGAAAATTCAGTTGATGTGCGTTTTCCTTACAGAACCTATTATAGAATTGTCCGAAATGCAAATACAATAATAAATGCAACTGATGCTGCTATCGGTACAACAGCTGATAAAAATATTGTAAAAGGACAGGCATTGTTATACCGTGCATTTTGTCATTTTCAATTAGTACAGTTGTATGGTAAAAGATATGTAAATGGAGAAACAAATTCACAATTGGGAGTGCCAATTATTTTGAATGTTGGCAATGAAGCTTTTCCAAGATCTACTGTAGAAGAGGTTTATGCTCAAATCAATAAAGATTTAGATGAAGCTAATATTTTATTAATTGGCTATGATAAACCAAACAATTCTCATCTAAATCTAAAAGTGGCTCAGGGATTAAAAGCCCGAGTAGCCTTAACTCAGGGAAATTGGGAAATTGCGGCCGACTATGCAAATAAGGCCAGATCAGGAATAAGCTTAATGTCTATTGCAGATTATGCCGCTGGTTTTAACGATTACAATAATAAAGAATGGATGTGGGGGAGTCACATTAATGAAGTGCAAACGCTATATTTTGGAAACTTTGGAGCTTATATGTCCAGAAACTTTAGCTCAACAGTTATACGTTCCTGTCCAAAAGCAATAAATAGTAAATTGTACAATATGATTCCGGAAACAGATGTTCGTTCTACTATTTTTAGTAAAGACGGAAGCCATCCAGGTCTTGCTTTAGGATCTGCTTTTGCAAAATTTCCTTATACAAGTCAAAAATTCCTGGCTATTGGTACGGGCGATAGTAGATGTGATGTTCCTTATATGCGTGCAGCCGAAATGTATCTTATAGAAGCAGAAGCAAAAGCGAGATTAGGGCAATCAGATGCCGCGTCAATACTTTTTGATTTTGAAAGTAGCAGAGATCCAAAATATGTATTGTCTACCAATACTGGACAAGCATTAATAGATGAAATATTGATCCAAAGAAGAATAGAATTATGGGGAGAAGGATTTAGATTTTTTGATTTGAAAAGAACAAATGCTCCCTTGGACAGAACAGGGGCAAATCACGATTCAGGTCTTACAAATGGAGTTATGAATGTCCCTCCAACAGATAAAAGATGGCAATGGCTTATTCCAGTAGCAGAGATTAACGCTAATCCACTCATAAAACAAAACGAACTTTAAGTAATGAATTGCAAAGAGTTTCATTTTTTTAAGTCTTGACAAAAAAAGCCGATAGTCCTAAAACTATCGGCTTTTTTATAACTAACACAAATATTTTTTATTTTACAAATTTGTCGATGATGGCATCAGATTCTGCTTTTGTAGCAGTTGGTTTTAAATCGAACAAAAGAGAATAAAGCGCTTTCCTGTCTACTTTAGCTTCTAAGTTTAAGTCTTTATGTCTGTCAAAAAGAGTTTGCCATTTGTCACGAACATTTTTCCAAAGAGCATTATTTGCTACCCACCATTTTTGTCCGGCGATACATTTACTATCTGCTACTTTAGTGTAAACATCCATACCTTTTTCCTGTGCTAACAAAACATCTTTTCCGCTGTCATCGCGAATCAATTTGTCATTGTCTTGTTCATGATTCCATCCTGTAGCAGTAATTTCGTGAATGTTTCTTCTTTTTAAAACATTATAGTCATTACGTTTTGTTTGCTCTCTTCTAGGTAGCGGAGCATCAGCAACGTTTGCCCAGTAGTCCTTTCCGTCTACATGTACCCATGTAGAGGATCCTTCATATCTAGGGCTATCATCTACCTGATACACTTTTTGAGTCCATTGACCTTTTACGGCTTTTTTGTCCAGTTTTTTATATTTCCACGAACTTGCTTTATCAAAAGAATATAAATCTGTGTTTTCATATAACCAATCTTGTCTCCAGTGTTTAATGATCATATCGTCACTTACTATTAATAAGTGTTGCATTACAATTTTATTAGGAGTGTCTTCTAACAACTCTACCCACTCTAAAGCAGATTCATGTTTAGTTTGAGAAGGCTTATAAGTAAGAGAATCTTTAGGGTATTGAAAAGTTTCTGTAAAATTAAATTTCACTTCATAACAACCACACATAGATTTGATTGATTTAATGTCTTGTTGCTTTTTATCCTGACTGAAACCAAGGCTACAAGTCAAAGCCATAACGGCTGAAAAATAGAGGCTTTTTGAAATCATAATTTATTTTTTTGGTTTTTTAATTTTCGCAAATATATGTATTTTATTTAGAACAAATAAAAATAGTTCATATATTTGCGTCATTATTAAGACTGAATAAAAATAATGAAAACAAAATTGATGCTTTTTGCGGTTGTCCTTTTTTCTCAGATTTCTGTTGGACAGGAAATGCAAAAAGATAGTGTTCAAACAAATGAATTGTCTGAAGTTACGGTTACAACAGCCACAAGAACCGAAAGAGTACTTTCGTCTTTGCCGTTACCTATGACAGTGATTACGTCTGAAACAATTATAAAATCGGGCGTTACAAGATTAAACGAAATTTTAAACGAGCAAACAGGAATTATTTTAATTCCGGATGAAAGCGGATTTGAAGGTGTTCAGATTCAGGGTTTAGACGCAGCTTATACCATGATCCTTATTGATGGACTTCCTCTTGTGGGAAGAAGCTCAGGAGTTTTGGACTTGTCGAGAATTTCTGTTGGAAATATAGAAAGAATTGAAATTGTAAAAGGAGCATCATCAGCTTTATATGGTTCAGAAGCAATGGGCGGAGTGATTAATGTAATTACAAAAAGACCCAGAAAAGATATGTTTTCAGGTAATCTTTCTTATCGATATGGTACATTTAATACCAATGATGCTAATGCTAATTTACTTTGGAAAAAGAAAAAATTTGGAGCCAACTTATTTGCCAATTTTTACTCGACTGACGGTTTTGATCTGGATAAAAACACATGGTTGCAAAATGTTGAAAAATTTCATAATACCACAATTCAGCCCAAAATATACTATGATTTTTCAGATAATCTGAAGCTTACCGTTAGCAATCGTTTTTTTAATCAAAAGATAGATAACAAAGCTATAATTGAATCTGAAAGATATAGAGGTGATGCAAAAGAAAATGAATGGAATTCGCAAATTAAATTAGAACACAGATGGAACCCCAGATTAAACTGGGAATATGAATTGTATGCTACCAATTATAAGAATGATTCTTTTTTGAATGATCCTGATAATGTACTTTTTGAAAAAACATACTATAATCAGTGGCTTGTTCGACCGGAAATAAGGACAACCTGGTCTATAAATAATGATAAATTAACAGCAGGGGCAGGATTAAATTATGAGACTTTAGATCGTACCTATTTTGCTAATAATGTCAAGTTTAATTCACAATATTTTTATCTGCAATATGATTATAATCCCACAGAAAAATTAAATATTCTTGCCGGATTCAGATATGATAATCATAGCGAATATGCATCGCAATTAAGCCCGAAATTAGCGGTAAACTATAAATTTAATAACAGTTTTTCTCTAAAAGGTTCAGTAGGATATGGTTATAAAGCACCGGATTTCCGTCAGTTATATTTCGATTTTACAAATCCATCGGTAGGCTATACTGTTTTGGGATATAATGTTGCCGAAGCCCGATTAGATGAATTTGCAAGCCAGGATTTGCTTTCGTCAAGAGTAGCTGGAATCAATTTTGATGAACCGTTGAAACCGGAAAGTTCGATCAATTATAATTTTGGAGGCTATTATAAAAAAAACAAACTTAAAATAGAACTAAACGCTTTCTACAATTCGATAAGCGATTTAATTGATACGGGTGTTGTTGCTACCAAAAAAAATGGACAAAACATTTTTAGCTACTTCAATTACAGTAAAGTTTTTACTTATGGTTTAGAGTTTAATTCTGCTTATGATTTTACGAAAGAATTTTCAGTTTCGCTTGGATACCAATATTTGACTGCTAAAGATAAATCGATTGTTGATAATTTTGAAGAGCATCAATACATCCGTAATTCTGATTTACAAACCGTTAAAATTGATAAATCAGATTATTTCGGATTATACAACAGATCGAAACATACGGCCAATATTAAATTTGCTTATACCATTCCGTCACTTAAAACAGACATCAACTTGCGTGTTCTTTATCGAAGCAAATACGGATTGTTTGATACCAACGGAAATGGAATTCTCGACAAATACGACAATTTTATAGGAGATTATTTTATAGCAAATTTATCAGCCTCAAAATATATTATGGATAAATTCATGCTTCAGGCCGGAGCTAATAATTTATTTGATTACACAGACCCAGGTCAAATTCCGAGTTTGGCAGGAAGGCAGCTTTATGCACGAATTCAATACAATTTCTAAATCAACAATAATTTAAATACCATTACTATGAAAACAAATTTCTTAAAACTTTCGCTTTTAGCACTAGTACTTTTTACTGCATCTTGTAGCAGTGATGATGATAAGGATACAACTCCTGAAGTAGTTGTGACAACACCAGTTAAGGATCTTTATGCACCACAATCAGGTGGTCAGGGACAACCTATCACTGGTGATTATACAAAATTCAGTTTTTCTGAAAACAAAGTTGTTACTGGTGATAAATGGGATGTCGCTTTTCGTGGAACGTTTATTATTGTAAATGGTGGAGCAAAAGTTAATGTCGATGACGCAGGTGAACCGGCAAGAACAGGGTCAGGAGCTATTAGTATTGTTTCTAATGCTTTTGGAGCTGTAACAGCATTTCCTGCAGCATCTACTTTTAAACAAGATGCAGCTACAGTTTACTCAATTCCTGCAGTAAGCGGACAAGGATGGTATAATTATGCAAACACTATAATTTCTCCTATTGCAGGGAAAGTTTTTGTAGTAAAAACTCATGATGGCAAATACGCAAAATTTGAAATTTTAAGTTACTACAAAGGAGCACCTGCAACTCCAACGGCAGAATCTGCATCAAGATATTATACTTTCAATTTTGCATACCAGGCTAATAGCACTACAACATTCTAAGAAAATATTCAAGAGGAATAATATACTTCTGGCAATAGTTTCGTAATGAAAATAAATTATTCACGCTGATTTTAGGCAGAATGATGATTGTATTTTTTAAGCTTTGAAAGCCAATATTATATGATACAATACATTAAAATTTAGTTAATCATTAGCTTTGTTTTTTTTATTTTTTTTTGATAAAGAGGTTAGATTCATCTAGCCTCTTTTTTTGTTTTATTTTAATGTTAAAAATAATTCGTAAATTAATGTTTAATTCTATCTTTGCGCATACTTTTTTATAAGGAAATAGCAGACATTTTGATTTAAAAAAAAAGTTAATCCTTTCTTCAAATTTATTATTACTAGTGAATACAAAATCTTATTTTTTTCAGTCTTTTGCAATTGTAGCATTGGCATTCGTAGCTTTCATTGGATTTAAACAAATCTTGCCAGATAAAATTTTTCCGGATAGTAAAGTAGATTCTAAAAATGTACTTATCGATAGTTTGCTTTTAGAATCTGTTGCAAACGATTCTTTGGCGCTAAAAGGGGACAGTATTTCTGAAAGTGAAAAAAACGAAGCGGGAGAAAAAATCAATTTTGATGCTGCTGAAGGAATCGAATTTCCGTCTGAAACTTTCGATAACTATAAAGGATATCAATACCTGATTTCTTTTTATGAAAAATTATATCAGCTCGAAAAAAATCCACAAGCAAAAGTAAGAATCGCTTATTATGGGGATTCCATGACAGACGGAGATTTGATCGTGCAGGATGTTCGATCCAATTATCAGGAACGTTTTGGCGGTAATGGTGTTGGTTTTGTTTCTATCACTTCAGAATCTGCAGCTTCAAGAGGATCTGTTAAATCTACTTATTCTAAAAACTGGAAAACACTATCGTATTTAAATATCAAAAATCCGATAAGTCCTTTTGGAGTAAACGGTCATGTCTTTTTTGCAAATGATAAAGCAAATTCAACTTGGGTGCAATATGAGGCAGGTCTTAATAAATACGCAACAACTTTAGATAATCCTACATTGTTTTACGGAAGATCAACCAAAAAAGGAAATGTAAATTTTATTATTGGAAAAGATACTTTACGAAAAAGCCTTGTTCCGAACAATCTCATCAATACATTAAAAGTAACTTCGGGAAGTATAAAAGCATTCAGGGCAAATTTCATTCATGCGGATTCAATTCCAATTTATGGCTTTAATTTTGATAATGGAAGCGGAGTTCATGTTGATAATTTTTCACAAAGAGGAAATTCAGGATTGCCAATTTCGATGTTCAATGCCAATGTAATGCAGGGATTCAATAACAGCTTAAAATACGATTTGGTTATTTTACATTACGGAACCAACGTTTTAAACTATGGAACCAAGAATTATTCATGGTACCAAAAAGGAATGACAAAAGCGGTAAATAAAATAAAGGAATCATTTCCCGGAGTTTCTGTTTTGATCATTTCAACAGCTGATAAGTCGACCAAATATAATATGGAAATGAAAACAGATTCTGCTGTTGTTCCTTTAATGAAAGCCCAAAAAAGATATGCACTCGAAACCGAATCCGGATTTGTGAATCTGTATACTTTGATGGGAGGCGACGGATCTATGGTAAAATGGGTAGATGAATCGCCGGCAAAAGCCAATAAAGATTATACACATTTTAACCAGCGAGGAGCAAAAGCTATAGGTAAATTATTATACGATCAATTAAATAAAGGTTACGAGCAATACAAAACATTGCGAGGAAATAGAGAAACTGACGTTAATAAGCGGAAAGCCGTCAGGAAAACAAATACAGATTCCGTTTCTGTAAAAAATGATAGCGTAAATGACTAGATTAATGATTTTCTTTTGTTGTCTTTTTTTTGCAACAAACGATAAAGTGCAAAAAACAGATCCCATTCCAATAACAAAAAACATGATGCATAAGATAGATAGAGCAGTGGTTGATTCTTTTTCGGAGGATAAAATCTATAATGCAAAAGTCTTAGGAAGTTTTTTTAAGAAATTAAAAGAAAACGAAGATCATAATAATCAGAAAATAAGTATTGTTCATATTGGAGATTCTCATATTCAGAGTGATTTGATGACCAATGAAATAAGGCTTAATCTTCAACAAAAGTTTGGCAATGCCGGCAGAGGACTGGTTTTTCCTTATCAATTAGCCAAAACAAATGGATCTTATAATGAGCGTTTCTATTCGAACAGAGTGTGGGAAAGTTATCGGAACATTCATTCTTTTAAAAGTGTTCCTGTTGGTTTAAGCGGAATAGGATTATGGAGAGACAATGCTGGTTTTGCAATCGAATTGCGTATAAAAGAGGCAAATAATAAATTTAATACCATTCATATTATTACGCCCAAAAACGAGAATATGTTTGATTTGGCTACATCATCCCAAACCAAAACAATTCAGTCAACAGAGCGAAAAGTGATTACTCATAAAATTAAAAAAGGCGAAGCCATTTCGACAATTGCAGATAAATATAATATCTCGATTGCTGAAATTAAAAGAGAAAATCATCTGAAGTCAAATAACATTCGCGCAGGAAGAACGTTAAGGATCTTAACAAATGAAACGAAACCTAAAAACATTACAAGTTCAGAGTTTGTTACTTTAGATCTTGTATCTGATTCGTTTTCTCATTCCTATCATTCTGATAAAGCATTGGATAAAATATTTCTGATTCCTAATAAAAACGCTGATAAATACGCGCTTAACGGAATCGTTCTGGAAAAAGATGCTCCTGGAATCATGTACAGCGGAATAGGGGTAAACGGTGCAAAATTCTCAGATTATAATAAGTATCCATTATTTTTTGAACAACTAAAAGCTTTGCATCCTGATATGTTGGTTCTTTCTTTTGGAACAAATGAAAGCTACGATCACATGGAAGCTTCGGCTTATATCGAACAGATTCGTACGTTTATTAAGAAAGTGAGAGAGCAGAATATAAATGTTCCGATAATTATTAGTACGCCAGCACCTTCTTTGCTTAAAGGAAGAAGAACTAATACTTACATATTCGATTATGCGAGAAGTATAATTCAAATGACCGAAACGGACAATGTTGCTGTTTGGGATTTATATGATGAATTTGGTGGAATGCATGGAATCCAGCAATTAAAATCTCAAGGATTAATAGGGCCCGATTGGGTTCATTATTCTAAGAAAGGATACGAAAAACAAGGAAACTTGTTTACAGAGGCGTTTTTAAAAGCATACGATAATTTTAAATTAAAAAAGTAAGTTGATTACAATAGATAACATAAATAATTGGTTTGTTCAAAATTTCGGTGCAGTTACTTTAGAACAGGCTAAAAGTTGGTTTATATACAATCCCGAAGAAAAACTATTGTTTAATACAGGTTTGTTCTTAGGGCTGTTTCTCGTGTTTTATTTTGTGTATGCTTTTTTACGCAAAACATTTTATTTGAGATTAACATACGTTATTCTCTTCTCGCTTTTCTTTTATTATAAATCAAGCGGAATCTACTTTTTACTCTTATTGCTTTCCTCAGTTGTAGATTATGGCTTGAGCCAAATTATCTATAGAGAAGCAAAGGACAGTCGAAAGAAAATCTATTTGATTATCAGTGTGATCCTGAATTTAGGATTACTGGGCTATTTCAAATACATGAATTTTATGATTGTAACATTCAATGATATGTTTCATGGTAACTATAAGCTTCATGATATTTTTCTGCCTGTCGGGATTTCATTCTATACGTTTCAGTCGATGAGTTACATTATCGAGATTTATCGTGAAGAAATCAAGCCAACAAAAAATTACATCGAATACTTATTTTTCGTTTCGTTTTTCCCGCAGTTAGTGGCAGGCCCAATTGTTAGGGCCAAAGATTTTTTGCCACAGATTTATCAAAAACTAAATCTAACTAAGCAAGATGTAAACAACGCCTTGTTTTTAATTATTGGCGGATTAATTAAGAAAACCGTAATCTCCAATTATATCTCGATAAACTTTGTCGACCGTGTTTTCGATACGCCAATGAATTATACGTCGTTCGAAAACTTAATGGCATCTTATGGATATGCTATTCAAATTTATTGTGATTTCTCTGGATATTCAGATATGGCAATCGGAATCGCATTGTTGTTGGGGTTCAAATTACCGGCCAACTTTAGAACGCCATATAAATCAACTTCGATCACTGATTTCTGGAGAAGATGGCATATTTCATTATCCACCTGGCTAAAAGATTTCTTGTATATTTCTATAGGAGGAAACAGAGAAGGAACATTCGCGGGATTTTTATTCCCAAGTTTATTTTTCTTCGGGTTATTGCTTTGGGGAATGTCAAATATAAACGAGAGTTTTATTCCGCTAGGTATAGCAATTGGGGCAATCGTATTGTTCTCTTTGACATTTTTACTTTCAAAGAAAAAGCATCAAACATTGGTAACCAATTTCAATTTGTTTACTACAATGCTTTTAGGGGGATTATGGCATGGAGCCGGTGCACAATTTATTGTTTGGGGAGCCTTACACGGATTAGCATTAGCAGTTCATAAAATTTTTATGGAATTTTTCCCATCCAAAAAAGAAGGAAAAGGTTCAAATTTCTTATGGACGTTTTTCTCTATCGTAATTACATTTCATTTCGTAGTGTTCTGTTGGATCTTTTTCCGCGCCAGAGATTTCGAAACAGCCTTACAGGTTATCAACAATATTGGTCAGCTAACATTCGAACCAGAACATTGGCAAGCCATTATATTAGGATATAAAAATGTATTCTTATTGATGCTTTTTGGATATGTTTGGCATTTCTTACCGGAAACCATTACATCAAAAATGAAATTTGTTTTCGATAAAACTCCATTAATAGGAAAAGCAATTATCCTTGGTTTCGTTTATTGGATTGTTTACGCTACAGCTGTGGCAGGTTCACAGCCGTTTATTTACTTCCAATTTTAAAAAAAAAGGTTCATAGCCACAAAGGCACAAAGGCGCAAAGATTATTTTTTCTTTGTGCCTTTTTTATATTTTTTGCTCAAAGAAATTAAAAAAAAAGCAAACTTTGTGTCTTCGACTCTTCGTGGCAAAACTAAACTTCGTGGCAAAAAAAGCACTTAAATAAAAATTGCCTGAAATACCTAATTAGATTATCTTTGCACTTCAAATAAAGAAAAAATTATGTTTGATAATTTAAGTGATAAGTTAGATAAAGCCTTCCATATATTAAAAGGGCACGGTAAAATTACAGAAGTAAACGTAGCCGATACCTTAAAAGAAGTTCGTCGTGCCTTATTAGATGCCGATGTTAACTTTAAAATTGCTAAAGATTTTACCACCAAAGTAAAAGAAAAAGCGATAGGTCAGGACGTTTTAACCACACTTCAGCCAGGACAATTATTGGTGAAGTTAGTAAAAGACGAACTAACTGAATTAATGGGTGGCGATGTTGCCGGAATCAATCTTTCTGGTAATCCGAGTATTATTTTAATGTCAGGACTTCAGGGTTCTGGTAAAACTACTTTCTCTGGTAAACTTGCCAACTTCTTAAAAACAAAGAAAAATAAAAAACCACTTCTTGTAGCTTGTGATATCTACCGTCCTGCTGCGATCAATCAGTTGCATGTTGTTGGAGATCAAATAGGCGTTGAGGTATATTCAGAGCCAGATAATAAAAATCCTGTTGAAATTGCTCAAAATGCAATCAAACACGCAAAAGCAAACGGTTTCAATGTTGTAATCGTCGATACTGCCGGTCGTTTGGCAGTAGACAAAGAAATGATGGATGAAATTGCCCGTGTTCACAAAGCAATTGAGCCACAGGAAACCTTGTTTGTTGTTGATGCAATGACAGGACAAGATGCTGTAAACACAGCAAAAGCCTTCAACGATATCTTAAACTTCGACGGAGTTATCTTAACCAAATTAGATGGAGATACTCGTGGTGGAGCAGCAATTTCGATTAAAACCGTTGTAAACAAACCAATCAAATTTGTAGGTACAGGTGAGAAGATGGAAGCAATTGATGTTTTCTATCCGGATCGTATGGCTGAGCGTATCTTAGGTATGGGAGACGTTGTGTCTCTTGTAGAAAGAGCGCAAGAACAATTTGACGAGGAAGAAGCCAGAAAACTTCAAAAGAAAATCGCTAAAAACGAATTCGGTTTTGATGATTTCTTAACGCAGATTCAGCAAGTAAAGAAAATGGGTAATATGAAAGACCTGGTTGGCATGATACCAGGAGCTTCAAAAGCCATGAAAGATGTAGAAATAGAAGATGATGCTTTCAAGCATATCGAAGCCATCATTCACTCGATGACGCCAATCGAAAGAAGCAAGCCGGCCATAATCGACGTAAAAAGAAAAGCCAGAATCGCTAAAGGTTCCGGAACCAAAGTCGAGCAGGTAAATCAGTTAATGAAGCAATTCGACCAAATGAGCAAAATGATGAAGATGATGCAAGGTCCAGGCGGAAAAAACCTGATGAAAATGATGGGAGGCATGAAAGGAATGCCAGGCGGAATGCCAAGATAAAAAAATAAGAAAAAAGTTTCAAGTTTAAAGTTTCAGGTTCGAGACTAAAACTTGAAACTTTTTTGATTAAAATAAACGCAAGTTTTAGCTTTTTAAAACTTGAAACTTTAAACCTGAAACATTTTAACTACAGAATAATGCAACTACTAGACGGTAAAAAAACAGCTGAAGACATTAAAAACGAAATTGCAGCCGAAGTTCAATCGATAAAAGATGCCGGAGGAAAAGTACCTCATTTGGCAGCCGTAATCGTTGGTACAAACGGGGCAAGTTTAACTTACGTAGGAAGTAAAGTAAAATCTTGCCAGCAAATAGGCTTCGATTCTACTTTAGTAAGTTTACCCGAAGATATTACCGAAGAAGCTTTACTGGCAAAAATCAAAGAACTAAACGAAGATGACGATCTTGATGGTTTCATCGTTCAGTTGCCTTTACCAAAACATATCGACGAACAAAAAATCTTATTGGCAATCGATCCAGATAAAGATGTTGATGGTTTTCACCCAACAAACTTTGGTAAAATGGCTTTAGAGATGGAAAGTTTTATTCCTGCAACACCATTCGGGATCATGCAGTTGCTAGAACGTTACAAGGTAGAAACTGCCGGAAAACATACTGTAGTAATTGGCAGAAGCAACATTGTAGGCCGACCAATGAGTATTTTAATGAGCCGCAAAGGAACTCCCGGAGATTCAACTGTTACCTTAACCCACAGCCGAACTAAAAATTTAGCCGAGTTCACTAAAAATGCCGATATCATTATTACAGCTTTAGGAGTTCCTGAATTCTTAAAAGGAGACATGGTAAAAGACGGAGTTGTAATTATAGACGTTGGAATTACTCGTGTAGACGATGCGTCAAACTCAAAAGGTTATGTTATAAAAGGTGACGTTGATTTTAATGAAGTAAGTAAAAAAGCATCTTATATTACGCCAGTTCCAGGTGGAGTAGGACCAATGACCATTGCAATGTTACTTAAAAATACACTTTTAGCCAGAAAAATGAGAAGCGCCAAAAAATAATTCTTTTCAAATAAAAATAAACAAAGCCTATTCAATCGAGTAGGCTTTGTTGCATTATCTACTTTGGGCGTGACCGTATTTACAAAAGGCGCTATTCAACATGCCGCTTATGTGCGCCTTTCGTAAATACGGTCGGGCTATCCACGCTACTTCGGTAGCCAGCTCCTATCCCTCACGCAACTTTACGTTCATTCATGAAGTCCATCAAAATTATAAGTATTTAAATCGCTATTCGAATTTATGATAGAGTCCCATCGGGACGATATATTTATAGATATCTATGAATTTTGTCTTTCAGAACCCCATCGGGGTGGCATATAAAAATTACAGTTAAGGCGACTTCATAAAAAAAAAATCAATTTTCTATTTGCCAATTCAAAATAAAACATAACTTTGCAGTACAAAGTACTTTATTTATGAATCAGAAGCACCAAGAAGATTTAGCACACATTCGTTCCATGATGGAGCGCTCTTCAAGATTTATATCGCTAAGCGGACTCTCAGGAGTATTTGCGGGGTTATCAGCTTTAATTGGCGGATTGTACGTTTATCAATTATTCAAAGCAAATGGCATTGAATATTTCGGCGAACAGCAAATCACGATTACTGCTAGTTTGGTGTCTCAATTGTTCTTTACAGGATTAATCATTTTGGCTTTTGCTTTTGTTTTCGGATTGACCTTTACCATTAGAAAAAGCAGAAAATACGATTTACCAATCTGGACATCGGCAACAAAAAATATGTTGTTCAATTTAGCGGTTCCTCTTTTGGCCGGAGGCATATTTTGTCTGGCACTTTTATACCACGAAATTTATGGATTAGTAGCTCCGGCTACCTTAATTTTCTACGGTTTAGCACTTGTAAATGCAGAAAAATATACATTTTCGGATGTTAAGTACTTAGGATTCTGTGAATTATTTTTAGGATTTATTTCTCTTTTTTACATCGGATATGGTTTAGTTTTTTGGATAGTAGGTTTTGGTATTTTGCATATCTTGTACGGACTAATAATGTTCAAAAAATATAAATAAATCCACGCAATGGGAATCATTGATAAACTAAATAAAGATTTTGAAAGCCGTGTCAGATTGGGTATTATGTCCGTTCTGATGGTCAATGAATGGGTTGATTTTACCGAGATGAAAAACCTCCTGAACATCACAGACGGTAATTTGGCCAGCCATTCCTCAGCGCTCGAAAAGTCAGAATATATAGAAGTCAAAAAAGAGTTTGTGGGTAAAAAGCCTAAAACTTCTTATCAGGTAACTCCCAGAGGACGTGCGGCCTTTAAAGAACACCTTTCTTACCTTGAAAAATTAATGAAATCGTAATAACTATATTTTTTTACCTAAATACTTTGAAATACAAAGTACTTTTAAAATTTGAAGCAATGAAATCGCCACTAAAAAAACAAAACCTATAAAAAAAAGGCGATAACATATTTGACCTCTAATAAATAAATTCAACAAATATGAAAAAACATCAAATCATTCTAGCTTGCAGTATAGTATTTACACTGCTTTTTTACAACGAGTCAGTAGGAGTAAACCTCTCTATTTTTGGACTATTATTAACCGGTTCAATCTGTTATTTCTTTCAGGATCGGTTTACAGACAGATCACATTTGATCTTGGTTGTTACTTCGGTTTTATCTTGTCTGGCTTTTGCCTGGTACGGAGATTTTGTTTCTTTTTTGGCTTTGGCAATGTCCATTCTCTTTTTACAGTTTAAAACCCAGGAATCAAAACTTAAAATTGTACAGGTATTTCCGTTAATATTTTTAAATGCATTCGCTTCCATTGGTCGTATTTTTATGTTCAGCCAATGGCTTCCGGAAAGAAAAATTCATAACAACTTTGCCAAGAAGTTAGTCGCTTACTTCATTATCCCAACGATTTTTATAATAGTCTTTTTTACAGCGTATTCTTTCGGTAGCTCACATTTTTCTTCTTTACTAACAGATTATACTTTAGATATCGATATTGTCGAAGTGATCTTAATTGGAATTTTAGGATTTTACATTTCCTTCAGTTTCTGGAATTACTGGGTACCGGAAGTTTGTCATGAGAAAAATGACTTATTAGACAATGATTTTAAGAATATAGCCGAAATTAAAAGTCAGAATACATTTTCGTTTTTAGATATAGATTTCGAAAGAAAAAGTGGTGAGATTACTTTAGTATTGCTCAACTTTTTACTCGTAGTATTCATCATAACTTATAATTACGAGCAATTTTTTGAAGTAATAGAAAAATCAAACTTAAGTGCCGATACACACGAAAGAGTCAATTCAGTAATTTTTTCAATTATTATGGCGGTTGGTGTAATTATGTTCTATTTTAAGGGCGGATTCAATTTTGATAAAAAAGCAACTAATCTCAAAAAACTGGCTAAAATCTGGATTGTCTTAAACGGACTTTTGATCGTAAGTACCATCATTAAAAACTCAGAATACATTTCGGTTTTCGGGTTAACTTATAAGCGATTGGGAGTTTATGCTTTTCTAATCCTGGCCATTATAGGTTTAGTTTTTGTTTTTCGAAAGATCACAAAACAAAAAACAAACGCTTATCTGGCAAATCAAATGGTATGGTATTTTTATGGAACACTTTTATTGTGCAGTTTTGTAAACTGGGGAAACCTTATTACTACTTATAATATTGCAGTAAACAAATGTGTCGAACCGATATTTTTGAGCCGTTTGAATTTTAATGATGAAGCCCGAAGAGAATATTTCTCAAAACTTCATTTAGATGGACAATTAATTGAAATTAGAAAAGAGGAAGAAATTGATGAATATCAGAACAAAACATTTTTATCAAAAGCATTGTACTATGAATTTTTGAATAATAAAAAATAATTTTTTCCTGAAACCACCTTTAGTAAAATACTGAAGGTGGTTTTTTTTAGTATTTAATTATACTTTTAAAGTTTTAGGTTTTAAAAATAAAGGATACTTTTGCACCACTTAAAAAAAACTTCTCCAATGGACGATTATTATTCGTTAGTATTAAATTAAAATAGCTTTTGAAACTTTTCAAAATGCTATGATAAAACCCTGCAATTTTGAAATGAAAGCCTTTTACAAAAACAACAACGGATTAATCGAGACACAAGAATGGACTCCAAACTGCTGGATCAATATTGAGTCTCCTTCAGAAACAGAAAAAAAATACTTACTCGAAGAACTTCAGGTTCCTGAAGCCTTTTACAATGATATTGAAGATATCGACGAAAGACCCCGTATGGAATCTGAAGACGGCTGGACTTTGTTTATCATGCGTATTCCGGTAAAAAGTAATGATATTAAACTGCCTTTTCAAACTATTCCCCTGGGATTAATTTTTAAAGAAGATGTTTGTGTTACCATTAGCTTTTACGAAACCGAAATTATTTCTGATTTTGTACAATACACCAACCGCAAAAATATACACATAAAAGATAATTTTGATTTGGTTTTAAGATTATTATTGTCCTCAAGTGTTTGGTATTTAAAATACCTCAAACAAATTAATCAAAAGATAAAGCTTGCCGAAGATAATTTAGAGAAGTCAATCAAGAACGAAGAATTACAGGCACTTTTGCAAATAGAAAAATGTCTTGTGTTTTTTATTACTTCCCTAAAAGGAAACGATGTTTTGTTTCATCGAATTAAAAATTTAAAAGCGAAAAGAGAACATTTTGATCAGGATTTATTAGAAGATGTTGATATCGAATTAAGTCAGGCACAAGATACAGCCAATATCTATAGCAATATCTTGACCGGAATGATGGATGCTTATGCTTCGGTGATTTCAAACAATATGAATAATATTATGAAGCAAATGACTTCGATTTCTATTATTTTAATGATCCCTACTTTAATCGCCAGTTTATACGGAATGAACGTGCCCAACGGTTTAGAAGAAAGTAAATACGGAATCTGGATATTACTTTTAGTATCGGTAATTTTATCCATTTTTGGTGTTTATCTGTTCAAAAGAAGAAGATGGTTCTGATAAAATAATTTAGATAACTATTATATAAAAAGACCCTTTCGTTCTGCGAAAGGGTCTTTTTTATAGGATCAATTTAGTAGTCTCCTTTTTTCTTGAATCTAGGATCATCCTTTGATATAAAATCGGTACGTCGTTTAGGAACATCATCTTTAGATAAAAAATCCGTTCTTCGTCTTGGGCTTGGAGTTTCGACTTTTGGAAAACTTGCTTCTTCAGTTTTGCTTGAGGGTTCTATTAAATGATTTAATTCTTTGATTTCATCATCGGTCAAATCACGATAGCGCCCAACCGGAACATCAAGCGAAATATTGATGATTCTGATACGTTTAAGCGCCGTAACATCATAACCCAGATATTCAGTCATTCTACGAATTTGGCGGTTTAAACCCTGTGTTAATATGATTTTAAATGTAAATTGACTAATTTGTTCTACTTTACATTTTTTGGTCACAGTATCCAGAATCGGAATACCATTTCCCATGCGTTGTATAAAACGTTCTGTAATAGGTTTGTTTACTGTTACCGTATATTCTTTTTCGTGATTGTTTCTGGCGCGTAAAATCTTGTTTACGATATCGCCGTCATTCGTCATAAAAATTAATCCTTCACTGGCTTTGTCCAATCTTCCAATTGGAAAAATACGTTTTGGATAATTAATATAATCTACAATATTATTTCGAACTTCAAGATTCGTTGTACATTCTATTCCAACCGGTTTATTGAAAGCCAGGTATACCAATTTTTCGTGTTTCTCCACAATCAATTTTCCGTCAATACGCACTTCGTCATTTTGCGAAACTTTGGTTCCCATTTCAGGTACAACACCATTTATTGTTACGCGTCCTTCTTCAATAAGCTTATCGGCTTCACGGCGGGAACAATATCCAGTTTCACCAATAAATTTATTCAGACGTTTTAAATTCTCTTCCATACTGCAAAAGTAAGCAAAATTTAGACTTCTCGGATTTTAGATCTTTAGATTGTTAGACTTCTTAGAATTCCAGATTTTAGATTTTAGATTTTCTTCAATCTAGTCACTCCTCGTTTCTTGCAATGACAAAACTAAAGAAGACTATCAAAAGAAAAACCTTAGTGCCTCAGCGTCTTAGAATCTTAGAACCTTTTTTAAGAATGAAACTGCGAACTATCGCTAGGCGTTTCCTTGCGATCAAACATTCCATAATCTCGAACTACATGGGCGATTCTTAAATGATAGTCTTTAAAAACTTCATTTCGTCCTTTTGCCTGAGCATGACGATGCATTTCGAGATTTCTCCATTGCTGAATACTTTCTTCATCTTTCCAGAAAGACAATGATAAAACTTTATCAGGATTGCTAAAACTCTGAAATCGTTCTATTGATATAAATCCTTCAATAGTATCTAATTCTGGGCGAAGACTTGCAGCTATATCAAGATATTCTTCTTTTTTTCCTTCATTAGGAATTACTTCAAAAATTACTGCTATCATATTTTATATTTTAATTGTTGAATTGAATACAGATTCTTTTTGGTAATCTGGCGTTTATAAGGGATTCGTACTGAATTTGATTTTCTAACAATGAAACAAATTTGTAATTCTGAAATAAATGCCAAAGCGCTTCTGTTGCCAAATGAATGGAAAAATATTTTGCCAGACACATATGACCGCCAATTCCAAAAGTTAGATTTTCATTGTTATTCATTCTTTCAATATCAAAATTCACAGGGTTTTCAAACTTTTGAGAATCTCGATTGGCAGAAGCTAAAACAATTAATATTGGATCGCCTTTTTTAATTTGGCTTTCGCCGATGAAAAAATCTTCAATGGCGATTCGTCTTGTATTATGAATCGGAGGATCAAAGCGCAAGGTTTCAATAACCGATTTTTCTATTTCAATTCTGTTTGAAAATGTTTTGTTTTGAATAATTTGTAATAAAGAATTACTCAAAATTCCGCGCCCGGCATCGAAACTCTGAATACATAAACCGATAAAATTACTAACTGCAATTGTACTAATTTCTTCTTTTGAAAGATTATATTGATTCGAAATATTCATTAGTAAAGAATCATAAAAGGTTAGTGAAGAAAGTTGTTTTTCAACAGTAAAATAAAGTTTTGCTGAAATTTCATTTATAAATTTTACTTGCTTTTCAGTTTTCTGCGGAAGCATAATTTTGATAAAAGAGTCTATTACTTCTGAAATAAAATCACAGTCATTTTCTTCAAAACCAAAACTTTTTAAAAGAACAAGGATTGGCAATTTTTTGCTGATAGAATTAACCCAGTCGATTTTATTGTTAGCTAAATCATTTTCGATTAATGACGAAGTAATTTTGCTGATGTTAACTGATTTTATATTTGAAAATAACAGCGTTGCAATTTCTTTTGCGACTTCGTGTTGAATTCCATTTGATAATCGTGTTAGATTGTCTAGAATTTTTAAAGCAAATTCGTTCAGTTTTTGTTCATTATCTGGATTTACAATCGGAATTTCGACTTTATTGTTTTTTAGAATTTCGACACAATATCCATAAGAATAAATTGCCCAGATTTTGTTGGTTTTATCCCAGTAAACAGGATTTTTGTCCATCATTAATTTATAAACTGAATAAGGATTCTGGATGTCTGATTGAAGGAATAAACTTGAGGTCATTGTATTTTATTTTTAACAAAGTTATTTAACTTTACAGGGGAATAGTTCAGTCTGTATTTAACTATGAAATAAAATGGAAGATCAGTTTATAAAAACGGCAACTTTAATTGGTGATGCTACGCGTGCGTCAATTTTGTGGAATTTACTTGACGGAAGAGTATTTACTGCAACTGAATTAGCCATTGCGGTCGAAACATCAGCTCAAAACATCAGTATGCATTTAGGAAAACTTCTTGATGCCGATTTGATTTCTGTCGAAAAACAAGGCCGTCATAAATATTACAGATTTTCGAATAAAGAAGTTGCCTACGCCGTTGAAGCAATGGCGAATCTGATTCCGAAACCGGAGATTTCTGCAAAAAAGAAGACAGAAAATTATCCTCCTATAAAATATTGCAGAACGTGTTACGATCATTTAGCAGGTAAAATTGGTGTGGCTTTAGCCGATAGTTTATTAGAACAAAAAATAATTATTGAAAAGAATAATACTTTCGAAATTACTTCTGAAGGAGAAAAATGGTTCTCAGATTTTGGAGTTAATATTGGAGACGCCAAGAAACAAAAACGAATATTCTTAAAACCTTGCCTCGACTGGAGCGAAAGAAGATATCATATCGCAGGTTCAGTAGGAACTTTGTTATTGAATAAAATGCTGGAACAGGACTGGATAAGAAGAACAAAAGATTCAAGAGTTATTATAATAACAGCAAAAGGAGAAAAAGAAATGTTGAAGTCTTTTAAAATTATTGTTTAAAAACAATTTTGTCATCCCGAGGTACGAGGGATCTCCGTAAGTAGCTCTACAAAGATTGGCGATTTTGATTGCGGAGTTTCTTATGGAGATCCCTCGTACAGGGATGATAAAAAATGAGCAGACTAATTCTCGCAGATTTGACAGATTGAGCAGATTTAATTGAATAAAAAAATCAGCAATATCTGGTAAATCTGCGGGAAATTTTTTTAATACAAAGTAATCACAATCTTGTCATCTCGACCGAACGGAGAGATCACACAAGAAGCTCGACATAGATTGGAGATTCTAGGAACAGAATTACTCGTGCGATCCTTCGTGCCTCAGGATGACAAAGTATAATGGTGAAATAAAAAAAACTTTGTGCCTTAGCGACTTAGTGACATTAAACCTTTTCTACAGAAAACAAAAACTCAATTACTTTCTCATACAATTCATCATCGTGCATTCCGTGCCCTAAACCTTTAGTTTCTATAAACTGACTATTCTTCCAATTGCTCGCAATTTTTTTTCCTTCTTCAAAAGCAACGATCTTATCTGAAGTATCGTGCGCAATAAAGCCGGAAACATTAAATTGCGATGCGAACTTTTGCGCAGAGAAATCTCCGATTTTAAAGTTGAATCGATTTATGAATTTACCCTCGAGAAGCGAAAACATTTTGGTATTCAAACTCAACATGGCAATATAATTGTCGATCAAAGTTTTTAAATCTGATGGCGCTCCAAGAATTACCATTTTATTAATACTTGTATTGGGAAATAAGTATTGATGATAAACACAAGCTGCACCACCAATCGAGTGACCAATAATGATAGTTGGTTGATACTTTTCTACAGCTTTATTGATAAATTCAGCATAAAGCGGAATATTAAATTCTCTTCCGCTGCTTTGTCCGTGTGCGGGAGCATCAATTGCAATAATGGTACTTCCTGATTTTTGAAGATGTGGTAAGGTTTTTTTCCAGCGTGCGGCATTGCTTTCCCAACCGTGAACAAGCAGAATTTTGGTTTCGTTACCTTTCCAGATGTAAGTCTGAAAATGATGTTCGTTATGATGAAACGTTTCAGTTTCTGTATTTTTTAATATTTTGGGTAAATCTTCTTTTTGCAGTCTTCCAATTCTGGGCTGACTAAACAGGGCATAAGACAGTTCCACAGCTTTTTGCGGACGAACATAACTTAAAAAATTAATATACGACCCAACCAATTTTAATGTAATGAACCGAATTCCTTTTTTAATTCCCAAAACAAGTAGTTTAATGATAGAAAAATAATTTTTCGAAACTAGATCTAAAAAGATTCGCCACGAATTTCACAAATTTAGCACGAATTTTTTATTCTTAGGATATAAAAATTCGTGAAATTAGTGAAATTCGTGGCGGAAAATTTTGAATAAAAAAAAGTCCCGATAAAATCGGGACTCGTATTAGAATTTAGAGAACAATTGTTCCATTTTTTCTTTTTCTTCTTCAGCTAATGCGCTGTCAACTAAAATTCTTCCAGAGTGCTCATCAGTAATGATTTTCTTTCTAGAAGCGATTTCTACCTGAGTTTGAGGCGGAATTGTAAAGAATGATCCTGCAGATGCTCCTCTTTCGATAGATACAACAGCTAATCCGTTACGAACACTAGTTCTGATTCTAGTATAAGCAGCTAATAATCTTTCTTCGATCTGAGCAGAGAACTCAGCTGATTTCTCAGATAAGAAGATTTCTTCTTTTTGAGTTTCAGCCATAATAGCATCTAATTCAGATTTTTTATGTTTTAAGTGAGAACTTTTAGCGTCAAGTTTTTCTTTTAAGTTAGAAGTAACTTCTTTCTTATGTTCGATAGAAGCTTTCATTTCTTTGATTTGCTTTTCAGCCAATTGAATTTCTAATTCCTGAAATTCAACCTCTTTAGTCAAAGAATTAAATTCTCTGTTATTACGAACTGATTCTTGTTGTTTTGTGTATTTTTTGATAACCTCTTTGTGCTCATCAATAGCATTTTTCTTTGCTTTGATAAGATCTTCAATAACCTCAAGTTCACTTTTCAGTTTCTCTGAACGCGTGCTTAAACCTGCAACTTCATCTTCTAGATCTTCCACTTCTAAAGGAAGTTCTCCTCTCACGTTTCTGATTTCGTCAATTCTAGAGTCAATAAGCTGTAAATCGTATATTGCTCTTAACTTGTCCTCAACACTTAATTCTTTCGTATTCGCCATATTCTATAAGTACTTAACTGGATTTGTATTTTCTTCTGATAAAATGATGGCAAAATTAAGGATTTTTTTTCGAAGATAATCAACAATATAGTTTTTTGTATAGCGTTCACTCTCAAAATGACCAATATCGGCTAAAAGTAGTCGATTTTCTGCTTCATAAAACTGATGGTATTTTAAATCTGCCGTCAAAAAAGCATCGGCTCCAGCCTGAATTGCATTTTTTATGGCGAAACTTCCTGAGCCTCCCAGAACGGCAACTTTCTTGATTTTTTTTCCTGTAAAGACCGAATGGCGAATTCCGTCGGCAATCATTTTATCCTTTACGAAAAGCAAAAAATCTTTTTCATCCATTTCGGTTTCAAATTCACCAATCATTCCTAAACCAATATTCTGATGAGCGTTTTGCAAATCATATACTTCGTAAGCTACTTCTTCATAGATATGATTGGCAAAAAGTGCTTTCAGGATTTTAGATTGTAAATGTTTTTCGAAAACAACTTCAATTTTTATTTCGCTTCCTGTATGTAGTTTTCCTCGTTCTCCAACTACAGGATTGCTGTTTTCATTTCCCTGAAAAGTAAAAAAACCTTCAGTATTAAAACTGCAATTGTCATAATTACCAATCGTTCCGGCGCCAGCTTCAAACATAGCATTTCGAACTTTATCAGAGTTATCAGGAGTCGTATAAGTAACTAGTTTTTTGATAAAACCCTGTTTCGGAATTAAAACTTTGGTATTTGTTAAGCCTAAAGCATCGCAAAATATTTTATTAACTCCAGCCGAATGATTATCTAAAGCTGTGTGAACCGCATAAATAGCAATATCATTTTTGATGGCTTTCAGGATTGCGCGCTCGACATAATTTTTACCCGTAATTTTTTTAATTCCGGAGAATAAAATCGGGTGAAAGCAAACTACCAGATTGCAGCTTTTTGCAATAGCTTCATCAATTACATTTTCTAAAGCATCATGACAAACTAAAACTCCCGTACTGTCAGTTTCAGCATCGCCAACTAAAAGGCCAACATTGTCAAAATCTTCGGCGTAAGCCAAAGGTGCCATTTCTTCGAGAACTGCTAATATTTCTTTGATTTTCATTATTTTTTGTTTCAGGTTTGTTTTGTTTCAAGTTTCAGGTTATTGTAGTGCATGAAAATTCGAAATGTGAAAACAAATTAACGAATAAAAATATACTTTTTTAAGTTGTATATTCTCAAAGCAATTTTTTTAGTATAATAATTGATACTATTAGTATATAGTATTTATACTAATATTTGATTTTCGTATATTTGTAATTCTAAATCATAAGTCATGACTACAATAAAAATTAACGAGCAAACGAAGACAGGAAAAGCATTTATGGCGATGTTTGAAGCTTTTTTTAAAGGTGTCGAAGGTATTGAGATCGTTGAGCCAGTTTATGGACAGGTTAGTGAAGAGCCAAGTATTTATAGCTCTGAATTTATTGAAAAAGTTAAAAGAGCAGAAGAGAATATTAGACAAGGAAAAACAACTAGGTTAAATCCAGATGATATATGGGGAAGTATTTTGTAGAATTTGATGATATTGCTCGTAAAGATTTGAAAAATCACTATAAGTCAGGAAATAAAGCTACCATAAAAAAGATCGAAAAAATACTTTTAGAATTAACTGAAACCCCTTTTTTTGGAGAAGGACAACCAGAGGAATTGAAATATAATTTTAATGGGTATTGGTCTAGAAGAATTAATCAAAAAGACCGAATGATTTATCGTGTAGAAGAAGAAATTGTGACCGTTATTATAGTTTCTGCGATGGGACATTATTCCGATAAATAACTTTATGAAATTACTTCGAAAATTACTTTTCCCCTTTGCCGTTTTATACGGATTAATTACTACAATCAGGAATTTTCTTTTTGATAAAGGAATTCTTAAATCGACTTCATTTAATATTCCTGTAATAGCTGTTGGGAACTTAAGCGTGGGCGGAACTGGGAAAACACCTCAAATAGAATATTTAATCAGGTTATTATCTGATAAATATAAAATTGCCACTTTAAGCCGGGGTTACAAACGTAAATCTGAAGGTTTTGTTTTGGCCGATATGACTTCAAATGCTGAAATTCTGGGCGATGAACCATTTCAGTTTTATCAAAAATTTCCCAATGTTCAGGTCGCGGTTGATGCCAACAGAACAAACGGGATAATACAATTGCTTTCGCAGAATGAAAAGCCTCAGGTTGTTTTATTAGATGATGCTTACCAGCACCGAAAAGTAAAAGCAGGTTTCTATATTTTATTGAGTTCATACGGTGATTTGTATGCAGATGATTTTATGCTGCCAACCGGAAATCTTCGCGAGAGCAGAAGCGGAGCCAATAGGGCAAACATTATAATTGTTACGAAATGCCCGAAAGATTTATCAGATACAGAACAAGCAGAAATTCGTTTGAAATTGAAATTGACTTGTTCGCAGCAAGTCTATTTTACTTTTATCGATTATGATGATTCTATTTACGGTGAAAATAAAAAAATAGCTGTAAATGAAATTAAATCAGAACCAAAATTACTTATTGCAGGAATTGCAAAACCAACGCCGTTTTTTGATTATTTAAAAAATGAAAATGATGAATGTCTGACTTTTCCGGACCATCATAATTTTTCAGATTCAGACTTAGAAACAATTCAGAGTAAGGCTCAGAATAAAAAGATCGTTACAACAGAAAAAGATTATGTACGTTTAAAAGATTCTAAACTGGCCTCTCAATTGTATTATTTACCAATAAAAAGTACATTTATTAATAACAACCAAAATTTTGACGCGTCAATTCTGGAGTATGTTAAATTAACCTTAGAATCTTAGGAACTTAGAACCTTAGTGCTCTAAAAATTTAATCGAAAAACTTCGCAATTGTACTGTAAAACTCATCTGGTACAAAAGGTTTGGTGATCACATCATTCATTCCGTATGACAAAAGCATATCCCTGTTTTCATCAAGCGAAATGGCTGTTAATGCAATAATAGGAGTGGTTTTGTCAAATTCCCTGATTAACTTTGTAGCCGTTGTGCCGTTGATTCCGGGTAAATGCACATCCATTAAAATCATATCGAATCGTTTTACTTTTAAAAGCTCAACAGCATCTTCACCATTATCTATTATTTCGCAGGTAATGGCTTTGTTTTCGAGCATTTTTCGCGTAATCATCTGATTGATTTTGTTGTCTTCAATCAATAAAATCGATTTGTGTTTTAATTGTTTGTCGTTATAGGGTTTTGCTTCTTCTACCACTTCCAAAGGTTCATTGTTAATCTTGAATTTCAATTTAAAGGTAAAAGTAGAACCTTTACCCACTTCACTTTTTAGTTTTATTTCGCCTCCTAAAAGTTCAATCAGTTTTTTAACGATTGTTAGTCCTAAGCCAGTTCCTCCATATTTACGATTGACTTCTATTGAACCTTGAGAAAAACTTTCAAAAACAGTTTGCAGTTTATCTTCGGGAATACCAATTCCGGTGTCTACAATTTCAAAATAAACTGTAGCGCCATCTTCTTCTTTCGTGTACAACTTTGCAATTACATTTACATTTCCGTTTTGTGTAAATTTCAATGCATTATTGATTAAATTTAAAATGATTTGAGAAATTTTAGTAGGATCTCCAATTAAATTATCCGGAATTGATTCGTCTATTTCAAGGTTGAAATAGTTTTTATTGGCAGTGGCTAATTCTTTTAAGGAGCTTTGAATATTGAATAGTAATTCTTTTAAGTTGAAAGTAATGTTTTCTATTTCGACTTTTGTCGAATCGATTTTATTAATTTCGAGAATTTCATTGATGAATGTGGTGAGATAATTTCCTGAAAATTTTAAAGATTCTAGATATTTTAATTGTGTTTTTTTAGGATTATCTTCTAGTAGTAAATGCGTAATTCCGTTAATAGCATTTAATGGCGTCCGGAGCTCATGACTTACAGTTGATAGAAATTCGGATCTTGCTTTTGAT
>Ga0247740_1000123_pt1 | contig 39897 bp, 38 predicted proteins | sample UWRJL148409B2_FD_180942 | JGI IMG/M metagenome (GOLD analysis project Ga0247740, IMG submission 180942) | Plant litter microbial communities from Arlington Agricultural Research Station in Wisconsin, United States - UWRJ-L148-409B-2 | ecosystem: Environmental > Terrestrial > Plant litter >...
CGGGGCCTTGGCCGATGCAGCCGATGCAGCCGATGCAGCCGATGCAGCCGATGCAGCCGATGCAGCCGATGCAGCCGATGGTGAAGCGGAAGACGACGGCGCGAGCCGCGTGCTCGTTTCCTCGTCTGGCGCGGGACTGCTCTCGGCGAGCGTGCCAATCGCGAACCCGACCGCGCGCCAGCGGTCCATGCTCTGGTCCGCCGCCAAGAAGGCAAACTCTTTGGTGCGCCAGGAGTTGCGCTCACCGCGGCGCACGCCGACTTCGACGCGGATCTTGTCTTCAGATTGCAGGGTAACGATGGCAACCGCGGCCGGCTGCTCGTCGCTGGTGTTCCGCGCCAGCGCACACTCGGCCTCACGTGCCGCGCGACTGCAAGACGAGACCAGCACCGCCAATGCGTCGTCGGACACCTTGGGCGCCGCAATCTCTATGACGATCAGGGCGGCGGCCACGCTTCACTCACTCGACATCGGCGCTGGGATCGAGCAGGGATAGCATGCCGCGCGGTGCCGCTACTTCGAATACCTGCCCGCGTCGGTCGGAGACTCCCAAACGAACCAAGCCGTCGGCGCGGAGCAGCGCGAACGGTTGCGTAGGGCTCGGTGTGTCTCGCCCCACGGGCAAAATCACGACCAGCGTTGCTTCACGACCTTCTGCGCGCCAGGACTGCACTGGCGCGTCGCACTCGGCCGCGACCGCCCCGCTCGGATCGCGATCGCGCGCTCGGGCGAGCAACGCTTCATCGGCTGCACCACGTGACACGTCGCGCAGCAGTGCGGCCGCTGATTGGCGCACGAACTCCGAGCGATCTCGGCGTAAGGCCGTCGCTTCGGCGGCGCCCTCACAACGCTCGCCCGTGAACCGAAGCGCGCGCAGGGCCAGCGCGCGGACGACCGCTCGATCGCCCGTGATCAGAGGACAGGCCAGGGGCGCAATCTTTCCGTGCTCGCGCTGTGCAATGCGAGCTAGGGCCGAGAGCGCATTGCCGGCCACGCTAGAGCTCGGGTCGTGCAGGGCGCCCTCCAGCGCGGGGCGCTCCGCGGTCGTACCGACTTCACCCAAGGACCACGCGGCGTTGGCTCGCACGGCAAGGCTCGCGTCATTCAGCAACGGCCCGAGCCGGGCCCGCTCGCTCGGATGTGCGGCCAACGCTTCCGCGAATTTCGCGCGATCTGCCGCCAACGCGGAGGCACCCGCGAGCGCGGCGAGGCGCGCCGTCGCTTCCGGCGCGGGCATGCGGCCGAGCAATTCGATCAGCGCGTCACGCTCGCCGTCGCGGGCCTTGGCCAAAAGTGACTGCAACTGACGCACGACCCGTGGGTCGCGTTCTTGCGACAGCGTGCCGCCGAGGGCGAGCAATAGTAGCGGGCGCTCTCGTTCGTTCGCGCGCTCGAGGCGCTCCAAGAGTGGCTGCGCTCGCCCAGCGAGCGGGAGGCGCGCCAGCGCAGACGCGGCCGCCAGGCGAACACTCCCGGCGTCGTCGTCGAGCGCGCTGCGCAGCGCGGGCCATTGTCCAGCCTCGCCCAGGAAGCCCAACGCCGCCAAGGCGCGGCTCTGCAACCCGCTGTCATCACCGGGCCCGGCGAACGGGAGCAGACTGCGCGCGGCGCGTGGAGCCCCCGTTTGGCCCAGCAAATCCAGCAACTCTGCGACCTCCGTGCGTTCACGCCGCGCGAGCTTCAGGGCGTGCTCGAGCGGCTCGACCGCGCGACCATCCGGGTGATCCGGATCGAGCAGGGCCTTGGCAGCCGAGCGCGCCGCACGCCGGACGAGCACGTCCGGATCCGACAGATACTCGAGCACCGTTGGCAGAGACTCGGGCGCGCGCAGCTGTGACAACGCGAGCAGCGCCGGCATCGGCCGCAGCGCGCCGCGGCGCAAGGCGTCTTGGATCGTTCCGGCGCTGGCGACGTCGTGGGTTTGGCCGAGAGCGAGCGCACAACCGCCCAAACGATCCGGATCCGACTCGGAGCTCAGACACGCGCGAAGCGGCCCAAGCGCGGTAGGTCCGGAGCGAGCCAGCGCTTGGACGGCGCCGTTTTGCACGCTGCTCGCTCGGTCGCCCCCGAGCTGTTCGATTAACAGCTTGCTCGCCTGCGGCGTGCGCATGCGAGACAACGCGTCGAGAGCGGCGGCCACCACGCTGTCACTGCCGGTCGAGAGCAACGCGCCGATGCTCCCCACCGAATTGGGATCGGCGATGCGGGCCAAGGCCGCCAGCGCGGCCACGCGCACTCCATCATCCGCGTCGTGTAGCGCGGGCACGAGGGCACTGGCGGCTCGGGCATCCGCCAACTGCGCCAATGCGCGCGCCACGCCTTCGCGCACCGTGGGCCGTGCATCTTGGATTTTGGCGATCAGCGGCACCACTGCACGCGCGTCCCCGAGCTCGCCCAAAGAAAGCGCGACGGCACGGCGCACCTCGGGCGTTCCGTCGTCCAAGTGACCGAGCAGCGCGAGCACGGCTTCGGGCGCGCCGGACTTACCGAGCGCGACGGCCGCGGCGCCGCGCACTCCCGCGTCACCATCGCTCAAGGCGCGCCCGAGGGACGGCACGGCGCGCGCGCTCGGGCTCTCGCTCAGCGCCTCCGCCGCGGCGAGCCGCAACCGTCGCTCGCCGTCACTCAGCCACGGCACCAAGCGGTCGCCGAGCCCGGGCAGGCCGAAACTCAGGCAAGCGTCGAGCGCGGTCAGCCGCACGCCGATATCGCTGTCGTCGAGCGCGCTGCTCGCCAAACGCGTGCCGCTGCTCTTCGGTAAATCGCGTAGAGACTGAGATGCGCTGCGGCGCACGTCCACGTCCGGGCTGCGCAAGTCCCGTTCGACGCGCAGTACGCTGCTCGGCCAAAGCGCAGCCCGCGCTGGCACGGTCGAGGTGACCAACAAGACGATCAACGCGAAGGTCGACGGGCGCACGTCCGGTCAACATAGCACCGCCCTTCGGCGATCACGAAGCGCGCTCAGGCGGGGGTTTTCATCTCTTGCAACGCCAAGAGGGACGCCTGGCGCTGCGCGGGCCGCAGATATCCGTAAAAAACCGCGTTCAGCAGCACGAGCCGGAACAGCAGGTAGTACTCGGTGACGTCGAAGGCAATCGACACGGCCAGCCCGAAGACGAGCGAACCAAAGCCGAAAAAATTACGCCAGATGCGCATGGCGGGCCCGGCGTACTTGCGATAAGTGGCCGCGTTACGCTCGTTGTACTCGGGGTTCGCGGCCAGCAGCGCGCGCGCGGTCGGGTCGAACTTGTCGGCGTAGTCGCTCTGACTACGCATGTAGAAAAAATAGATCCCCCAAGCCAGTCGGAGCCCGAGCGACATCTCGGCGCGCTGCGCTCGAAAGCGCGCCTCGGCCACGCTCAGATCCTCTCCCTCGCGGTACGTGGGGTGAGTCATGCGCAAGAACACGTTCTTGAAGTGGTCGTACATGGTGGTGTGAAACGATCCCGTGAGGATCGTCGTCACCGTGAGCACGCCCGCCACCAGCAGCAGCCACACAGGGTCCTGGTATTTGCGCAGCACGAGCCACGCGCCACCACCCACGACCACCGTCGACACCACCAAATCGGCCACGCCGTCGAGCATTCGCCCGAACGCGGACGAGCTCTTGCGCAGGCGCGCCAGCTGACCGTCGCAGCAATCGAGCACGGCGGAGCTGAAAATAAGCAGCCCTGCGATAGGCAGGTGATGCGGAAAGCCGGAAAAAATCGCCGCGCCTGCCGCGCAGCCCAAAAGGATCGAGCCGATCGTCACCAGGTTCGGTGACACGGGCGTGGGCAGCAAGATGCGCGCGAGCACATAGGCCGGCGGGCGATGCACCCAAACGTCGATCGGCTCCTCGACTTCGAGGGGCTTGAGGCTACGGAAGTACGCGTCCCAGAAGCTCATACCGGCTGCTCCTAGCACGAGTCCGCGTGCGCCCCTCCCGACCGCGGGAGAGGCGGCTCAAAACTCACTCGGCGTCGCTAGCGCCCGCGACCGGCGCGTACGCGCGGTGCTCGCGGCGAGCTCGACCCCCGAGCACGCGCTCGAAGGCCGCAACGCAGCGAGCATTCTGCTCGCGCGTCCCCACCGTGACGCGCACGTAGCTGCGCTTGGCGTGGTGCACGGACAAGGACCGAATCAGCACGCCGTCCTTGAGCATGGCCTCGACCAAGCGCTCGGCGCCCTGGCCGGTGGCCGAGACGTCGATCAAGACGAAATTGCCCTCGCTCGGCACGGGCACGAGGCCCTCGATGCGCGTCAGCTTGTCGGTCAGTTCTTCGCGAGCGATGCGCAGCTCGGACATGCGGGTGTCGAACTCGGCCGCGTCGTCCAGAGCGGCGCTGGCGGCGGCCAAGGTGATGGCCGGGATGTTCCACGGCACCTTCACACGCGAGAGCAAGCGAACCACCGCGGGGTGCGCGAGGGCGTAGCCCAAGCGAATGCCGGCCAGGCCGAACGCTTTGGAGAACGTGCGCAGCACGATCGCGTTCGGGAACTCGGCCAAAAGCCGCGAGAACGACTCCCCTTCACTGAACTCGTGATAGGCCTCGTCGATCACGGTCGGCAAACCGAGACGCAGCAGGCGCTTCAAGTCTGCCTCGCTGATGCGACCGCCCGTGGGATTGTTCGGCGTGCATAGGAAGATCACCTTCGTGCGCTCGGTCACGCCGCGGATCAGGCCCGACAGGTCGTGGTCGTGGTCCTCGGTCATCGGTACCAGAACCGGGATGCCGCCCACGGTGCGCGTGCGCGCCTCGTACATGCTGAACGTCGGCACGCTGAGCAGCACTTCTTCACCCGGGCCGACGAAGGTGCGGATGACGAGGTCGATCAGCTCCGTCGAGCCGGCGCCGAGGATCACGCTGCCCTCGACTAGGTTGTCGCGCAGCGCGAGCTTGTTTTTCAACGCAGGCGCGCCGCCCGGGTAGAAGTTGCCGCGCGTCGCGGCCTCGATGATGGCGTTGATCACGCGTGGGCTGGGCGAGTACGGACTCTCGTTCGACATCATGCGCAGGACGTCGTTTTGCTCGGCCACGGCGAAATGGTCTTCGTTGTATGGCTTGGCCGCGCGCACCCAGCTGGGCGCGTAAAATTCGATGCTCTCCGGATCGATCACCGGGGGCTCACCCGTGCCCGGCTCGTCACCGAGCGTGTCACCGAAGACGCGCAACATGGCTTCGGCGCAGGCCAGGGCCTGCGGCGTGTCGACGTCGACCCAGCGCACGTCACCTACGTCCGTGGCCAAGAAACGGCCACGGCGGCTGAGCGCTTGCACGCCGTCACTCAGCGAACAATCACCGGTGCTGGCTTCGACCGCGGCCAGCTCCGCGATCAGCGCGGGACCAATGCGGAACACGCCCGTGTCGAGCGCGTCATAGTTCTCGAGCTCTTTGCCGATGCGCTTGATCTTGCCGAGTTCGACGCCGACCTTGGTCGCGTCGTCCAAATCGAAGCAACGCTCGATGTCGTAGTCGACGGCCAGCGCGCAGGCGCCTTCGGGAACGTCGGCGGAGAGCAGACGGCGGACGAGCTCTGGCGAATAGAGATGGTCGGACATCGTGAGCAAGCACTCGCGGTCGACGAAGCGCGCGGCCGCCAGCAAGCTCACGCCGTTCTTCTTGTCGAAATGCGGGTTGTCGACGAACGACAACTTCAAGCCCAGGTCGGTCTCGGCCTTGAGGGCGCGCCGCACGGCCTCACCTTGGAAGCCGGTGATGACCACGGCCTCTTGGATGCCCGCACTCTTCAAAGTGCGGAGCACGCGCACGACCAGCGGCACACCTCCCACTACACGTAGGGGCTTCGGGAGCACGTCGGCTCCTTCACTCAGTCGGGACCCAGTACCAGCAGCAAGTACGATGGCCCGCGTGACGCGTCGCTCAGTCATCTCAAGGCTCTCTTTCGTCACCCAGGGGGACCCCGGGTTGAAGCATACATGGGCCTTAGCATGCGCCGTGACAAGTGGGCAAAGCCTATTCGATTCGATAACTTAGGCCCTCTAAGGGGTGTCTTCGGCCGGACACAGTGTCGCAAAAAGACGACACTACTGTCCGTCTTCCGCCCCACTGGTAAGACCAGACAAAAGCGCAACGATATCGCCGAATTATCGACCTAATTCGAGAAAATCTTGGCTTTTGCCGCGGTTTTTGCCTCATCGGCGCGCTGCGTCAGAAATTTCGCAGTCCCGCCTCGGGACCGACACCGAGATCAGGCCCCGCGGCGGACGAGTTCCCGGGCGCGCTCCAAGTCCGCAAAGTCGTCGACCTCGGTCCATGGCAGGTCCCGGACGGCGACGGCCTCTGCGCGCAGGGTGCCGGATGCGATCAGACGCGAGTATACGTCCTCGTAGTACAGCCCGGTTTCGCCGCCGCCAATCGCGGCGTCGAGGGCGTCGAACAAGACCGGTGACAGGCTGGACGAGATTCGCTCGATTCCAATGCTCTCGCCCGCACTTTGCTCGAGCGCGATGCCCTTACCGAAGGCGCTGATCTCCAATCCACCGGCCTGCGAAAGCGTTACTTTCATCGCCTCGGCGTCCAGCATGCGGCCGGCATCCACGGCCACGGCGAGTGCCGCGGGCGATTCATCTAGCCGTTCCAGGACTTGACGCTGGAAGACCACGTCCCCATCCAGCTTGAAGAAAGCGTCGGAGCCGAGCGCGTGCCGACACAAAGCCAACGATACGGAGTTTTGAGTGCGATCGAATTCGGGGTTCCGGCAATACTCCACCGCAAGGGGCGCGCCCTCCATCGCCGCCCTCACCGCGTCCTCGCGGTATCCAGTAGCGAGTATGACTTTTCGCACTCCGTAGCTTGCAAGCAAGCGTACCGTACGGCCCAAAATCGTCTCCCCGCCGATGTCGACCAATGCCTTCGGGCGGTCATCGGTAATGGGACGGAGTCGTGACCCGATCCCTGCCACTAGAATCACTGCTGCAGTCGTTTTCATCTACAATTTCCGTCATTCCTTGGCTCGTGCCCATTGCGCACGGGCACGCACCTTGCTAGGAGCCGCGCATGCAACGACCTGAGAAAGTTAAAAAAGCCGAGGGCAAGCTCGCTGTACTCTTGCCGGGAATGGGCGCTGTGTCCACGACCTTGATGGCCGGCGTGCTCTTGGCGAACAAGGGGCTGGTGAAGCCCATCGGGTCGATCACGCAGAGCGGTACGATCCGTCTCGGCAAGCGCACTGACAATCGCGTTCCGCGCATCAAAGATTTTGCACCGCTCGCCAAGTTGGAGGACATCGTGTTCGGCGGTTGGGATCTGTTTCCCGACAACGCTTACGAAGCCGCGCTACACGCCAAAGTGCTAGAGAGCAAAGACCTCGATCCGATCAAAGAAGAGCTTTCGGCAATCAAGCCGATGAAAGCCGTCTTTTATCCGGAGTTCGTCAAGCGGTTGCACGGCACGCACGTCAAGACCGCAGCAACGAAGTTCGAGATGGTCGAGCAACTGCGCGCCGACATTCGCAACTTCATCAAAGACAACGGCTGTTCACGCGCGGTCTGCGTGTGGTGCGGTTCGACCGAGGTTTATCTGGAGCAAGGTCCCGTGCACCAGTCGGTCGCGGCTTTCGAAAAGGGCCTGCACGACAACGACCCGACCATCGCCAACTCGATGATGTACGCCTGGGCCTGTTTGAAGGAAGGCGTTCCGTTTGCCAACGGCGCACCGAACTTGACGGTCGACTTCCCCGCCGCGCTCGAGCTCGCGCGCGAGACGCAAACTCCGATTTGCGGCAAAGACTTCAAGACCGGCCAAACCTTCATGAAGACCATGCTCGCGCCGGGTTTGAAGGCGCGCGGCCTGGGAGTGAAGGGCTGGTTCTCCACGAACATCCTCGGCAACCGCGACGGTGAGGTGCTCGACGAACCGGGCAGCTTCCGCTCCAAAGAAGTGAGCAAGCTCGGCGCTCTGGAGTCGATCTTCCAACCGGAGCTCAACCCGGAGCTGTACGGCGACCTGTATCACAAGGTCCGCATCGAATATTACCCGCCGCGCGGCGACGCCAAAGAGGGCTGGGACAACATCGATATCTTCGGTTGGCTCGGTTACCCGATGCAAATCAAGATCGACTTCTTGTGCCGGGATTCGATTCTGGCTGCGCCGCTCGTGCTCGACCTTGCCCTGTTCGGCGACCTGAGCAAGCGCGCTGGCTTCCGCGGCGTACAGGAGTGGCTGAGCTTCTACTTCAAGTCCCCGCAGACGGCCGAGGGCTTGTACCCAGAGCACGACGTGTTCATCCAATCGATGAAGCTGAAGAACACCCTGCGCTGGATGATGGGCGAAGAGCTCATCACCCACCTGGGCAACGAGTACTACGACTGAACGATTCAACCCGTGATCAAATGTCACATCCTTAGGGGTGTGTCGCAGAAAGCCACGCAAAGGCCAGTAAGCTCACGGTTCCAGCTGCGAAGAAAAGCCGCCCGGCGCTCACCGAGGGCGGCTTTCGCGCGCGGGCAATCCACCACAATGGGCTAGCATCCCCCGCGTGCGGAGCGACGGTAAGATGCGGAACCTTGCCAGCCAATTGGCAGACGAGCGCGCACTCAGAATACAGGCTGAAGAAGCCAATCGCATCAAAGACGAATTCCTCGGCACGCTGAGTCACGAGCTGCGTACCCCGCTGAACGCGATCACCGGCTGGGCGCACCTGCTGCAAGCCGGTACCCTCGGCCCCCCCGATCAAGTGCGGGCGGTAGAAACGATCTTGCGCAATGCCAAGCAACAGGCGCGGCTGATCGAAGATCTGCTCGACGTATCGCGCATCATCAGTGGAAAGCTGTCGCTGTCGCTCTCGCCGCTCGATCTGAAAAAGGTGGTCGAAGCCGCGGTGGAGGCCTCCATGCCCGCGGCGCTGCAGAAGCAGCTCAGCGTGAGCGCGGACTTCGTGGGCGGCGCGTGCGAGGTGTCGGGCGACGCCGTGCGTTTGCAGCAAGTGGTCGCCAACCTGCTCAACAACTCGATCAAGTTCTGCGAGCCTTCGGGCAAGATCACGATCCGCACCCAGCGCGAAGGCCGCCAGGTCCGCTTGCAAGTGAGCGACGACGGCCGCGGGATAGCGGCTGAATTCCTGCCGCTTTTGTTCGAACGCTTTCGACAGGGCGCTCACCCGTTGACCCGCGCGCGTGGCAGCGGGCTCGGCTTGGGCTTGGCCATCGCCCGCTATCTGGTCGAAGCACACCGCGGTACCATCGCCGCGTCGAGCGACGGAGAAGGACTGGGTGCGACGTTCACGGTCTCGCTACCGCTGCTTTCGGGCGGAACTCCGCCGCCGAGTGCCGAACACGCTATCGAAGCCAACCAGCAATTGTGCGGGGCCTACCTTCTGGTAGTAGATGACGATCCAGACGCACGCGAGCTGCTGGGGCTCTTGCTCACTCGTGCCGGTGCAGAGGTCGCCCTCGCCGAGTCGGCGAAGGCCGCGCGCGACTTGGTGCGGGTTCGACAGCCCGACGTGATCGTGTGCGACGTGGGTATGCCCGAGCAAGACGGCTACGCTTTCATGCGGCAGCTGCGTGCCGCGGGCGAGCGCGCAGGCGCCTTCATTCCGGCCGTCGCCCTCACTGGCCACGCAAGCGTCGAGGACAGTAGAAAGGCGCTGTTGGCCGGGTTTCAGATGCACGAGACTAAACCGCTCGACCCCGCACGGTTGATCGATGGCTTGGCTAAACTTTGGCGAAGAGGCGTGACACGAATCCCATGACTGACCCCACAAGTTCGCAACCCGAACCCAATCCCGAAGGCGCGTGGCTGGTGGAGCGGGCCAAAACCGGCGTCGCCGGGCTCGATACGCTTCTCCGCGGCGGCATGGTGCGCGGCGCGATCTACCTGGTGATGGGGCGTCCGGGCACCGGCAAAACCACCCTCGGCAACCAGCTCTGTTTCGAACACGTGAAGCAGGGCGGCCGCGCCGCGTACATGACGCTACTCGCCGAGTCGCACGCGGCGATGTTGAAGAACCTCCACACGATGAGCTTCTTCGACGCCAGTGTGATCAACAATGGCTTGTCGTACGTCGGAGCCTACCGCGCGCTGCGCGACGAGAAGCTGCGCGGTCTGCTCGACATGGTGCGGCGCGTGATCTTGGACGAAAAGGCAACGCTCCTCGTGATCGACGGCATTTCGCCGGCCCGCGCACTGGCCGAGAACGACGTGGCGCTGAAAGAATTCGTGGTCGAGCTGCAGATGCTGAGCGCTATGACCAACTGCACCACCATCCTGCTTGCGAACATGACGGCGGCCGACGCCAACGACCCCGAGCACACCATGGTCGACGGGCTGATCGAGTTGGCGTTCGAGCAATTTCGCCGCCGCACGTTCCGCACGATCGAGGTCTTGAAATTCCGAGGCACGCCCCACTTGCTCGGCCGCCACGAATTGCAGATCGGCAGTGACGGTGTTTCCGTGCATCTGCGCCTGGAAGATTGGCTCGACGGCTCTGCCAAACCCGCGCCTGCCAGCGACGACCGTCAACCGACCGGCATTCGCGAGCTCGATATGATGCTACGGGGCGGAGTGCTCCGGGGCACGAGCTCCGTCGCGCTCGGATTCTCCGGCAGCGGCAAGACGACCCTCGGCCTGCACTTCCTGAACACCGGCGCCGAGACCGGGCAACCGGGCGTGCTGTTCGGGTTCTACGAGTCCCCCGACCGCATATTCCAAAGTGGCGAGCGCATTGGCCTCAAGCTGCGCGAGCATGCCGCGCACGGGAAGTTCTCGCATGTGTGGCAGCCTTCCTACGAGTTCGGGCTCGACCGCCTGGGCGCGCGTTTGCTCAGCGAAATCGAGCGCATCGGCGCCAAGCGGGTGGTGATCGATAGCTTGGACGGGTTCCGGCAAGCGGCCATCGACCCCTCGCGCACGATCCGCTTCATGACCGCACTCCTGAACGAGCTGCGGGCGCGCGAGATCACGACGGTCCTGATCGACGAGACCATGAAGCCCTCGGGGCCAGAGATGGAAATGCGAGTCGAGGGCATTTCGGCCTTGGTCGAGAACCTATTCTTGCTCGAGTACATGACCGTCGGGCCACGCATGCGGCGCTTGATCTCGATCGTGAAGCAGCGAGCTAGCGCGCACGAAACCACCGCGCGCGAGTTCTTCCTCACGGGTCGCGGCATCGAAGTTGCACCCGATGCAGCCAGCGCCGCGGAGGTCGTGGCGCACTCAGACGACCATTCGACCCGCCACGACGAAAAGCCACGTTCACCGGAAGGCGTTTGACGCGCCGAGAAATGACGGAAGCGCCCCACAACGTTCTGGTCGTTGACGACGAATACGCTTCGCTCGAGGTTTTGGCCCTCCTTTTGACCGGCGAGGGCTTCCGCCTGTTCACCGCAGGCGACGGTCAAGAAGCCCTGGAGCGCTTGGCCGAGGCGACCATGTCACTCGTGATCACCGACTTCAAAATGCCGAGGATGGACGGCAGCGAGCTCTGTCTAAGAATGTTGGCTGACCCACGCTATCGCGATATCCCGGTGGTGTTCACTAGCGCCACGTATCGTCAAGACGTGCCTCGGCCAAAAAACGTCGTCGCGTTTTTCAGTAAACCACTCTTGTTCAAAGACGTTCTGTCAGCCGTGCATCGCATCTTGAAGGGCGCGCCGGCGCCTTAGCGCGTACACTCCTCCGGTGTCAGCCGACCCTCTGCGCGAGCTCTCCCTTCCGGCGCGGGACTGGTTCGAGACGACGTTGGGCGCGCCGACACGCGCGCAGGCGCTCGGTCTGCCGCCGATCATGTCCGGCGCGTCGACGCTGCTGCTCTCGCCGACGGGCTCGGGCAAGACCCTCGCCGCATTTCTATCAGCCGTAGACAAGCTGATGAACTCTCCCGAGCCGCCCAAAGAGACGCGCTGCCGGGTGCTGTACGTCTCCCCGCTGAAAGCGCTGGCTGTCGACATCGAGCGCAATCTGCGCGCGCCGATCGCGGGCATTTCCGAGGCCGCGAGGCGGCTCGGCAAAGACGTGCGGGTGCCGACGCTCGCGGTGCGCTCGGGCGATACGCCGCAGGTGGAGCGCGCTCGCATGCGGCGCACGCCGCCAGACATCCTGATCACGACTCCAGAGTCTTTGTTTTTGCTGCTGACCTCCGAGACCCGCAAAATCCTGGAATCGGTCGAGACGCTGATCGTAGATGAAATCCACTCGCTCGTCGCGAGCAAGCGCGGCGCGCATTTATTCTTGTCGCTCGAGCGCTTGCAGGCGCTGCGCGCGGGCAAGCCCCTGCAGCGCATTGGCCTCTCGGCCACGCAGCGACCGTTGGAAGAGGTCGCGCGCTTACTCGTGGGCTTCGACTCGGAGCTGCGGCAGCGCCCCGTCACGATCATCGATGCCGCACAGAAGAAGCCGCTTCAGCTGAGCGTGGAGCTACCAGAGCCAGTGGCCGAACCCGAAACGGACGAATCGGATCGGCTACGCGACATCGTGAGCGGACCGGCCACGCGCGGTCCGGCAGGGGCGCGCTCGGTTTGGCCGGCAGTTCACGAGCGACTCGTTGCGTTGATCCGTGAACATCGGACGACGATGATCTTCGTCAATAGCCGGCGGCTCTCGGAGCGGCTCGCCTCTGCGTTGAACGAAGTGGCCGGGGAAGAGCTCGCCCTCGCTCACCACGGCTCCGTGGCGCGAGAGAAGCGGCAAGTGATCGAAGAGCGCCTCAAATCCGGCCTGCTCCCGGCGATCGTGGCCACGTCTTCACTCGAGCTTGGGCTCGACATTGGCGCGGTCGATTTGGTCGTGCAGATCGAAGCGCCGCCGTCCATCGCTTCCGGGTTGCAGCGCATTGGCCGCGCGCACCATCACGTCGGCGGTACGCCGCAGGGCGTGCTGATGCCCAAGCACAAGGCGGATTTGCTGGCCACTGCCGCGGCCACGCGCAGCATGCTGGAAGGGCGCGTCGAAGCCACGTTTTACCCACGCAATCCGCTGGATGTCCTGGCCCAGCAGTTGGTCGCGATGTGCGCGGTCGAGCCGTACGAGGTCGACACGTTGTACCGGGTGGTGCGCCAAGCCGCTCCGTTCGCGGAGTTACCGCGTTCGGCCTTCGACGGCGTGCTCGATATGCTCTCGGGTCGCTATCCGAGTGACGAATTTCCGGATCTCAGGCCGCGTTTGGTTTGGGATCGCGTGAGTGGCAACGTACGCGCGCGCTCGTTCGCGTTGCGCCTGGCCGTCACCAATGCGGGCACGATCCCCGATCGCGGTTTGTACGGCGTGTTCTTGGCGGGTGAAGAGGGTCCGAAAGGCGGGCGCCGCGTCGGTGAATTGGACGAAGAGATGGTCTTCGAGCTGCGCGAGGGGGAGGTGTTCTTGCTCGGGGCCAGCTCCTGGCGCGCCGAGCAGATCACGCACGACCGCGTGCTCGTCTCGCCGGCCGCGGGTGAGCCTGGAAAAATGCCGTTTTGGCACGGAGATCGCCCGGGTCGCCCGCTCGAGTTCGGCAAAGCGGTCGGTGCACTGACGCGCTCTCTGGCGCAAGCCGCGGCGCCCGCGGCCGAAGCGCTGCTCGTCGAGCAGTACTGTCTCGACGCTCCTTCGGCTCACGCCTTGACCGACTACGTGCACGAACAAATGAAGGCGGTCGGCGAAGTACCGAGCGACCGCGTGGTCGTGATCGAACGCTTTTTGGACGAAGTGGGCGACCATCGCGTGTGCGTGCTCACGCCGTTCGGCTCGCGCGTCCATGCCCCGTGGGCGACGGCCGTGACGGAGCTCTTGCGCACGCGCCGCGTGGGCGACATCGACAGTGTGTGGTCGGACGACGGAATGATCTTCCGCATTCCGGCTTCGGACGAGCCCCCGCCCAGTGAGTGGTTCTTACCGAGCTCGACCGAAGTCGAAGATCGCGTCAGCCGATCGATCGACGGGACCTCGCTATTTGCTGCGCGTTTTCGCGAGGCGGCGGGGCGTGCGCTCTTGCTCCCGCGGCGACACCCGACGCGCCGCCAGCCGCTCTGGGCGCAGCGCAAGCGCGCCGCCGATTTGCTGGCGGTCGCGGCGCGCCACCCCTCCTTTCCAATCGTGCTCGAGACGTACCGAGAATGTCTGCGCGACGTGTTCGACTTGCCCGGTTTGGTTTCGATCCTCGGCGACATCGAGAAGAGACGGGTGCGCGTGCGCACCGTCGATACGCTCGCACCGTCGCCGTTTTCGGCTTCGCTCTTGTTCTCGTTCGTCGCAAACTTCGTGTACGAGGGCGACGCGCCTCTGGCAGAACGCCGCGCGCAAGCGCTGACCATCGACCACGAGCGCCTGCGCGAGTTGCTCGGTGAGACCGAGCTGCGGAGCTTGCTCGATCCCGAGATCATCGCGGAGCACGAGCGTTTCTTGCAGAAGCTCGCCTACCCCGCCAAAGACGCAGACGCGCTGTGCGACGTGTTGCGCGCGCTCGGCGATCTGACGCTCACCGAGCTGACCGAACGCGCCGCGTCCGCCGATGATGCGCCGCGTTGGCTCGCCCAGCTGGAGCGCGAGCACCGCGTCTTCCAAGTGCGGATCCAGCGCGAAACCCGCTATCTGGCCGCGGAAGATGCGGGCCGATATCGAGACGCGCTGGGCATCGTGCCCGCCCCCGGCACCCCCCGCGCGTTCCTGGACCCCGTGCCGGACGCGGTCACGCAGATCATCAGTCGCTACGCGCGCAACCACGGGCCCTTCGCCGAGTCGGTCTTGAACACCCGCTATGGGCTCGCGAGCCAAAGTGTGGCCGAGGTCGTGTCGCAGTTGCGTCAGAGTGGGCGATTGGTGGCCGGGGCGTTCTTGGCTGGAGGCCATGGTGACGAGTTGTGCGACGCCGAAGTGTTGCGCACCCTGCGTCAGCGCTCGCTCGCCCAGCTGCGGCGTGAAGTCGAGCCCGTCGAGCCGGTCGTGTTGTGTCGCTTCTTGGTGGAATACCAAGGGACGACCCATCCGCGTCGCGGTGACGCCGCCTTGCTCGATGCAGTGGGGCAACTGGAGGGCTGTCCCCTGCCCGCCTCGGCGTTGCTGCGTGATATCTTGCCAGCACGCGTGCGCGGCATGACCCCGCGCGATCTGGACGCGCTGTGCAGCAGCGGTGAGGTGGTCTGGGCCGGGGTCGAACCCATCGGCAGCAACGACGGTCGAATCGCCCTCTATTTGGCCGAACACGAGGCGCTCTTGGCGCGCACGGTGACGCCCATCGAAACCGAGCAAGCGGTCGCAATTCGCAGCACGCTCGGGCGTCGCGGCGCCGTCTTCTTCGCCGAGTTGCTGCGTGAGACGGGCGGTTTCCCGAACGACGTGTTGAGCACGCTGTGGGACATGGTTTGGTCCGGTGAAGTCACGAACGACTCACTCGAGGCGCTCCGTAGTTTACTTCGACCCGTGTCGAGCAAGCGCGATGGCCGCAGCGCACGGCTGCACGCCAGTCGTCGCACGACTCAAGGTCGGCTCCCGGGCAGCGAAGGGCGCTGGTCGCTACGCAGCGCCCGCTGGGGCCAAGCGCCGAGCGACACCGATCGCCGCGCCGCGTTGGCACGTGCGCTACTCGAGCGTTACGGCGTGGTCACTCGTGAAGTCGCCCACGCAGAGGGGCTCGAGGGCGGTTTCTCGAGTGTGTACGAGATCATGAAGGTCATGGAATCGGCGGGCCGGATTCGCCGTGGCTACTTCGTGGCTGGGCATGGTGGCGTGCAATTCGCGCTGCCCGGCGCGGATGAAGACCTTCGAGCCCAGCGCACGCTGAAAGAAGACGCGCCACGCGCGCAGGTCCTGTCCGCGGTCGACCCCGCCAATCCGTACGGGGCGTTACTCCCGTGGCCCGAGCGTCAAGGCAGCGCCGCGGCGGGGCGTTTGGCCCGCAGCGCCGGCTCGTACGTGGTCCTCTATCAAGGCGCGCTGGTCGCGTATTTGCAAGGGGGAGGCGCCCTGAGCACGTTCGCGGCCGAACCGAACGCTCAACGCGAGCGGGCACTCGCGCAGGCACTCGTCGCGTGGGCCCGCGCGCAGCCGCTTCGGCGCGCCTTTCAAATCGCAACCATCGACGGCGCGCCCGCGGCGCAGCACGCCTTCGCCAATTCCTTCCGCGAAGCGGGTTTCGTGGCCGCCGGCGGGGGGCTCCTGTTGACCTTGCGCGATCGCGGCCGCGAAACGGAGCCAGAGCCCGACTCGGAAACCGAGGGCGAGCTCGAGGAAGCCGATGCCGGAGGGTGATACCCTCCACCGCACCGCGTATACCCTCGCGCGCGTGCTCAATGGTCAGCGATTGGTGCGCGTGCGCTCCTCCGTGCCGGCGATCGCCCACGCCGAGCTCGCCGGCCATGTCGTCGAACAGGTCAGCGCGCAGGGCAAAAATCTGTTGGTGCGTTTCGACGACGGCCGCGTGTTGCACACGCACCTCAAGATGCGAGGCTCCTGGCACGTGTACCGCCCGGGGGAACGCTTTCAGCGCCCCGAGCATCAAGCGCGGGTCGTGTTGGAGGTTTCGGATGCACTCGCGGTGTGTTTTGCGGCGCCCACGGTGCGTTTGCTCGCGCCCAATGCCGCGATCAATGACCCGTATTTGAACGGACTCGGCCCCGATTTGATCCCCGATCAGTTCGACCTCGAGCAGGCGGTGGCCGGCTTGCTAGCGCTCGGGGAAATGTCGTTGGGTGAAGCGGTGATGACTCAGACGGCCTTGTCCGGGGTCGGCAACATCTACAAATCAGAGACGCTGTTCGTGTGCCGTTTGGATCCATTTCGTGCGGTGTCCGCTTACGACCGCGAAGACCTCGTACGCGTCGTCCAAACCGCGCGCGAGCTGCTCCGAAAAAATGCGCTCCCCGGCTCACCCCAGCGCACTACGACCACCTCGGGCATCACGGGTCAGTACTACGTGTACAAACGGTCGGGACAGGGTTGCCGCGTGTGTGGCACGCCGGTGAAGATGCAGCGGCAAGGGGTGCTGCACCGCTCGACGTACTACTGTCCGAGCTGTCAGAGCAGTCCCTGACGTCGCCGCGCATACCAGTGGCCGCCGAGCGCGAGTGACGCGGCCAACGTCCATGCCCAAGCCGGCAGTAACGGCACGCTGCTGCGTTCCGCCGCGACCTCGATCGGCTCGGGCACCGGCAGATCGGCCGCGTTGGGCAGCGCGACGGCTCGGCCACCAGTGGCCTTGGCGATACGCGTCAACCGCTCCGGATCCGGGCGTGAATCGCTCCACGCGGGGCCACCGCGCTCACATGCGAAATCGAAGCGCGTGGGCGGCGCGGCGCCGACGCGCGCGCTCGCCGAATAACCGCCGGATTGCAGCACGCCCAGCTCGAGCTCCAGCGGCCCCGGGGCGGGGTCTTTCACCGTCTTCATCACCACGGGTGGGCTTTGCGGGCCGAGCCGCGTGAGCTGCAAAGAGACGTCACCCAGCGAGCCCGGCAAACGCACGAGCCGCAACTTCGCCGGCAGACCCGCGATGCACGGACCCGAAAGCTCCAAGCGCAACGCTTCATAGCGCGGGTCGCGCATCAACCAACCGACCAAGCCGTCCCACAGCGCGCCGTAGCCTCGGCCTGCAGCGCCGTCGGCAAATTCGCTGAACGCCAAGGCGTGCGTTCCGTCCACGCCGAGCGCGATCGAACGACCGTCACCCGCTTCACCGAGGGCGAGTACGGGCATCGGGCCGGCGCCCGCGCGGCGCGTCGGATGCTCCCAGAGCGTGATGGCGCTGGGCCGCGCGGCGCCCAACGTGTTCGAGCCGGTGAAAGCCGGCAGGTCATCGGCAAATAGCTCGGTCAAGCCGCGCAGCACGGGCGCGGAACGCGCAGCCTCGGTGTAGCGAGGTACGAAATCAGCCGTGTCATACGGCTGATCGCCGGTCCGCAGCTCGACCGGCAGCACGCTCTCCAACGGCGAGCGCGCATAGCCGCCGCCCGCAAAGGCCGAGGGACCACCGACCATGATCAAGCCGCCGCCGCCACGCACGTAGTTGGCGAGAGCCGGCAGATGCCGGGACAGTTTGTAGGTCACGGCGTCGATGTCCTGCAAGATCACCGCGTCGAAGCTGGGCAAGTGCTCGGTGAACAACTCGTCGACCGGGAACGGAATCAGCGCCAACTCCGAGTCTTCACTGGTCTCGGTGTTGTCTTCGTCCGTGCGCAGAATGAAAAACGCGATCAAGTCGATCGACTCGTCGCTCTTCAGCCACATCCGCAGCGCGCGCACGTCATACGTCGGGCGCCCCGCGACGTGCAGCAAACGCAGCCGATCGCGCGTCACGCTGAAGGTCAGGATGCGGGTATCGTTCTCGGGGATGGTGTCACCCTCGGGCGGCTCGATGCTCACTTCGACCAGGCGCGCGCCCGCGCGGTCGAGCGTGACGCTGAGCTCGACGGTCGCGGTTTCACCCGTCATTTTGGCGACCCCCGAAGCCAGCACGAAGGGCTCGACCCCCTGCCGCAACTCACGCGCCGTGACGGGCACTTCCCCGCACGCGAGGCCGCCCGCGCAGCCGATTTCGATCGTCAATGCCAGCGCTTGGTGGGCGACGGTCGCGCCCGAGGTACGAATCGAGCGGATGCTCGCGTCGCGCGGTGCCTGTTCGGTGACGGCAACGGTGTGAATCGGCGCGCCCAACGCCCCCAGCGAGTCGCGCAGCGCCGCGTCGTCGACCGACGCGCTCGGGCGCACGAAGCGACCGTCGCTGACGACCACGATGGCTTTGGGGCGCTCACCGGGCTCTTGCGCGAGCGTGCTCAGGGCCGCGTTCAAGTCGGTCTCGTCCGTGAGCTCGCTCGGATCCGTGTGTGCGAGGGCATCAGCCACCACCAAGGGCCGAAGTGCAGCGCCGCCGAAGCCGCGTAGCGAGACGCGCGCCCCGGTGAAGTGCTTACTCAAGCCGTCGGCCGCACGCAGCGCCAGCTCGCGCCGCGTTTTGCCCGCGCTCGGCAGCAACAAACGCCGCGATTCGTCGACGAGAACGACCACTTTGGCGCCCACGCTGACGCCGCGGGTGTTCACTCGCGCGGGGCGCAGCACGGCCGCCGCCACGAGCACGAGCGAGAGCACGCCCGAAAGCAAAACCCAGACGGCCGCGCCCTCACGCTTTCGCAACTCGAACAGCAAAAACCCCAGGGATGCCAAGGCAAGCCCCACGACGGCAAACAGCGTGAACTGAGGAACGCCCTCGGCGAGCGCCAACGCGGCCAGAGTCATGGCTTCTGTCGGGCTCGACGCCGCATCAAAAACGGCGCGTGCACCTGATCGTCCTTGTAGTCGGAACACAGCACGTACATCGCGATGTTCACCGCCAAGCGCACGGCGTGCTCCCGCTGCTGCAGCCCACCTGGCTCGGTCTCGAGCGCGAAGCCTTCCCCGCTGCGAGCCAGCGCGCCGAGCAAGTCGTGCTGTAGGAAGATCACTTGCGTGTTTTTGCCGCGCACGATCGCCGACACCTCCGGCGGCCCCAGCACGCGCCCCACGGGTCGATCGACGATGTAAAACGTCTTGAAAAGGACGTTCCCCGGGTCCAAGCGCACGGGCGCAGACTCCGGGAGCACGCGCGAAAGCTCGCGCCGCGCGCCTCGGCCGAACGCGCCCGACGCCGGGTTCGAGTCATCGACCACCAGCACGCCACCGAGTCGCATGAAGCGCGTGAGCCCGCGCACCTCGGCCGCAGAGAGCGGGCCGGGATCGACGTCGCCCGCCCAGATCGCGAACGGTTCGGCTTGCAGCGCGGGTTGGTCTGCCCGAACTTCGGAGGCGACCAAGCGCGCGGGCGCGCTGGTGCGTCGAACCAACTCCCAAGACCAGCGCCCCGCGCCCGAGCCGCGCACGCCGAGCGGCGGGTGGTTCCCCGCGCGCAGCAAGCGCGGATGGAACGCGGCGCCATCGCCGAACGCTGACGCGCGCGCGGACCACGCCGAGCCCAACGCGAGCGGAACGGTGAGCGCAGCTCGCCGAGTGAACGCCTTCGGCATCAGTCGAAGTCCTGAACGCGCCACACGCCCGTTTCGCGCCGGAGCTTCACTTGGTGGCCACCGGGCACGTCGACCACGGCGTTGTCGCCGGAAACTTTCACATCCAAAGTGTCCGGATTTTCCAGCCCCTCGACCAGGGATTTCAGGTCCCCCTCGAGCGCATCACGTGTTTCGGCAGACAGCACCCCGAGCAGCGCCGGGTAGCTGCGGCGCGCGAGCGCTCGTCGAAAATCACCCAGGGCCTCCGAGGGGCTTCGGGGCCGGCTCGGCACGGTGCCGAGCGAGCTGAGGTGAAATGCACCGTCCTCCAGATCGAACAACGCGCTTTCCCCGTCTTCGAAGCGGATCACGGCGGAAGCTTGGACGCGGCTCGTGGACGAGAGCAAAGCTGCCCCTTGACGGCGCAGCTCGGCCTTCCCTTCCGCCACCAGGCGCTCGGTCCCCCGGCGCCCGTAGTCGCGCTGCGCTTCGGCGCTGAGTAGCGCATAAATGCGCGCGGAATCGCCGCTCTTCGCGGCCTCCGCGTACTCGGCGGCGGCGAGCTTCGGGTCCGGCATGCGGGCGCCCGCGCAGCCTTGCGCCAGGCCCGCGAGCAGGCCGAAGGCGGCAAGGGCGCTTGGCGCTGGAAAGGCGGACCGCATGGCGTCAGACAGCTAGCGAAAGCGGAGCCACTTGGCTACTGTTTGCGGCGGATGTTGGCAATGGTCGGGTCTCGCCCGGCGCTGGCGCTTGGTGCCGCGCTCGTTTCGTTGGCCTGCAGCGGCCCGCCGCCTCGGGTCGTGAACCCTACCCGGCCCCTCGACGAGCGACGCGCGATCGAACTAATCATCCAAGCCTTCCGTGACGAGCATGACCGCGCGGTGCCCGGCGGCAACCTCAGGGTGTCGGACAACCAAAGCCTGCACGTCGACGTGAACGGGCAAGACCGCAAGTACGGTGTTGCCTACGTAACCGCGAGCGAACGCGTGGTCCTCGGCCCCACCTTGCCACCGCGTGATCCGGCCATGGGCGACGCGCTACAGCTCGTGTCAGGCTTGGGCACCGACGGCGACGCGCGCGTGCTCGTCTTGCAAGACTCCGACTACGTCTTCGACGACCACGTGGGACAAGCGCACGAATCCAGTAGCTTCACTGCGGAACTCAAACTCAAGCGAGACGTGCACGACTTCTTGGTGCGCGCACATAGAGAAAAATGGCCTTGACCGTCAGCGCGCGCTCTCGCTTCACTGGCCCGAGCACGCCCACCCTGATCAAAGCCGCCGCGATCTGCGCGGCGGTCGGCATCGCCGCGTCCATCACCGAGTACGCGGATCTGGGTAAGTGGCTGGCCGTCGCGGGGGTGCTGCTCTCGATCGCCGGCCTACATCGCTTCGGCCGCATGGGCCCGGACGCGGCGATCGTGTTCGAGCTTGCTCCACCGCGCAGGAAAAAGAAGAAGAAACAACGCGCGGAAGTCAGCGAGGCGGAGAGCGCGACCGACCCCGCGTCGAAAGACGCCGAGCCCTGACGCGCGAGTTCAGGTCTCGCTGCGCAACACCGCTACCGCGACGTCTTTACCCAGGTCTGGAGTGAGCTCCACGCCCAGGCCGAACTCGCGCCCGTCGATCTCCAGTTCGAACGAGGTGGGCGTCGTCGCTGACGCGTTGCTCAGTGGCGAGAGTTGCGCAATTGCGCGCGCGTTGACCTCTGGCGAAATGGGCGCGCCGAACACGTCTTTGCCGACAACGATGTACACGTACACGAGCGGCAGCTTTTGCCCCTCTTTGAGCGCGCTGCGCAAGTTTGCAGAGAGCGCGAACTCCAGGCGGCGCGCGTACGCCGCCCAAGACCAACCCGTTACGTACAGGCCCTTCACTTCGGCGCCGCTCGAGATCGGCTGAGCCGCCACCCACTGGCCGTCGGCACGGCCGCGAACACCCGCCGCCTCCGGCAACGACCCACGCGTTTCGACGTACTGACCCGCGAGCGCCGTTTTGATTTCGGGGAACGCCGGCAAGAGCGCGTGCCCTGCCATCTGGTCCTGATCTTGGTCGTTGCGGAGCACGATCCCATCCGTACCGGTCACCGCGAAGAAGGTCCCCTTCGAGACGCGCAAGTCTTGAACCTTGTTGCGAGCCGTCTCCAGGGCTGAGCGTGCGCCATGCGGATCGTCACTCGGGGGCTTTCCGGTCGCGAACAGCGGCAGCAGGAATCTCGCGCCCTGCGGCAAACCGGCGCGGACTTCGGCGACGTCGTTGTGGGTGGCTTGGGCCAATTGAACCACATCGACCTTGGCCTTTTCGGCGCTCACTGCGCTCGCCTTCTTGCAGCCGGACGAGAGCGAGGCCGTCGCAGCGAGAGCCAGGCCGACAGCGACTCGGCCTAAAAACAGCTGGGTAGTCAAACGTCGCACTTTCATCTTTGAAAGACCGGCATACGCCGATGCACGGAGCGCGCAAATCAAATTCGCGGAACTGCGCGATCGGAATGGCCGCGCGTGACGCGCCCGCACGGCGCGGCTCACTTCCAGAGTTTCGATAATCCTCTGCCCCGCAACTTTCGACTCCTCATGGATGTCACCCGTCAGTTGCTATCGATTGTTAGACGGCGAGTGAGAAGCGAGCGAGAAGCGAGAGCGACAGCGACAGCGAGAACCACATAGAATGTGGCGTGCTTGTAAGTCGGAGTTGGCGAGCGCCCAAGTCACGTCCATTGAAGCCAAGATGAGTGAGTGTTAGTAAGGAGCTACAGTTACAGATCCGCCTGCGTGCCTCGTGCACCATGGAGCTGCACCCTTGACCTACGCCCCCTCTCGCCCTGTGTCGCCCCGGCCGCGCTCGAATCGTCTGTCGGACGCTCCGCAAGCCATGCCGGCTCCGGGCCCGCGTCGAGCGTCCCACACCGCGATGGAACGCCTGGTTGCACCGGCTGATCTGAGCGTGGTGTTCCAGCCCATCGTCGATATGAGCACAGGTCAACTGTTCGCTCACGAAGCGCTCGTACGCTGCAGCGCACCGGCACTCACGAACCCGCTGGTGTTGTTCGAGCGCGCGCTCGAGGTCGGCTGCGCCGGTCGTCTCGGCCGGATGATCCGCGAGATTGCGGTGCCGCTCAGCAGCGGCCGCCCGCTGTTTCTCAACGTGCATCCGCAAGAGCTTCATGAAGCGTGGATCGTGCGTCCCGACGACCCGCTCTTTTGCCATGACGACGTGCTCTATGTGGAAGTGACGGAGGCCATGCCGCTGACGCAGCACGAGCTGTGCATGAGCGTTCTTCGTGAACTACGCGCGCGCTGCCGCGTCGAACTCGTGGTGGATGACCTGGGCGCCGGCTACTCGAACCTGAAGCGGATCTTGGACCTGCAGCCCAAAATCGTGAAGCTCGACCGCGAGCTGATCATCAATTTGGATCGCAACCCGCGGCAGCAAAAGCTGGTCGCTGGCATCGTGCGCATGTGTGTCGATCTGGACGCGATGGTCGTAGCCGAGGGCATCGAGACCGAACAAGAGTTCGTCGCTTTGCAGGACATCGGCGTGCACTACGGGCAAGGCTACCTATTCGCCCGGCCCGCGTATCCCATGCCGGCGATCACTTGGCCGCCGGATTCGGGCTCCGCATTGAAAGCGGGGCTCAAGCGCGCGTCGAGCTATCCGCCTCCGGCCGCCTGACCCCCCAGCGGCCGCGTTCAGATAGAGGCCAACACGGCTTCGACGTGACCCGGCACGCGCACGCCGTTCCAGGCTTTCTTGATCTTGCCGGTCTTGTCGACGATGAACGTGCTGCGCTGCACGCCCATGTACTCGCGGCCGTAGTTGAGCTTCTTGATCCAAATGCCGTACGCGCCGATGAGCGTCTTGTCGATGTCGGACAGGAGCGTGAAGTTCAGGCCGTACTTTTCTTTGAACTTCGCGTGGCGCTTGGGGTCGTCTGGGCTCACGCCGAGCACTCGCACCTTCGCGCTGTTGAAGGCCTTGAGGTTGTCGCGAAAGTCGCAGGCTTCTTTGGTGCAGCCGGGCGTGTCGTCCTTCGGGTAGAAATAGAGCACGTACGGTTTGCCGGCGAGACTCGCCGAGCTGACGACCGCACCGTTCTCGTCCGGCAGAGAGAACTCGGGCGCCTTGCTCCCTTCGGCGAGGCCAGGGCTTGCCGAAGCGGGGATAGCTTTGGGCGGAGCCGCTTTGACCAACGCTTTCGTGCTGGCTTTGGGCGCGACCTTCGCGACCTTCACGGCCTTTGCCGGCGATGCCTTGCGTGGTGCAATAACTGTTGCTGTGGTTTTCTTGGCTGCCATCGAAGCTCCCTAGCGACGGGTCCTGGTCGTCGCTTTCGCGCCCCAGAAGCTAACACGGAGCCCGAATCGCCCGGTATTGCGCGCGGGCGCGGGCCTTGTCGGCCGCACCGAATCGAGTAAATTGCGCGGCGATGCTCGAACTTCCCGATCCAGGCCTGTACCGAACCACGCAACCCCTGCCCGGCCAGGAGGATGCGTTCCCTGCCGGCGTGCTCGTCTACGTCGGACAACCGTCGAACGGCGGGGTGAAGTTCGTCGTGCGCCCCGCCGACAATCGCCGCAATCGCTGGTTCTGGCGCGAACCGATCACGCCCCTTCGCTCTGCGAGCTGGGCCAAGACGCTGAAGCAATTGCCCTCCGAGGGCTTCTACGTGTTGCCGGAGGCACTCGAGTTCGAAGGCGGCGGTCGTTGGCTCAAGAATGCCATCGTGCAACTCGGTTACAACGAGAACGGGAACGGCATCCTGTTCGTCGGCGAGTGGGCAGAAGACGCGGAAGAGAACGTGCTGCGCTTCAGCGATCGCGGTCTCTTGATCGACGACACGCTCTTGGCGCGTTTGATCTGGGCGCCGATCTTGCCGGTGCGTCCCGCTGCGGCGGCCAACACCAACGCTTGAGATCGAAGGCGCGAGCATAAACGCTCGAGAAGTGGAGACGTGAGCGGCTTCAGCCCCGGCGGTCGAAGCCGCTCGTTCGTCCCTGACGGCGCGCGGGCGCGCCGTCAGTTCATCACTTCGCGGCAGCCAGATTTTTGGCCACGAAATCCCAATTCACCAACTTATCGAGAAACGCTTCCAAAAAGCCCTTTCGATTGTTGCGGTGGTCCAAGTAGTAAGCGTGCTCCCAAACGTCAGCCACCAGCAGCGGCACGTCCGAAGTGGTCAGCGGAGTCTCGGCGTTGGGCGTCTTCACGATCTTGCCCTTGCCGTCGGACAGCACGAGCCAGGCCCAGCCGGAACCAAATTGAGTCAGACCGGCCTGAATGAAGTCGGTCTTGAACTTCTCGTAACCACCCAAGCCGGTGATCAGATCCGCCACTGGACCTTCGGGCGGCGCGCCGCCGCCGTTCGGCTTCATGCTCTCCCAAAAGAACGTGTGATTCCAAACCTGCGCTGCGTTGTTGAACACGGGGCCCGAGCTCGACTTGATGATCTCCACCAAGCTCTTCGACTCTTCCGGCTTGCCGGCGATCAGGCCATTCAACGTCGTGGCGTACGTCTTGTGATGCTTCTCGTAGTGGTAGTCGAACGTTTCTTGCTTCATGACCGGCTCGAGCGCGTTTTTCGCGTACGGGAGCGGGGGGACTTCGATTGCCATTGCGGACTCCTTGGGTTGCCTTGTTTCCGGCTCGGAAATCTCGATGCAGCGGGCTTGGCTGTCAACGGTCAAGCGCGCATTTGGGCGTTTTTGTGTAACTAGTCGATGCGAGAAAGCGAGCGCATGCCCCCGGCCGCCGACCTGGTCTCCGACCTGAGCAGTACCTCACTGCTCGACCTCTACTACGACGTGGATGTCACTGCTTTGTCGCCACGGCTTCGCGTCCGCTTCGTGAAGCTCAGCCGCGACACCGCGACGGACACTTTCCTCGCGCAAGCCGGGCGCGGGCGGCATTCGTGGTGGCGCACGCAGCTGCACCGCTTGCTGCGGCTGTTCATGTCCGACTTCGACGTGAACGGCCTGCTCGACATGTATCCCCTGTTCGTCGCCAGTACCGAGCAGTGGCAACTGTTGCTCGGGCAGCAAAGGGTCCCCCGCCTGCTCGACGTCGGCGCGGGCTCCGGCAATGTCACACGCACGCTCGTGCCCCTCGCCGAACATGTGGTCACGACCGAGCTGTCGCGACAAATGGCCGAGCGCCTGCGCCGCTCCGGCTTCGAATGCCACGAGCTCGACCTCGCCGAACGCGACGTGCCAGGCCCGCCATTCGAGCTCATTACCTGCCTCAACGTGCTCGACCGCACCGCGCGCCCACGCCAGCTGCTGCGCCGCCTTCACGAGCACCTGGCGCCCGGCGGCCGACTCTTGATCGCGCTCGCCCTCCCCTATAACCCCTTCTTCTTTCGCGGCAACAGCACGCCCGAACCGCTGGAACGACTCGCCTGCGCCGAGCCGAGTTGGGAAGACGCGGTCAATGCCTTGGTCGAACGCGAACTCGAGCCGCTCGGGTTCGACGTGATCGCCGTATCGCGCACGCCCTACCTGTCCTTCGGTGATGCCGACAGCAGCCTGTACGAGCTCGATGACGCGCTACTCGTGTGTCGAAAAGCGTAGCGCCGCGCGCTGACGTTTCGGATTTTTTGGGGTCCGCGCGGCGCGGCGCCGCGCGGACCAGCAACTCACTTCAGCTCGCAGCCCGTAGCGCGCGCTTCCTGCACGAACCAACGCGCACCCAGCTTGAAGCAAATCGTGGCCGAGGTCTGCGCGTCACTCGAGGACGTGCGAAATTTGAAATCGGGCATCTCCGCGCGGTCGTTCTTGACCGTGACCGCGCCCGCGCAGTCCACATCGCGGAACTGACCGGTGTTCGTCGAGCCGTCATAGCCATTCGTGAGCACGTGCAGCTCGGCCAGCGCACACGCGAACGGATGATCCAACGTCGAGCCCGGCGCGTGCGCCGCGATCTGCTGGCTCAGCTCCGTTTTGCGCGCATCCACGCGCGCGTTGTCCGCGCGTATGTCCGTGATCATCCAGACCCAGCACCCGACACAAAAAATTCCGGTCACCAGCGAGCACACGAGGCCCACCGTGGCGCGCGTCGGCACCGGAGCGCCCGCTTCGCGCGCCGAAGTCTGCGCCCGCTTGTAAGCCAAGAACGACAACACGTTGAAAATCGGCAAACAAAAGAAGACGAAGCTCAGCAGGCCCCAAGTCAGCGCCCGGGTCGCCGAAAGCTCAGTCGCGCCCAGCAGCTTCGCCTTGAGCATCGCGACCTGCGCGTTCATGGTCGCCTGCTCGTGGGCCCGGCGCGCCGCCTCCGCCGTAAGCGCCGCCCGCGCGGCCCCCGAGACCGTTCCGCAATACCCGCACTGGTCCGAATTGGGAGGCAAACCCGCGCCGCAGCGCTCACAAGTGAACATGCTCGCCCCGAGGTTACCCCGCCCGCCCCGACCCCCGAAAGCCCGTGCCGCGGCGCGTCGGTAAGCCGTTTCGAAACGCCCAAGTGACAAACCCTCTAGACAAGGGCAACGGACGCAACTACAGGAACTTCCACGACAAGCCGAAGTGGCGGAATTGGCAGACGCGACGGACTCAAAATCCGTTGTTGGAAACAACGTGTCGGTTCAAGTCCGACCTTCGGTACCGCAGAAATCATGCCCGATCCATCGACGGGCATATCGTCACTCTGACCCACCGGCAACTGGCCGGTGGGCAATGCGTGGGCAATCGAGCCGGCGAGGACTTCGGGAAGCGCGCTGACCAGCGGAACGAGCTGGCCAAGTCCGAGCTCGGCGGCCGTGCGAGCGGCGCGCCGGTACCGGTTGAGCATCGCGCTGGAAGTGTGGCCGGTCCGATCCTGCACCCATGCTTCCGACCGGCCGTTGGCGAGAGCCAAAGTGACGAACGTCCCGCGGAGGTCGTGCGCTCGAAGCAGCCCGCGGTTCTCACCCTTCGTGTGGAGCTCGGGCCGGCGCACCTCAGCCTCCCAGAGGCGCCGGCGCAGCAGGCGGGCCAGGGCGTTGATCTCGAACGGGTTGCCGTCCTGGTCAACGAACACCAGCCCGTCGGCCGCCGGTTCCTTGCTTTTCCGCCAAGCCGCCAGCGCCGCGCCGACGCCCGCGTCGAGCGCCCAGGCCCGGGCCTCGTCCGTCTTGTTTCGGTCGAGCGTCACCACGCCGCGCTCGAGGTCGACCTCGTTCCAGGTGAGCCGCACCGCTTCGCCCGCTCGCATGCCCTCGCGGGACAGGAAGCCGAATAGCAACCGCTCCTCGACGGGCACGGCCGCGCACGCCATTAGCGCGGCCTCTTCGGCGGGGTACAGGAACGAGAAGCCCGGCGGCTTGCCCGCCTTCGGCATGAACCCCTTGGGGAGCGGGTTCCGCGCAATGATCCGCAGCGGGTACACCGCGAGCGCGAGAACGCGTGCGATGCACTGCGCGTAGTGCCGCCGGGTCGCCGGGCGCTTCGCGGTCTTCGGAAGCTGGCGCATCGCCGACTCCGCGTGATCGAGTTTGAAGCGCGAGAGTGGCAGCTCGCCAAGCTTCACGCCGCCGACGTCGAGCGCGTTGAGGAAGGCGATCTTGCGTTCGTCTTCGGCCGAGTCCTTGGCCTTGACGTGATCGGGCCAATCCTGGGCCAGCTCGCCCGACGTCCAGCGCTTGGCAACCTCAGCGAACGTGGAGCCCTCGAGCCGCGCGGGGAGCGTTGACGCCCCGCACAGCTCGCCGATCACCATGATCGCATCGGAGACGCCGGTGCCATCCGTGGCCGCGCCGAGCTCGCGCAGCAATGCCTCGGCGCCAGCCGTCTCGACCTTGCCGGCGAGCCGCAAATGGCGCGCCTGTTCGGTGAGCAGCAACGCGCGCTCGGTTGCTGCGAACTCGTCGCGACACGTGGGCAGCTCGACGTCGAGTCGTCGCTTGCCCTTGAGCGTGATGCGGGCGCGCCAAATGCCGGCGCTGAAACGAACTTCACCTTTGGCGGGCTTAGGCATTTGTTCCCTCTTCAGCATCGAGCCCACATGCGGAAGCAACGTCTAGCGGCGTCAGCGACGGAATGATCGTTGTCGCGATCATGAGTCCTCTGACGAACGTCATCATCGCATTCAAAGGCACCAGCGCGAGCTTGGCAGACTCTTCGGGGATCGGCGCCGCATCCTTCGTTGCAAACGGATAAACACCGATCACGCTCGGATGCACGTACGCGTTGTAGCTGCGAAAGGTGCCGCCGTAGTCGCGCGCAAACGCGAACCCAATCTCGGGAAGCCTCGCGTTCCAATGCTCATCAACCTGACGCGACTTGACGTATGTATCTCCGGCCGCATCCACCTTTCCCGTCGGATCCCACCCACTTGACAGCAGGGCAAGGTCTAGCTGATCCCGTGTGGTTGGGATGGGTGCGTGTTTCTCGAGTTCCTTTCGAAGCTTCGTACGCTCCTGGTGCTCATAGGCCAGAAGCCGTCGATAGTTCGCCGTCGGGTCGATGAGAACCCATGCAAAAGTCACCACATGATCGTAGAGCACGCGCGTCAACGCGGCAGCGTCAGGCCCTCGCCCTTCCAAGAGGAATATCGATTGAACGGTGTGATGCGCTCGGGCGATACAAGCGAACGTAAACAGCTCCCATTGCTCGAACGGAGCTGAACGAGCAAGAGCTACCCTACGGTGCCGCTTGAACAGCTCAGAAACTGCGGGCCAGCGGCGAAGAACTCGCGCAGCTTCGCCTTCGCTCCAAATAGGATTCTCAACTTCAGCCATTCGCTCCCTCGCTTCCCGTCATCGCATTCGCAACCTGCATACGCACCGCGTACGCCTGCCGCATAAGCGTGCCAAGCTCGACCGCTGGTGCAGCGTTGGCCAGCACGTCGAGCTCTGTCGCGGCGGCGTGGAACCGCTCGGCCAGCGTCGTGATTTCGGAGACGGCGTCCGCTTTGGGGAAGATCACAGCGCACCTTTCGTCTCGAGCTTTGCGATCTCGTCTGCCGTGAACACACCTACGTTGGCGGCCTCGATGTCCGAGAACACCCGCGCGACGAGCCCCGCGCGTGCCGCCATCGCTTGAAGGCTCGTGCGGATTGCTTCGCGTAGCTTGCCATCATCCTTGATTCCGAGAGATGCACAGCTGTGCGTTCGCTCGATCAATGCGTCGATGGCGGGCACGAGCAGTAGCGCATCGGTTGCAAGCGCCGCGCACGTCCCCTCAGCGATGCGCGTCGGATGCGTGCGGTCGTGACCGTGCAGCGCGATCCGGATCGCGTCGCCTGGCGTCGGCGAATAGTGCGGCTTGCGATGCTCGCTCGGCGTGCCGCGCAGAGCCGCAAACGTGTGTCGCTCGACTTTGGTTCGCAGGACACGCATGCGCCGCCACGCCGCCTCCCGTACTTTGCGATCGGTACTTCCGATGGCCTTCTCGAGCGCGCGCAGCTCTTCGGCTTCGCGAGAAGCCTGGACCGCCGCCTTTTCGGACTCCGTGACTGGTGGCGTCGCATGACGCGCGACGACAGCCTTTGCCTGAGCATGGAGCTTGTCGAACTTCGCGGCGACTTTCAGAACTCGCGGGCTCAGGCCCGTTCGTTTGGCAGTCTTCCGAATCGCTTCGGATGCCGGCTGTTTTGCGCGCGCTTTCGACGCACGCTTCCCTTGTGTTACCCTCGATTTGACCATGTGACTAACCCTCGTGTGGTCCTGGGGTCCGGCGTCTTGTACACGCGCGGGCCCCGCTTGCTTGCTGCTCCTACCGCGTGGCAGGCGCCTTCTTCTTGGCTTTCGCCTTCACCCCGAGAGAGTCCGCGTAAGCGCGGACCGCACGCCGCACAACGTCTGAGCGATTGCGCTCTTCCTTCGCGGAAAGCGCGTCGAGCAGCTCGAGCTCTTCTGGGGTGAACCGAATACCAATCGTTGGGCTCCGTGTCATGCGATTCGCTGATGGTGGCACACGGTATATCGGTGTGCAACCACTTCTTAGCGGTGTGCGGTTTTAGGGGCCTCACGGCTTCGGCGCGCCTGTTCGGATGCTTCCTTGCGCACTTCTGCAAGACTGCCGAACTTGACCTCGCGGGTCAGAAAAGTGAGCTGCATGTCGCCAGCAGTTAAACGATTGGTCCAATAAGATCCCGACAGCGTCGTTGGCCGGCTCGATGGAACGTGGAGTTCGACCGAACCTGCGTGCGCCATGCTTCGAGGCTGGTTCACCTGTTTGGGCAGGTTGCTGTAAACGTACGAGAGCGTCGTCCGGTTGTCGCTTTCGCCAGTGCCTTTGAACGATGCCGTGGTCGACTGCGACCCGCTTTCCTCCGTGTACAGCACGACGTGGACGGCGAAGTACGTTTGCTCAATAATCACCGCTGCCTCGATCGGGCCGAAATTCCCCCCTGGGGGAATATGGCTGTCGCGTCTCGGGTGCAGCACTGCCCGCCACGTACCTCCTACCAGGGGCCTTCCCACTGCCCACAGCAGCGGACGCGTGCGCCACGCCCATTTATCAAAGATCCACGCCAGGATGCCCAACGCAGTTGGGAGGTACCCAACTACCTCCTTCACACCACCCGCCAAGGTCGCCCCGCACGCGTAGAATACAGCCGCGTAGATGACGCCCAACGCTGCTGCGAAGGTGCTCACCGTTTCGGAGGAGATCGTCTTCATCCGTATAGATGCTTCCACGTCGCCTGCACCAGGGCGAGGCCGTCTGCCGGTGTCCACTTTTGTGTCGGGTGGAATAGGTACTTGATCTGGTTGGGCTCGACCCATTCCCGGTGAACGTCGCTCGCCAGGCCGTTCCAGAGATCGAGCAGCGTATATCGAAATCCATCGGTCAACGATCCGCTTTGCATCACCTCGTTTTTTGCGTTCCACACGAGACACTCCATGAAGTACGAAGGCAGCGGCTTCATGGTCCCCAGCGCGCACAGTAAATTCTCGGCGTTCTTGAGCGCCCTCACGTAGTTCTTGTACCGCCGCCCGGTTGCATCGTTTCTGGCTCGGCCGTTGTCCATTTGCTGCTGAGGCCAATTCACGATTCGCTGTCCGGAAGTGTTGTGCACGGCGCTTCCGAGGTGGAATGCGCGACCGTCCCCGTCTAAGTGCATCCGATACTGGAAGCTCGGCACGACGTCTGTGCTCGGCCGGCTGCCGGGTCTCTCCCGAATTAGAATAGCGACGTTGCCTGAGTGGTCTACCCCGCTCGGTCCGAAGTGATTGATGAGCGCGGCGCATACCTCGGTTCGCCATGCATCCGGCGTCCACACGCCGGTGTAGCCGGCGATTGTGGTAGAGGACGACGCCGCGACTCCGGGCGCGAAGTCGTAGTAAAACAATTCATCGCACTGAACAACGACGTCGACGTCGCTGTCCAGCCGAACGTTGGTGTTGTTAGCGTACGACCCTTTCGCGTAGATCTGTTTCTGCACACCCCGAAATTCAGCATGCGAATTGATCGCCTCGCGAACCATCCGTTCAGCGCGGTCTTGACGGAGCGCCTCACTTTCGCTCGACGGCTGAATCCATCGTGAGATCAACGCGGAGCGCTCTGTTTCGCTAAGTGCCATCTGGCGAGAGGACAACGGCGCGATTCGGTCGTCAATCCCACCCTCGAGTTGCGCCATGCAACAAAATGTCGCCAGGGAGCGTTAAGAGGCAATTTGGGGAATGACTCCTAATTCACCAGGACACGTACGCGGTGGTGCTTCGAGAGATACTTCCGACGTCGACCCCGGTGCAGCGGCGGCGCCCTCAGCGCAGACAAGCGCAAGATTGTTCAAGCCGATCGATAAAATGACTACGCCCCGACGTTGACGCTCGGCAGGCGGGCGAGCGAACGTCGGCGGATCTCGCGATGTTCCGCGCCGAAAAGCGGGGTGAGTGGGAAGAGGTCGTCGCTGCACTCGATGGCGCTCGCCTCGAGTCAAGATGGGTCGTTTTTCCCAAACTAAGGTGGGGCCAAACATTTGACAGAAGTGCCGAGCCCTTCCAAAGCTTTCGTTGCCTGGTTCCTCTGAGAAACGCAATTGCACACTACTCGCCGCGCGCGGTGAAGCTAGATGCGTTTCCCAGCTATGCTGTGAAGGGGCTCGCGAGCAAGTTCGAGTTCACTACGCCCGAAAACACCGCGTGCCAAAACAGGGTTCTCAACTCTGCTTGCGCTGGTTGGGCGTGCCGTACAACCAAGGCTATGATTCAGAGGTACTGCGCGCTCGGCGGTAGGCCGGACCCGTGGATCGAACGTGTTGCAACGATCTGGGGCAGCGGCGAGCCTCAGCGAATGCCGAGCGATTGGGCTGACCCGCCAGAGGCATGAAACTCGGACTGCTGCGAAGCCGTGGGCAAAGATCAGCGCTCTGGGAAAATTCCGCGTCCGCGCTTGTAAGTTCTTGCGGCTTCGAACTCCGTTGGCAAAATGCTCATGCTGCGGCCGTGGCTCTCCCTGGTAACCAGTGGGGATCATGACGGACAATGAAATCAAACCTGGTTCCCTAGTGAAGCTGAAGTCATACGGGCCAATCATGACGGTTTCCGAGGTGTATGAAGTCGAACCCGGCGTCAAAAAGGCTACTTGCGTGTGGTTTGCAGATAAGGACTCAACACCGACCGAACACGGTTTTCGGATCAGTACGCTGGAGCTGGCGCCTGGATTACTACAGCCTTGACGCTTCTCGGGGGCGCACTTAACGCCCCTTCAACCGCGCCCGCATGTACTCCCGCGCCGCCGCCGTGATCGCCCGGTTCCACGTGAAGGGCAGCTCGCCCTTCCGTGGAACCATGAGGCGCGGCGGCGCGCCACGCACCGAACGAAATGCGAAGCGCCGCCCGCCGGACTTGAACGCGAGCACCTTGCCGCGCTTGGGCTTGATGGGCCCCGTCGGGCCATAGACACCAGTGCCGCTCTGGAACGCCGCGTAGCGCTCGCGGTTGCCCAGAATCACGGCGTCGGGGCCGACGTACTTCAGGTACCAGCCCGCGCGCAGCTTGCGCTTCGCGCCGGTGAGGATCGGGTTGCCATCGGGGATGACCTTCTTGGCCCACGGCAGACCGTACGGGTCGCGCTGCTCCGTGAATCCAACCTGAACCTGGAACAGCGCCTCATTGCCGATCGCGCGCGACAGTCCGCGCATCGAAGCAGTGCTGCCTGCCTTGGCGATGCGTGAGCTGAACGCCTCGATGGCACCAAAGTTTCCCGTGAGCGAGCCTTTGAAACCCATCTTCGTTCTCCATCAGCGACCAAGGGGTCTGTGCCAAGAAAGATCACCGGTGAGCTCGTACACCGCGTTGCGCATGCGCAGCACGGTCTCGCTCGACGCGTCAGGAAATTCGGTCGCTGCTTTCAAACGCGCGCTCAGCGCCGCAACCGATCCGCCCGCCCCACCGCCGAGTGTCGTTGATCCGACGGACATGTCGGGCGCGACGACTTTGGAGATCAAGAACGACCCGGTTTGCGCGAACGCTTCGACTTGGTTGAGCTCGAACCCTTCGAGCTGCTTGAGATCGAGCGGCGGCCAAGTTTCACGCAGCTCGCCCCGCGTCACAGTGATAAGGAACTGACGGCGCACCGCAAACGTGAAGCGCGCTCCGGCAGCGAACATGAGCGGCTCAACCGCCGGCGGCTCGAATGTGATCACCTTCACGTTGGAGAACGCGAAGGTGAAAGGCGCTTCAACTTGGAGCGGATTGTCCGGATCATCGATCGGCACTGTCAGCTTCGGGGCGAACGACACTCCGCCGTCCTGAGACACGCGGTAGGTCGCGGCACCAGCAAAGCCCCCGTCGACGATCTCAACGACGTAGTCGACGTCAACATTGCGCACAGCATAAAGCCTCACTGAGCCGAACGCCTCGTCCGGCGGAGTCACCGGAGGGATGAATGGGACGTCTGTCGGGTACGCGACCGTGACGCCGATACCGTTCCCCGAAACGCCAATCGGACGAGCGTGGAACGTTGCTCCTCCCAAAAAGCCTACCGCTTGGGTGACGGGAGTCTCTTGAGGCGAGAACGCGATCTTGTAACTCGGACAGAGGGTCGCGCGAACGTTGTTACCACCATCGAAGAGCACGTACTGGTTCCGCAGCGCGCCGAAGATGGAGATCGGGACGCCGAGGCTATCAGCGAGCGCTCGACGCTTCGCCAGGTCAGCTCGGGAGTTCGCTTCCGCCTGCTCAGCTTCAGCGGCGCGAGCTAGCTCGTCCGCGGCGGCGAATGTTTGGGAGTCGACCGTCATTACGAACCTTTCAAAGTAAGGCGCTCAGCGAGGGAGAGCGAGATCGGAAACTCGCTCTCCCTCGCCGCTGCGCCGCGTTCACGGCGACGCGTCGTGCGGCTGCAGAAACTTGCCCGCCGACACGCTGGGCGCACGACTACACGCCCATACCAGGCATGGACTACCAGCTCGCCAGAGTCTGTTTCACGCGCTTCCGCGCGCAGCTTTGAGCGACGTTGCAAACGCGGCCGGCTGGAGCCAGCCAGCGACCTGACCGTTTTGATACCCGTCGCGACCTTCTCGAATTTGCGTCGCTTTGATCAGCGACTGCAACTCGTAGCGCAGATCCGTTGAATTTTTACCTGGTCGAATCGGCATGGCTTCGCCAAGGCTCAGCGCCAGTGCTTTGCGTTCCTGGAACTCACGGGCCTGTTCGAGTACCGATTGCTCGAGTTCGTTGATCAAACCGAAGGCAGAACGTTCTGCAGCCACCAACGCCATCAGCAATTCCGAAACCCGAACGCCGCGCGCCGCGTCCGCCGCGTTCAACTCGTCCAGGCGCTTGCGCTGATCCGTAGCGCGTTGTTCAGTCTCCTCCTGCTGCGCGCGCTTGAGTTGGAACTCGGCCCGCTCGACGAGCAACGCCGGCTCCGCAAGCGCGCGCTCGAGCGCGATCACTTTTTGGCGATTCGCCTCGGTCGGGTCTTCGAAGAACTCCTGTTTCGCGAACCGCAGGGCCTCGAGCGCGGAAGCGTGCGCGGTCTTCGCCGTGGCAAGCTCCGAACTTGCCTGCTGTACCGCGCTCATCATGCGGCCTCCGGATCGTTGCCTTCGAACAACTTGCGCAGCTTGGAGCCCTTCGCCGGCACGCGGCCTTGTGTCTTGGCCCGCCGCGCGTCTGCCTCTCGCTGATTGCGAATGCGCAGCTCTTGAGTGGTTTCGCCGATGGCCCGCTTGGTCTCGTGGGGTAACCGCTCGCCGCCGCCGTCGCCGTCCAGGAGGGCTTTGAGCTTCTCGCCGGTTTTCTTCGGCGGTTCGCTTTGTTCGGTGAGTTCGGGAGTAGTGCGTTGCTCTGACTTAGCTGGCATCGGCGACGAAATGTCGCCGCCACGTTCGGCGCGCTGCTCCGCGCGGATTTCTTCGGCAAGACGACTCAATGGTGAGCCGCTCGGCTCAAGCTCGCGAGTGATGAGCGCCGGTGGCTCTAAGCGGGCTTCGTGCTCTGCGGGCGAGCTTCGCAGGACGTACGTGTTCCCGTCCTCGGTGTAACTCGACTGCCCGTCGAGCACGAATTTGGCCAGATACGGCCGATCTGCGGCCAACCTGTGAATCGCTCCGGCGAGAGCCGCGTGGTCCAACGTTACAATCTTGGTATTCATTCTCTGTTTTCCTTTCGTAGATCATCCAAAACCGCGCGAATTGACGTCGAAGTGGGTCAAGCTTTCGAAGATGCTGAGGTTGCCACTGGCTCGGCTGTCCTGCTCTTCCTGGCCGAATCCCAGCGGCTTCCATTCATCCCGTTCACCCATCATCTCGGCCCACTTCGCGTCGCCGTAAACTATCCGCCCGAACTCATCGAACGGCATGTGGTCGCCGTCCGCGAGCCCGTCGAAAGCGGCGGCGCCAGCGTCGACCATGTCATCGTGTCGATCCTTCACCCCGGTGAAGCCGCAGATCTCGCTCACGAACGCATCGAGCCAGAGCGCCGAGCGCGGCAGTAGCACCTTGCCGCTGTTCCAGGCGGCTGCGAACGGGATCGCGCGGCTGAACTTGTCGAGCCGTGCGGCGCGACCGTCGATCGGGATATTGCCCTCCCGGATGAACTCGATCCCACCCATCTCGGTTGCCGCGGCGTAGGCGCACGCGGTCAAGCCGGGATAGGTCTCGCGCAGCAGCTGCACGCGGGACCGAAACACCCGCGGCTCGTCGTGCGTGCGCACCACGTCCAGCACGTAGTAGCGGCCCTCGCAGTGAGCCATCACGACCGCAACCGACCAATCGGCGCTCGTGCGCGCTGAGTAGGCGAAGTCCAGACCGACGACGAGCGTGATGTGCCCACTCGTCGGCAGTGCGTCGTAGTGGTGCACGTCGCCGAACACTCGAGCGCCGCGGCCCCGCGGTGTGCCGCAGTAGAGTGCGGTCCACTCGTAGCCGTCAGGGCCGCCGAGCGCCTCACGAAGCTTGACGAGCTCCGCCGCCGGCCACCGCTCAGGCCACAGCGGGTGATCGTGTTCGTCGAGCGCCGCAAGGTTCACGTGCTCCCAGCCGGCGCCGACCATGCGGCCCGCCGGGTCGTCGGGGTGCCAGCGGGCCATCGAGAGGATCACCGAGCCGCCCGGCTCGACACGGGTGAGCACGTCGGAGGTGAGCCAGCCGTTCACGCGCTCGCGAGTAGTGCCGCTCTCGGCCTCGGCGCGGCCTTTCACCAAGTCATCGAGCAGCACCAGGTCGAACCCCTCGCCCGTGATTGCGCCATCGATGGACGTCGCCCACAGGCCGCCCTCGTCTTCGCCCGTACGCCAATCCGACCGGCTCTTGGAGTCGTTAGCCAGTGGCACGCCGGCGCGCCGCGAAAGCTCGCGGGCCCGACGTGACTTCTTCTCGGCGATGCGAGCAGCGTACGAGGCGTAGGCGATCTGCATCGAGGGGTTCTGCAGCAGCAACCACGGGATGGCGTGGATCAGGGTCTCGGTCTTCGAGTGCCGAGGCGGAACGCTGACCACGGCGCGCACGGCCTCACCGCGGGCGACGCGCTGCAGCAGGTCGGTCAACGGCGCCAGGTGGAGCGGCGCCATGAACTTGGGCGAGAGCGCCGGAATGAACTCGGCGAGCGGGATGATGGCGCTCACTGCTTGTGCTCCGCACGGAGGAACCGGGCTGCATTGCCCTTGCTCTTGCGAGACTCGGCCTCGAGCGCCGCGAGCGCCCAGGCGTCCCGCTGGGATTGGCGGGCGCTGTTGAGCAGCGTGGCGGCCGCCCGCGCGAGGTCGGCATCACCATCGGCGCGCGCCTTGGCGGCCAGGTAACGGGCGTCCCCGCGGAGCTCCCACGAGTCGACGACGAGCGCGCACACCTCGGACCCAAGCTCACCGCCATGGAGCTGGGCGAGCTCGCCGATGCGATGCCGTGCGCCCTTGCGCGCCCACTGCCGCGCCGCTCGCCATGCCGGGTCGGCCTTCGCGTCGAGCCCCACGAGCGCACCTTGTGGGCCGCTCCTGACGCGGCTGTGCCGAGCGATGGAGTTACCGGACGCAAAGCGGCCGTCGGGGCCCCGCTCGGCTCGGGCGGTTTCAGCAGGCGAACCGGGCGGCTGCTCGTCGTAGGGTCGCCCGTCGTTGACGGCGATGCGCCCCAGCTCACGAGCGCGCCCGTGCGCCGAGTTGAATCCAGTTTGGTGCTTGGTCATTGGGATAGCGATTGCTGACGCGTCGCGGTGGGTAGAACGCGTCTTTGGTTTGCGAACGACCCTGTGAGTCGTCCGAATGAGTCGACGCGTTAAAACGCGTTCTCGTGGCGCCTCAGCGATTCGAACGCTGATCGCGCGGCAACCAGAAGAAGCCACCAAAGCTCTCGGTGCCGCGCTGTCCGTGCGCCCCTCGCGAGGCGACGCCGTGGGAATTGTGGTGGGCAATCAGCGGAGAATTGCGCTGATTGAGCCGAAAAAGGCTTCGATTGGCGGATTGCGTATCCGCGTCAGAGCGTAGTGCGCGACGCGCGTGCCACCGTGGCGCCGACGTACCATCGGTGCGGCCGCGCGACCGAGTCGATCCGAAATCGCAATTTCGCGATTCCGGGTTGAGGCGACCTCGAGTACGGCGCGCGTCAGCGCGCAGCGATCTTCAACTCACGCCCGTGGTCTTCAACCACCGCCCCGGACTCCGTGAGCCGTCGCCACGCCGCAGAGCCATAGCGCTGCGCGAAGTCGGCGGGTTTCAGCCCGGTCGTTACAAGAGTGGGCAGCTGTTTGCGATAGCGCGCATCGATCACTTCGAAGGCCACACCATCGACCACCTCGAACCCGATTTCATCGAGCACCAGCAGGTCGCGGTGCATGGCTTGGTCAACGAGGTAGGACTCACCCGTGCCTAGCCGCTGTTGACGTCGAGCCGCGCCGAGTTGCGCCGCGGTCGTGAACAGGAACGAGGGGAGGAGCCGCGGGTCGAAGGTCTTTTCCGCTTGCGCGCGCAGTTGGCAGAGCTTTGCGACACATCCCGCGGTTTTGCCTGCGCCGGTACGTGCGGAAAGTATCAAGCTGCCCTCTGCCGGCTTCCAGCGTTCCAGAGCATCGACGATCACTGCCGACGAGAGTTTCCGGAACGCCGCGTTTTCGAACCGCGCGTAGGGCCAGTTGGGGACCGCGGCATCAAACCCGTCAGGCCCGACCCAGCAGGCCTCAAAGCGGTCCGCGATGCGCTGCAGAGCGTCGTCTTTGCGGCTTCGGATTTCGGCTTGTACCCGTTCGAAACAGTCGGGGTGAAACGACACGACCTCTCGCGTTCGCAGGTTCTGCCGACGGCATACCTCGCCAGCGATCGCGCCGCGGCAAAAGTCACACATGGGAGATTCGGCTTGAGTCATTGGGATCCTCCGGTAGCGGCACGCACGCGGGCGGCGTGGTCCGCGAGTTCCTCGACGGTTGCATCGTTCTGCGTGCCAACGCGGCGCGCTCCCGGTTGGCTCTTCAGCCCCAAGAACTTGGCGGGTTCGTTGGCGATGGTTCGAATGGTTGCCGTCGATCGCCACCAGTCGTGCGCGAAAGCTCCTTGGAGCGCCTGCTTGGCCCGTTCAAGCCCCACCTTTTCGCGAAGCTTCTTGGCCGCCTTGGCATCCTGCGAGTCAAAGACAGGCTTTTCGCCACGAACGCGTTCGTACAGCTCA
>Ga0247740_1000124_pt1 | contig 39896 bp, 36 predicted proteins | sample UWRJL148409B2_FD_180942 | JGI IMG/M metagenome (GOLD analysis project Ga0247740, IMG submission 180942) | Plant litter microbial communities from Arlington Agricultural Research Station in Wisconsin, United States - UWRJ-L148-409B-2 | ecosystem: Environmental > Terrestrial > Plant litter >...
GCCTGTTCGTCGGCGGTGAAGCAAACTTCTCCGATCACGGCGCGAACCGCCTGGGCGCGAGCGCGCTGATGCAGGGGCTCGCCGACGGCTACTTCGTGTTGCCGGTCACGGTACCGAACTACCTCGCCGGAGTGAAACCCGGCGGCATCGACGACTCGCACCCGGACGTGCGTCGCACCGTCGCGGAGGTCGAAGCGCGCATCAAGCAGCTGCTCACCATTGGCGGCAAGCGCACGCCCGAGTCGTACCACCGCGAACTCGGCACCTTGATGTGGGACTACTGCGGCATGGGCCGCACCGCCGACGGCCTCAAGTTCGCCCTCGGCAAAATCCCCGAGCTGCGCGAACAGTTTTACAGCGACCTGAGCATCGTCGGCAGCGGTGAAGAGCTGAACGGCATGCTCGAGAAAGCGGGCCGCGTCGCGGACTTCTTCGAGCTCGCCGAGCTCACCTGCATCGACGCGCTGACCCGCGAAGAGTCCGCCGGCGGGCACTTCCGTGAGGAGCATCAGACGGAAGAGGGCGAGGCCAAGCGCAACGACGACCTGTACTCGTACGTGGCCGCCTGGGAGTTCAGCGGTGCGACCAACGCGCCCAAGCTGAACAAAGAGGCGCTCAACTTCGAATACGTGCATCCCAGCCAGAGGAGCTACAAGTAATGGCGCGCTTGATGAACCTGGTGCTCAACGTCTGGCGCCAAAAAGGCCCCAAAGAGCCGGGCGCCTTCGTGCGCTACGAAGCCAAAGCCATCAACGACCACATGTCCTTCTTGGAGATGTTGGACGTGGTGAACGAAGGCTTGGCGCAAAAAGGCGAAGCCCCGATCGCCTTCGACCACGATTGCCGCGAAGGCATCTGCGGCGCCTGCGGCATGGTGATTGACGGCGTGCCCCACGGCCCCGCCAAGAGCACCACCGCGTGCCAACTGCACATGCGCGCGTTCAAAGACGGCGACGAAATCACGATCGAACCCTGGCGCGCCGCCGCTTTCCCGGTCGTCCGTGACCTGGTCGTCGACCGCAGCGCTCTCGACCGCGTGATCCAAGCCGGCGGCTACATCTCGGTGCGCGCGGGCGCGGCCCCCGAAGCCAACTCACTGCCCGTACCAAAGCTCGCCTCGGATTCAGCGTTCGAAGCCGCGGCCTGCATCGGCTGCGGCGCCTGCGTCGCGGCTTGCCCCAACGCCTCCGCCGCCCTCTTCACCGCCGCCAAAATCTCGCACCTCGCCCTGCTCCCACAAGGCGCCCCCGAACGCGCCGATCGCGTGCGCAAGATGGTCGCCCAAATGGACGCCGAAGGCTTTGGCCACTGCTCCAGCCACAAAGAGTGCGAAGCGGCCTGCCCCAAGGAGATCAACATCGGCTTCATCGCCAAGATGAACCGCGAGCTGTTGACCGCGATGGCCGCCGCGCCCAACCAGGTCAAAGGCCGCGAAAAGGGTTGATGGTCACGTAACACGCCGAAGGCGTCCCAGCCTTCGGCGTCGCGTTTCGGCTTGGAGAAGAGCGGCCCGCTTCGCCTCGAAAGCAGGACGGCGGCTCATGCGGTGCTGCTCGCGACTCGATTCAACACGGGGCCAACGCCGTTTGTGCGCGCGAAGCGATTTCGAGAGGGCCGCCAAGATCGCCAAGGGGGCCAAGATCGCCAAGAGCTCGGGATCACCCAGCGAAAGCGGCTATCACACCAAAGAGCCCAATGAAATTTTGGGGGTTCGCGTGTCCAACCGCGAGCTGAAGTTTCAACGACAAGAGCGGCTTGGCAATGTTGCGTCAGTCCGTGAGAAGTCGCGAGACGGGTGGCGTTCCTGACCGACGCGCATATCGAAACCCCGGCTGGGCGTGTCATGCCCCATGCGACTCGATTCAGCCGTCGCTCGGTCACGGCCCTTGAGACCTTCAACGATCTCGAGAGGGCGACGGCGAAGACAGAGCGTCAAGCTGCGTCTTGAAAAATGAGGTTCTCGACGTGATTCGCGAGCCCCAAAAAACGCTCAGTGCTTGGCTCGGTTCATTCGGTGCGGCTGGGCCGCTGTTTGGACTTGGCGATCTTGGCGCCCTTGGCGATCTTGGCGGCCTCAGGGAACGCGCAACGCGGCTCTAGGGGTGATGAGCGGGACACCGCCGTGGTGCGCGGACGGCTGCGTCGAGAACAGTGCGTGTCGCGAGGTGCGCTGCAGGAGCGCGAGCGCCCCCTCAGACCTCTCGCGGGTCGCGCCGAGGTGAGCCGCGGCTTCGCCAGAGGAGTGCGCCGGTCAGAGCGCGGCGGGAGGGGCGGGGGGGCGCTTGTAGGAGCCGGTGACGATTTGGTAGGCGACGCTGAGCGCGGCGTCGGGGCCCGTCAGCGGATCGACGGGGACGGTGCGGGCCACGCCGAGATCGACTTCGAGGCCTGGGGCAGGGGCGTTCTTCGAGGGCGGGGTGTCGAGCGGGACTTTGATTGAGGGCGCGACCACTTTGGGCGCGGCGCCTTCGACGGGGGGGAGGTGATTGTCGAGGTTTTCCTCACGCACGACGCCGAAGGTTTCGGCGGGGGTCGCGCCGGGGATGAGCACGTCGGGGGTCACGCCTTGTTCTTGGATCGCGCGACCGCTCGGCGTGTAATACCGCAGGGTTGTTAGCCGCAGGCCCGCGCCGTCGGGCAGGTCGATGATGGTTTGTACCGACCCTTTGCCGAAGGTCTTGGCGCCGACCAATGTGGCGCGGTGGTTGTCCTGAATGCAGCCCGCGACCAGCTCGGCCGCGCTGGCGCTGAACTCGTTGACCAACACGGCGAGCGGCCCGCGACGCGCGGCGCCGCCGCCATCTGCGCGAACTTCATCGACGATCTTGCCTCGGCGGCGCGTCGTGTAGATGACGCCACTGGACAAGAAATCGTCGGCGATGGCGCTCGCCTCGTTCACTAATCCGCCCGGGTTGTTACGCATGTCGAGGACGATACCGCTCAGATCACCGCCGTTTTCTCGGCGTAATTTGGCATAATGGTCGAGAAATTCGGCGTGGGTGCCGGTCTGAAACGTCTTGATGCGCAGGTAACCGACGCCCCCCTTGAGCAACTTGCTCGACAAGCTGGCGACGGTGATCACTTGGCGCGTGAGCGTGAGGTACATGAGCTTCTCGGAACCCGCGCGGCGGATGGTGAGCAGCACGTGGCTACCGGGCTCGCCGCGCATTTGGCGCACGAGTTCGATCGAGGGGCGCGCGCGGACACTCACGTTGTCGATGGCTAGGATCCGATCGCCGGAGCGCACGCCCGCGCGTTCGGCGGGTGAGCCTTCGATCGGTGCGATCACGGTCACGTACTCGTCGCCGAAGTCCACTTCGACACCGACGCCGCCGAAGTGGCCCTCGGTGTCGCCTTGGAAGATCGCGTAGTCTTCCGCGGGCATGTACGAGGAGTGCGGATCGAGTTCGGCAACCATGCCTTTGATCGATCCTTCGAGTAGGCGCTTGCGATCGACTGGGTCGACGTATTCGTTCTCGATCCAAACGAGTACCCGCCCCAGTTGTTCGACCACGCGATACGGGCTCTCGCGCTCGCTGCCCGCGTGCGCGAAGTGGCTGAGCAGGACCCCGAAAACGACGGCTAAAACCACTGAGCCGAGCCGCGAACTGCCGAGAAATGCGCGGGATTTTGCGAACATGCCCGCTCAAGATACACGCCGCGGGCAAAGCTTGTCCGATTTCCTCCCAAGCCCGTGGGTCGATTTGCGCGATTTCTCCGAATTTGAGACGGTTTGCGGCGGTGTTCTCACCCTGGAGCATTTCGCGATTGATTTCGCGAGCCTGTGGGTGATAGTTCATTTTACCCTGGTGTCGGGTGACACCCCCCACACAGAGGTACCCGCTTGGCTGACCACGACTCCAACAAAACTGCCGGCAGCGATAAGCGCAAACAGAGTCTGTACTTTCCCGAAGCCATGCTTCAGGAAATCAAAGACGAAGCTGCGCGACTCGATCGCTCTCTCTCTTGGGTAGTACAGCGAGCCTGGAAGATGGCTCGGCTCGAGATCAAGAAGATCCCGAGTGTGAACGACATCAGTGACGACGAGGAAGAAGCCCCCACTACCTGATTCCGCGGTCGCCTCTGAGTCCTTTGCTCGAGGCGCTGATGGAACTCGGCTCTACTTCCATCGTCAGGGCAGACGCGCTGAGCCTCTCAGCGCGTCTGGTTCTTCCGTCCCTACGGATGCGTCCCTGACGGCGCTGTTGTGCGATGGCCTCGCTTGCGACGGCTTCATCTGGAAGTACTTATGGGACGAGCTCGCTGAGTCACTGAACGTTGCACATTCCCACTATCGTGGGCATGGGCGCAGTGGTCTACCGATGGATACCGAGCAAATCGGTGTTCACGCCTTGGCGGACGACGTCGACGCAGTCCGTCGTGAGCTCGGCGACCCGCCGGTCGTGCTGATTGGTCATTCGTTGGGCACGCAGGTCGCGCTCGAAGCGTACCGACGTAGACCCGAGGGCATCGCCGCTTTGGTGTTGCTGTGCGGCAGCTTCGGCCGCGTGACTTATACCTTCAAGGGCAGCGAAATGCTGGCCTCGGTGCTGCCGAACCTGATCGAGTTCGCGACCATGCATCCGATCGTCGCGCGCGCCATTTGGTCGAGCGTGCCGCCTAGAGTCGCGATTGCCGTCGCTCGCCTCACGGGGGACATCAACCTCGGGAAGGTGCGCCTCGAAGACGTCGAGCCGTACTTTCAACACGTGTCGATCGTGGACTTCGAGTTGTTCCTGCGCATGCTGCGCGCCGCGGGTGAGCACTCCGCGGAGGACATCCTGGCGCACGTCAAGGTGCCGGTGCTGGTGATCGCGGGCGCGAAGGACTCGTTCACCCCGGCGGCTGTCTCCGAGGCGATGGCCGAAGCAATTCCGGGGGCTGAGCTCGAGGTGATAGCGAGCGGGACACACCTTGCCCCACTCGAGCACCATGCCGAAATTGCCGCCCGAATTGCGGCATTTCTGTCGCGAAACGGCGTGCTGCAGTCCTGACTCGCGCATGCCCCGAGTTTTTGTCTGCGGCCCTGCGTGACGCGGGGCTTACGTCGCCCTGCACAAGCCGATACGCTAGCGGATCTCATGGCGACAGATCGCTTGGAGTCGGACTTGGTCGGTGGGTTGCTGGGCTTGATCGTGCACGACCTGCGGAACCCGCTATCGGCGCTGCATAGCAACGCGAGCTTCTTGCAAACCGCGCGCGACACCACGAGCTCGGATTCCAAGGAGGCATTGGAAGACGTTTCGGCGTCGTGCGAGGCGCTCGGTCACATCATCGACAACGTCGAGCTACTCGCGCTCGCTCTGCGCGGTGAGCGGCGCTTCGAGCAAAACTCGTTCACGGTGCGCGACTTGATCTCGGACTCGCTCTCGCGCTCGCGTTCGCTGGCCGTGAGTTACGGCGTGCGCGTCGAATTCACGCCGAGCTCGGACGCCGATCTGAAACTCGCCACCAGCCGCGAGATGCTCGGCCGAGCCCTGGGCAACTTGATCAAGAACGGCATCCAGCACGCCCAAGACGGCGTGCCCGTGCGGATCTCGATCCGCGCGGAACCTTCCCGAGTGGTGCTGGTGGTGGAAGATGGCGGCGCGCCGGTCGCCGGTGACTTTCAAGACAAGGCGTTCACGGCGGAGGGGCAGGTAGCGGCCAAGGGCCAAGTGGGCGCGCGCTACAGTCGCGGAATCGGCCTGTATGCGGCTCGCCTTGCCGCGCAGGCATCGGGTGCGGAAGTGCGCGCGGTTGCGCCGCCCAGCGGCAGGGGCAACGCGTTCGAGTTGAGCATTGCCCTTTGAACTGTTAAACGCCGCGCATGGGTGCGCAATGGAAGCAAAAAGGCCGCGAGCAAGGCGCTGACGCGAAAGGTCGGCTGTTTACCAAGCTGGCCAAGGAAATCATGGTCGCCGCGCGCAGCGGCGCGGATCCGAATACCAATTCGCGTCTGCGCTTGGCGGTCGAGCAGGCAAAGCGCGCCTCGATGACTCGCGAGACTTTGGAACGCGCGATCAAGAAGGGCGCGGGGCTGCTGGATGGGCAGGCTCAGCACGAGACCGTGTTTTACGAAGGCTTTGCTCCGCACCAAGTCCCGGTGATCGTCGAGTGCCTCACCGACAACAAGAACCGCACCGCGCCCAACATGCGGCTGTTGTTCAAGAAGGGGCAGCTGGGCGCGAGTGGTTCGGTGAGCTGGGACTTCAACCGCGTTGGCGCCGTTGAAGCGACGCCGCCCGCGGCCGGTGAAGATGCCGAAGAAGCGGCAATCGAAGCCGGCGCACAGGAGGTCGAGCCCGCGGACGACGGCCTATTCCGTTTCATCACCGAGCCCACGGACTTGGACGTCGTGGCCAAGGCCCTCGGGGCGCGCGGCTGGACCGTCACGGCCGCCAATCAGATTTGGGTCGCCAAAAATCCCGTATCGCTCGAAGGTGAAGCGCGTACCGAAGTCGAAGCCTTCTTGGCCGCGCTCGACGAAGACGACGACGTGCAGCACCTGTACGTCGGCCTGGCCTGAGGCTCGGCCGGCGGCATTTACGGCTGAAAAATTACCACGCTCTCCGGCGGGCGGAACAAGATCTTGCCCGTCTCGCCGGGGCAACCCCAGCACGTGCTCCAGTGCACGCGCGGACGAATCGAATCACTGTACGCGAACGCGACGGGACCGGGTTCGCTCTTCATGAAGAAGCTCGCGGCCACCGCGTAGTCGTCGTCCCCGAGCACGTGCAGCACGGCGACGAAAGCGTCCGCGTCGCCGGCCTTGCCGGTGACGAGTAGGAACTCGGCGCCGGCGGTCGGACGCCACAGCAAAGGCGCGACCGTGAACGAGAAGCCCTTCTTGTCACCGGGGCCGCGGGCCACCACGGTATTTGCGGCGTCTGGCTCGCGGTAAAACTTCAGGCCTGCGATGTTTGCGGTGTGCGGGTCGCGCTTGAACACCTTCTCGAGCGCCTCCGTGCTGATCTTGCCGCGGGTGAAGGTGTCACCTAGTTTTGGCTCGGGTACGATGGCGGCGTTGGGTGCGCCCTTGCAGCAACGAAAACCCAAGTCGTCGGCTTTGGTGTCGCTCGCGACGCTGCGCCGGGTGGCGCAGCGATGCTCCGGCGCCGCCGCGTTCGGTCCGGCGCCGCGGAGCAAGGCACGAGCGCCCGTTCCGTCTTTGCTGGGCACTTCACTCGCCACCCACTCACGCAGGTTGCCGCCCATGCCGAGTACGTCGAACCCGGAGGCGCAGCCGAGCGGGTCGCTCGCGCAGCGCGCCTCCCAGGTTTTCCCGGTGGCGTAGTCGGTGCTGGTGGGCCCCTTGCACGCGCGTTCCCACTCTAGCTCCGTGCACAACCGGCCACCGCGCTCCGCGCAATTGCGTTTTGCGTCGTCGCGCGTCACGCCCGTCAGCGGCGGGCTCTTGCCGTCGTTGGGGTAGGGCAGGCGATCGATCTGAAATGGACCGAGTTCGATCGACGTCAGGCGCGGTTCTAGTTCTGGATTGCGTCCCGGATCGCCGGGGCGGCTGCCGACGTTGAAAGTGCCTCCGGGGATCTCGACGCGCTCGTTGGGCAGGGGCTCGGGCACTTTGCGCACTGGCGGGCTGGTGCTGGGCGTTCCCGAAGCGCTGGCCGGTGCCCGCGAGTCGTCGGGTGCCGCGTCTTTGTGCGGCTGTGGACAGCCCGTGAGCGGGCCGAGCACCAGGGCCAGGACGAACGATGAACGACGGACCCGAAACACGGGCGTGAGCTTCCCCCGGAGTTCCCCGCCCAAGCAAGGTGATTCGCCGCTTTTTTGGCTGGATTCGAGGCTCGCGTAAAATTTGTTAGACTAGCCCGGTGTCGATCGAAGAAGCCTCGCAAGCAGTGCCCGCCGAACAGCGCGCGCTCTTTATCGCCCGCGCCGAGCAAGTCGCCGAGCGAGCCCGCGCCCGCCGTTCTTCCGAGGTCGAACTCGAGCTCGCGCTGCGCGCGCTCTCGGTGCTGCATGGCGCGGGCCGCCCCGGCGCGCGTGGCCGCGAGTCATGAATAGCTTGCGGCTCACTGGGCGCGTGCTGTACCTGACCGAGGATCCCGAGCTCTTGCGCCGGCAGCTTGCGGGCGAAACACTGACGTTCGATCCGCGGCGGTCGCTGCTCGCGAGTATCTCCACCGATGAGCTGACGCCCGCCTGGGCTTGCTACTATTACGACCAGACCTTGGCGCGCTATTGCTTGGTCGGCTTGCGCGGCGGCGTGATCGAGCGCGACGCGGTGCGAGCGGGTGGCTTCCAGGTGATCGTCAGCGGGCCGAGCAAGGGCTGCGGCAGCTCGCGCGAGACCGCGCCGTATGCCGAGCTGGCGTCGGGTGTGCGTGTGGTATTCGCGCCCAGTTTCGAGAAGATTTACCTGCAGAATTGCCAAAACATCGGGCTGCTCACCAGCACCGACTTTTCCCTGCTCGAGCGCCTGGAGCAGGGTGAAGAGCTGCCGCTCAGCGCTTTCTCCGCGCAGCTTTCGCCGATCTCATGCGCCATCGTCGAAGCCGGCGGCCTATTTGCTTACAATCGCGCGCGTCTGAGCGGCGCGCTGCGGCCCGAGCTACCAACACGGGCCGCCCGCCCGATGACACTAGCCGAGAAGATCCTGGCCGCGCACGCCGTGCGTGACGCCGAGCGCGGTGAGCTCGGCCTGCTCGCGGTCGCGCCGGGTGATGCGCTCTTTGCGCGCGCCGACTTGCGATTCAGTCACGAGTACGTGACGCCAATGGCGGACGCCTTGTTCCGCGCCGGGTTCGGCGAGCAAGCGCGCGTTGCCGATCCGGACTCGCTCGTGCTCTTTCGCGATCACTTGACGTTCCTCGAGCAGGTCATGCCAGAAAAGCACCGCGCGCTCGGCCTCGTGGAGCAGTCGCGGGAACTCGTGAACGTGCAGCGCGCATTCGCCGAGCGCCATGGGATTCGCCTGTTCGGCGAAGTCGAGCGCGATGGCGAGCCCGCGGGCAGCGAAGCCATTTGTCACAACAAAGTGATCGAAGATCTGGCGTTACCCGGCGAGCTCGTGATCGGTACCGACTCGCACACGTGCATGGCCGGCGTGCTCGGCTGCCTGGCCTTCGGTGTGGGCAGCACCGACATGGCCAACGCTTGGCTCACGCGGGACGTGCGCGTGGACGTCCCGCAGAGTGTGCACGTGATCTTGCATGGCGCACTCGGCCCGGGTGTATGCGCCAAAGACGTGATGTTGTTCTTGCTCGCGCGGCCCGAGATCAAAAAGGGTGGCGCGGTCGGCAAGGTCTTGGAATTCAGCGGCCCGGGTCTCGCGGGGCTGCCGCTCGGCGAGCGAGCAACATTGACCAACATGGCCGTCGAAGCCGGCGCTTTCACCGGCATCATCGCGGCTGATGAAGTCGTGCTCGAGTATTTGATGAGCGCCCGGGGCCTGTCGCGTGAGTCGCTCAGCGCGCGTGTCGTGCGGCCGGACGAGGGCGCCGAATATGCACTCAGCATCGAGCTGAATCTGAGTGAAGTGCCGATCATGGTGGCCCTGCCGGGCGATCCGCGCGGCGGCATCCCCCTCGCGCAGCTCGAAGAGCAGCTGGGCTCCGAGGTGCGCATCGACATTGCCTATGGGGGTTCCTGCACGGGCGGTAAAGCCAGCGACATGGATCTATACGCATCCGTGATCCGCGAGGCGCTCGAGCGCGGGCTGCGCGTTGCGCCTGGCGTCGTCTTCTACCTACAATTCGGTTCGCAGAGCGTCCGCCGCTACGCGGCCGAGCGCGGCTACATCGAGCTCTTCGAACGCGTTGGTGCAAGCTTGCTCGATCCGTCGTGCGGCGCTTGCATTCGTGCAGGGCCGGGGACCTCCAGCTCGGCCGAGCAAGTCACCGTCAGCGCCGTGAATCGCAACTTCCCCGGTCGTAGTGGGCCCGGTCGCGTTTACCTGGCGAGCCCGCTCGTGGTCGCGGCCAGCGCGATCGCCGGGAAGATCGTGGGCGGACTCGGGCCATAAGGCCGCGCGACCCCGGCCGCGGGCGCCGCCGCCCTGCGCTCGAAGCGCGGCGAATCTGGCCTTCCGCCCCGAGAACAGCAGCTGGAACCGTTGATTTTGCGGGAGAGCTTGCTTCGGGGGCCATCCCGGCGCTAGGAAAGGCCCCCGAGGGCTGTGGCCGACGGGCCGACGACCCGAACTACTTTTCGGATCCGATTGGGATCCGAGCAGACGACACGGAGAGCTGATGCCGATTCCCGAGAATTTCAAGTACGACGTCCGCGTGCGCGAGCGCATGCTCAAGCGCGGTTTGCTCACCGACAGCGAACTGACCAAGCACGTAGACGGATTGGCTGACGTGACGGACCAAGTGGTCGAGGTCGAGCTGAAGCAGCCCGCGCTCGTCAAAGAGTCCGAGCGCGTCGAACGCGTCGTGTCGCGCTCCGCACCGCGCCCGGTCGTGGCCCACGTGCCGTCCGTTCGCTCGCTCGAGAACGAACTGAACGACATCGACGACGACGAGGACGATGAAGACGATGAAGACGACGATCTGAAGGCCAAGCCCGCCGCCAAGGCCGCGGTCGCCGCCGAGAAGCCCGTCGTGACGGAAAAGCCCGTCGTAGCCGAGCCCGCCGCGGATGCCGCCGAAGCGTCGGACGAAGACGATGAGGACGACGAAGACGACGAAGACGACGAGGACGACGAGGACGACGAGGACGACGAAGACGAAGCGGATGCCGAAGAGACTCCGGAGAAGGCCACGTGAGCCCAGGCCACGGCGAACCCGACTCGAGTTCGGCGTCGCATTCGGATGACTTGCCCGCAGTGGACTTCACGACGTTCGTGTTGTCCTTGAGCCATTCGGCTCTCCTGCACCTGGGCGATGCGCCGCATCCGGCGACCGACGGAGTAAGTGAAGTCGATTTGCCGATGGCCCGCCAAACGATCGATCTTTTGGCGCTGATTCAAGAGAAGACCCACGGGAACCTGACGGGTGCCGAAGAGCAAATGCTAACGCAGGCGCTCTACGACCTCCGACTCCGCTTCGTGGAAGTCTCGCAAAAGCACAAGTGACAGTGAGCCGCATTTTCCTCGCGGCTCTCCTGGCGAGCACGGCGCTTTTCAGCTGCAAGCGCCTGCCCGTCGGGGGCGGCACGGGCGGCGCCCCATTGCCTTCGGGCGCTTTGCCTGTGACGGCCACGGCGCTGCCCACGTTGTCGCCTTTGCCGGCACCGCTGCCCGGTGCCCGCGCTCCGCAAAGCTTCGCCGATCTCGCCGCCAAGGCCGACCCCGCGGTCGTGTTCGTGAAGACGCTGCAAGAACGTCGCGGCGCGTCGGGGCGTCGGCGTGTGATTGGTGAGGGCGTGGGTACCGCCTTCGTGTTCGACCCCAACGGGCTCATCATCACGAACAACCACGTGATCGAAGAGGCCAGCGAGATCCACGTGATCTTCGGCCGCAAGCGCGAGGTCAAGGCCACGATCGTGGGCCGCGACCCGCGCACCGACGTCGCGGTCTTACGCGTGGAAGAAAAGAATCTGCCCTACTTACCGCTGGGTGATTCGGACGCCCTGCGCGTCGGCGACTGGGTCGTGGCGATCGGCAATCCGTTCGCGCTAGCCCACACCGTTTCGGCCGGCATTCTGTCGGCCAAGGGTCGTACGCTGGCCGACGTGAAAGGCCTGGACGAGTCGGGCTACTACGATTTCCTGCAGACGGATGCGAGTATCAACCCCGGCAACTCCGGCGGACCGCTGCTCGACACTTCGGGCAACGTCGTGGGCATCAATACGGCGATCCGCGCGAACTCGAACAACATCGGCTTTGCGATCCCGATCAACATGGTCAAGGAGCTGCTGCCGCGCGTGCTGAAAGATGGACACATCAAGCGCAGCGCGATCGGCGTGCACGTCTCTTCGCTCTTGCCCGACGACATCGAGCGCCTCAAGCTGAGCGACGAGAACGGGGCTCTCGTGCGGGTGATTGTCCCGGGTGGACCGGCGGACCGGGCAGGCCTGCAGGTCGACGACGTGATTCAGGCGTTCGAAGGCGAGGCGCTCACGGGACCGGAGCGCTTGCGCTGGGTCGCGAGCCTGGCCGGTGTAGGGAAGCCGGTCACCTTGCGCGTCGTGAGGGGCGGGCGAACTTTCGATTTGAAGGTGACCTTGGTGGAGCTTCCGGATGAGGCTGGCGCCGGTCCAACCCCGGACAACGACGCGCCCTAGTGCTTCAGCGTCATTTTACCTCTCCCTTGGAAAACAGAGCCATGCGCGTCTGCTTCTCGAGCTACCCGGCCCCTGTACTAGGGAGCGAAGGCGCTCGCCGGGCGTAGACTGAAACGTGATGGCGTCCCCGGCTCGCGGTACCCTGAGCTCCCTCGTGGACGCTGGCGCATTGCCGTCGCAGGCCGAACTGGCGCGGCGCGAGGTGAGCGCCGATCGAAATGTCACGGGCGTGAATAGTCCTGCGCTACTGGCGTCAAACCGAACGAGCCGAGAGCTCGAAGCGGAGCAGGATCGTGTCCTCATCGAAAGCGCCCAAAAAGGCGACAAACTCGCATTCCAGCAGCTGGTGCAACGCCACCAGCGGCGCGCCTTTGCGATCGCGCTCGGCCTTTTGCGTGACGAGCAAGATGCGCGAGAGGTCGTACAAGAGGCGTTTTTGCGCGTCCACCGTGGGCTCGATTCCTTCCACGGCGGATCGGCGTTCTTCACCTGGCTGTACCGCATCGTCACCAACCTATCGATCGACCTCATGCGCAAGCCTGCGCGGCGCGACGCCGAGCTGGATGAGAACCGTGAGATCGATGAGGCGGACATCCCACTCCTCAGCCGGATCGACGGCGCAGACCCGTTGGATGTCCTCCGCCGTGCCGAGATTCGAAACAAGCTCGAAGCCGCACTTGCCGAACTTCCCGTTTACCATCGCGGTGTCATCGTGATGCGAGAAGTCGAAGGTCTGAGCTATGAAGAGATGGCCGAGGCCATGGGCGTGTCCAAGGGCACGATCATGAGCCGGCTATTCCACGCTCGTCAAAAGCTGCAGCGTGCCTTGGCTGATTGTTACGCGGAAGAAGTATCGCCCTCGATCCGGAGGCAAGGACCATGAGCCTCTCTCGTGAGCAGCTGATGCGCTATCACGACGGTGAGCTGTCCGAGGCAGAAGCGCACGCCGTCGAAGCCGCCCTCGAGGACGAGCCCGAGCTGGCGGGGGAGCTCGAGGCCTATGGTGAGCTCGGCAGTTTCGTGCGCGCGTGGGACCAATCGAACAGCGCTAAGCTTGCCACGTTCGACGTATCGGCGAGCGTGATGGCGGCGCTCGAGCCGCCACGCGCCCGAGTGCACGCGCTTCTGCCGCGCATCGCTACGTGGGTCTCGCTCGGAGCCGCAATTGCCGCCGGCTCGGTGCTCGTGGTTCGCTCTTGGTCGGCGCCGCCCGTCGCGCCGGGCGGTCCGCGCGCTGGTGAGCACGCGGAACTCTCGATCGCGTCTGCGGTCCCCGAACTGTCCGCGGTCCTGCCGGGCCAAGAGGCAAAGCCTTCGCCCGCCACGATTGAATCCGTGGATTTTGGCTCTAACGCGGGCACCGTCTTCGTCGTCTCCACGGATTCGTCCGAGACTCCCGTGGTTTGGATGCCCGACGACGCGGAGCCCGACGAAGGCGATGAGGACAGGTCCGAGTCGTTATGAAGCGTGTCTCGCTCGCGCTGTGCACGTTGGTCGCCGTACTGACGCTGCCCGCTTACGCCGCCAAGGACAAACCGTCGCCCAGCGCCGCCCCCGCGCCCAGCGTTGCCCCGGCACCGTCTGCGCAGCCCAAGGTCGAGCACCCGCTCGCGACCGAGGTGCTGATCCTGCACGCGACCAACGAGCAGAAGGGCATCGACCCGCGCATCGGCAAGCTACCCGAGCTCGGCAAGCCCCCCTTCTCGAACTACGACAGCTACCAAGTCCTCGAGCGCGCGCGCTTGCCACTCAAGGCCGATGATCCGCAGAACCTGAAGCTACCCAACGGGCGCACTCTGCAGGTCCGTCTACTCGATGAGTCGGGCCCCAACTCGGTCCGCTTGTCCGCGAGCATCAACCGCCCGAATGGCAAAGAGTTCTTGCCGCTTTTGGAAGTGAAGGCGCAGGTCGGTCAAGCCTTCATCGTGGCCGGCCAAAGCCACAAAAAAGGCATTTTGGTGCTCGTGATCCGCGTCGTGAAGTGAGACGGAAGCTAGGCGCGCGGCGGCAGTAGGCTCGGCACCACGACGGCCAACGGCAGCGTGAGGCTGAACGCGGTGCCTTCGCCCGGAGCGCTGCTTGCGTGAATCGTGCCGCCGTGGGTGTCGAGAATGCCACGCACGATCGAAAGGCCGAGGCCGGTGCCGCGTCCGTCCGTCTTGGTCGTGAAGAAGGGCTCGAAGATCTGAGGCATGTCGTCTTCGTCGATGCCCGTCCCGGTGTCTGACACTTCGATCGTCAGCGTGTGCTGGGCCTGGTCGGCGTGCATGTGGATGCGTAGTTCACCGCCCTCCGCGGCCATCGCGTGGGCGGCGTTGGTGAACAAGTTCACGAACACCTGCGTCAGTTGCCCCGCCATGCCGCGCACGGGCGGCAAGCGCCCGTCGAACTCGCGCGAGATTCGAATTTTTGCTCCTTGAAACTCGTGCTCGCAGAAAATCAGCGCCTTCTCGACGATTTCTTGGATCTTGACGGTGCCCGGCACGTCGGCCGCGGGTCGCGCGTACGCCACCAAGTCTCGCGAAAAATTCAGGATGCGCGCGGCTGCCTCGCCGATTCGGCGCAGGCGCTCCAGGTCGTCGGCTCGATCCTCGGACTCCGGGCGCGATTGAGCCTTGCGCTTGAGGTAGTCGGAGTAGGCGATGATCGAGGTGAGCGGATTGTTCAGCTCGTGCACGACACCGGCTACGATTTGACCTAGCGAAGCGAGCTTCTCGTTCTGGACTACCTGGGCCTGCAACTTGCGGATCGATCGCGCTGAGTCTTCGGCGCGAATGTATAGGCGCGCGCGGCGCACGGCTGCCGCGAGCAACAGCGCGGCCTGCGTGCCGATCTGAGTCTGGAGGGGGCTGAGCGCCTGCAGGGGACTCGCGAGGTGCAAGGTGGAGCCAACCGCGCCGTCATCCAACTCGAAGATGCGTTCGTCATTGAAACCCGGAAAAAGCCGGGTCGGATCGCGCTCGAAGGTGGCGGATGTGCCGACCGGCAAACGTGACAAAACGACGGGCGCGCCGCCGTTGCTGCTGACCACGCATGCGCCGAAGGCGGCCGTCGGTAAAATCGTGGACAGGCCGTCCATGAACTCACGCGTGAGCTGGTCGAGTTCGGCGTCGATGGGCAAGCTGAACGAAAGGCGCAGGAGCACGTCGCGCCATGATTGAGCGAGCGGTGACTCCGAGCTGCCACGTCGGGCGGGGGCGGCTTCCGAACTGCGGAGCGGAGGCGGAGGGGCACTCGAAAGCTCATTCGGATCGCGGCTCATTGCGGGAAATCCTCGCCCTCGTTCTCGGTCGCCTTTTCGAGGTCCAAAATCTTCGCCGCACCCACGTAGCTCTTCGTCTCGTACTTCGTGATCTTGCCGACTTTGCGTACGATTTCGGCCATGCGCTCGGACTCGCTCACGATCACGCTGGCGGCATGCGAGAGCTGAGGCTGGTCTTCCAGCTTGCGCCGTAAAAGTTCGGCGTAGCCAATCACCGACGTCAACGGCTGATTGAGCTCGTGGGCGGCCGCCCCGGCCAACTCCGCCACGATCGCCTGCTTTTCCCTCGAACGAAGCTCTTCTTGAGCCATCGACAAGCGCGCCTCCATGCGCAGCTTCTCGCGGATGTCGGTGAAGATTCCGACCGAGCCGATCGGTCGGCCATTGTCGATCACGAGCGAGGCCGAGAGTAACACTTGAATCGGTTGCCCATTGGCATCGAGCATGTCGACGCGGTGATCTTCCAGCCGGCCGTAACCCGATACGCTGGGGTCGCGGATCTTGCGCATGATCTCGTGCGCGCCGCCGTCGGGGTACAGTTTGCCCACGTGCATTTTGCCCACGACGTCACTCGGTGAGTAGCCGAAGATGCGCGCGGCGGCGCGGTTGAAGAGCATCACCGTACCTCGCAAGTCCGCCGAGACGATGCCGTCGACCGAGCTGTCGATCACGCTCTCCAAGAACTCTTTGGTTTGCTTGAGCTCGACCGCGATGGCACGCTCCTTGGTGACGTCGCGGAAGCTGAATAGGACCGCGTTGTCCTCGTGCAGCACGGAGCTGAAACTGACGCTGATCGTGCGTTCTGCGCCAGATTTGTCGGTGCTGACGAGATCGACGCCGCGCGGATAGATGCCGTCCAGGAAGCCACGAAGCAGCCGCTGCGCGCGATCGCGTTCGAGCGGCGCGAGGAAGTCTTCGAAGCGCAGCGCCATCAGCTCCGTCTCGCTGAAGCCCGTGATCTCGCGCGTGCGCGGGTTGGCAAAGAGGACCTTTCCCTCGCGGTCGATGACGACCATGCCGTCGGCGGCGCTCTCGAAGAAGTCTGCGTAACGCTGGAAGAGCTGCACACGCCGCTCGGCTTCTGCGCGTAGTGAGCGGCTCTTCTCGGTAGCGTCGCGCAATGACTGAAGAATACGCGCGTTGCGCAGCGCGATGGCCATGGCATTGGTCAGGGTCGTGACCAGCGACAGCTCGTAGTCATCGAACGCCGACTTGCCCTTCGAACGCAGGAAGAGCACGCCCATCGCCCCGTGGTCGTGCAAGATGGGCAACAGCGCGAACGAATTGAAGCCGATGTTCGGGCCGTCCTGGCGCACCACGCGCAAAAGCGGATGCTCGCTGCCGTCTTTGATCACGAGCGCGCGCCCGGTCGTCAAGACCTCGCGAATCTCCGGATATTTTGCCAATTCGATGGGCAAGTCACGGAGCTGCTCGTCGTCACTCGTGGCCAGCACGTAACCGACGTTGCCGGATTCGGCGAAGAGCACGATGCTGCAGCGGTCGACCTTGGCGAAAGCCGCCACCCGCTGTACCACGGTGAACAAGATGTCGCGGATGTCGAGTGTGGACGCCAGCGTCTGTGTGAGCTCGAGGACGGTCTCCTGGTCGCGCTCGCGCTGGTTCAGGCGGTCGACGTACTCCCGCAAACGCATCTGTCCGCGAATGCGCGCCACGAGTTCGGCCGGGCGGAACGGCTTGTGCACGTAGTCGTCCGCGCCGGAGGCAAACACGCGGGCAATCTCGTGCTCCGCTTCCAGGGCGGTGAGCACGACCACGGGCGTTTCGGCAAAGCGCTCATCGCTTCGCATCCGCTCGAGCACGTTGAAACCGTCGGGCGCGGGCATCACCAGATCCAAGAGCACGACGGTGGGCGTGTTGGTTTCGAGCCACGCGAGCGCTTGCTCGCCGCTCGATGTCATGATTGGATTCAGGCCGGCTTCGTGCAGAGCCTGTTCGAGGACGTGCCGGCTTACGGCGTCGTCGTCCACGACCAGGATGGAAATCTCGGCAAACACAAGCCTTGCACGCTAGCACGAAGGGCCCGAGCCTCGTCAAACCAGGGAGCCGGCGCTTACGCCGCGGGCGCGCGGTTGTAAGCACATGTGGGCCCCTGGTTCGTGTTCGGCGCGCTCGAGACCGGTGTGAGCTGCCTGCTCTCTAGCGCGCGTTCGGGGTTCTAGGTATAAGTCACGAGTGTCTGCGACGAGGCCGCCCGCGCGTTTTTCAGAGCCCGACCGACACTCGGGCGATCTCGACGAGTTGGAAGAGCTCGGTGACGACGCGATCATCGCGCAACAGACCGCAGCGCACACCCTCCGCCCGCGCGCGAACGTAGCTGAGGAGTCGCGCAGCGTGGTCATCACCGAGCGGCGCGACACGGAGCCCCCGCGGAACTCGCCCCCGAAATCCAGCGCCGAGGCCACGGTGGTGATTCGCGATCGCCGCGCGTTGGACGAGATGCGCATGCAGATCACGAAGCGCAAGCAGCAGAAGCAAGCCCTCGGGCATCGCGCCTTGTATCTGTGGGGTGCGCTCGGCCTGGCCGCGTTCCTGCTCGGCGGCTTGGTGGCTTTTCTGGCGACCGAATCGCACTCCGTGACGCCGACGGCCGACAATCGAGCCACGAACGGTCGTAGTGAGGCGCAAGCTGCGCAGCCCGCCGCGCCCGCGCTCTCCCCGCCCAACCGCTTCGCGAGTCCCGCTTCGGACAAAGCCAACCCTTCGGCGCGCGCGGTTCGGCTCGACGACTTGCCCGTCGAACCGCCGCGCAAGCACTGATCACTCGAGGAGCGTTGGGCTCGCGGCTTCGAGCTCGAAGCCGCGCTGCTCGAGGCCGGCTTGGATTTGCGCGCGGTCCCCGACGATCACCACGACTAGTCGTTGCGGGGTGAGCCGAGCCGCTTGCGCGCTCACCTCGCGCGTGGGGACAGCGCCGACGAGCGCGGGGTATTTCGTGTAGTAGTCGTTGGGAAGTTGCTGAGCGAAGAGGGTGCCCATGGAGTCTGCGATCGAGCCCGTATGCTCCAAACGGGCACCGAGTGAGTGCATCAAGTCGGTGCGCGCACGGCTCGCTTCTTGTTCGTTGATCGGGGCCCCGCGCTTGGGATCGCGGGCGCGTTCGAGTTCGGCCAGCAGCTCGCTCAAAGCGTCCGCCGTAGTCTCGGATTTCACGTCGGTGGCCACGTAGAATGCGCCCCAATCGCGCGTCGCCAATGCTCGGCCGTGCGCGCCGTACGTGAAGGCGTGCTGCTCGCGCAAGTTGGTGTTCAGGCGCGAGGTGAAAAGGCCACCCAGCAGGCTAGCCATGATTTCGCGCGCCTCGAAGCCAGGCTCGGCTCGCTTGGGAAAGGGCTGGACCGCGAAGATCGATGATTGCACCGAGTCTTTGCGGTCGACGATCAAGATCTTCCGCTTGCCGGGGGGGTCAGCGAGCGCGCTTTGCGGGCTGGGTGCGCTCGCGTTGGGCGCCGGTTGCCCTTGCCCGAAGAGCCGCTGCACGTCGGGTTCGAGCTTCGCGAGGGTCACGTCACCCACCGCGATCACGGCCAGGTTGCGGGGGACGTAGTTCAGGCGATGAAATGCCTTCAGATCAGCCGCCGTCAGCTTTTCGACGTCGGGTACACTGCCGGAAACGGGCGCACCCGCGCTCGGCCCGAGCAGGGCGCGCAGCGCCGCGAGCGAAGCTAGGCGGCTCGGCTCCTGGCGTTCGGCGCGCAAGCCGTCGAGCCACTCGTCTTTGACGCGGGCGAAATCTGCGTCCCGAAAAGCGGGCTTGAATACGACTTCGGCTAGCAGTTCGAGACCGCGCGTCACGTCACCTGTTAGGGTTGCGAGCTCGACTTGGGATTCATCGCGACCGGCGTCGGTGTTCAACGTGGAGCCGAGCGCTTCGCTAGCCTCCGCCAGCGCGAGGCTGGACCGGCGCTGGGTCCCCTCGCTGAGCATGCGCGCGGTCAGCGCGGCGAGCCCACTCTTGCCCGGCGCGAGCGAGCCCGCTCCGACGCGCATGACCACGCTCAGGGTGGTGACTGCGGAGCGCTTGGGCACGACCATCAACGTCAGGCCGTTGGCGAGCTGTTTGACGTCGGGCGTCGGAAACTGCACCGCGGGGTGTGCGCCGGGCTTGGGCGCGGTCGCGCGGAACGAATTCGGTCCCGGCGCGGGTGGCGGCGGGACGATAGCGCTCGGCAGCGAGCCGTGGGCGGTTTGGGACGTCGACGCGGGGGCGCAAGCCGTGCCCAGTGAAGCCAGCACGGCAAACGCACGAAGTGAGCGGCTCATTTGTCCTGCTCCTTTGCGGCGGGGGCCGCTTCGGTGATGACGACGACTCGCGCGTCTGGCCGCAGTGACGCTTGCAAGGCGCGCTGGACGTCCTTTGCCTGGACCTGCTCGACGCGAACTAGCCATTTCGGCAAGTAACCCGGATCGCCCATGTATTGGTCGAAGCGTTGCAAGAGCCCGGCTCGCCCCGACTCGCCTCCGGGGCCATTGAGCAGCTCCAGGCTGGCGAGCGTGCCGACCAAGATGCGGCGCTTGGCGCGGGCGAGTTCGGCCGCGCTCGGGCCGTTCTTGATCAGCCCTGCGAGGACCGCATCGAGTTCGCGCTCGACTGCGATGGTCGACTTGCCGGTTGCAACCGTCGCGCTGAGCGATGCGATACTCGCAAGTTGGTTGGACTCCAAGCTGGCGCTCACGTCGGCGGCAAGCTTGGTCTGCACCACGAGACGCTGATACAGGCGCGTGGCCTTGCCGCCGCCGAGAATTGCCATCGCGACGTCCAAGGCCGGATCGTCGGCTGAGTAAGCGGGCGGGCTGCGATAGCCGAACGACACTTGCTCCAGTGTGACGGCCTCTTTGACTACCAGGCGCTCGGCTTTGGCCAGCGGCGCGTAGGGAACGGCTTTGGCAATTGGCCGTTGACGGTCGGGCAATGTGCCGAAGTAGCGCTCGATCAGCGCCTTGGCCTGGGCCACGTCCAAGTCCCCCGCGATGCACAGCGTGGCGTTGCTGGGCGCATAGTACTGTCGAAAGAACTCGGTGACGTCCGCCATGGAGGCCGCGCTCAAGTCCTGCATCGAGCCAATCACCGCGCCGTTGTAAGGGTGCCCTTCCGGAAAGAGCGCGTTCAGCATAGCCAGAGTGCTCGGGCCGTACGGCGCATTTTCATAGCTTTGGCGGCGTTCGTTCTTCACCACGTCGCGCTGCACGTCGAGGCGCTGCTGGGTCAGCGTGTCGATCATGAACCCCATGCGGTCGCTCTCGAGCCAGAGCAACGTCTCGAGATTTTCGCTGGGCGCGGTCTCGAAGTAGTTGGTGCGATCCCAGCTGGTCGTGCCATTGCTGTTGGTTGCGCCGATCGATTCCAAGATGCGATCGAACTCACGCCCGACGTGCTTCGAGCCTTCGAACATCAGGTGCTCGAACAAGTGGGCAAAACCCGAGCGATGCGCGGGCTCGTTGGCGGGGCCCACATGGTACCAAACGTTGACCGCGACCAACGGCAAGCTACGGTCGCTGTGCAAGATCACCGTCAGTCCGTTGCCGAGCTTGAACTTTTCGAAGGGGATCTCGGCGGCGGCTACGCTCGTGGCCGAGCTGGGCGCGCTACCGTGCGACGGCGCGGCAGGTTCGGCTCGGGCACGGCTCGATGGCAGCGTCAGTGCAGAGAGGCCGAGCGTGATGGCCAAGGCGGCGCGAGCATTCCTCATGCCCGAAACCTAAAACATCTTCGCCCGCCTCGAACGGCCACTTGGCCGCACTTGCTGGCCCCGCGCGGCGCGTGATAGCGAAATCGTCGAGGACCCAATGTCGCAGCAAGGACCTGGCGGATACGGTGGCGGTGGACCCTACGGCCCGCCTGGTGGTTACGGCGGTCCACCCCCAGGAGGTGGCTACCCGCCGCCCGGTGGAGGCGGCGGCTATCCTCCTGGCGGAGGTGCGCCGCCTGGTGGTTACGGCCCTCCCGGCCATCCGCCAGCCGGTGGAGCACCGCCGGGCTACGGCGCGCCACAGCCCGGCTACGGCGGCTACCCGGGCGGGCCGCCGCCCGGCCCCGCGGGGCCGCCGCCGACGAAGAACAGCAAGGCGCTGCTCTGGGTCGGCCTCGGCTGCGGAACGTTGTTTTTGCTCGGCGCCGGCGGTGGACTCGCGGCCTACTTCTTCATGAAGGGCCAAGTGGAAGCGGTGACCTCGGCGGTGGAAGCGGCGGCGAGCGCGGCGGCTACCGGCAGCGTGCCCGACGTAACCGCACCCGGCGCGGCCCCGACCGCGCTCACCCCTTCGTGCGCGAAGGCGGTCGCGTGCTGCAAAGCCACGATGGCCAAGACCGCGGGCGCAAATGCGGCGGCGGGTGAGCAAGCCTGCAACGGCATCGGACTCTTGTCCGAAGACGTTTGCGCCAAGCAATATGAAGGACAAAAGCGAGCGGCGACGGTGGTCGGCGCACTCTGCCCGTAATGGCCGCGCCCCGCATTCGCTCGGTCGAGGGCACGCGCCTCGCCGAAAATTCGGCGTTCAACTCGGTTTGGCGGCGCTTCGGTCCGTACCTGAGCGAGCGGCAGTGGGGCACCGTTCGCGAGGATTACAGCGAATTTGGTACGGCATGGGATTACTTCCCGCACGACCATGCGCGCAGTCGCGCTTACCGTTGGGGTGAAGACGGAATCGCCGGCTATTCGGACCACAGGCAGCGGATCTGCTTTTCGCTCGCCATGTGGAACGAGCGCGATCCGATCCTCAAGGAACGGCTGTTCGGGCTCACGAACGAAGAGGGCAACCACGGCGAAGACGTCAAAGAGCAGTACTACTACTTGGACGCGACGCCGACGCACTCGTACCTGAAGATGCTGTACAAGTATCCGCAGGCCGAGTTCCCCTACTCGTGGCTGCTGGAAGAGAACCGCCGGCGCGGTCGCGAGCGACCAGAATTCGAGTTGGTCGATACGGGCGTGTTCGACGAGGGACGCTACTTCGACGTGTTCGTCGAGTATGCCAAGGCGGGACCGAACGACACTCTGATCCGCATTCGCGCCGTCAACCGCGGACCGGATGCACAGCGCCTGCACCTCCTACCGCAAATCTGGTTTCGCAATACTTGGACTTGGTACAAGGACGCCCCACGCCCGAACCTGGCCGCCGAGGGCGAGCGCACGGTGCGCCTCCAGCACCCGCAGTTGGGCGAATTTCGGCTGTATTGTCAGGGCGATCCGACGCTCTTGTTCTGCGAGAACGAGACCAACTTCCAACGTATCTTCGGCACCCAAGGTCCTCCGCATCCGAAGGATGCCTTTCACGATTACGTCGTGCACGGTCAGACGGACGCGGTTGCGAGCGATCGCGCGGGAACCAAGGCCGCTGCCCACTACGCGTTGACGATAGCTCCTGGGCAAACCGTGGAGCTTCACCTGCGGCTCTCACAAGATGCGCAAGCCGAGCCGTTCGCCGACTACGACTCGTTGTTCGCCGCGCGCGAGCGCGAAGCCGACGAATTTTATTCCGAACTGCAAGCAGAGCTCGCCGACGACGACTCTCGCCGCATTCAGCGCCAAGCGTTTGCCGGGATGATCTGGTCGAAGCAAACCTTTCACTACGACGTGCGTGCTTGGCTAGCGGGTGACGAGACTCAGCCGACGCCGCCCGAGCGGCGTAAGCACGGGCGCAATGCCGAATGGGAGCACCTGACCAACCAGGACGTAATCTCGATGCCGGACAAGTGGGAGTACCCCTGGTACGCCTCTTGGGACCTGGCTTTCCACTGCATCCCTTTCGCGGTGATCGACGCGGAATTCGCCAAATCACAGCTGGTCTTGTTGACGCGTGAATGGTTCATGCACCCCAACGGCCAACTGCCGGCCTACGAGTGGGCGTTCAGTGACGTGAACCCGCCCGTGCACGCGTGGGCCGCGTGGCGCGTGTTCCAGATCGACCGCAAGCATCGCGGGGACGCGGGCGACCTGCAGTTTTTGGAACGGATCTTCCACAAGTTGATGATCAACTTCACGTGGTGGGTCAACCGTAAGGACGCGCAGGGGCGGAACATCTTCCAAGGTGGCTTCCTCGGGCTCGACAACGTGGGTGTCTTCGACCGCAGCAAGCCGCTGCCTACCGGTGGCTACATCGACCAATCGGACGGCACCGCATGGATGGCGATGTACTGCTTGAACTTGATGCGCATCGCGCTCGAACTGTCCGCCGCGAACGCGGTGTACGAAGACATCGCCAGCAAGTTCTTCGAGCACTTCTTGCATATCGCCGAGGCCATGACGGCTATCGGCACCGAGATTTGCATGTGGGACGAGCAAGACGAGTTTTACTACGACGTGTTGCACGTCCCGAACGAGCGCCCATTTCCGATGCGCATTCGCTCCCTGGTCGGCCTGATGCCGCTGTTCGCGGTGGAGGTGCTGCAAGAGGAGGTGATGGACGCGCTCAAGGGTTTCACCGGGCGGCTCCGCTGGTTCCTGCAATATCGACCAGACTTGGCCAACTTGGTCTCGCGCTGGACCGAGACGGGCGTCGGCGAACGCCACCTATTGTCGCTCTTGCGCGGTCATCGCTTGAAGCGGCTCTTGCTGCGCATGCTCGACGAGCAGGAATTCCTGTCCGACTTCGGAGTGCGCAGCCTCTCACGCTATCACCGCGAGCATCCCTTCGTGCTCGAGGCCAAGGGCCAAACGTTTCGCGTCGATTACTCACCGTGCGAATCGCAGTCCGGGATCTTTGGCGGAAATTCCAATTGGCGCGGGCCGATCTGGTTTCCGACCAACTTTTTGATCATCGAATCCTTGCAGCGCTTTCACTATTATTATGGTGACGACTTCAAGGTGGAGTGTCCCACGCACTCCGGCCAATACCTGACTCTGGAGCAGATCGCCGATCACCTCACCGAGCGGCTGACGCGGCTCTTTCATCGCGACGCCGAGGGCAAGCGCCCCATCTACGGTGACAACGCGCTCTTGCAGAGCGACCCGCATTTCCGAGACTACGTGCTGTTTTACGAGTATTTCCACGGTGACAACGGGCGCGGTCTAGGCGCTCCGCATCAAACCGGGTGGACTGGGCTGATCGCCAAGCTGCTCATGCCGCGGCAAAAAGAGGGCTGACGCATGGCTCGCTTTGGCCGTCGCCCCGTCGTCGTCGCCGTCGCTTTGTTTGCCTGTGCGATTGTGGGCTACGAGCTCTGGCCGCGCGACGAGACGCGCATCCGCGCGCTCTTGGAAGAGTCGTGCGCGCGCCTGAACCAGACGCGAGACGAAGCCGCGCTGACGAGTCTGCGTCAGTTTCTCGACGAAACGTTCTTGCCGCAGGCGAGCGTGCGCGTCACCGAGCTTGGTCTGGAGCTGCAAGGGGCCGAAGAGCTGACCGCGCGCGCTCGCGAGCTGCTCGCGGGCCCCCCGCTGTCTTTTGCACTGAACAGCGTCGAGGTGAAGGTGAGCCGCGGGCTCGCGCGCGTCGAGGCTGAACTCTTGGTGTCGGTGCGTGGTGGCGGCGAGCAACGCCGAGAAGTACGTCACACACACGTGCGGCTGGCGAAGCGCGATGACCGCTGGCGAATCGAAGCCGTCGAGGTCGAGCCCATTGCCCCCTCCGAACCCGAGGCGCGTCCTTAACCCAAGGCCGAGTTCACGGTCGCATTCGGAGCGCTCGCGGTTCGCGCGGTTGCGGCCAACAAAATCAGCGAAATCCAGACGATATTCGCGAGCAGCAGGTGCAAGACCTGGAGCGGGCCGGGCGCCGATAACCAAATGTTGATCAACCCCGCGAAGACTTGCACGGAGACGCACACGACCACGGCGAGGCTCGCGCGGCGTACCCCCGGGCTCGTGCGATAGCCCGGCACGAGCGCGGCCGCGTAGGCCACGAACGCCGCCACGCCCAGCGCCAAGAACGGGTGAATGCCGCGCATGCGCTGCAGCAGGTGCGCGTTCAAGCCTTGATCTTCTTGCAAGCGCGCCGCAAGTCCACTCGCCTGCACCGGGTAGACCGTGTCACCCAGAGCCGTTACGGCGCCGGTGGCCGACACGAGCAAGATGCCGAGGCCGGCCAACGCGAGCAGGTTGCGCGCCGCACGAGGCAGCGGGGTTTGCCGAGCGTCGGGCACGCTCGCAAAGTAGGCGCACCAAGTGAGCGCCGCGGTGAGCAACGCCGTACTGACCAAGTGCAAGGGCAGAGCCAGGATGCGCCCGAAGGAAGCGTCGTGCACGACCCAGCGCATCAGCACGATCACCATGCCGATCAACGCCTCGACGACGATCATCACGAAGCTGAACACGGCCGACGTGCGCACCACGTGCCCGCGGGGGAAGAGCTTGTACGCGCCAATCAAGAGGCCCAGCACCGCCAGCAAGCTGAGCCCCGAGGTCAAGCGGTGGGTCAGCTCGACGATCGTTTCGACCGACTTGGGCAAGTGCAGCACCTCACCATTGCAGGTGGGCCAGTGTTGGCCGCAGCCTGCGCCCGAGTTGGTGATGCGCACGCCTGCCCCGAACAAGATCACGAACAGCGTGTAGGCGACGACCGCGCACGCGAAGCGCGCGAAGCGCCGCTGCCTATCCGCCGAGCCACTCGTTGGCCCGAGCGCGAGGCGAGGCGTGAGCGCGGGGGGAATATGGCTTTCCATCGGCGGGCTCGGTTTGCCACGGGGGCCCGGAACCGTCGAGCGCCACCCGGGAAAAGCTTGCCGAATCAACGGCTTTGGACGCTGCGCGGTGGCGCTGCGGGCCGTTTGTTGCCTCGACTCGCCGGCGGGATCGGGGTAGGTGCCCGGGCGTGGATCAATACGACATCATCGCGGTCATCGTGGGCGTGATGTTCACGCTACGGAAGCTCGATACTCAAAGCCGTACTGCGGCGCAGTATCCGCACGTCGATGCCGAGGATTTCTTGCGTTGGCAACGGCGCTCGGCCGCGGCTTATGCCCCCGGCGCATACGCCAGCTTTTTCCGCGTGCTTTTCCACTTTGGCTTCATGCGCTACACCGCTAGCCACCAATTGGCGCCGCTGACGTTCGCGCGCGTGGCGTTGCTGGTGGATGCACTTTGGCTGGTGTGCGTTGTCTACACCCTGATCAACGCCCACTTTGCTCGCGAGATGCGCAAAAAGTTGGGCATCACCCTGGACAAACCACAGCCGCCCCGCTCGGACCCGGGCATTGGCTGAGGAGATTCCTTCCCGAAATGTCACGGGAAGGGATGTTGCGCCTGTGCCGTACGACGGTGCAGATGAGCGAGCGTTGCCTACAATCCCTGGCCATTCTTTTGGCCGGGCTGTTTTCCGCCGAGCGCTCGCGCTCGGGGACGCCCGCTGCGGATCGTTCGGGAACGGAAGCCGAACGGCCTGCGCCGAACGACGCTTTGCTCCCGAGCGCTAGGCCGGCGGCGAACTGACGCGCCCACTCAGGGCGTGGGCGGCGGGGGCAGCGTTTGGTTCGCCGGCGGTCGCTCACGCAGGCACTTCTCGATGCCCTGCAAGAGCTCGGGAGGAGCGCCCTTCGGTAGGCGCGGCTTGCCGAGCACGTTGGTCGCCAAGCGGTCCCAGGTGACGCCGCCGTCGGGGCCGAAGCTGAGCCAGACGAACATCGCGCGGCCCTTGATGTTCGCGTCCGGCACACCGCCACCGCGACCGCCGTTCCACGCGCGCGAGTCACTGCTGTTGTTGCGGTTGTCGCCCATCACCCACGTCTCACCGGGTTTGACCTTGTACGGACCCTGGTGCGCCTCGCTGCCGCGGTCTTCTTCGAACTGCGTGATGTAGGCGAAGCTACCCAAGAACTCCATGTACAGCTCGCTGCGCTTCGTCGATGAATCCGTGCCTTCGTGGTACTCGTACCAACCGATTCGGCAATTGGGGATGCGCCAACCGTTGATTGACGGATGCCCGTTCTCGACCGTCAGCGTATCGCCCTCGAGCGCGATCACGCGCTTGATGAAGTCCTGACGTTCATTGGTCGGGATCGGATCCGGATATTCGAACACCATCACGTCGCCGCGGGCGGGCGGCAAGCTGTTGAAGACCCGCAAATTCGTATATGGAATTGCAGGTCCGTAGGCCAGCTTGTTGACGAAGATGTGGTCCTGGATCTGCAGCGTGGGCAGCATCGACCCGCTCGGGATCTTGAAGGCCTCGACGACGAACGTGCGCAAGAGCAGCGCGACGCCCACCGCCACGGCAATCGATTCGACGTACTCGCGAAACTCACCCTTTTGCCACGGGTTCAGCCGGCGTCCGACCAAGCGACTCGCGCGCTCGTAAGCGGCGCTGAATGGACCGGCTTCGAACGGCTTGGCGGCCATCGCGGCGCGCAGTTCTTCGAGTGCCTCACGCAACTCTTCGCGAGCCGCCGCAGGCAGCTCGCGTTCGACGCGCGCGCGGTTCTTGCGCAAGATCCGCTCGGACTCTTCCAGCAGTTGGCCTGCATGCTCGAAGTCCTCACGCAAGTTCTTCGGCACGTCGCTGCGATCACCGGTGCCGGGACCACCCACGAACGGCAGGGAGTGACGGTAGCTGTACAGCACCATCTCGAAGATGGTGAAAAACAGGATGTAGGCGGGAACCTGCTGATCGCGGACTTCCCACTGGAAACGCTCGAAGAGCGTGACGGGGGTGAAATCCTGAGCGGGCTTGACCAGCCAGACGACGAGCATGCACAGGGCGAGTGGCACGACTACGAACCACAACGGCCAGAACACGTAGCGAGAGATTTTTGCGTTCACAGAAGAGGTGCGCCGTTTCTAGCCGGGGGCTCGGACCAGGGCAACCCAGGGCAGCCCTGGGCTATTCCGACACCGGGCCGGAGGTGGGGCATTTAGGGGCGTTTACCGGACTCTCCCACGCTGGTTCCGGCTACCGCCGTCGGTCATGGACGATCGCCGACCAAAACCAAGTAGTCGACTTTCGCGGCCGCGTCGTCTCTCGCGCTCGTGTCTGGAGCGCTTTTGCCCAGCTTCGCGCTGTTGTCGATGACCAGGTAGTAGCGGCCCGGGTCGACGTTCACGAAGCGCTGCCACAGGCCCCCGCTTTGCGTTGCCGTGTCATCGAGCAAGGCGGGACTCTGGAGTGCAGCACCGCCCCCCTGGTGCAGGTAACCTTCCAAGAGCGTGTCGCCTACTGGCTTCGGGACCACGAGGATATCGGCGTTCAGCGCGCCATCGACGGCGACCGTGAGGTACAGCGCTTGATTGGAATCGGTCACCTCGAACGCGCCCACGTAGTCTTGCTGGCCGATGTGCACCTCGGTGCGGTCGTTGGCCAAGATGGCCTTCTCGGTGCGCTTGACCTCGAACGGTTTGAACGGCGTTTCACCGGGCGGCACGATGCCAAGCGCGAAGTCGGTGCTACCCGACGAGTTCTTGCGGATCACGGTGAAGCCGCGGCGCAGTTGGCTCTCGACGATGTGCTTGCCGAGCTCGTTGCTATTGACCCCCGCCACGGCCAGCCCGCCCTGCGCGAGCGCCGATTCCACGAGCGTGGTTTGGAACGCCGCGCCGTCGATCAGGCGAGGCCTGAAGTAGACGTACATGGCGCCATCGTGAAGCTGGAAGTCGGTGGCGTACTCGATCACGCCGCGCGAACTGAAGCCGATTCGCTGCGTGACGTTGGTCCAAGCGTAGCCCTTGCCCGTGTACTGGACGACGAACGATTTGTGGGCGTCGTCGTCCAAGACCTGTGAATCGCACGACTCGGCGAAGAAACGACCCACGACCGGTTCGTCGTCCCCGAACTTCAACGGTGCGCCGCCTTTGAGCATCTCGGCGCAGAAGGTGTCGAGACCGAACTTCAAGATGTCGAAGCGCAGCGATTTGTTGCTCGGGTCGTTCATCACGCCGGCGCCCAGCACGCTCACCGCGCTCGAGCCGAGCGCGTCACGCGACGCGCAGCCGGTGAGGGGGCCGAGCGCGCCCAGCGCGAGGCCAGTGGCGAGCGCGAAGCGAGCCGCGAGGCTCGTGCCGACGAACATCCGGGAGCGGGCTATTGCGTGCATACGGGGCGCAGCATATCCCTCAGGTTTTCAGGCCCCAAACCAAAAACGTTTCTATGAGTTGACAGAGCCTCGAGTTGACACGAAAAGTTGGGCCCGAATATGGGTCACCTCGCGATTCTCGGCGCTGGCGCTTGGGGCACCGCTCTGGCACGGGTCGTGAGCGACCGCGGCGAGCAGGCGCGCTTGTGGACCTGGCAAGCCGAGCACGCCGCGGCGATGCTCGCAGAGCGGGTGAACCGCGCATTTTTGCCGGGCTTTGCGCTGCCGTCGGGAGTCGAGCCGAGCGCGGACTTGGAGTACTCGCTGCGCGGTGCCAACGCCGTCATCTTGGTCGTGCCCACGGCCGGCTTCCGCAGCACGCTCGAGCAAGCGCGCCCGTTCATCGACCCGAACGCCATACTGATCATCGCGACCAAGGGCATCGAGCCCGGTTCGTTGATGCTGCTGACCGAAGTCGTCGAAGCCGTGCTCGGCACGCCCGCGCAGGAGCGCTGCGTCGTGCTCTCGGGTCCGAGTTTCGCCAAAGAGGTGGCGCTCGGCTTGCCGACGAGCCTCGTCGCGGCGGCCCACTCTCCCGAACTTGCCACGCGCGTGCAACAACGCTTATCGAGTGATCATTTCCGCGTGTACGCGGGCGACGACCCGGTCGGCGTGCAGGTCGGCGGCGCACTGAAGAACGTGATCGCGGTTGCGGCAGGAGCCTGTGACGGCCTCGGCTTCGGCTTCAATACGCGGGCCGCGTTGATCACACGCGGCCTGGCCGAATTGGCTCGGCTCGCGCTGGCCATGGGCGGTCAAGCGTTGACGCTCGCCGGCTTGGCCGGCCTCGGCGATTTGGTGCTGACTTGCACCGGTGAACTCAGCCGCAATCGCACGCTCGGCTACGAACTCGGTCGCGGGAAAAAATTGGACGACGCGCTCTCCGGCCTCGGACACGTAGCCGAGGGAGTGGTGACGGCCGACAGCGCGTTTCACCTCGCGCAACGTCTGGGCGTGGAGCTGCCGATCTCGGGTGAGGTGTACCGCGTGTTGTTCGAGCAAAAACCAATCACGGAGGCCGTGCGCGCCGTGCTCTCGAGACCATTGACCAGGGAATGAGCATGAAGCGATTGTTTGCCCTCTTGCCCAGCGCGGCGCTCCTTGCAAACCCCGCACCCGCCCGCGCACAAGTGACAGCGCAGCCGGTTCAGACGCAGCCCTTGCCGGCGCCGTCACTGCCGTTCCCTCAGCAGCCACCACCAGTTGCACCTTTCGGCTACGTGCAACCCGCGCCCAGCCGCACACGCAGCGGCACCGAAATCACGGTGCTGTACAGCGCGGCCGCGGTGTACGGAGTCGGAATGGGCGTGTGGTTCGGAGCCGAGGCGGGCATCAAAGACCCGGGCTTGTTCCTGATTGCGCCGGCGATTTTGGGGGTGGCCGGACCCGTCGGCGTCTACTTCCTGGACAAGCCTTCGATGCCTCGCGGCCTCCCGGCAGCAATCGCGAGTGGCATGGTGATCGGCGCGGGTGAGGGCATTGGGCTTGCGAGCTATCAGTTCGCCACGCGCAATTCCGAGGATGCCTGGGGCTTTCGCGGCTTGTCTCGGGCCACGGCGATCGGCGCGACCTTGGGCGGCGTGGGCGGCTTCGCGCTCGGCTACCTGCAAGAGCCGTCACCCAAGAGCAGCTTGCTCACGTCGAGCGGCGTCGTTTGGGGAGCGGCGATCGGCGGAATGTTCGGCTACGGCGCGTCGGGCGCTGGCATCGGTTACGGCCGTGCCAACGATAGCGCCGCGCTGGGCGGTCTGATCGGGTTCAACGTCGGGCTCGCGGCGGCGGCGGGCCTGTCCACGGTTTACATCCCCAGCTACCGCGCGCTGACTTACATGTGGGCAGGCGCGGGCATCGGCGCGGCTGCTTCTCTGCCCGTGTATTTGGCCTACGCGGGCAAAGACAGCCCGCCCGCAAAGCGCGGGCTCGTGTTCAGCGGCACCACGACGATGCTCGGCATCGTCGCCGGTGCGTTGCTGGCGGGCACGGGCTCGGACAGCGCCAGCTCCGAGTCCAGCTCGCAGTTTGCGCACCTGGATTACATCCTGCCCATGCCCACCGCGAACGGCGCCGTGCTCGCGCTGGGTGGTCGCTTGGAGTGAAATTACAAATGGCGCTGTTTTAGCGCTGGTCGCAACGGGGGGCGGCGGGCGCACAATCCTCACCAGCATTGTCATTTGGGGGGTAGGGCACTAGCCTTGCGCGCGGCATGGCCACGATTCGTTTCTTTCCGTCGGAGGGAGCTCCGGTGCTCCTGACGTTGCACAAGCCGCTGTCCACCATTGGGCGCGCGCTGGGCAACGACATCCACTTGCCGGATGCGAGCGTCGCCAGCCACCACGCGCAGATCGTGTTCAACGGTAGGGATTTCCAGCTCGAGGAGGTCGACCGCGAAGCCGAGATCCTGATCAACGGCAAGAAAAAGCGGCGCGCACGCTTGGCCAACGGTGACCGCATCACGTTGGGCAAAGCGCTGCTCGGCTTCAGCATGTTCACCGAGCTCCCGCCCGCGCCCGAGACGGACGAAGGCGACAACGGTGTCGAGGCGGGAGACATCGAGCGCCTGCGTCGTCTGCACTCCTTCAGTGAGCGGCTGATGATGAGCCGCTCGGTCGACGAGCTGCTCGAGACCTTGCTCGACGATATCATCGAGCTGACGGGCGCCGCGCGCGGCATGGTGCTGCTCGTCGACCCGTCCGAGGGCAAAGACAGCACGCCGCGCGTGCGCGTCTCGCGCAACGTACAGCGAGAGGCGATTCAAGACGCTTCGGGCGTGATCAGTGACAGCATCGTGCGTCAGGTGATCGAGACCAAGCGCCCGGTGATCGTCTCCGACGCGTTGACCGACACCACGTTCGGCAAGAGCGAGAGCGTGATCTCACTCAAGCTTTCGAGCGTGATGTGCGCGCCCCTCGTCAGCCAGGGGGACGTCATTGGCGCCCTGTACGTGGCCAATGACGAGGTGAAGCACCTGTTCGACCGCCGGCAGCTGGATTTGCTCACGATCTTCGCCGCGCAATCCTCGTTGATTTTGCAGAACGCGATGCTCCTGAGCGCGCTGCGCGCCGACAAGGAGAAGTTGAGCGCCGACCTGCTCGACAAGCGCTTCGGTGAGATCATCGGTGCCTGCGCGTCGATGATGGAAGTATTTCGCAAGCTGCAAAAGGTGGCCGCCACCGACATCAGCGTGCTGATCACGGGCGAGACGGGGACGGGCAAGGAGCTCATCGCGCGCGAGCTGCATCGTCGCAGTAACCGCGAGAGCGGTCCGTTCGTGACCGTGAACTGCGGCGCGATCCCCGAGAACCTGATCGAGAGTGAAATGTTCGGCCACGTGAAGGGCGCCTTCACTGGGGCCATCGCCAGCCGCGCCGGCAAGTTTCAACAAGCCGACGGCGGCACGCTGTTCCTCGATGAAATCGGCGAGCTGCCGCTCGGCATGCAGGTCAAGCTGCTCCGGGCACTGCAAGAGCGCGTCGTCATCCGCGTCGGCGACAACCGCCCGGAAAAGTGTGACATCCGCGTCGTTGCCGCCACCAATCGCAACCTGGACGAGATGATCAAATCCGGCGAATTTCGCGAAGATTTGTACTATCGCCTGAACGTGGTGAACCTCTGGCTGCCGCCGCTGCGCGAGCGCGGGGACGACGTGTTCATCATCGCCAAGGCCTTACTCAGCAAGTTCGCTGACGAACTCAAGAGCGCCGTGCGCGGCTTCTCGCCCCAAGCCCTGGTCGCGATCAAGAAGTATCCGTGGCCGGGCAACATTCGTCAGCTCGAAAATCGCATCAAGAAGGCGCTCGTCTTGTGCGACCAAACGTTGCTCGGTCCGGACGACCTAGACCTTGGCGCCGAAGCGCAATCGGTGATCGTGCCGCTCGAGAAAGCGAAAGAAGATTTTCAGCGGCAGTACGTGCTCGAGGTACTCGAGCGCAACAACGGCAATCGCACGCAAACCGCACGCGATCTAGGCGTCGATCCGCGCACCATCTTCCGCTACTTGGAAAAAGAGCAGAACCCGATGCCGAGTGGCGCGAGCGGCGCCTCGAGTCCGCCTCCGGGGCCCGACACGGAGTAGCCGGCAGGCCGCGCGCGCTGGTGATACAGTTCGCCGATGCCTCGCTCTTTACCGTTCATCTACGCCGCGGATGAACTGGCGGACGCACTGACCGAGCGCCTCGAGCGGATCTTCGCCGACGCGAAACTGACGACGGCGCAGTTCAGCGTTCTTTATGCGCTGATCGAGGAGGGTCCGATGAAGCTGAGCGCGCTCGCCGAGCGCCAACGCTGCGTGAAGTCGAACGTCACGTACCTCACCCGTGCGATGCAACGCGACGGAGTGGTGGAACTCGCGGCTAGCGACGAAGATCAGCGGACGCGCGTGATGACGGCGACCAAACTGGGGCGAGAACGCTATGGTCTGGCCAAAGCGGGAGCCCAGAAACTCGAAAGCGCACTGCGACGGCGTTTCGGCGCGGCCGAGACCGAGCAGCTGACACGAGCTTGTCTGGAAGCGGCCACCGCCCTCGATTCCTTCTGAGGGAGGAACCCTCCTGTCGCGATAGCCCGCCCCGCGCGCTTCGGGAATGGTTCAATAGTTGAACTATGTTCTGGACAAGGCTTGCTCGAGCCTCTAAGTATTAGTTCAGTCATTGAACCAATGCGTTGGTTCAGTCCAAGGAGGCATGGCATGACGATTCGCGAAATCAATCCCGGCGAGGTCTACGACGGCGCCGCCTACGGCATTTCTCAGGCGGTCGTCGATGAGCGCAGCGGGCACGTGTTCGTCTCGGGCCAGGTTGCGTGGGATGTCCACGGTCGCGTGAGCGGCGGCAGCTACGCCGAGCAAACGACGCTTGCCCTACAAAACCTGCGCGCCGTGCTGCAGGCGGCAGGGAGTGAAGTGTCGGAAGTGCTTTCGCTGCGCGTCTACATGCGCGGTGAGCTGGCGGACCACATTGCGGAGTGCATACCCGTGCTGGCCGCATTTTTCGGCGGCAAGCGGCCCGCGCTCACGGGCATCGGCGTGGCCTCGTTGGCCACCCCCGACACGCTCGTCGAGATCGAGGCGGTTGCGCGCACGAGCGAGAGCGGCGCTGCGTCGTCCGCGGTCAGCTAGGAGGTACAGTCGACGGTCGCGCTAGCCGGAGGCTCGAGCATCGCGGAACGGCGTGCGACCAGCGGTGCCCAAAACCGTCGCCACCTCTTCGAGCACGAGCGTGGGTCGCGGCGGGGGCACGGCATCCGGCGGGGACGTGCCGAGGTGAATCCAGCCGAGCAATTCTTCGTCTTCGGTGAAGCCCAAGATTTCGGAGAATGCACGCCCTTTCGTGAATGGCACGCTCTTCCACACCGCGCCGACGCCGAGCGCCTGCGCCGCGAGCAGTACCGCATAGCCAGCGCAGGCCGCGGTTGCACTCTGCTCCCAACGCTCGATTTTCCCCGGCTTGGGCGAGAACACCAAGGCGATCAATGCTGGTGAACGGAAGGCCTTGTCCCGAACTTTCTGCAAGCGAGCGGCAGGTGCACCGGGCGACAACTCGCCGGCCACGGCCGCGAGTGCGTCACCGAACGTGCCTCGCGCCTCACCTGCCGCAACCACGAATCGGAAGGGCCGAAGCAAGCCGTGATCCGGCACCGAACCGGCCGCGCGCAACATGGCCTCGAGTTGCGAGGGGCTCGGCCCCGGCTCGACCAAGGTCGTGGCGCTGCGCCGCGAGCTCACTAGATCCAAAAGCGTGTTTTCTTCCATGGTCGACTTTCTGGTGAGCCCGGGCTCGAGGGGGAGCATTGCGCCGATCGCACGCCCTGGGTAGTGGCGCCCCGTTCGACCCAAAGAAGCCGCGAGAAAGTCGGCGGTATTGCTGATCACGCGACGACGCCGGGCGGGCCGGTCGCCGTGCAGGTGGATCCCGCGCACGGTCCCTGCTTTTGCCCGTGCCCGCGAAAAAGTTGGAGCGCGACCAATATTTCTTACGTTAGCCTGCGCGGGCGAGCGCGCGAGCGGCTGCACGACGTGGCCGCCCAACCTCGGCTTCGACGCAGACCATGACCATTTTCTTGGCGCGACACGGCGAAACTGAATGGAATCGCATCGGGCGTTGGCAGGGCAGAACCGACATTCCGCTGTCCGAGGTCGGCCGCGCCCAGGCGCTGACCCTTGCCGAGCGCGTTCGGCGGCACGAAATCACCCAGATCCACGCCAGCGATCTCTCGCGCGCTCGCGAGACCGCGGAGATTGTCGCCTCGACGCTGGGTCTCGCGAGCGTCAGCGTCGATCCGCGCTTGCGTGAGCGGGGCTTCGGCTGCTTCGAGGGCTTGACTCGGGAGGAGTGCGCCGAGCGCCACGCCGAAGCGTGGCAGCGCTATTTGGCAGATCGCCGCGACACGCCGAGTGACGCCGAGCCGTTCGACGATGTGGTCGCCCGCGTGATCGCCGGCCTCACCGCGGTCGCCGAGTTGGCCGTGCCGACGAGGCACGTGCTGGTCGTCTCGCATGGCGCCGCGATCCGCTCCTTCATTCACGCCGTCACCGGCGCCGCGCCGCCTCCCCTGGCGAATACGGCGCTATTTCGAGTCAACTACCACTCGGGTGCGTTCACCACGATAGAGCCCGAATGAGCCGTCGTTCTGACGCCTCAGCCGTGATCGGTGCGAGCTGCGATGTGAACCCAGGGATCTCGATTCGTTCCGGGAGGGGGGCGATCTCAGGGCTGGCACAGCAGCTCACGGGTTCGTCGCGGCAGCTTGCGTTCGATCCACGAGCTCGACTTTGGTCTCGTTGCGCAGCCGCGTGATGTAGTCTTCGAGCGCTTTGCTGCGACGTTCGCGGTACAGGCCTTGACGGATCGGTTCTTCGACGGAGCTGAGGGGGCTCACGGCGCCGGCGCGCAGACTCACGAGCCGGAGGATCTCGTACGCGTCATCGATTGCGAGCGGGCCCGCGACTTCACCGGGGGTCTTCAACGCGAGGGCCGCGCTGACTAGCGCGGGCGACAAGTGCGACGTCTTGTCGATGAAGCCCAGATCACCGCCGTTCGCGCGCGTGGCCGTGTCTTCCGACGACTTTGCGGCTAGTTTGACGAAGGCCGCGTCGTCCGTGGGGGCGAGCGTTTTGGCTCGCGCGGCGAGTTGCTCGGCGAGTTTGGGATCAGACACGCGGATGTGCCGGACTTGGGCGGCGGGCGGCAACGTGAACTCGCGAGCTTGGCGCGCGAGGTACTCCCGCTCGACGTCCGCGGGCGTGACGGATTCGGGCGCGGCGGTGGCGCCCAGAGTTCGATTGACCAGCTTGGTCACCGCGATTTGCCGAAGGGCGTGGATCGCGTCCGGATCTTTGCTCAACCCCGAGCGCTCGGCGGCCTGGGCGAGTAACTCGAAGCGGACCAAGCCGTCGATGAACTCACGCCGGGCTTCGGGAGATTGGAAGCGTTCGGGCGTTGCGCCGGGCTCGCGCGCCATTGCTCGTTGCACGTCGTCTTCGCGCAGTTCGACGTTGCCGACGCGCGCCACGAGCGCGCCGCGGTCGGCCGTTGCCCCCGCGCTGCCTGACGGTTCGACGCTGGGAGCCTTGGAACACGACGCAAGGAGCAGCACGAGTGAGATGCAAAACGGGCTTTGACTCATGGCGGTACAATGGCGATGGGCAAGCCCGGCACGAGGCCGGCCTGCCCATCGAAGTGATGCCTCGGTGAGGAGCGACTTCAGTGCAGACGAGTGATGCGATTCCGGACCGGGATCGGCAGCGGGTTGTGATGCTCGACGTACTCGAGCATCGCGTCCAAATCGACGGGGCCGCCGATCGGGTTCGTACCGCTGGTGAAGACCGTGAAGCCATCACCACCCGTGGCCAGGAAGTTGTTGCAGGTGATCGAGTACGTGGCGGCGGGGTCGAGCGCGGCGCCGGCAGCGTCGTGGATTTCCACGATCCGGCTGCCGATAGGGAGCGCGGCGTCCCAGGTGTAGCCAAAGCCGGAAATTTGCAGGATGCGCGAGGACGAACTCGTCCATTGTTGCTCGAGCACGGCTTTGATCTGCGCGCCGGTCAGCCCCATCTTCACCAGCGTGTTGCCGAAGGGTTGAATCGTGAATAGGTCGTTCCAGGTGATGTTGCCGCCGCCGCTCGGGACGATCAAATCCGCGCGGATACCGCCTGGATTCATGAACGCGAACTGAGTGCCCTCGGCCAGATTTTGCGAGTCCGCGATCACGTCACCCAGCAGCTGTTCACCCGAAGAGCCACCGTCGCGCGTGAGCGAGGCCGGCGTGAAGCCGATGACCTGGGTGACGAGCGGCGCGACCCGCGCTTCGGCGGCGGTGGTCAGCGCGACCGCAGCCGGATCGGGCGCGTTGCCCGGCGCTACGTCGGCGTACGTGGTGACGATCTTGGCCGACTTGGTGACGACGTCTTTGGTCACGGGGTCGATGGTCAGGTCGATGTCGTCATAGGCCGTGCTGGCGGAGAAGGCCTGGGTCAGTAGGATCTTTTTGCCGCCGCTGTTCGTGACCAAAAGATTCGTGAACGAGTGCGAATGGCCGCTGACCACCACGTCGAACTCGCTGTCGAGGCGCGTCACGACGTTGAGGATGTCCGAGCCGTTGATGGCGGAGTTCGAAAGCGCGGTGTTGGTCGCCGTGGTGTACGACGACTGCGAGGTGCCTTGGTGAATCAAGAGCACGATCGTCTTGACGCCCAATGCCTTGATTTCCGGCACGTAACCATTGGCGGCGTCGGCTTCGTCCAAGAACTTCAAGCCCGCGACACCGGTGGGCGTCACGATCGTCGGCGTGGCCTTCAGCACCGCACCCACGAACGCGATTGGCACACCGTGAACGCGCTTGATCACGTACGGCGTGATCAGCGGACGGTTCGTCACTTCGTCGACCACGTTGGCCGAGACGTACGGGAAGCGCGCGCCCTTGTACGGGTCTTCGAGGAACGGGCCAGACAGGTGATTGCCACCGTTGAGCAAACGCAAGAGCTCGGCCTTGCCTTCGTCGAACTCGTGATTGCCGAGCGTACCCACCACGTTGCACGCGGCATTCCCCCTGTCGGCGTAGGTGCAGGATGCGTTCGCGAGCAAGTTGAGCCACTGAATGGCCGGCTCGTCTTGCAGCAGCGCAGAAGCGGCCGGCGACGCGCCCACGTGGTCACCCGCGTGCACGATCACGGTCTGATTCTCCATGCCGGCCTGCGCGTTCTTCAAGTAGGCCGTGAGCACGCCCGCGCTGCCGACCGCGCGATTGCTGACTAGCTTGCCGGTCGAGAGTTGACCGTGGAAATCGTTGAAGCCCAGGATCTTTACCTTCAGATTGCCGCCCTGGCACAGGGTCCCATCGGCGATGGTGCTGTGGGTGCAGGTTGAGTCGGCCGAGCACGCGTCGGTGGTGCAGGGGTTGCCGTCATCACAACCAGCCGGACACGCCGCTGCGCTGCACACGATGTCGGTCGTGACCGAGCCGGCGCAACCGGCCGTCGCGTCGCCGTCCGAGACCGTGAGCGTGAGCGTCGCGGTGCCCGATGTCGTGCAGGTGAAGGTCGGGTTCGGATCGCTTACGCTGCTCAAGGTGCCGCTCGAGGCTGTCCATTGGTAGCTCAAGGCCGATGGCGCCGCGTCGCTGTCGTGAGCGATACCGGCGAGCAGAGCCGAGCCGCCGACGGTGAGCGAGCTCGAGTTCGCGCTGATGCCGTCCGCCACCGGGCAGATATTGAGCGAACCGTTTACCAAGACGCTGCCCGTCTTTGCACCCTCTTTGCAGCTCACGGCGACGGTCACGGGCGTAGTTTGGCGAGCGCTGACGCTGAAAGACGCCGAGCCGCTACACGTGACGCTCGAGTCGGTCGTGGTCGCCGACAAGGTGACGGAGTAGCCCGTGCCCGAGGGGATGGCGCCAATCGTGGTTGAAATCGTCGTGCTCTGACTGACGTCGATGGAGCCGGATTTCGTGAACGAAGCGGGACCGATGATGGTGTAGCCGGCAGACGTGATCGTCGTGCCATTGCCCAGCTGCAACGCGAGCGCGACCTCGCCCGGGTTCTCGCCCGCTTGCGCGCCCGGTCCGCCCGAGCCGGGAGTGGTACCGCTGCAGCCGACGGCGGCGTAAGCGAGACCCAGGATCATCGCTGCCGACACCGCGGTCGTCGGGATCAGTTTTCGGTATTGCGTCACTTGAACATCCTTTGCGTTCGAGAATCGGCGTAGTCGCCGCTCCCGCAGGCATTGGTGCAAGTTGAAGGCCACGCGCAGTTGCACGCGCAAAGGCCGGAAAGATGGCGAATTGACCGGGTACCCAAGCGTTCGCACCAGGTCCGACCCTTCGACTTTCGGAGACCGTCTCCAGATTTCGGATCGGCGAGGCTCTCGAGGTTGGTTGACGTTTCGGTGACCGAATCATGTCGGACGAGCAGCGACAACGTAGTATCGAGGACCGTTCAGGCTGACGAAATTCGCC
>Ga0247740_1000125_pt1 | contig 39851 bp, 76 predicted proteins | sample UWRJL148409B2_FD_180942 | JGI IMG/M metagenome (GOLD analysis project Ga0247740, IMG submission 180942) | Plant litter microbial communities from Arlington Agricultural Research Station in Wisconsin, United States - UWRJ-L148-409B-2 | ecosystem: Environmental > Terrestrial > Plant litter >...
GCCGGGACATTGAGGTGCTCGAGGTGCGCAACCCAGCCACCGGCGCCTTCCTCGAGCTCGACGAGATCGAAGAGAGCGAGCGCGCCGCCGTCATCGAGCAGGCCGGGGTCGTGGTGCGGACTTTCATGGAGGCCCTGCCCATCGAGTGGAGTGAGTGCGCCCAGGCCAAGGAGGACGACAATCCGGGGTGGGGACCTCTCCTTGCCGTCACCGAGTCTTCGTGGGTGGCCAGCGCGCGCCCCTCGGACATGTCCATCCTCGCCACCATCGCCGCCATGGCCCACCACGAGAAGGAGGCGGAGATTGCCTTCTACCTCCTCCCCGGCTCGATCCGGTGCAGTATCCCCATGCTGAGCTACAGCCACAACCGCATGGCCGAGCGAGCGCTGGCGGCATTCATCACCCACGTCCTCGTCCACCGCGCCCAGGACCTCGCCACGGCGGCGGCCAAGCGGCGCGAGGCGGAGTGGAACGAGGCGCAGGAGGACCTGATGCGCGGCGCTCGCCTGAGCTGGCACGTGGACATCGCGGTCAAGAACCTGAAGGAGGGCGCATGAGCCGCGACGACTTCCCGAGCGCCGAAGACACGATGTGGTGGGTGATATTCCGAATGAACTGGTGCATGAAGTGGGGATTCTTCCCCGTCTCCAAGGCGCCAAGATGAGCCCCGCCCTCTCACTGGAGACGCTCGTCATGGCGGAGAAGGCCTCGCGCCGCCTCGCCCGCCTTGACACCCATACGCGGCTCATAAGCCACATGGCGATGGCCGCCGCACTCACCCCGGGGGCCTGCACGCCGCCCTTCCTGGCGCGCCTGAGCGCCCTGTCCAACGCCGTCCTGGAGGAAGCATGACCTACACGCTCTGCACGAAAGACCAGCGTTGCGGAAAGCTCGACGGGCACGAGGGTGGATGCAGCGGCGAGCCCCCTCCCGCCGAGCCCACCACGGCGGAGGCGTTCGACACCCTGAAGGGGTGGCTGGACCTATACGGGAAGCACGGGACGCTGGTGGCAGGTCCGCAGGCCTGTCTCGCCCTGCTCGAGCGGCGTATGCAGGACTCCCCATCCCTGGCTGTACTCGTCGAAGGCTTCTGCTCCGAGGTGGAGAACGCGAAGTTCTCCCGCGACGCGCGGAGGAGTGGCGGTCAGACGACGGGGACGGTGAGCCCCTTCGAGCACGTGCAGCCGTCTGTAGCCATGGCGCTTGAGCGATGGGCACGCGACTTCCGCGATGCCCTGAAGAAGTGAACCCGCAGCACCACGAAGGAGAAGCACATGGACCACGACGAAGCCCGCGCGCTGATGGAAGGCACCACAACCCCGCCCTCCCTGGAGCACCCGCCCGAGGCCGAGGAGGCGCCCAGCCCCTTCGAGCAGGGGCCTGACCGAGAGTAGTTGCCGCATGGCCCGCCATCCTCCTGGGTGGCGGGCTCGGGGCGTTGCGGGCAGCCCGTCCGCACTGGAGACCCTATGAGAAACCTCGTCCTCGCCGTCCTGCTGCTCTCGCTCCCCGCTTCCGCCGGATACCAGTCCAGCGACCTTCCTCCCAGCGGAGCGTCCCTCTTCAAGGGGGCGGGCCGACAGGCCAACGAGTTCACGAAGAACGCGCGCGACATCTGGCTGGACGCACGACGGAGCGCCCGCGCTTCGCTGGAAACCACCCTCAACAACCCGGCCATCCGGAAGGCCGTTGGGGAGGACATCGATGCGCGCGGACGCATGTGCTACCTCTGGACGAAGGCCGACAAGAAGGTGCGCGCGGCGGCGAGCGTCATCGTCCAGGCCTGCATGGCGGCGAACCAGGCCACGCCGCTGTGGGTGTCCATCATGGTCAACAACTCCGCCGACATCGTGAAGGAGAACTGCAACAACCGGGATGACGGGAAGGGCGGGACGCGTCCGAAGAACCTCGGCCTCCGCTACCTTGAGGAGGAGGAGAGGGCCCAGCGCGACGCCAGCTACCGGCGGCAGTTCGACGCCATGGCCCGGGAAGACTGGGACACGCTGGTGGAGGTGCTCCGCGGCATGTCCGGGGCTCGCGTCCAGGGCATCCCCGCCCCCGAGTTCTTCCGGGACCTGGACAGGCTCGCGCCGGCGCACTGACGCCGTTTCGGTGACGGGGTAGTCTTCGGTTATGCCCCGTCCTCCCCTACCTCCCGTACCCCCGGCCCTGCGCTGGGGTAGTAGCCTCGGGGCCCTGGCGATTATCGCCGGGGCCGTTGCGTTTCCCGCCCACCTCGGCATCTCGCCACGAGCTCGCCCCGACAAGCCGGTGCCAGTCGCCTTCGCCACGGATGTGGTGTGGCTGCCGCCCGGAGCGCTCACCTCGGACGCGGCCAAGGCATTCCCCGGGCAGAAGAAGCGACCGTGCCACCCGAAAGTTCAGGTGGAGTGGGACGGCGTATGCTGGATTCCGCACCGGTCCACACCACCGTGTCCCGAAGGCACGTTCGAGGGCGGCGGCCAGTGCCTCGTGCCAGTGGCCCCGGCGCCGAAACCGAACACCTCAATGGGTCCGTAGGGACTGCGGCGGATTGCCACACACTGGGAGGCGTGGCACCTTGACGTCATGCCTCCAGTCCTACTCGCGGCCGACGTGCTGACCTCTGACACCCTGGTGCCCGTCGGCGCCGCCCTGTCCGTGCTACTGGTGGCGGTGGGTGGGGCGCGGGCATACGAGGCTCTCCGGAGCACGCAGAACACGCTCCGCGAGGATCTCGACGTCGTGGCCGACGACCTGAAGACGGCCAAGGAGCGCTCCGACAAGCGGCACGAAGACTTGGTGCACCGGGTTTCCACTACCGAGTCGCGCGAGTCCGTTCATGACCAGCGCATGGCGGGAGTGGAGGATCACCTCCGCCAGCAGGACAGGAAGCTCGACAAGATCGACGACAAGTTGGACCGCGTCCTGATGCGTGACGACCGGCGCCGCAAGGACGATGCCGCCTGATGTACATTGGGCGCATGACCTACGACACCATCCCCGGACTCCGGGAGAGCATCGCCCCCGCGCTGGACGAGAAGCGCCCCGTCATCACCACCACCGAGCCCGTCATCCGCCTCCCCGGGTGGGCCACGAAGCTCGCGGGCGGCCTGGCCACCCTGGCCGGCGCGGCCTATGGCTTTCTCCCTCACCCCTGGAGCGCGGTGGCCGGCATCGTCGCCCTGGTGGCGGCCTTCCTGGCGCTCGCTCCGTCCCCGGCCATTCGCTTCAGCAAGCCGCTGGTGCCCGCCGCGCTGGTACCGCTCCTGCTCGCCGCGGCGGAGGCCGGGCAGCTCCTGGCGGCCAGCCTCCCCAGCCCCTTCGCGCAGTCCGCCGTCATGCTCGGTGCGGCCTTGCTCGCGGCCCTGGCGGGGAAGACGCTGCCCACCCGCGTCACCACCCGCTGAAAAGACGAAGGACCCGGTTGCCCGAGCCCTCGTCCGGCGTCTGCCGTGTGAAGTCCGTTGCCTGGACCCATTCAGCCGGACACGCCTGGGTTGCGCGGCATGCTTCGCAGCGTGCCCGCCGACCTCCACCCCAGACGTACTCCCGCCCGGTGCCTGACGCAACTACTCGGGCGCTGCCGGGGACCAACCGCGCAGCAGGGCGTTGACGACGGACCACACGAGAGAGCGCCCATCCCGTTCCGCCATGGGGCTGCCGTTGGGGTATCTCGGCCCCTCCAGGGACGCCGCCACCTCATCGAGGCTCGAGTCGAAGCGGGCCCGCGCGCGCTGGTAGACGGGGTTGCTGGCGTCCATCTCCTTCAGAGCCCAATCACGGATGGATTCGGCCACCACTCGGGGTGACGCCCCGCTCTTCGCGAGCCGCTCGGCCAGGGTGTCGGCCTCGAGCGGGCCCTCGTCGTTGCGGCGGTGGATGCTGTCCACCAGCGCCTTGAACTCCGGCCCCTCGCCCCACGTCTCGGTCTGCGACTTCTGAAAATCGTGCATGCGGTCTCCTACCTATAGAACGCTCGAAACGTCGAATGTTACCTGCGGCCGGAATAGAAGGCCTCTTCATCGACCATCGCCGCCTCGCTGAAGTGCTTCTCGTAGTAGGCCTCCACAGCCCTCAGGAAGGCCCACTGCGCCGATACGAAGGCGGAGGCCTCGGGGATGCCGCGGTTGGCCCATTCCTGCGCCGGCGTCTCGTCCACAACGCCGCGCACGGAGCTCAGGGCCTGGATGGTGCTCTCGAATCGCGACTTCGCCTTCTCGTCCATTCGTCCTCCTGGTTGAACTGCATCGCCCGAAGGCATCACCGCGAGATACTTCTGCTGAAAGACGAAAGCCCCGGCGTGGGTGCCGAGGCTTCCGAATCACGCTACGGGCCCGGGAACGTGTCCGGCGGTTACGCCTGGCGCGGGAGGTCCGCGTGGAGTCCAGGCTTGTGCCCTGCCGCCTTGCGAGGGGACGGCAGGGATACCCTACGGCCCGTCCGGCGGCGGTGCAAGTTCTGCTCAGATGGCGGCGTACTGGGTGAGCAGGAACGTCACCGGGAAGGCGCCGGGCGTTCCCTTCTTAGCGGAGTGGAACTGAAAGGAGTCCCCGCGCGGCACCTTGCGCCACCAGTCCTGGCCCCACTGGCATTGAGCCGGGTCCGCCGCGCACGAGTGCCTCCGGTCGCCGTAGCCGGCGTCGACAGCAGCGCGCATGTCCTCCTCCGCATGGTGCCCCTTGGCCCAGTACCCCAGGTCATCGTCATCACCGCCAAGGGCATGGAGTCGTTCGACGTCAATCATCCCTTCGCCTCCTTCTTCCGGCGGCCCGCTTCGGCGCGCAGGATGTGAATGGCCTTGCCGCACGTGGCGGCCTCGGACTTCATGTCGGCGATCTCCGCGTTCGAGCGGGACTTCGCCGCGGTGCGCTGCCGGTCCAGCTCCGCTTGGCGCTTCGCAAGCACGCCCATCGCGTCCTCCAGGCCCGTCACGCGCTGCTCGGCCAGGAGGGCGTCCAGTTCAAGCACCGCGTCGTGTCCGTGATGGGGGTGCGTGTCCCGGAACATGTCAAGGTAGTGCCGCAGCCTCTTCTCGTGCTCGCTCACCCTTCGCTCCCGTGTCTCGCGCAAAACGGCACGTCCTCGTCGCCACACGTACATTCCGATGCAGCAGCGAGCGCACGTCCCGCGCACTGCCGTGCTTCCTCAACCTGCTCTGGGGCCTTGTGCGGGTCCGCCCGAATGCGCTCGTACTCGGCCACGGCGAAATCGGCATCCAACTGCGCTTGTGTCTTCATCCCTCGCTCCCCGGCTCGTTGTCCGGCGGCTGCGCGTCGGGATGGGACATCGGCAGGTCCCGCACGGGCTCGGGCTGCTTCCCGGCGCTCACGTCGAAGTCGGCGAAGACGCCGCCGTTGGACTCGGCCAGGGCGGGCACATCGCCACGGAGGGCAGCCACATTCGCCTCCATCTTCGCGCGCACCTTGGGACCCATCTTCTGGTTGGCCAGAACCCACTCGCCCTCTTGGAGGCAGGCGGCGCGCTGCTCGGGCGTGAGCGTGGAGATGGCCTGCCCCTTGTGGGCACCGAACTCGACGATGGGTCCGGTCGGCGGGGGAGGGGCCTCGCTCGTGGCGCTCACCACCGTCCCCATGACGGCCTCCACCTTCGACACGAGCGGGGCTGCCTCGTTCATCTCCTCGGCGATGTAGAGGCCCCCGAAGGCCACGGGGTAGGCCTTGCGGAGCGCCGCCACCTCGGCGCACTTCGTCATCTGGCCGCCCAGGTCCTTCGCCCAGAAGTCGGAGTTGCCGCTTCGCGAGCCCGCCGGGAGCCACGCCACCACGGGCCGCTCGCCCTTCTTCGTGACGCGCCCCCAGGCCCCCCTGAAGTTTCCACGGACGCCAGCAGGGTTGAACTTATGGACCACCTCCCCCGCTCCCTGGTCGATGGAGACAAGGTCCTTCTCGTACACCGCGCCCCCATCCACGCTCACGAAGTCGGGGAACTTCCCGGCCCGGGCGCGCATGCCCTCGGCGCTCGGCTGGAAGGTGTAGACGCGTCCCTTGTGCTTGTCGTTCCGGGGGATGCAGTGCGCCTCGCCGATGAGCGGGTTGAGGCCGCTCGCTTGGCAGCGCTTCAGAAAGGCGTAGAACTCCACGTCGGGGATGTCGGCGGGGCAGCAGGCCCGCCGAACTGCGTCCACGAGGCTCCGAGACCACTCGGTGGTCACCAGCGTATCCAGGATGCTCGGCTCTCGCTTCTCGATGGCGGTACTCATCCCTCGCTCCTTCCCGTTTCTTCGTAGATGGCGCCAAACACCGTGTCGCCCGCGCGCTGCTCTTCTTTCGTGGACACGTGCACGTCCCCGGACATCATCAGGTAGCCGTAGCGTCCCGCCTTGCGGATGGCCTCCAACTCGTTGCATGCCTCGTCGTACAGCTCTGTGGGAATGTCCATGCTCGCCGCATGCAGCGCCTGCTCAATCTTCTTCGTGCTCATCGCTTCTTCTCCTCCCGGCCCACCAAGGGCCGCGTGCTCTTCATCGTCGTGTGCTTCGTCACCAACTCGGAGAACGTGAATCGTCCCTCCGTCATCTCGCGCGCCACCTTCTCCCAGTCCGTGGTCGCCGTCTCCTTCGTGGCCGCGAAGTCCACCCGCCACCCCGGACCCACGAGCCCCGGCACCTCACGCAGGAGGTGTTGCACCTGCCGCGAGAGCGCCTTTTCGTTCTTCTCCCACGACCTCCGGGCCGCATTGGCTTCCAGCCAGTTCGTCACCAGGGCCTGCTGCTCGGCCGTGAGTGCCTCCCAGCGCATGGGCTCGGACTTGGGCTTCGGGCGCGGGTAGAGTGCCAGGAGCGCCTCCGCGTCGCGCTCGAGCAGCACCAGGTTGGGCCCCTCGGGGCAGCGCTGCGTCACCACGAAGTCCCGCCAGAAGCGCTCACCAGCCGCCTGCATGCGCTCCCACGCCTCGGGGACGTGCTGCACCGGGTAGGTGCACTGCTCGCCGAAGAGCAGCACGGAGAGGTCCACGTCCCCCGTGTCCCAGAAGCCGGTGTCCAGGCAGAACCCGCCTTGCGCCTGGACCTGAAGCCAGTAGGACTCCGGCACCTCGTCCGTACCCAGCGCGCCCCAGCCCTCGCGCGACTGGGCGCGCTTGAACTCCACGCCGCGGCGCCCATCCGGCGTGTCCACGGCCGTGTCATCCGGGCTGCATCGTGCCCACGGCAGAAGCGGGTGACGGAGGCTCTTCGGCGGACCTTCGAGCGCGTAGCCCGTGGCCTGCCGGTAGAGCGCACGGTTGTAGTCCTCCGCCGCGTGGCCACCCTTCGTGGCCTCGTTGCCGCCCCAATGGTGCCCGTGGACGATGCGCGCCCAGAGCGCGACGGGGCCGCTCCATGGCGACTTCCCGAGCAGGGCTGGCATGTCCGAGGCCCCGATACGCTTCATGTCCTCCGGGCTCAGGCTCACGGTTTCTTCTCCTTCGGCCACGCCATGATGGACGCGGCGGGATGGGGTTCAAGGATGGGTCCATCCGAGCCCTTGCAGTCCTTCGGGCTACCCATCCACGCCCCATCCGGCCCGTTGCGGTAGCGGTTGCTGTTCTTGCGCGAGAGCATCTCCCACCCACATTCAGAGCGCCTGCACGGCTTCACCACGCGCTCCTGTCCGTCCACGACTTCCACCCGAAAGGCCGGACTCCAGTCGTGCTGCCACGGCTCGCGCGTCTTCATGGGGACACTCTCTCATCCCGGCCCGACGTACATGGCCCGGGGCCCCGCGTGCCCGCCGCGCCGGGTTCCTGGTGAAACTGGGCTTGGGTCCTATTGTGGTTTTTCAGCCTAAACGCCTCGCAACCCGGGCGCGTGCACGTCGCCAACCATGCGCCGAACCGCGCCGGTGTCTCCTCCCCATACTCATGCTCGCGGCGGCGCCTCGGTGGCAGTAAGCCATTCTCCTCGGGGGCCATCTCGACGGGGTGAGGGTGGCACGCGTAGCACTCCACGCCCTCCCCGGCCCCGTGAACACACAACACCTCCCGCGCGGGCTTGGACTTCAGGGCGCCAAGGAGACCAAGGACCTGTCGATATGCGGTCGCGCGCTCCTCGTTCAGCGTTATAGCAAGCATGGTGTCGCGAACGGCACACGTCACCTCCTCCAGCGCCTTCTCCCGCGCCAGCAGGGCAGAGCGCGCGGCGATGTCCGCAAGACGCGCCGCCTCGGCCTCGAGCGCGGCGATGTGGTCCTTCACCTTCTTCCACGAGTTGTCGCTGAGCGAATCCAGGCAGTCATTTAACTCCTCCGCCGTCATCTTCTTCATGAGCGCACCACCAGCGAGTACCCGACCGGGACCTGGGTGGAGGGGTTAAGACCCACCCAGCCGATGCCCTCCAGCAACCACCGCTTTTCCCCTCGCTTCAGCACCTTCCGCTCGCGACCGCTCATGACGTGCTTGACCATGCTGCCTCCTCCGTCGCACCGGCGACGTGTCCAATCTTTTAGTTGGACTTCGGCGCGGGCGCAACTAATATGTTCATCATGACCACGAAGGCAGGGAAGCAACTCAAGGAGCGGCGCGAGCGGAAGGGCGACAGCCCCGAGGTCGCCGGGAAGAAGATTGGATGCAGCCACACCCACGTGCGACGCCTGGAGGCGGGAGAGACGATGCCCGCCGTTGACCTGGCCGCGCGCATCGAGACGGCCTATGGCGTCCGCATCCGCCTGTGGGCTCATTCGGAGGAGACGAATCCATGAACCATGAATTTGAAGCCGTCCCTGACGCTCTTGATGCGTGGCGATGTGTCCACTCCGGATGCCTCGTGCGCAAGTCGCGCACCGGCCAGTTCTGGCAGGAACGCCCCGGTTCGCGCTGGCTCGACGTCGACAAGGTCCCTCTCCCCGATTGCCTGGGTGAGCCGCCCGCGAAGGACTCCCCGTGACCTCGTGCGACTACTGCGAGAGGAAGGAACCGGAGCACATCATCTGGTGGTGTGTGGAGTGCAACGCGCGCGTCTGCACGAACCACTCGAGCACTCTCCTCCCGAAGATGTTCCTTTGCGACCCGCCCAAAGACGGCCCGCAACAGCAGCGCGGCTGCTACAAGCCGCCCGTGGCGGAGGTGGCGTGCGTCGCGTGCGACAAGCCCACGTCCGATCTGCACGCGGATGTGCCGATTCACGTGGGTTGCCGCTATGCGTGACCCCATCATCTACTTCGCGGGCCCGGCCCAGCACTCGCTATGCAGCTGGATGGCGGGGCACCACGTCCTGGAGAACTTCGAGAACAACCTCGGAGAGGACGGGGACAACATCGCCCGGTATCGGGACACCTTCGAGTCCATGGCCCTCGACCTGGGGGCCTATATGCTCATGACGGAGGAGCGGAGGAAGGGCCCGAAGACGCCGGAGCAGAAGGAGGCACGCATGACTCAGGCGATTGAGTGGGCCGTGCGCCATGGCGAGTTCTACGACTGGGTGAGCCACTACGACGACGTCACGGGCGGCCCGGAAGGGAACTTGCGCAACTTCGAGCGGTGCAAGAAGGCGGGCATCCCCCGGCTCATGGCGGTGTTCCACCAGAGCGAACCACTCGACTTGCTCCGCCAATACTGCCGCGAGTCCCAACACATCGGCCTCGGCTTCCAGCGCCCGATTAAGGACGATGCGGCGTGGCTGGACGCGTGCTTCGCCGAAATCCCCTCCTCGAAGTGGGTGCACGGCTTCGCGATGACGGGCTACCTCCGCTGGCCCTTTTCCAGCGCCGACAGCAAGACGTGGCTCCACGAGACGCTCGCCATCATGAAGCACTCGAGCCAGGGGGCCGACGCGCTCGCCTACCTTACCCAGCCCGAGGTGGTGGCCATCGTCCAGAAGAAGTACCAGCGACAGTGGCGCCGAGACAGGTGGCGCGGGACGTTTGGCGTGGCAGCTGGGCGCGGCGAGCAGGTGGACCTCGAAGAACTGCTGGCCTCGCTGCCTGACGTCGCCTGACTTACTTGTGCCCCGCCCCGTGGGGCGGTAGATTGACAACGAGCGCAGGACTGCGACCCTGCGCCTCACTTCCTCAAGACCCCTGACAACAGGAGTCCGCCGCCCTTCCCCGTGTCGCAGCGGGGCGGGGCGGTGTCTTTTTCATGGCCGATTTTTCCCAGCAACCCGACACGAAGTGGTCGAAGTCCTGGCGTAACCCTACCCGCTGGCGCAACGGGCGCTTCGTGACCGTGCGCTTTTCTCCGCGCAGCTACTGGCTGTCCCGAGTGGATGGCGAGACGAAGCCCACGCAACACTCCAGCCGCGAAGCCGCCATGCGCGCCGCCGACAAGCGCGCCCAGGGGGAGGGGTGACATGGGCACCAGAAAGAAGGCGACGCAGCCAACGGCTACACCCCAGCCCCTGAGCGACTACGAGCAGGGCGTCGTGGACTGTCTGGAGATGCTACGGGCCGCCGTCGACGGTATCCACGCTGCTGAGCTTCAGGTCCGGTGCTTCACTCACGACGGTTCCACCGACCTGCGAGCGCTCCTGGCGGGCACGAACGCAGCCGCCAACATCGCCAGCCACATCCGCGCCGAGACGGAGAAGGCCACGCTCCGCCACATCATGGCGCGTCGGTCTCCGGGCGCCCAGGAGAGGGAGGGGTGACATGGGCTCTACGAACAAGGTGGTTTTGTTGCGGTGGAAGCGGCAGCCCAACGAACGCGGCCTCGCTCGCGTCATCCAGGGCCCGCGAGGTTGGGACCTCTACCTCGGCACGGAGCGTATCGGATACGTTCGCCCGCTGCGCAACGGCTTCAGCAGGGAGACCATCGGCTGGTATTATGTGACGCCCGAGCGCCCCGGCATCGAACACCGGAATTCGTGCGGCGAGGTTGGCGTGCCCGCGAGCGGAGCGCGCGATGCCTGCGCGGCCTACGTGCTCGCCGCGCTGCTCGCAGCGCACCCCGGTACCAGGTACAAGGTCCACGCCCGTGTCCCTGGTGCGGTCGCCCGCGAGGAGGAGGGCGCATGATGGGCTTCCCCTGCGTTCCGTTGGATTCCACCGAGGTTCGCGTCGTCCACATCCTCCCGCCCGGCGACCTATTCCAGGCCGGGCGTGTCATCTGGACGCGCCACCTGTCCGAGTTCCTGCTCTTCATCCGTGGCGCCACGTGGCACGTGGACCGCACCACCTGCCCCACCTGGGACGACTCCACCGAGTGCCGCTGCATGACGGAGGGCGCGTGATGGGCATCAATCACGACGCGAAGTTCCTCTGTGACCAGTGGCGCGCGACCGTTGGGCGCCTGCCGCTGGCGCACCAGCAGACGATCCACCGGCTCACCGAGCAACACCCCATGTCGCGGATGCGCGAAGCCATCGAGGCGGTGGCGGGTCGCGGCTTCCGGCGCACCGAGGACCGCTGGCGCCTCTTTCTGGCGTGGTTCGGGGAGGCGCCGTAATGGCCCGCATGCGCTCCCTCCGCCCGGACTACTTCCTGCGCGAGGACATGGCCGACGTGTCCCTGGAGGCCCACTTCCTCCTGGCCGGGCTCGCCGTTTTGGCTGACCGAGATGGGCGCCTGCTGGACCGCCCGCGCACCATCAAGGCCCAGGTCTTCCCCTTCCGCGAGGTAGACCTGGAGGTAGCACTCGCGGAGTTGGTCCGCGCCCGTGCCGTGGCGCGTTACGAGGCCGACGGGAAGCGGGTGCTGGCCCTCCTGACGTGGGAGGACGACCAGTCGCCGCACCCAAAAGAGACGAGCCTGGGCCTTCCACCACCCCCCGCCATACAGCCTGACGCGAAAGCTGAACCTCAGAGCCAACCTTCCCGGAAGGTTCAGGATGCTTCCCGGAAGGTCGGGGAGCCTTCCCGTCGAGACCCCTTGGGTTTGGGTGTTGGTATGGGTGTGGGTCCAGAGATGGGTGTGGGTCAAAAACCTGCGCCGGTCGCTGACGCGCCGGACGCGGATGTCATGGCGGCGCCTACACCCAGGAAGCCGCGCAAGGAAGCCAGCGGCCCGTCGGCGGAACTTTGGCGAGCCCTGGAGGCGAAGTTCCTCGCCGTCACCGGCCAACCCTACGTCACGGGCAACGGCACGGTGGACGGGGCCACGGTGTCCTGGTTCCTCAACTCCTCGAAGGCCACGCCCGCCGAGGTGGTGGCGCGTTGGGGGAGGCTGCTCGAGTGGGCCAAGGGTGGATACCCCACCGTCTCCGGCTTCGTCGTCCTGCGCAGCAACTGGAACGCCCCCCAGGTGCTGGGCATCGTCACCAGCAAGCCCAGGGGCAACGGGGGCTACATCGACCCGAACAAGTTCACCGGAGAAGGCGTCGTGGAGGATGCGTTTTGAGCGAACGAACGAACGAGACGTTGCCGGTGGGCACACTGCTCCGGCGCTTCGCCGTGTGGACGCCGGAGATGCGAGCGCAGAAGCAGCGCGAGCACGACATCGCCGCGGCGAACGAGCGCGCCACGGCCGCCGGGCACCGGCTGGACATGTTCTCCAAGCACCTCGAGCGCTGCGGGGTGGCCCGGCAGGTGGCCCGGGACTCCGGGGAGGAGCGGCTGGCGGAGACAGCGGCGCTCCGCGAGATGGAGCAGTGGCTGTGGGGCGACGAGCGCCACCTGCTGCTGTCCGGCGGGACGGGGGCTGGGAAGTCCGTGGCGGCCTCCAGGGCGCTTTCTGTGTCCGTCCGGCGCGCTGGGTACGCCAACTATGATTCGTGCGCCTGGAGCGAACGTGGGGCCCTCTGGCTGCCATTCGGCGAACTGTGCCGCCTGTCCGACTACGAAGATGCCGACAAGAACACCCTCCGCTTCGCCCAGCGCGTGCCCATGCTCGTGCTGGACGACGTGGGGACGGGTGATGCCGTGGCGCTCACTCCCCGGGAGCGGCAGCGGCTCGAAGAGCTGGCAGACCACCGGGACGACCCGGAGCGGCGCACGGTGTGGACCACCAACCTGAGCATCAAACGCGCGCCGGACGCACCCAGTGAGTTCGGGCGCTTTGTGGGCTCCCGCGTCTCGTCTCGCATCGCCCGCTCGGTGCGGGCGGTGGACTGCGGGAAGCAGGACATGCGGAGGGGGTTATGACTTGCCTTCACGGCGTGGGACCTCGCGAGCACTGCCCCGCGTGCGCCGCTGCCTGGCGCAAGGAGACGAAGACGCCAGCGTGGGAGGCCGTGGCGAAGTGCCCGCACGGGCTCGTCACCATGCGCGACGGCAGCAACCCCGAGCGGGTGCTCAACCCCGGATGCGAGGGCTGCGGAACGGCCCTTGCGGCAAAGAAGGCGGTGCGGAGATGACGCGGGAGCAGGCGGTGTGCGCAGGCTGCGGAGACAGAATTCTCCGGGACGAGAACGGCTGGTTCCATGCGCTGGCGCGAGACGGCGCCCGGTGTCGGGCGAAGCCGGGCGGGATTTCCACGGGACAGGGCGATCTCTTTGCCCAAGAGGTGCGGCGATGAGCGAGAAGAACGAGGCGCGGACGTTCCAGGAATGGGTACTGACCGAGGCTCAGGATTCGGACCCTGTCTTCTGGGGCACCTGTGACCACGGGGTATCCATCGCCCCGTGGCTGGATTGCGCGGACTGCGAGGTTCGAGAGGATGATCATGACGCCTGACGACATGGCGCGCGAGATGCGCGCGGCGGGGTGGGATCTCACGGCCGGTGGAAACTGGATGTTGCTCACGGAGAACAGCGTGCGCGTCATCCCCGGTATCGAGCGTGCGCATCGGGCGATGCAGAAGGAACTTGCGCAGCAGCGCGCGCAGGGCACAGTGACAACGCCCGTGGTGGGGCAGGAGGAGAAGTGACATGGCAAAGAAGGCGATGAAGGTCTCGACGGGACTCGTGACGCTGGTGCGGTTCGCCGCGTGGTACATGGACCAGGACAACGAAACGAAGGCGCTCGTCTGCGAGGAGATGAACAGCGCATTCGATGCGATGGTCGAGCAGGACGTGTTCGGCACCGAGGGGCAGAACGACCCGAGGGGTGACCAGCGATGAGCGACAGTTACGTGCTGGAGCTGGCGAAGGACCGAGATACGCGCATCGCAGAACTGGAGCGCTGCCGCTCCGAGGTCGAGCGCTTCGTGGCCGAGGTGGAGCGGCTGACGCGCGAGCGGGACGAGGCGCGGGAAGATCGCGCTGCGCTGGCGGCTCTACTCGACGAACGGCTGGAGGAATCCAACCACCTCCGTGGCGTCACACTTCGATACGAGCAGGAGCGCGACGAGTGGAAGGCCCGAGCCGAGGCGGCGGAGGCGGACAACGCGGCGCTCGTGGAGACGCTCAATCTCGTCGAGAACGACCTGAGCGACGACAGGTACGACGACGCGCACCGGCGCACCATCGTCCTCCTGAAGAAGGAGCACCCCGGCGCCGCGCTGCTGGGGCGCCTCCGGGGCCTGGAATACACCGTCAAAGAGATGGAGCTGGACGCCAATGCCCTCTGGGAGGCCTCGGCGCGGCTGGAGCGCCTCCGGGCGGCGGAGAAGGTGGTGGAGGCGGTCCGGTCGTCCATGGTGGACCGCGAGCCGTCGCGGCTGGTGCTGGAGCGTCTCGCCGCCTACGACGCGCTCAAGGAGGGGGGGGGCATGAGTCGCACGGAGAAACTGGAGATGTTGTTGCGGTTCCTCGCTCGTGACATGGACGACCAGGACGAGCCCACGCTCGTTGCTGCTGACACCATGGACCTCGTCGGAGACCTGCTGAAGGACACGCCAACCCGTCTCGTCACCACCACGCCCGCATACCAGGGCGTCATTTCGCTCGTGCCGGAGAAGCCATGAAGCGTGGAACGTGCTGGTTCTGCAAGAGGAGGCGACCCACGAAGAAACTCTGGCGTGGAGGCAATGACCACCCCGACATGGAGTGCCGGGTCGTTTGCCGCGCTGGCGACTCGGGTAAGCGATGTTGGCTCTCTCGGCTCGGCCCTGGCTCCATCATGCGAGCACATCTCCGCCGGGCCCTCGTTGCCCCGAAGTGGCGCGGGGTGTACCGATGAGCCGCGAAGCGAAGAGACTGCATTGGCGCCAGCCGAAGCAGAAGGCCAACGTGTGCCTAGGCGGCATGCCGAGGGATGAGCACACCAACAGCCCGAGCGTGTGGCGGTCGTCCTTCCGGCTGTGGTGCCCGGGGTGCGCTTCCTGGCTGGCACATCATCCGGCCGAACTGACCGAGGCGCTCGTCCGGGAGATCGTGCGATGACCACCACCCGGCAGAAGGTGCTGATGCTCGCGGCAATCCTCGGGCTCGCGACGGTGTGCGGATGGGAGGCCATGGGGTTGCACGCGTGGAATGCGCTCGCGTTCGGGCTCATGGCCGTCTCGTGCGCGGCCATGTTCGTGTGGCAAGTGCGTGAGGAGCAGAGGAAAGGTCCGGTTCGCTGGTATGGCATCCGACCGGCACACGGATTCGTCGAGTACCATCGATTCCTCCTCAGCGTCATCCGCATGAGCGTCAAGTGGACGTGGAGGGTGAAATGAGCATCACGCACGAGAAGTGGGAGGCGCGCGGGCGCGACGTCCTCTCGGCCGACGGAGCTGTCGTTGCTCGCTGCATCGACGAGCCGGAGGCCCAGGCTGTCGCCGTGCTGCCCGAGGCGCTGGCGCTGCTGAAGCGCATCCAGGACTGGGACGAGCGATCGCGGGAGTGTCCCGAGGCGGCGGGGCGATGCCCGTTGCCGGAGATTGCCGCCATCCTCCGCCGCGCGGGTGTGCTCCCGTGAGGGTGGCCGCGAAGAGAGACACCACGGAGCGGGGCATCATCCAGGCGCTCGAGGCCGACGGCTGGCGCGTGGTCCAGGTCTCGGACAAGGGCTTCCCGGACCTGTTCTGCGCCCGCCGTGGCGTGTCCGTGGTACTGGACGCCAAGAGCGCGGGTGGCGTGCTCCAGCCCGCGCAACTGGTGGTGTTCCAGGAGTTGGAGAAGGGCGGCGTCGTGGTGGGCATCGTCACCACGCCGGAAGAGGCGGTGAGCGTCGCGAACACCCTGGCTGACGTGCACCACCCCAACCTCCTCCGCAACCCTGAGATTATCCCCGACTTCGGCATCCGGACCTGGCGGGACATGCGCGTGGACGACAGGACGAAGCCCGGCCGGAAGTCCCGGCCGAGGCTCCGCATCCCCGCGCATCTGCGGTGACTACTGCGCCGGAACGGGGCCCGAGATGACGGCCAGGTAGGCGCCGGCGGGGATGGTCAGGGCCAAGCCCGCCTTCATCTGGATGTCGACGACGCCCGCCGGAGTGACGAAGCACCGGTAGTCCACATCCAGGATGGCGAGCGAGGCGGGCCACGCCGTGAGGCTGCATTCATCCCCGGCAGCGGCCCCAGTCCCGGCGACGGTCCCGATGCTCAACCAGCGCCCGAGGGTGGTGACAAGCAACCCAGACGCCCGCGTGAGCTTCGCGGGCAGGAAGATGCCCCCAGGCCTGGGGGCGAAGTTGCTGGGCCCCATGACATCGAGGTTCTTCAGGGTGGTGCGGCCCGTCACATTGAGGTCCCCCACCCAGGCGGTGCCCGCGTCGAGTTCGCCCACCGTGGCCATGTCCGTCTGCATGGAGGCAGAGGTGACGCCGCCGTCCGTGGCGAAGCCCCGACTCCACATGGGGCCGCTCGAGGCGCCGCCGCGGGTGGGGCGCGGGGCGGACTGGGCCATGGAGTCCTTGATGCCGAAGCCGACCCCCGCCCCGAGGACAGCACAGGCGCCGATGAAAATGGCGAGGGCCACGTCATGGCGTCTGCTCATCGCGCACCCGCCCAGCCCTGGACGTGCACCGTCACCTGCCCGCCGGAGACGCCCACGCCGTCCGTCTGGAGGTGCATGCGACCGGAGGGTACGAGCACCTGGACGTCCGGCAGCCAGAAGGTGCGCTTGCCGGCAGCTGCCGTGGGGACGGGCAAGTCGAGGTCGGGGTTGGCGCCCCAGTCCCCAGCCCCCATGAGCGAGTCCAGGAAGTGGGTGCGCAGCGTTCCGGTTCCGGCGAGCGTCTGGCCGAATTCGGCCTGGATCCCCACGCGGAAGGCCCGGATGGAGTCCAGGGCGAACACCTGCTCGTCGGTGGTGGCACCCACGGCTGGCGCAGGGCTCGTGGGGCTGGTGGTGTACCTGGTACGCCGGACGTCGATGCTGTCGGAGGGGTAGGGAGGAAGTGGCATGGAAACGAGAATACCCCGGCGCCGGGAAGATTTCTTGCGGCTCTGGCGCATGGCGCGCAACTTCTCCGGCGTGGGCACGAGAATTACGCATGGCCCTGTGGTGGGGCCGGAGGGTAGCGACATGGTGACGAAAGAGGACATCGGGAAGCAGGTGACGTTCCCGGGGTTGAGCGAGGGCAACACGGGCCGCCTCATCGGCATGACGCCGGACGGCTGGGCCATCACCCGCGAGACGACGCCCGAGGGCTTCCGGCGGGTGGACGAGTTCCCCGCCGCGCTGGTGGAGGTGGTGCCGTGACGAAGCTCTGCGGAAAGGGACATGAGGACCTCACCGAGGGCGAGCACAAGCCCGAGATCTGCCCGTGGCCGGGATGCCCCCATGGGCCTCGGAATGGAGATGTCGCCACCACGTACTGGACCGAGTGGGGACCCACGACGCCTGTGGTCTGGGGGGAGAAGCCGAGAGGATTCCAGCCGAACGTGGAGCGCAGCAAGGAGTGGCGGCGGCAGCAAGGCTGGCGTCCCAACGGCCACGAGATGTGGCGGTGGGTGCCGGCATGAGCCCGAGCACGGCCTTCACCGACAACGTGGGCGACTGGTGGGCGGACGTCATGAGCCGTTTCGTGCGCCGTGCGACGCATGTGGACGGGGGTTGGCATAACCTCGACCTAACCGAGTGCCGCGCGGGCCTCGCCGATGCCGCCCGTCGCGTGGTGGCGGAGCAGCCGCCCTTCGAGCCCGTGGTGCGACGATGAGGTGCGCGACCTGCGGCAAGGGACTCGTCGGCTCCGTCTTCGACCCGCCATGTGGGCGCGGCTGGTGCTCTCCCGCCTGCGCCGAGGCCTGGGACAAGGCCCACCCGGAGGAGGGCTGGGTGCGCGTCGAGGACGCGACGCTCGAGCAGCGCGCGGAGTTGCTCGCCATCCTCGGGAAGGGGGTCGTATGTTGAGCATCGTCGAGCACCCGAGCCCGAACCACAGCCCGCGCAAGCCCGGCGTCCGCGTCGACACGGTGCTGTTGCACCACACGGCGACGAAGGCCAACGCCACCGGTAACGCAGTGGCGCTTGCTACGTTGCGCGACCGACGCCCGGACGACCCGAGTAAGCGGGTGTCCGCGCACTACGTCCTGACCACGGTGGGGGCTATTTACCGTCTCGTGACGGAGGGCCGCACGGCATGGCATGCGGGTAAGGGGCGATTTCCGTGGGAAACGCGAGCGTCCTATGACTTCAATCATCGGTCGGTCGGAGTCGAACTCGTCAATCCCGGGGACGGGAAGACGCCCTTCACCGAGGCGCAGTACATGGCCCTGGGCGAGTTGCTGCCGGACGTCGTTGGCCGGATGGCGGGCGGGTTGGTGATGCTCTCCGGCGGCCCAGGAGGGAAGAACTCGAACATCGCGAGACCGGGGGCGCCGAAGGGCTCGGGCATCATCCATGTGTTCGGCCACCGGGACGTGGCCCAGCCCCCGGGCCGGAAGACGGACCCGGCGGACAACTTCGACTGGGGCAGGGTGCGCAGCCTCTTCGCGGGGAGGGTGGCGTGATGGGGCTCGTGAAGTTGGCCTACATGGGGAAGGTCAAGTTCTTGACGGCGGACGGAGTGACGGCCATCACGCGGTGGGAACATGACGGCGGCTCATGCACGTGCGTGTGGTACGGGCCTCGAGATGGACAGGTCGTCGACGGCACCCCCGACGAGGTGCACGCGGCGCTGTTTCCACCGGAATTCATCGCCATCACGAAGGAGCAGCACAACAAACTCGCCGCTGCCGTGAGCAATCTGCCCCCTGGGGAGGCCAACGAACTCGTGTCGGCCCCCGGCGCGTCGGGAGTCATCTCGCAGGAGCAGGCCATGGCAACGCTCGAGCAGGGCGCGGCCTATGGCGGCCTATCCAGCGACACGTGGACGAGGCTGGGGCGGCTCGCATACCCGAGTTCTTCCGGTCTCGTCATCCCAGCCGACCTCGCCGAGGCCCTCAACCCCGCCACCTACGAGCAGGAGTGGGCCAACCACTCGCCGAACTGCGCCCGAGCCATGGCCTGGGCACTCGGTCTCGTCCGGGCCCGGCTGGGGGTGGGGACGTGAGGCTCCGTGACGCACTGTTCGTCGAAGTGCGCGACGCCACGAGGCAGGACGTCGTGGCCGAGGGGTGCCTGGAGAGGAAGCCCGGCGCCGTCACCACGGCCCTGGAGAACCTGGAGCGGCACTACCTGCGCGTCCAGCGCCCGCGCTCCGGCGTGGCCATTATTATCCGGCGCCCCGTCCCGTAGTGCGACGCCCCGCAGTCCAGTAGTGGAAAGTGCAACGCCGCGAGATAGTTGCTTGCGGCGCATAGCTTCATGCCGTATCGATTGAGCACGCTTCGGACCGGGGGGGGGAACGAACGTGTCGCACTCGTCCCCTGAATTGGAGTCCCCATGCTTCGTGCGTTTGCCATTGCGGTTGTCGTTGCGGCGTTGTCTGGTTGTGGCGAGGAGTCGCCATTCGTCGAACCAGAGCAGAAACCCGCGTCTGCCTATGCCCCGTTCTTCGACAGCTGGTATGGCGTTGTGAGCGGCGTCACGTCCAGGAGGCAGGTGATTTCCATCGACATGTCCATGACGCTCTGGGGCGATGGAGATACAGCCATGCTTCGCGGCCTGTGCGACGGATTGACCATTGACCTACAGGCATATCAACAGAAGGCGGAGTCCATTCGGTTCATGGGCGGCGCCGTCACGTGCACCATCCAGACGGAATGTGGCGAGACCACGGCGCGCATCGGAGGAATCACGCTGATCCCCGTCAACCTGGAGCAGGTGGCCATTCAGGCCTCCGCTGGGTTCAAGGCGTGCGCCGGACAACAAGAGGAGACAATTCTCATGTCCGGCGTTCTCGTGCGATAGCGCTTACTGACGGCCGACGCAGTCGATGTGAAATCCGATTCGGTCCGACGTATTGGTGAATTGGTAGTTCGTCGTCGTGCCGCCGGAGTTCGTCTCAGTCAGCCTGAACTGAAGTGTCGACGCCGACCTCTGTAGAATCTTCGGCACAAGCGCCGTCCCGAGGATGTCTCCAATCTTCTCGACGGTGATGGACGCCTTGTATGCGCCGGTCGCAAACGGCTGCTTGAACGTGACCGTTACGACTCCGGCCTGCGTTGCCGTCACGGTGTCGATATTGAACGTATCGTAGAGAGGACCCGTGATTGCGACGTCTGGCGTCAGGCCAGAGCCCACCGCTGTCCCGAGCACGCCCACTACCGCCCACGCCTTGGTGATGTTGGCGGGCGTCAGCACGTTCTTTACTGAGACGTTCCCATTGGGAGAGATGACCGTGTCCGCGAACGCGACGTGGGCGTTGACGAGCGTCAGCGCCGCCACGGGCGAAGTGGCCGTGGCAGCAGAGCCCCGGGCGATGCTGGTGCCGCTGTCGCCGAACTCCAGCATGCCGCCCGCGCCGGGCACCAGGTCGACGTCGTAGCGCAGACCGAAGCGCAGCGTCTGCCACCCGGCGAGCGTCCCCATGCTGCGCGTGTAGACGTCCAGGCCGACGTTGTTGACGCCCACCGCATTCGTCCAGGCAAGGCCGTTGAGGGGGAAAATGGCGTTGGCCGTGGCCGGAAGTTGTGCCGACGCGGCGTAGTAGCGGGTGGGCCGCACCGTGCCGGCCGCATCCAGGGGAGCGGCAATGCCCGCGATGCCGCCGGTGGACTCCAGCCCCAGTCCCTGCACGCTGCCGCCCGCACCGCCCGCCGCTCCGCCAATGGTGAAGAGTCCCGTGCCACCGCCTCCGGAGCCGGCACCCGCGCCGCCCTCGGTGACGATGCCGCGCGCGCCCGGAGCATTGCCCGAGGGAGTGCCGCCGGTGACGTTAATGCCCACTCCCGTACCATTCCCATAGACGGTGAGCCCCACGGCATTGGGCGTGGTGTTGTTGATGGTGAGCGGGCGGTTGATGTTGACGTAGGTGAGGGCCCACTCCTGAATGACACTCGCCGACGCCACCAGACTCACGCTGGCCGCGCCGCCCCGGAAGAAGCCCAGGCCCGGCTCCGAGTTGAAGGTGATGGCCGGGTTGGCCGCGCTGCCGTCCTGGGCCTTGAAGGGCGCCTGCATGCCGCCGTTGCCGGTACGGTCCAGGCTGGCGGTTAGCGCCTGGTCGATGTCGGTAAACTTCTCATTCACGTCCTGGCTGCGGATGGTGCTGCCCGGCGTGAAGTTGGGAATGGGGCTGGTGTAGGTACCGGCGGAATTGCGAGACATGTCACTGCTCCTTCCGGCGGCGCAGCATCTCGAGGAGTGCGCGCACGCGGGGGTTGAGGTTCGGGTCGTCCAGGTCCTGCGACTCCGCCCAGCGCTCGGCCTCGTCCGCCGCGAAGGGGCCGAAGGAGGCACCGCCCACGCCAAGGCGCTCGGCGGCGCGGCCGGAGGCCAGCGACTTGCGCAGGCCTTCGGCGCCCGCGGCGGTGGTGGAGGCGCTCCGGCTGCGCAGCTCCGAATTCACCTTGGCCCAGAATTTCTGCTTGATGATGTTGTCCCCGCCCGCCGCCGCCCCCACGAGCGTGTCCTGGAGCCCAACGCGTGGACGCTGGTCGAACTTCGCCCGGGCCCGCGTCGAGAATTGCGCCGCGTCGAGGTATTTGCCCAGCCGCTTCTTCTGGTTGAGGAAGTCGTACACCATATCCTGATACATGCCCCGCCCCGCCTCGGGTTGAGGGAGTCCGAAGCGTTCCGCCACCTCCCGCGACTTGGAATCCCGGGCCACGGCCTGCTCCAGGAGCGACGACTCATTCCCCAGGCGTATAAGACGGGATGCCTTCTTATAGGACTCCTGGCGGCTCTTGGGGTTGATCCTGTCGAATCCACCAAGGCTCTGGAGGTCCTCCTTGATGCGCTCCGTCTGCCGGACCCCTAGTTGGCCGTCCGGGCCGAGCTTCCGGACTGTCTTGAGGTTCGTCGCCTCTTCCAGGAAGATCTCCGCTGGGGATTTGTCCTTGGACAGATTCGGCACCAGCGCGTTGTGCTCCCGCACCAACTGCTGGGCGACGCGCTGCGCATCAGCCCCCTTGAAGCCCCGCGCCTCCAGCTCGGAGATGATTTCCCCGAGCCGCTCTCCCTCCTTGTCCGCCTGGGGGACGATGCGGTTGTGGATGTCCTCCACGTTGTCGAAGGCGCGGAGCTGGTTGTCGTCCAGCATCTGCGCCGCCGACTCGTCCCGCATGGGCTTGCGCGTGGCGGCGCCAATGTCCGACTGCCCCTGGATGGCCTCCTTGGTGTTGCGCACGGCGAGGCGGCGCAGCCAGGGGATGCCCTGACGCGCCCCTTCCGCCACCACCCCGCCGACTGCACCGTACATGGCGCCCGGGCCCGCGCCGCGCACGGCGTCCTCCAGGACGCCTCGCACGTCCCCGCGTGTCAGGTCCGCTTCGCCCTCCGTGGCGCCTTCGAGGGCCCCGTAAGCGGCCCCTGTCGCCGAGGCCGAGGCAAGACGCGAGGCCGCCGGACCGCGCGCCAGGGCCGCCAGCCTTGCCGCTCCGGAGAGCCCGCGCCCGGCATTCGCGCCCGTGGCCGCCGCGCGCGCGCCAATGCTGACCGCCGGCAGCGGCGCGGCGATGGATGTCGCGATGCCCGCAGCCATTCCGGCGCGGGCCGCGATGGGGTTCTGCTCACTCCCGGCGGCGATGCGGGCGGCGCGCTCGTCTCTCACAAGCCGGTAGGTGTCGAGAATGGACATCGGCTCGTCCGCCGTGGGCGGGATCGGACCGGCTGGCAGGTAGGGGGTCTCGATGGGTCCGAGGCGCTCCAATTCTGCCCGAGCCTCTGGCGTCAGGCGTGCGCGAACCCCGATGTCCCGGTCGGCAAGAGCCTGGAGGACGTCTCTCAGGCGACCGCCAGCCGGGAGCATGTTGACCCAGTTGTTGTGGAGTGTTTCCCCGCCGCCCACCTGGGGCGCCTCTTGCGCGGCGAGCGCGCGGAGAATGGCCTCCTCGGAGATGGACTGATTCGGCTCGGGCGCGGCCTCTTCGGCCTCCAACGCCCGAAGGAATGCCTCTTCGGATGGGCTCATGGGGGCGTGATTCCTTGGCGGCGGAGTTTCTCCCGGGCCTCATCGGCGCGGGGATGGGTGGGGTTGGCCTTCACGAAGTCGTAGAGCGTCTTCTGGGGCGCCGTCATGGAGCCGCCACTGCCCCCGGCGGGCGTGGTGCCGGGCGGCTTCGTTAGGTCGGTGTCGGGCGGGCTCCGCGCCGGGCCAGCGGCTGGGAACTGGTAGCCGTACGCCCGGACGCGGCCATTCACCTTGGTGTCGACCCAGCGCTCCAACTGTTGGACGGCGGCGCCGACGTCGTCCACGCCGAACTCATCGCGAAGGATGCCGACGATGGTGGTGGGGTTGGATCCCGCCAGCTTCTCCATGAGCCCCTGGTCGGGCCCCGAGAGCGCACCGAGCCCCGCCACATCCTTGGCCTCCAACTGGATGGAGGTCAGGAGCTGCTTCATCGTCGTTCCGTTCGGGCCAGTGAGCTTCCCCCCGTCCTTCCGGTACAGGTTGTAGAAGTCGCTAGTGAAGGACTTCATGGTGTTGGCGGCGGCGCGGATGCTCTTCACCATCTTGGCGTCATCTGCCGTGGGGGTGGCGCCCGGGGCAATCTCCAGGCCGTAGACGCTGGACTCGCCCTTCTTCTCGGCGCGTCGGGCCTCCCGTTCGGCGGCCTCGGCCTCCAGGGCATCCTCGCGAAGCCCGAGCCCCTTCCACATCCCTGCCACCGTCTGCTGTGCCTTCCACTTCTCGGTGTCGAACTTCTCCTTACCGGTGGCTGCCTTGCGCGCCGCTTCCTGCTCCTGGTTGGCCAACCGGCGGTTCGCTTGGCGAAGCGCCAGAGCGCGAAGGCTCCCGGTGTCCGTGTTGGCCACGGACTTCTGTTGGGCCTGTCCATAGGCGCCCAATACCGGGTCCCCGGAGAGGATGCCGAGGCTCCCGGCCTGCTCTGGGTTCCACGCCCTGGCGCCACGGGCGAAGCGTGCGCGGGCGGCGTCCGTGGTGGCGGTGAGTTCGGACAGGCCCTGCTCCGCGCGGCGTTGCTGCTGGAGGCCGTTGACGCGGTTGATGATTCCGCCCAGGCCTCCAAGGGCCGCTCCCAGGCCGGTGCTGTGGCCACCTCCCACCTCCCCCTGGAGTCGCTGGGCCATTGCCAACTGCCGTTCCAGGGCCGCGCGCTTCGCTCCACTCGAGCCGAGTGCCGTGTATGCAGCGAGGTCCGGGTCGGACACGTCAGGCAGCGCGCCGCTGTCCTGAGGAGCCCACATTTGAGAGAGCGTGGCCGGGTCGTAGCGCAGGAAGTCCAACTTCGCATCCTGCGGCAGGTAGTCCATCCACGTTTCGTCATACGGCTCAGCCATGGTTCACCTCAGAGGCCGAAGGGGAGTCCGGCGGCCGCACCAGCGAGTTGAGTGCCGCCCTCGATGGCGTCCTTGATGTTCTGCAACTCCTGGAGGTAGCGCTGCCAGTCCTGTGCGCCCTGCATGCCCGCGGCCTGGAGGTATTGCGGCGTCTCCGCGCGCCCGGCCTGGTTGTAACCCTGCTGCTGGGAGAGGCCCTGGAGGCCCTGGAGTTCACCGAAGGCCTGCCCGCGCACCCGGAGTTGCTCCATGAGAGCCTGCTGCCGGGCCTGCTGGGACTGGCTGAAGATGGCGTTACCTGCCTGGGTGCCCTGGCCGATGGCGCTATTCAGCGCGCCGCCGTAGGCATCGTTCTTCTGGCGACCGAAGGCGGCGATGGCGTCGTTGTAGGCCTGGGAGCCGGGGGCGAGGCCCTGCCCGGCGAGCTGCGCCTTGAGCGCCGTCTCCTGCTGTGCGAATTGCGGGTCCAGCCGCGATGAGGCCTGGCCGTAGGCGGAGTTGATGGCCTGGTCCCGGGCCTGGGTGGGGTCCAGCGCCGGGGGCAGCCCGTCCAGAGAGAAGGGCGTCCCCATGGCCTGAGCGGCCTGCTGCTGGAGGCTCCCGCTCAGGCCCGCGAGGGGCCCGTTGAAGGACGTCTGCTGGCCGTTGGGACCGTAGGTGGTGCTGGCGAAGCCGTTGTTCTGGTTAATGCGGTTCTGCTGCGTCTGCTGGTCCACCGCCTGCTGGCTCGCCTGGGCCTGCTGCCCCGCCGCTCCCGCGAAGTTCTGTGGTGCTGGCATGCCGTTGCTCATGGCTTCTCCTCTCGCAACCAGCGGCACTCGTCGCGCCGCAATTCGAAATGCACCAAGTCTTCGCCCTGGGCCCAACCGTCCAGCGTGCGGAACACCTCGCGGAAGCCTACCCGCTTCGTCGCCTCGAGGCTCGCGGCATTGTTCGCGCGCACCTCCGCACGGGCGAGCACCCGACCCGTCTCCTGGAAGAGGTAGACGAAGGCGGCGCGCAGCAGCCCCCGGCAGGCACCGGGCGAGTCCACCGCCACGTGCATGCAGGCGCTCGCTGGCGTCCACCTGTCGAATCCGATGAAGCCGCGGATGCGGCTGTCCGCTCCGACGGCCACGAGGCCCCGGAAGCCCGGGGGCGGGTCATACCCCGTCCTGTCGACGAACCAGGGCAACTCCCAAAATGTAGAGGCGCGCACCTTCACAGGTAACCACCGGCGGTGAAGCCGACGTCCACGCTCACAACGATGGTGCGGGCGAGGGACTTGCCGCGCATGGCCACCGCCACCGCGCTGCCCACTCCGAGGCCACCGCGCACCTGTGAAGAAGGGGGTGAGGCCCCGTTCCACTTGTCCACGTCCCATTTCGCCTCGTCCCATGCCGCTCCGGTGGCGGAGAGGACGAGTTCCACGGGGTCCGGCTGGTTGGTGTCGTAGTCGTAGCGGGCCTGCACCGTGTACGAGGGCGCGCTCCCCTCGGAGAGAATGAGTGGGCGCATGAAGGACACCCGCTTCAGCCGTGGCACCCCGTAGTTGCTGAAGGCCCCGATGAAGCCCCAGTCGACGCTGTCGTAGGTCTGCGGCGTGGCGAGGCTCACGTTGTCCGAGTAGCCCGTGTGGATGCAGAGCCGCCCGTCCGGGGTGCCAAAGTAGAATTGGCCCTGCCACACGGCCCCCGACACCACCGGCAAGTCCCGGTACAAGAACCAGCCGCGCCCGGCGTTGGACTGGACAAGCTGGTTGAACTCAGTTCCGCCAGCGATGGGCACCACCACCATGAGGGCGTTGTCTTCGGGCTGGAGGTGAATGCCCCAGTAGGGGTCCGCACTCCGCTCGTTGAGGAGCCGGTTGACGAGGTTGCTGATTTTCGCGGTGGCGTACTCGAGAGAGGAAACGCTGCCCACCACGAGCTGCGACATGGGGATGAGCCCACGGCGCGAGAGGAGCAGTAAGTCCCCGCCGTAGGTGCTGGCGATGCGCCTCCCCGCCGGGGGTTTGGCCATCTGCCACTGCCCTCGCTGCCCGAACGTGGCGGCGCTCGCGGGGTCCGAGCCCTGGTACACGGCCACGTCGCCGCCGCCGGAGACGAACACCAGCGAGTCATCCAGCCCGCTGCCGCCGTCATACGTCCAGTTCCACATGCCAACGAGGCTTCCGCCTTCGCGGAACACCTGTCCGAGGGGGAACTTCACCGCGGCGCCATACACCTGCCCGAGGGGCATGTGCCAGGCGTCCGTAGTGTCCCGGTCGACGAACCAGAGTCGACTTTTGAAGACGGTGACGAAGGCAAAGCGCGTGGGGTCTCCCACGGCAATCTGCTGGGGTCCGGCGCCCTGCGTCACCTTCACCCAGCCCGTGCCACCTTCCTGATAGGTGTACGTCCCGTTCTGCTCGTCGCAGTAGACGAGGAAGTGGCCGCCCGCCGTGACGAAGTTGACGGAGGTGCCGTAGCCAGCCGAGCCGGAGTTGACTCCGAATGGCACGGCCAAAATGGGGGCCCCGAAGGTGCTGTCCCAAATACCTGAGTCCGTCACTGAGAAGATGCGGCTCTCTCCCGCGCTGCTGCCGGTGAAGGGGAGCACCGTCCGCACCCAGTCATTCTGCACCCCCGTCATGTCGACGGAGCGCTCCCGGTAGCCCAGTCGCACCCGCAGCCCATTCTCCGCGCCGATGAGGTTGTAGGCGGAGACGCACTCGGACAGTGGAACCTGGAGCCCGGGAGAGACGGTGTTGAGGCCACCCACCGGCGCAGGCACCGTCTGCACGGAGAGGGTGGACGGAATCCCACGCCGCATGGGCTAAGTTCCCCAGCCCGTCGGCGGCAGGTTGCGCAGCGTGGGCGGCAGCGCCCAGCGACTTCCGCCAATGCGCAGCGTGGGCGAGACGCCGTCCGCCCCCATGGCCCGCGCGGCTGCTCGCTCGTAGTCCAGCCGGGCCGCCGTGGAGTCGAAACCCCGGCCCTCGAGGTAGCGCACCTTCACCGCCGTCACCATGAGGCGCCTGTCAAAGGACGTCTCCGGCGTGTCCGCGGTGAAGTACTCCGAGGACATGGCCTGGCCGCCGGGCGCCGCCCACCACGCGGACTGGTAGGCGAGCGTCAGGGGGCCTTGCGACGAAAAGCCCGCCATGAGCTCGAGGCTCTCGCCTTGAATGCGGACGACGGCGCGCAGCGTCGTGGCGGGCTGCCACGCGCGGATGTCCTCCCACTGGGAGGGCGTCGGCCCGGCGTACGCCTTCGTCCACGTATTCTGTCCCCAAATCGTCTCGGGAATGGGGCGGAGGAAGTCGGAGGGCAGGGCATAGGAGGTGACGCCAGGTAGGATGGCTACCTCGAGTCGCTTCTGAAGTCCCGTCCAGTTGTACTCCCGCGCCAGGTCCTGCCCCGCCTCGTTGGAGAAGGTGAGTAACTGGAGGACGTTGGTGTCCTCCGAGTCATAGACGGACGAGGAGGCGTCCCAGGGCAGTCCGAGACTCACCGCCGCATCACGGAGGATGTTGCTGCCCTGGGTGCGCATGGCCTACTTTCCCTTCTTGTTGGCGTGCTCCGCCTGGTTCTGCTCGAGCCGCGCGAGCCGGGCTTCAAGCTCGCGATTCTTCGCCTCCACGGCCTCCTTCTCGGCCACCAGTTTCGCCTCCTGGGCACCCGCGGCGGCCCGGTCCAGGTACTGCCGGGCCTTGTCGCGCAGCGGGAAGAGGGGGCCCATGGGGCCGCTGGCGGAGTCTGGCACCCGGGCGAGTTGCTCCACGGAGCGGATGCGGAAGTAGGCGAGCTCCTCCACCTGGCTCCGGGACACCTGGGGCCACTCCGATAGGGGCTGGCCCTCCACCTTCTCGGAAGCCCCCGCCTCGTAGCGCTTCCACTGCTCGGGGAACTCCTGCTTGTCCGACTCGCGCATGGGCCGGTCCACCACGTGGAGTCTGTCGCCGGGCATCTCCTTGCGCAGATACACCACGGGCCTGTAGACGGGCCTGCCCGCCGCCTCGGACGCGGGCTGGTCCTGCACGGATTTCTCGTGGAAGCGCACGCTCACGCCGCCCGTCGTCCATGTGCCCTCGTTGATGTCGTAGAAGGGCTGCTCACGCATTGTCGGTGTCTCCGGCGTAGGGGTTGGCGAGGCTCATGCGCGCGAAGCCCGCCGTGGGCACGCCGTTGGCCGAGACGAAGGTGCCGTTGTAGATGAGGTCTCCGGCCACCACGGTGCTCGAGAGGGTGCCGGGCGTGGCGGTGAGGTAGGCGGACTGGCCGGCCGTCACCGTGCCCGAGACGAGGACGCGGAAGACGCCGCCCACCACGGCCCAGCCCCACTGGCCCGCCGGGATGGCGGCCGTGAGGAAGCCCACGAGGCCACGGCTGCGGGCGGTGGCCAGCGCCGTGGCTCCGGTGAAGGTGTTGATGGTGACGGCCGAGCCGATGGCGCCGCCAGTCACGCCCTGCACGTACATGAGTTCGCAGGTGATGTTGCCGAAGTCGCCATCCTGCGCGCGGTGGCGAAAGGCGGGTGGGTGGAGCGGGGTGGCACTCGTCTCCGAGTAGGACTGCCCGCCCACGAAGGGATTGACGGGAAGAAGTGGCATGGTGGTTGTCCTCTCAGGCGGAGATGAGGCGGCCCTGGAGCTGCTGATTGTTGCAGGTCATCGCCCCGGCCCAGCCGAATATGATGACGCTGGCGTCCTGGTTGATGGGGGCCCGCGTCTTGGGGGTGATGGGCACCATGTTGCGGTCCTTGTGCGGGCGCAGACGCAGGTACTTCGTGTTGAGGAAGTACATCGTCTTGTTGGTGGCAAAACCTCCAATGCCGCCGTCGGCCACCACCATGGCGTCCTTGTACTCGATGCCGCGGAAGCCGAGCTTGGCCTTGTCCGCGCTGGTGAAGCGCTGGTACTGCTGAAGGCTCGCCTCGAAGGCCGCGTACATGTAGTTGTCGCAGATGATGAGGTCGGGGAAGTCCGAGCCGCGCATGAGGTTCAGGTACATGGTGTTCATGTACCCGGCGATGTTGGCCGAGGTGATGACGACGCCGGGGGCCAGCACGTAGGGGCGCCAGAACGGGTTCTGCGCGCGGTCGATGCCGCCATAGGTGCCCGTCGTGGGGTCCACGGGGATGATGCCATCGAGGCCGATGATGGCCTTGCCGCCGAAGGCCGTGCCGTCGCCGTAGACGGCCTGAGACATCTGGTTGAGGACCGTCGTCTCCGCCGCGTCCGTCTTCTCGGTGAGCAGGTCCAGCACCTTCTCGCGGCCGGAGTTCTTCAACTCCTCCTCGCCGGAGATGACGACCTGGTCCGAGCAGAGCTTGAGGTTGAACTCCGCCGCCGTCACGGACTCGGACTGGGCCACCGGCAGCAAGTCATAGCCGGAGTACCACGAGAAGTTGGGGTTGGCCCCGTAGCGCAGCGGCTCGAGGATGGTGGAGCCGCCGTCGATGGTCTTGATGTTCTTGCGCTCGGCGAGCCAGCCGTAGAGCGCGTTGTTCTTGGTGAGGTTGTCCGCGACAACCGGCGAGCGGTTGCGCAGGGTGGTGGTGACAATGTCACCGTACGAGATATTCGGAGGGGGCATGCGGACTGCCGTCGGTGCTACGGGTGGCGTGGGCCTACTTGCGCGTGGGCCGCTTATGCGGCTCGCTCACGCCCCGTCCACTTGGGGGCTACGACGGCACTCCACCTGCGACTACCGCGCGTTGTCGAGTTGGGCTCGAATCAGCGCCTCGATGCTGTTGTCCGTGGTGACTCGCCCCATGCCGGGGTCCGTCTTCACGGAGGACGCAGCGTGTTTCGCCCGCTGGATGGCCGCCTTGTCCGGCGCGGTTCCACCTGACGACTTCTGCCGCTCCCGCTCCAACAGCACCTCCCTGGTCTCGTCGAGAGACCAGACGACCTTATTGTAGGCTTTCTCATAGCTGAGTTCAACGCCTCGCTGCCCGGCCTGGAGCATCTCCTGGTACATGGCCTCCCGGACGCCGGGGGATTCGAGGAACTCCGCCTTCTCGGCGAAGGCCTTGTAGGTGGCGGCGGCGCTGGTGTTGTATTCGTGCTGCCGCAGGGCCTCCTCGCGGGCCAGGCGCTGCTCGAGGGCGTCCACCCGGGGGTCGCGGAACTGCTGGTCCTGGGCACGCTGCGCCGGGAGGCCCTCGAGCACTCCCGCCAGCGTCTCGATGTCGATGCCGTGCCCGGCAATCATCTGCGCGGCGAGTTGAGCCTTTTCCTGGGGCGAGCCCTTTTTGAGGACGGCGGCCGTCTGGAGGAGATTGCCCACCACCTGCATCGGCTCCCCGGTGAGCATGTCCCGGTAGGGCTCGAGCGTCTTCGAGAGCGCCTCGTGCGTGCGCCGGGCCTCGGCTGTTTGCGACATGAGCCGGGCGGCCTCGCCCTCGCGCTTGAGGATGTACTGCCGCGTGGACTCGGGAATCTTCTCCCAGTCCTCCCGCACCGCGGGCGGCAGCGGCGCATTCTTCGGCGGCCCGGCCTTGGGTTGCTCCGTGGGCTTGGGCTCGGCTCCGGCCGTGGACGTGGCCTCCTTCTGCTCCGGCTTCTTCTCCTCCGGTACCGCCTCGGGCTTGGAGTCCTTCGGCTTGGGGGCGAAGCGTCCGACCTCGTCGCGTTCGCGACTCGTGGCGGTGGGCTCTGTCGGCGTCTCGGCGGGCGTAGAGACGGGTTCCGGCTCGATGGCGCTGGTGGGCCCAACGGAGTCACCGGCCTGCTCGTGGTGCTGGAAGGCGGCCTCCACGGCCGCGCGGGTGTCGTTCTGCTGTGTCGTCTCGGCCATGGGGTCACGGCTTCCTGTGCTGGTAGTAGGCGCGGGCGATGGCCTCGCGCACCTGCTCGGGGCTGCCACGGCTGCGCTGCTCACGCTCGCGGGCGGCCTTCTGCCACATGCCTTCACAGTCCTGGGCCTCCACAAGGCCCCGGCTGTTCATGTACTCGCGGCGCTTGTTCCGGCTGCCGATGTCGACGCCGTCCGCCGTGGTGTGGCCTTCCATGAAGCGGTCGGTGAAGAGGGGCGCGCGCTCTGGCGTGGCTTGGTAGTCGCTCGTCACCTCGAAGGATTCGACTTCATCCATCGCGTTCAGTCGGTACACGTACCTACGACGCATTGTCGGGCCTCCATTCGTCGCGCGGCGCGTTGGCGGGACATCGGCACTTCCCGAGGCGGGCGCAGCCACGGAAGTGGCCGTCGGCCTCCTGGGTCGGGACTCCGCCGGACGCGAGGATTTGCATCGCCGCAACCCTGGACCCACACGAGCACTCATATCCGTCCCATGTCCTCGCATGCTCCATCTTCTGGCCGCACTTGCAGGCTACGTCCATCACGACACACCTCCTGGGCGCCCCGGATCCATCGGCCGCGCGGCCCGCTGAATCTCCGCCTTCTGGAGTGCCTCCTTGACGTTCTCCTGCGTCTGGTGGCTCTCCTGCTGCATCTTCGCTTGGGACTCAGCCGCCGTGCGCACGAGGTCCGCCTGGAGCTCGTCCTGCACCTTGGTGCGCTCCGTCTGCGCCCGCTGCTGCTCCACCAGCAACTTCGGGTCCGGCGCCTGTTGCTGGGGGTTGGCGGCCGCCTGGGCTTGAGTGACCTCAAAGGCTTTGATGGCCTCGTCGATGACGCCCTCCACCTCGGCTCCGCCCTTGATTTTGGACATGCCCCACTGAAACACGCGGAGCATGTAGGGCATGGAGCCGGGCACCGCCTGGGCCAGCGGGGTGAGCGCCTGAATGAAGGCGGCAATCCCCTGGAGTACTTCCATGCTCTCCTGGCGCAGGGAGGCGAAGTCCGCCATGGAGAGACTCTCGGCCTTCACCTCCACACGGTACTCGTGAAAGCGGGACTTGAGCAGCGCGACGGCGGCATCCAGTGCGCCCGGGCGTTTCGCATCCTCCATGTGCTCGGCGTTGGCGAGCTTGAGGATGGTGGCCGCATCGAAGAAGCGGCAGATAATTTCCGCCTTGAGGCCCAGCAGCGTGGTGGCGAACTCGGCGAATCCCTGCTGGAGGCGCTGCACCCGGACGGAGGCGAAGCGGGACTTGATGGCCTGCTCCGTGGCCGTGGCTCCTGCCTGGGCGGCCTGGCCGCGTAGCAAGTCGGACATCCCCGTCACCTCGTAGAGTTCGGCCTTGGCGGCCTCCTTCTCAAGGCGCAGTGTCTGAATGGCGGAGACGATGGCGTCCAGCGGCATCAACTCGAAGGCGCCACGCAGGCCGCCCTTTTCGCTGAAGGCCGCCCAGTTCTCCACTGGGTACATCTCGTTGCCGTCGCTGCCGTTGAGGAGATTCTTGAGGGCGCTGTTGGTCTGGTCGTAGGCGCCCGCGGCGCGGACGGCCTTCACCAGAAGGGCGATGCGCGTCGTCAACTCGTTGATGTCACGGTACTGGTCCTCGGAGAGCACGAAGTCGGGCCGTGGCACCACCTGTCCCGTGGTGGGGTTGGCAAAGAGGGGCATACCGCACGGGAAAAAGCGCTTCAGCTTGTACGGGTCCGCCTTCTGTTCCAGCGTCTTGTCGTAGCCCGGCACCCACCAGAAGACGAGCTTGCGGGTGGAGTCCCAAATCTCCCACACCTCGGCACGTTGCCATGGGTTGGGGGCATTCTCCTCCTTCTCCTTGGACTTGCCCACGCCGTAGGGAATGGCGTCGGCCACTTCCTCGTCCCAGCGCGCCGTCACCTGCTCGGCCGTCATCTCGTTGCGGAAGGCCACCCAGCGCACCTGGCTCCATACCCGCGCCGGGCTCCACAGGAAGTCCTTCCAGTAGACGTAGTCGGTGGGGACGCTCTCCGAGGCCTTGCGCTCTTCGGCGGGCTCTTCGTCCTCGGCCGTATCGGCGACAGGCTCGAATTCGACGTCATAGCGCACGCGCGCTTGCCCCATCCCGCCGATAAGCCTGTCCTGGAGCACGTGACCCAGGGCCTGGGCATAGGTGTCGCCGTCGGGGTCCAACTCCGCATTGAGGACGCGCTCGAGCAGCAGGCCCGCCAGCCGCGCATTGTCGTCGGCCGCATCGGAGAATCGCCGCTCGACGCTGGCGCGCGGCATTTGCCCGTAGAGCAGGGCCTCCTGCGTCTGGACGTTGGCGGTGAAGAGGTTGACGCGCTTCTCTCCCTCCGCCACGTCCTTGCGCTCATCCAGGTAGAAGGCGTGAATACGCTCGGCCTGCTCGTGCCACTCGCGCAGCACCTCGCGGGCGTTGCCGATTTCCATGGCCCACCGACGCGCCTCGTCCTGGGGCGTGGCCTCGAAGTCCTTGGCGCGCTTGGAGCCGGTGTCCATTAGGCGGGCTGCTCCTCGAGCGTGGGCACGTAGACGCTGCCGAGGACGGAGTGGCCCTGGGGCGCGTGCTCCGCCCACCACACGGTGCGGGGGATGCGGACCTCACAGGTGGAGCAGTCCACCACGTCTCCACCGGGCGGTCCGTTGTAGCTCCCCGTGCCGTACTTCGTGGGGTCCACCGGGTTAGGGGAAGGCTGGTTCTCGTCCGGCATCACTTCACCCCCTGCGAGGCCGCGCGCGCGGCCAGTTCCACGTTCTTGGCGGCCTGGAGCGCGGCGTTGATGGCCGTCTGCATGGCCTGGAGCGCCGTCATGACGCCGGGGAGCGCGTCCTTCAGCACCTGCCCCGGTTCCGACAGCGTCATCATCACCTCGCGCTGCTGCGCCTCCAACTGCTGCTGCCACGTCTGCGAGCGTCCAGATACTTCCGTCAGGTAGTTCATCTCTTCTCCGGTTTGAAGCGTGCGCATCAGGTCGTGCATGGCATCGCGTGCGCTGCTCAAGGCGCCCTTCAGGCTGCGGGCCTTCGCGCCAATGCTGCCCGACATGTCGTCGGGGATCCCGTATCGACAGACCCACCGCCCCGTGTAGAACTGCATCTCGTCGAGGACGTGGCGGAGGATGTCGCGGTCGACTTCTTCGCGCTCTTGGTCCGTCATCCGATTCTTCCTCCGCCCGCGGGCCTCACGGGCACCAGGTCATCGCCTCGGTACGCCTGAGTCAGCGGCACGGGCACAGTATAGCGCGGTTCCGAGACGGGCTTCGTCATGAGTTCCGCCACCTTCACCATGACAGCCATGTAGCGGAATGCGTCCGCCGTGTGGCTGCTCCAGTCGTGCACCGGGCTCTCACGGAAACACTTCCGCGCCGCGTCCCACTCCCGGTGGTAGGCGCGCAGGGCCTCCACGCCGTCGCAGTCCCGGCTGTGCGCCTCGAAGGAGCAGCGGGGGTGAATGCGCGTGCCCTCGTGCAGCAGCAGGGCGCGGGAGGCTTGAATGCCGTCGAGCAGGCCGAGTTCTGGGGTAATGCCCACGTGCGCCGCGCCGAACTTCTTCACTGCCTGCTCAAGCACGGACTGCTTCGTCGCCAGCGTCTTCGCGCGCGCGTCGTGCGGCAGCATGTGCTTGCGGTAGCGCCAGCCATGGAGCCGGGCGCGCTCCTCCACGACATCGAAGTAATGCTCGAGGTCCTCGCCGTTGGAGGCGTAGTGGTCCAGTACCTCAATGCCCTCGGGCCCGGGGCGCCACCACCAAATGGCGGTGTCGTCCGAGCGGCCCAAGTCCCACGAGGTGAAGACGTCGTCGCGGCCGTGTGCGAAGTCGGCGAAGCGGCCCTGCGCTTCGGCGAGCGCCATGGTGACGCCGTAGTAGGAGCCCACATTCGCGGCGTTGAAGTCGCAGAAGTACTCTTGCTGGATGAGTTCTTCCGGCATGCCCGAGGCGCGCTCTTCCTCGACGGTGCGGACCGGGTCATAAGCGCGGGTGTCGCCGAGCGTCTTCAGGTCGCAGAACCACGAGGGGTCCTTGCGCGCCATTTCGTAGAGCTTGTGGGCGTGGTTCTTCCCACGCGGCGTGGTGGGAAACCATGCCCAGCCATCATTCTCGCGCAACATGGGGCGGATGAGGTCCCAGGTATTGGGCTTCGCCAGGGCGTACTCGCTGAGCACCACGCCCACGGGGCCCGCGCCCACCACCTCCATCTTGTCGCTACCAAGGAGCCGCCAGATGGAACCGCACTTGAGCGTCACCACCATTTCCCCGTTGGTGGTGAATTCGCGCGGGCTCTTGCGTATCTCGCGGGGAAACACCTGCTCCAGAATCCTCTGTCCGTCCTTGGTGAACCCCTCCCAGATGGCCTTCTTGCCCTGCTCGGCGGTGGGGAAGATGTGCCAGTAGACGCCCGTGCGCTTGTGGGCCTCCTTGCACGTCTGGTGGAGGGCCGTGAGGTCCTTGCCCCCGCGCCGGTGCCAGATGGTCATCACGCGTCTCCCACCCGCGTCCATGTACCGCATGGGCGCTTCCTGGTAGGCGCGCGGCGTCCAACCGTTGGGCAGGGTGACCGTGGGCATCAGGCCGGAGGCGCCTCCCGGAGCACCGCGCACCCGGCGCACTGACACTGTGAGCCGTGCTCGGCGGTGAGCGCGCGGAGGGCGGACTCGATTCGGTCCAGCGCCTCGTGCCCGTTGCGGTAACTCGCCGGGAAGTCATCCCCACCGGCCGCAAGCGCGTCTCGCACCTTCTCGGTGTCGTTCACCCGCCACCTCGCAGGGCCTGGAGCATGGCGGCCATGCGCGCCTTCGTCTGCTCGGGGGCAGGCTGGGGGAGCGGCAGTGGCACGAGTTCCTCGCCCTCTGGTACCTCCTGCACGCCCTCGGGGAAGGTGCCCGAGAGGTAGCGCGCCTCGTCCAGAGAGATGGGGCCCCTCCTCTCGTTGCCGCGCATGTCCAGCGAGTAGGCGCTGAAGATGGCTCTCCGCCCTCCACCTGCGTGCGCTGAATGCGCACCGGGCCCTGGTTGCCCTCGGGGAGGAAGCCCCGCGTGCGCAGCGCCTCGGCCGCGGCACGGGTGCGGGCGCCTGCGTCGTCGACGGCCTGGGAGTAGTTGTTCTCGGCACGCTCCAGACGCGTGGGAAGGCCCTCCTGGCGCAGCTGCATGGCCTCGGCCTCGGAGATGTCCCGGTGCGCCGTGCCGTTGGCGTCACGGCGCATGAGGCGCCACGAGCCGCCATCCATCTTCACCAGGTAGCGCTGCTGGGTGTCGCTCACGTCTCCCCCTTCGGCCCGGCCAACGTCTGCACGATGATTTGCAGCCCCTCGCCCTCGGGCCCGGCAACCTGCAACTCTGCGGGCAAGTCGCCATACGCCCGCTTGTAGAGCAGCTCCGAGGCGCGCACGGCGTCCCTTGCCTCAGCAGCGCCCTCGAAGCCTGGGGCGGTGTTGCGGATGATGCCCCGCCAGAAATCGAGCAACTCTTTTCCGTCTCCGAGCTGCTGACGCAGGTACTCCCCAAAGGCGTCCTTGCGACGACCTCCCGGGTTGCCTGACTCGCCCTTCTTGAAGGGTCGGCCGACAACGCGTTTGCCTGCTGCTCCGTGCTCAGAGTCGTGCTCAGCCATCGCTCAGATGAGTATGCTGGGCGGGCAACCAACATTCAAGCGAGCGCGCGGCGAAACGCCTACGCGAAGCGGTGACTTCCGCGCAACTCGCGACAGAGGCGGGGACAACCACGCCAACAACCCGGCGCCTGTCCCCTGGTAACCGGTACCCTCTGCTTCTTCGCGTCCGACACGCAGCCACCTTCGGTGGGGCCCTCCGCTCCGCTCCGTGCCTGTTGTGCGGGGGACTGACTGCCACCCGATGGCAACCGGCGGAGGCAGAGCCCCTCGCGAAGGCCACCACCCAGGCGAGGAGCAAGGCGCGGCAGCGAGTAGCACACGACGACGCCCGGCACGGGCGAGATGAGCGGTGGAGGAGGCGCGAGAGGCCGCAGCTCGTCCTCGCTACGCTCGTTCTCGCAGGCCCACCCCCTTCCCCCTCCCACGGAGGCCCGGGGTGCTGTCAACAACGGAAATCTGAGGGTGGCCAACCCTCCGAAACGACAGCGGGTCCGACATGTAACCCTCAGAAATCTGAGGCCTCAAAAAACTGATAGTCGCTATGACATCGACGTCGTATTGACGCGTGTCGCATGTCGCGGCATTGTGCACTTCATGGCCGCTCGGTGCGGCAGGGAGGGTCCATGGGACTCGATACAACACATGACTGCTGGCATGGCTCGTACGGGGCGTTTCACGTCTGGCGCTCCGCCATCGCCAAGGCGGCGGGGCTGCCGAACCTGGAGCGGATGGAGGGCTACTGGGAGGTAGACAGGCCCGCGTCCGGGCTCCAGCTGGAATACCGCGTCGTCGCTCAGGCCCTCGACAGAGCTGGCATGCCGGACCTCGCGAAGAATGTGCGGGAGTTCCAGCAGGAGCCGCCCATCCGCTGGGACGCGCTGAAGCCGAGCCCGCTCCACGTGCTGCTACATCACTCCGACTGCGACGGGTGGATTCCTGCCGAGTGCTGCATCCCGCTGGCCGATGCGCTGGAGGCTCTGCTTCCGCTCCTCCCGGATGGACCCGGGCGCTACCCCGAGGACTTCTTCCGCGATTCTACCCGCCAGTTCGTCGCCGGGCTGCGTGAGGCCGGGGCCGCTGGCGAGAACGTGGAGTTCCACTGATGCCCCCGCGCACCGGCACCCGCGGCGGCCCCAAGGGCTACCGCAAATGGCCCACCCCCGACGGCATGTGCCGCGCTGGGTGTGGGCGGCAGTACCAACCCGGGCGCGGCTCTAAGGGCCGTTGCCCCGCCTGCTCGCGCAAGGCGCAGCGGGCTGCCAAACCGCGCATCACCGCCGCCCTGGAGGAGAGGACATGAGCGTGCTCATCAACCCCGGAACCGGGCCGCTGGAGAGCGGGACGAAGGCCCAGGCGCGGCTGAATCTCATTGCCCTGCTGGTAGAAGCGGGCGTGGGCCCTGTCGCCGTGGGCCGCATGGTGTCCGATGGCCGTGGGCGCTGGGACGTGACCTGTCGCACGAAGGGGCGGAGCGTGGACGTCTCCATTCCCGGGTGCCCGCTGGGCAATCTACGAGATGGCAAGGACATGTGGCGACCCCGCCTCTACGTGGATGGCAATTCCTGGTACTGGCGATTCGCTGTCGAACTCGTGTCCGACGCGCTGCTGGGTGACGCCGCGCCGGAGGAGAAGCCGTGAGCAAGGCGCTGCGCAGGTTATGGCACCGCGTCGAGCACCGCTTCGGATGGAACCTCGGAGTGGTGGACACGTGGTGGGAGAACGGGGTGCTCATGACGGCCTTCCGCTGCCAGGGGTGTGGAAGGCGCTCGCACCGGCACATCGCCACGCTGCCGCATCTGGGCACACCGCCCGAGGAGATGAGACAATGAACTGCGCCAACCCCGCGTGCGGGCACCACGAGAGCATGCATCGCCCGAGTGGATGCATTGCGATCGACCGACGAGACACTCCATGGCGGGGGATGCGCCCGCTGCTCTGTCCGTGCGACGAGTTTGTTCGCCCAGCCGGCACCCGCGAACCGCTCATGCGCCAGCTCGACGCGGTGATTGAGTCGAGGACAAAGAAAAGCTGAATATGCTCTTGCGCTCGACAGGAGCATAATACATTATCCCTCCATGCCGCTCGGTGCGGCGGAGGAAAACACCATGACCACGGACAGCAGCAGCCTTTCGGAGCGTCTCGTTTCCCGTTTGACCCGCATGCGCCGCATGAACCTCCGCGCCCGCTTCGACGAACGCGCCCATGACCTTGGAAACCTCCACCCGCGCACCGGGCGCTGGATGACCATCGAGCGCGCCGAGCGCCTGCGGGCACGTGGTGAGCTACACATCGCCCGACTCGCCACGATGTCTCGCTGACGCACCCGGCCCGCCCTAGCAAGGGGCGGGCTTCAGGCGTCAGGAGGACCCATGCCCGCGATGATGAAACCGAAGAAACGAGGGAAGCCCCGGCAGTACCTCAACGCGATGTGTTTAGCGTGCGGCAAGCGCCCGTACGTGCCGCACCGGGGCAGCAAGGGACGGTGCAACGCCTGCACGCAGAAGAACGCACCGGTGAAGAAGCAGCAGTCCTGACGCAGCACGAGCCCCGTGGTGGGGCGGAGGAAAAAACGGATGGAGACGTTGAAGAAGAACGCCGCGCGCGAGGCGTGGCTGCGGTATCGCGATGAGTGGATGGGGGCGCGTGACTCCCGCCTCGGTGGCTTTGGCGAGGCCCACGCCGTCCGCTCTGGACGCGCTCACGCCCTCCTGGACCGCTACAACCGCATTGCCCGCCGCGCGGGTGACTGCCTCGTCGCCTGGGAGGCCCCGTGAAGCCCCTGATTCTCAAGTACAACGGCCACGAGGCCCACGTGCCCTACGAGTTGCCGGACGCCGTGGCGGTGGACTGCTTCGTGCCGGGCTACGGCGTATACAAGGCGTCTGTTGACGTCCGGGCCGAGGACATTGAGGTGCTCGAGGTGCGCAACCCAGCCACCGGCGCCTTCCTCGAGCTCGACGAGATCGAAGAGAGCGAGCGCGCCGCCGTCATCGAGCAGGCCGGGGTCGTGGTGCGGACTTTCATGGA
>Ga0247740_1000126_pt1 | contig 39818 bp, 39 predicted proteins | sample UWRJL148409B2_FD_180942 | JGI IMG/M metagenome (GOLD analysis project Ga0247740, IMG submission 180942) | Plant litter microbial communities from Arlington Agricultural Research Station in Wisconsin, United States - UWRJ-L148-409B-2 | ecosystem: Environmental > Terrestrial > Plant litter >...
CGGTGGGATAGCTTGAACGGTGAAGACTTTCAAGGCGCTATGGCTGCGGCCGACATCTTGTTGGTCAACGAGAAGCCGGGAGTTTCAGAGATGGCTGTCCCCAGCAAGCTCACATCATATTTCTCGGCTAGTCGTCCGGTGATCGCAGCTACAGATGCGGGTTCGATCACCGCCGAGGAGATTGACGTTTCGAACGCGGGCGTCCGTGCCGACGCGGGTGACCCCCGTGCTCTGCTCGACGCAGTGCTCGACCTTAGGCGGAATCCGGAGCGCGCGGAGCAGTACGGCCAATGCGGAGCTGAATTTCAGAGGCGAGTTTTGTCGAGCCACTCGGCGATATCTCAGTATGCTGAGATCATCAACAGCCTGGCAGGGAAGCGCGGCCGCTAGGCTAGCGCGTTCTTATCGTCTTTTCGGGGGAAATATGACTAAGCGTGCGTTTATTACGGGTATCACAGGTCAGGACGGCTCCTATCTTGCCGAGCTACTGCTCAGCAAAGGCTACGAGGTCCACGGATTGATCCGTCGGGCATCCACGTTCAACACCGCCCGCATCGACCACCTCTATGTCGACGCGCACGACCCGGCCGCGAAAATGTTCCTCCACTACGGCGACCTCTCCGACGGTGCCCGCCTGGTGTCGCTGCTTGCCGAGATCAACCCCGACGAGGTCTACAACCTCGGCGCCCAGTCCCACGTCCGGGTCTCCTTCGATGAGCCCGAGCACACGGGAGATACCACCGGGGTTGGCACCATGCGGATGCTGGAAGCCGTCCGGATGTCCGGTATCGAGACCCGCTTCTATCAGGCGTCGTCGTCGGAAATGTTCGGCGCCACCCCGCCGCCGCAGAACGAAGACACCCCCTTCTACCCGCGCTCCCCCTACGGCGCCGCGAAGCTCTACAGCTACTGGGTGACGAAGAACTACCGTGAGGCGTACGGGATGTTCGCTGTGAACGGGATTTTGTTCAACCACGAATCCCCCCGCCGCGGCGAAACCTTTGTCACCCGCAAGATCACCCGCGCGGTGGCGGCGATCAAGGCCGGCACCCAGGACACCCTCTGGTTGGGGAACCTGGACTCTATCCGTGACTGGGGGTACGCCGCCGAATACGTCGAGGGCATGTGGCGGATGCTGCAGGTCGATGAGCCGGACGACTTCGTGTTGGCCACCGGCGGCAACTTCACCGTCCGCGACTTCGTGGAAACGTCCTTCCAGCATGCGGGCCTGGACTGGGAGAAGTACGTCAAGTTCGACGAGCGCTACCTGCGCCCCACCGAAGTCGACGCCCTCGTCGGGGATGCGTCGAAGGCGGCCGACAAACTTGGCTGGATCCCCACCGTCGACACCGCGGAGCTTGCCCGGATCATGGTCGATGCGGACATCACCGCGCTGGAGCACGCCGGCAGCCACTGGATCGATGAAGTCAAACTCGCCTCCTGGGGAACGAAATAATGACCACTGCTGCTGAAACAGCAACCGCTGACGCGTTGGTCGATGACCGCGACCAGGTCGTCTTCACTCCGGGTCCGTTGGACCGCGACGCCACGTTCTATGTGGCCGGTCACCGTGGCCTGGTCGGCTCCGCCATCTGGCGGCGCTTGGAGGCCGAAGGGTTCACGAACCTGATCGGGCAGTCCTCCTCTCAGCTGGATCTGATGGACCGCGACAAGGTCTTCGCCTACTTCGAAGCCCACACCCCCACCTATGTGGTGTTGGCGGCGGCGAAAGTCGGCGGCATCATGGCCAACAGCACCTACCCCGTCGACTTCCTCTCCGACAACTTGCGCATCCAGGTGAACGTGTTGGATGCCGCCCTGAAGTTCGGTGTCCAGCGGGTGCTGTTTTTGGGGTCGTCGTGTATTTATCCGCGCTTGGCGCCGCAGCCGATCAAGGAAGACACGTTGTTGACCGGGCATCTGGAGCCCACCAATGATGCGTATGCGATCGCGAAGATCGCCGGGATCCTGCAAATCCAGGCCGTCCGCCGTCAGTACGGGTTGCCGTGGATCTCGGCAATGCCGACAAACTTGTATGGTCCGGGGGATAACTTCTCCCCGCAGGGCTCCCACGTGTTGCCGGCACTGATCCGCCGCTACGACGAAGCCGTCGCCTCAGGTGCCACGTCGGTGACGAACTGGGGCACCGGGACACCGCGCCGCGAGTTTTTGCATGTCGATGACATGGCCGAAGCGTGCCTGCACCTGTTGGAGAACTACGACGGTCCCGCGCAGGTCAACGTCGGTACCGGCACTGACGTCACTATTCAGGAGATCGCCGAGACGGTCGCGAAAGTGGTCGGGTTCAACGGCACCACCGAGTGGGACACGTCAAAGCCTGATGGCACGCCGCAGAAATTGTTGGATGTCACGAAGCTGGCTGATGCGGGCTGGCGCTCGACGATTGACCTGGAGGCCGGGTTGCGCTCCACGGTGGAGTGGTTCCACACCCACACCAACAGCCTTCGCCAATAAATAGTGAAGGATTCGTCCCAGCGCAGGCAATCCGATTTTAGGTTCCACCTGATTCATAATTCGCTGGCCCGCTAGCGCACGAGCAGCACCGAAACCGTGTTGTGCCTTACGGAGCTCAAAGTAAAAGGGGAGAAAATCTAGTGAAGTTATCAGTGATTGGCTGCGGTTATCTTGGCGCTGTGCACGCTGCGAGCATGGTCGAGCTTGGGCACGAGGTGGTTGGCATCGATGTCGACGCGGCCAAGATTTCGATGCTTAGCGAGGGTCGCCCGCCCTTCTTTGAGCCCGGCCTCCCGGAGATACTCAAGTCTGCAATTGCGAGTGGCAGGCTCCGCTTTTCTACAGATATCGCTGACGCAAAGGGCGCCACGGTCCATTTCATCGGGGTGGGTACCCCCCAGAGAAAAGGAGAGTACGCCGCGGACCTTTCGTATGTCAATTCGGCCGTCGACGCTCTTATCCCCTACCTCTCAGATGGCGACCTCGTCGTTGGAAAGTCCACCGTTCCTGTCGGGACTGCGGAGGTCTTAGCAGGACGTATCTCGGCCAGTTCGGGCGCGGATTTAGCCTGGAACCCAGAGTTCCTGAGGGAAGGGTATGCCGTTAAAGACACAATCGAACCCGACCGACTGGTATACGGCGTTCCGCGTGGTGCTCGGGGGGATCGAGTGACAAGCATCCTGAACGCCGTCTATGCGTCGGCAATTGCCAACGAGACGCCGTTGGTCGTCACTGATTACGCGACGGCCGAATTGGTAAAAGTATCCGCAAACGCCTTTTTGGCCACGAAAATTTCTTTTATTAACGCCATGGCGGAGATCGCGGATGCTTCCGGTGCCGATGTGACTCAACTCGCGGACGCAATAGGATTCGATGCTCGGATCGGGAGGCGCTTCCTCAACGCCGGCGTGGGATTTGGCGGGGGGTGTCTGCCGAAGGATATTCGCGCGTTCACGGCCCGGGCAGAAGAACTGGGCAGGGGAGATTCGGTTGCCTTTCTCAAAGAGGTGGACGCTATCAACCTGCGTCAGCGGGACCGCGTTGTCGACATGGTCGTCGACGCCTTGGACGGGAACGTATTCCAGAAGCGGATTGCCGTACTCGGGTTGGCATTCAAGCCGAATTCCGACGACGTTCGCGACTCGCCAGCGTTGGACGTTGCGATCAGACTTCACGGACTCGGGGCGCGGGTTGTTGCAACCGACCCGGAGGCGATTGCGAACTCACAACGTTTGCATCCGCAGCTCACATTTGCCGAGACCGCGAGCGAGGCGCTCAAAGACGCCGATGTCGTTGTTGTCGTCACTGAGTGGGGCGCGTTTCGAGAGCTTGTCCCGTCGGAGGTGTCAAAACTGACTGCCGGGCGCGTTGTGATCGACGGCCGTAACTGTCTCGATGCGACAAGCTGGCGCGACGCGGGATGGACATATCGTGGCATGGGTCGCCCGTAGCTAGCGAAGTTTGCCAGCGCAGCTTGACCGAAACGTCAGTGCGTGATGGTCTCTGCAATAAATGCGAAGATCGTGAGTGAAACAATCAGTCTTGGTTATTGGAAATAATTCGGTCTGAATAAATCTTGGGGGAATGCTCGATATGAGTTCGACAGAGCTACGGACAGCTGGCCGCACACGAAAGGTGGTTCTCTGGATCGTCGCTGTGATCGTTGCCCTCCTACTCTTCGCGACCGTGTGGATCGTGGTGAGGGCGCTCATGGCGCGAGACGAGCTACTCGGGGCCGTTCCAGTTGCCCACCGGATAGCGAGCCAAGCGCTAAGCGGAGGGGGTGGTATCGAGGAAGATCTCGACGAGTTGCAGGAGCGCGCGCAATCCGCGGCGAGTTTGACCTCGGACCCCGTTTGGAGGACAGCGGAGCTGATTCCCTCGCTTGGAAGTAACCTGACAGCGTTTCGTGAAGCATCGGCGATGATAAATCAGCTTGCGGAGGATGCGCTACCGCCTCTCGCGGACCTGGCAGGAACATTTACTATCGATAGTCTGTCGCCCACGGACGGCGTATTGGATCTTGACACTTTCACTGCTGCGCAACCGATGCTGGGCAAAGCTCGTGCCGCGCTCGAAATAGCGAATCGTCAGTCCGATGAGATTGAAACCGAGAATACGATTCCTCAGATCGGTGCGGCAGTCGATCAAGTAGCTGACTTGGTCAGCGAAGCGAGTACCACGGTGGATGGCCTCGAAACAGCGGCGTCGCTTCTTCCTTCAATGCTTGGTGCGGACGGACCGAGAAGTTACCTATTGCTGTCGCTCAACAACGCAGAGTTGCGAGCAACCGGAGGGTTGCCTGGGGCGATCGCTGTTTTGAACGCGGAAGACGGTCGATTGTCCCTGGGGAACCTTTCTACAGCGACAGCGCTTGGTCAGTTCAGCGCACCTGTGCTGGACCTCTCGGACTCCGAGCAGATCCTCTACGGTGATTTGTTGGGAACGTATATGCACGATGTCACTTACACCCCGGACTTCGCGCGGAGTGGGGCGCTTGCGCAGGCCATGTGGTTGGAACGTACCGGAGAAACCGTCGACGGAGTGCTCGCTGTAGATCCAGTTGCGCTCGGCTATATTTTGGCGGCGACGGGACCCATCGACGCAGGTTCCGGGATCACCCTCACGAGCGATAACGCGGTTGATGTACTTCTGAGCGGTGTTTATAAGACATTTGCTCTTCCCGCTGAGCAAGATGCGTTTTTTGCAGGAGTTACCGGAAAAATCTTCAGCACAGTAACTGCGGGCCAAGCTGATAACTCTTCGCTGCTCGACGCGCTAGCGAAATCGACCGAAGAGGACCGTCTCCATCTCTGGAGTGCAGATGCCGGCGAGCAGGAAAAAATCAACACGACTGGGCTAGCGGGAGTTGTCCCAACCAGTACGCCGAGCTCGACTGCGTTTGGTGTTTATTTCAACGACGCAACTGGCGCGAAGATGGACTATTACTTGTCAAGCGGTATCGGCATCGCTTCGGGTGTTTGTCGAAACGACCAGCGTCCGAACTTCGATGTCACCGTGAAATTAGAGTCTCGAGCTCCGGAAGATGCTGCGACCAGCCTGCCCAGGTACGTCACCGGTGGCGGCGTTTACGACGTTGCGCCCGGAAATATCAGCACAAGCATTTTTGTCTACGCGCCAGCAGGGTCGGTCCCCTACAGCGTAACTGTCGATGGTCAGGAATACGCCTTCGTCGCAGCGGAGGATGATGTGCACTCCGTCGCAGGAATTACTGTCGAGCTAACGCCCGGTCAGCAATCTGAAGTTTCAATGAAGTTTGTCGGCTTGGCCGGATCGTCAGATGCTGTCGAACTGCAACACACGCCAATGGCTTCTGACGTCGTCACCTCCCTAGACAACTACTTGGATTGCAGCGACGTTGTTCCAGCGCCAGTCGAGGGTGAGGAAGAACAATCAGGCGCACTGTCAGTACCGGGCGTTAGCGCGTCGAACCGAGAAGCCGCGAACGGCTAGAGACGCGGTCGGCACCGATCCGTACTCGAGGTTTGCAATGAAAGATTCGGCTCCGAAAACCTTCGCCGCCGTTGCGTCGTCCGCTATGGTCTGAACAGGGGGTTGAGATGACAGCTGCGGGAGGTGTCAAGACGTCGAGCGGGCCCGGACTTACGGACACTCGTGCGGCTCCCGACTGGGCACGGAAGTATGCCACCCGACTCGTGGTGACTGATCTCATCGTGATTGCGTGGGCCGTCATCGGAACCCAGATCGCGTGGTTTGGGACTTTAGACTCTCAACTCAATTTGTCCAAGTATCGCGGTGGCTTTGCGTTAAATTACAGCTTGATTTCGGTGATCTTGATTCTGGCGTGGGTCACGTTCCTCGCGTTGTTCGGGACCCGAGACGAACGGGTCATTGGTACTGGGAACAACGAGTACAAGCGTGTTGTAGACGCCACTGTTCGCCTATTCGGGATCGTCGCGATTATTGCGTTCTTGTTCCAGTTGGATTTGGCCCGGGGATACATCGTTCTTTCGCTGCCCGTCGGGACGCTCGCGCTCATTGCCAGTCGTTGGATTTGGCGCCAATGGCTCACGGCGCAGCGGTCAAGAGGGTTTTACTCGTCCCGGGTTCTGTTGGTTGGATCGCGCGTTAGCGTGTCCGCAATCGCAAAAGATCTCAACCGCGTTCCCCAAGCGGGGTATGTAGTAGTAGGTGCGTGCGTGCCGGGTGACACCATCGGCGAGTATCTTTTTGGCAGAATTCCAGTGTCGAATAACCTGGACCAACTGCAGGCCACGATGGATGCCGCAGGCGCCGATACCGTAGTCGTTACCAGCAGTGACGAACTCCCCCCGGAGCGAATTCGAGAGTTGAGTTGGTCATTGGAGCCGGGCCGTCAACACCTTGTCCTAGCCCCGAGCTTGACCGACGTGGGCGGTCCGCGAATCCATATGCGTCCAGTGGCAGGCCTCCCACTTATTCATGTGGAAACGCCGCGTTATGAGGGTCTCAAGCGCTTCTCAAAGCGAGCTTTTGACCTGGTGTCGTCTGCAGTGCTCATCGTTGTCCTTTCGCCAGTTTTCGCGGCAGCGGCGCTCGGCGTGCGCTTATCTACTCCGGGCGGCGTCTTGTTTCGGCAGGATCGTGTTGGGTTGAACGGCGACCACTTCAAAATGCTAAAATTCCGCTCCATGGTCGTCGACGCTGAAAGTCAACTAAGCGCGCTGCAGGGAGTAGACCGCGCCGCGGGCAACGCCGTGATGTTCAAGATGGAAAACGATCCTCGTGTTACGCCGATCGGGCGATTTATGCGCCGGTTTAGTTTGGACGAACTGCCGCAGCTGTTCAACGTATTGGGGGGAAGCATGTCACTCGTCGGACCGCGCCCTCCTCTCGATCGAGAAGTCGCGATTTATGAGCACCACGTACACCGGCGTTTCCTCGTCAAGCCGGGCATAACTGGGTTATGGCAGGTGAGCGGGCGCTCCAACCTGTCGTGGGAAGACACCGTCCGGCTCGACCTTTATTACGTAGAAAACTGGTCAATTACCGGCGACTTGATGATTCTCTGGAGAACTGCTCGCGCAGTACTTGCCCGCGATGGAGCCTACTGACGCTGCGAGTTCAGGTACTTTCAGCGCGTCGTCCAAAATGTGAGCGTCCTACAGTTAACCTCAACGTAACTTTAAACGTTTTGCCGTCGGGACTTACTGCCCTATAGTCGTAGTAATAGCTAGGGATGTCAGTGATGATTCTTTTATCTGATGGTCCCTTTCTTTCATTTCTAGGGGGATTACGTGAAGACACGACTTATTGCAACACTGGCCGTTGCCGGAGCACTTGTGCTCGGCGCCCAGACCTCAGCCTTCGCTGCTGACTACACCGGAGCGGTCAACACCACCGCTGTTGCTCCCGGTGGAATCATCACCTACAGCGCAACCGACACTGACCTGCCCGCAGGCGTGACCGGAACCGCAAGCCTCACGGGTACCCTCGCGGCGGAAGAAGCAGTCATCACGCCTGCATCGACCAAGACCGCAACGGTTGTCTCGGGCGAGAACGGTGACATCAACTTCACCATCAAGCTGCCCACCAGCGCTCCCGCTGGAAGCGTCTACACGCTCGACGTCGCCGTTGGTTCGTTCAACGACGTAAAGACGCTCACCGTTGCCGCTGTTCCAGTTGACTCCGCTGCTGCTGCCGGCTCGTCGGCTCTGCCGTCGACCGGTGTCGACGCCACGCCTTACGTGTGGTTCGGTGGCGGACTGCTCGTTCTCGGTGCAGCTCTCGTCTCGGTTCTCGCATTCGTTCGTCGCAGCAACAAGACTGCGTAATTAGCTGAACAACGCTTTACTGAAGAGGGTCGCCGAAAGGTGGCCCTCTTCTTTGTTTGTCCACCAGTAGACGTAGCCTTAGTTGGCATGCTCACTCCCGCGAAAGACGCTCTAGATTGATGACTGAACATACCGGCCCGCTCAAGGTGCTCTTCGTCTGTACTGGCAATATCTGCCGGTCGGCGATCGCCGAGCAGGCTTTTCGCGCTCGCTATAGCGGGGACAACATCGAGTTCACCAGTGCGGGCGTTGGCGCGCTGGTGGGGCGAGGAATGCCTGAGCAGGCCGCGGCGATTTCGCGTCAGCTCGGTGGTGTGCCGGATGCGCACATCGCCCGGCAGATCACGAAGGACTTGATCGCTGAGTCTGACCTCGTGATTGCACTGTCGCGAGAGCACCGTAGTGAGATTGTGCGGACGCACCCACGATCGAACCGATACACGTTCACACTTCGAGAGTTCGCGCGTGTGCTCGAAAGCTACGCCGGCGACACTCAGGCGACACCGATTCCGCGCACTGCTTCTGCTGCCGTTGGTGTCTTTCGCGGTGCGATCCCCATCATTGCCTCGCAGCGCGGATTTGCGGACCAGCCTGCCTCGCCTGAGGACGACGATGTTATCGACCCGTACCGTCGCGACCAAGAAATCTACGACCGCTCCGGGCGAGAGATCAGCGATGCCGTCGAGCGGATCACAGGAGTCATTGCCCATTTACGTGCGCCACGCGGCGCTCACGCCGCGCCCGTAGACCCGATCTAGGCGTTTACTAGGCTCGCTAGCAGAAACCTGACTTACCCTGTTAGGGATGCAACAGCCAAGCGACTCGGGATACTGGTACCCGTCCGGCGACAAAGCCTGGAACGGGGTGGACGTTCTTAGCGCGCTGCGACGGTATCGAGCAGCCGAAGTCGCGATGCGTCGACGCACGCGTACGGCGATGCGCATGGGGGAGACAGACCTCGCCGCACTGCGGTTCCTGCTCGAAGCGCACGAGCGCTCCCAGGCGGTGAGTCCCAAGGACCTCGCGACCCACCTTGGCATCTCCACTGCATCGACCTCGACGCTCATCGACCGTCTTGTGCATACGGGGCACGTGGAGCGACTGCCGCACCCGACCGATGGGCGGGCTGTAGTGCTCTCTGTGCTTCCGGTGTCTGATGCAGAGGTCCGCACCACAATGGGGGAGATGCACCGCAGGATGATCAACGTCACCAGCAGTCTTTCCGGCGAAGAGGCAACGATCATCGCCGCTTTCTTGGCACGGATGACTTATGCGATCGAGGGCGCTGATGTGCCTATCGAGACGACTCTCTTCCAGCCGAAAACTTCGCGCCGTAGTAGCTGACGTTGATTACCGTTTGACAAACATGAACTAAATTCGTCTCACTCACGAAATCCTCACCTTGTCAATAGACCCTAGAATTCTTTTTGCTTTTATTCTCGACAGGTGTACGGTTATTTATAGCTAGTCCAACTAGCGATACTTGAGATGAGGGGGAGATCGTGAGCATTGCATTGAGAACGTCAATCGCAGCATCCGTGCTTACCCCGCAGCCTTCCGAGCAGGCCACCCAGTGGGCCACTCCGGAACCTGGGCTGTGGATCGCAACTCGCCGCGGCGAATATGCGGGCATGCTCGAGGAGCGCGACGGAAAGGTCTTCGCGGTGAACGCTACTGGCGCACCGATGGGAACCTACGACAACGTCGCAGACGCCCAGCGCGTCCTGGTGCCGGAGATGTTTGCGCACTCGAATCAGTTCCGCCCTGACATGCGGCTCGCAGGAGCAGCTGTTACCAGCGGAGTAGCGGCCGTCCTTATGACGGTAGCGGCGTTCATCGTCATCGTTGGGCTTCCATAGCCCGTTTCTTCCGGCACGCATCTTGTGTCGAACTTCTGTGCCGACGGCTAGCAGCATTAATGCACCCGCACGCAGTACCCCACTCACTCTCGTTATTACCGCGCCCCCAAAATTTGGGGTCGTACGAATCACACGGAAGGCAGTCTCATGGGCTTCTTTGCATTTCTTCTTCTCGGACTCATCGCCGGCGCTATTGCGAAGGCAATCCTGCCGGGCAAGCAGGGCGGCGGATGGCTCGCAACTCTGGTTCTCGGCGTGATCGGCGCCATCGTTGGTGGTTGGCTCGGAAGCCTCATCTTCGGTGTTGACGTCAACGAGTTCTTCTCGATCTCCAGCTGGGTTCTCGCCATTGTTGGTGCGATCATCGTGATCCTCATCTGGAACGCAATCACGGGCCGCAAGCGCGCGTAGTTCCACCCCAGTAACGCCAGCAGCGGCGGTCTCCACATTTGTGGGGCCGCCGCTGTTGGCGTTTAAGTAGGTACTGCCCGGGATTTAGAAACCGACGGCTTTGCTGCGACGTGAAAAGGTGCGGTCGCTGTGTGCGACAACCGGCTCCAGTCGCACCGGCGCCGTGACATCCTGGTCCGCTGACGCGGGCTCTTCCAAAGCGATGAGTCCCTGAGGAGTGTTTGCCGATACGGCCAAAGCCTCGAGCCATGCGGGATTTATCGCGGTGCGGGCAGCGGTGTCGTAGGAGAAGCTCAGGGGTACAGCGCTGGAGATCCAGATACTGCCGCGACCTGTTCCGGTGGCAGAGTCTTCTTTCCATGAGAAGAAGAATCCCTCGTGCCGGCGCAGCTTTGCGCCAATCACCATTTGAAGGTGCGTGAGTAGTCGATCGTCAAAGGCAACGGTGATGCCTGAGCGTCCGTAGATCAGTGTGCCGATGGCCGAAACTCCTCGAATGCAGCGGACGAGAAAGGCTCAGTCCGATATGTAATGTACCCGCCGAAGCGTGCGGAATTTGCCCCCTTGACAATTGGGTTTGAATGGGCCGAATTAGGGGTGCATCGATCAGTCTGCACTCTCCCCTTCGGGTGCCATGCAGCCGAATATCCCGTATTGGTCACGTTGTGTCAATGGGGTACAAAACGCCCTAGGGCGGGTGACATACTTCGGAGTCGGACGGTTCAGAGGAGAGGGGGCGCCATGACGCTCGGCTTCCCCACACACCTAGCTCCACGGAGCACCAATCGCTCGCTCGCGAAGGGCACCCACGCAGCCGCACTCGTCTGCATCGTCGGCGCATTTCTCCTGCTTGAGGCGTTCCAGCTGGCATCGAGTAGCGCGCAGTATTGGCCGGCCTTGATCGCGATAGTTCCGATGGCGATTACGGTCTACCTGCTAGACCACTCTCGCACCCGCAGACTTGCTGTCGTCAACCTGGTGGTCGGTGCCGCGTGCCTGTTTCTTTACACCCAGTTTCTCTTCGATGAGCATCCAATGGTGTGGGCGAGTGACGCGCTGCTGCTCTGCCTGCCCAAAGTGGCCCTGATCTTGTGCTGCGGCCCCTCTCGACACCTTGCGACCGCCGTCGGGTGGGCTCTCGCCGGATATGTGGTCGGCGAAGTTGCAGTCTCCGCAGGCGCGGTCGTGGCACAGGGAGTTGTGCAGTTCGATGTCACGGCGTTCGTCGCGCTTGTGGCGATCATCGGCATACGCGTTCTGTCCACCGTCGCCGCGGGGCCGAGTACACGGGCCCAAACGCGCCTGCATCGTGCCGCCCGTGATGAAGAGCTTGCCGTCGTTCGCTCACGCATCGAGCTCAAGGCCTCGGCGCTACTCCACGACACCGTGCTCAATCACCTGGCGGCGATCTCTGCGACTAGTCCCGGCGGGCTCTCCCGTGAACTCAGGGACGGCGTCGAACACGACCTGATGATGCTGCTGAGCGAGCAATGGCTCGGTGAGAGCAACGGAGCAATTGAGCGTGACAACGCTGTCGACTGGGAGACCAGCGCGCTTCGGGCATCGATCAATCTCGTACGAGACATGGGACTTGAGGTGGATGTGACCGGGGATCACGCCGTTCTCGACCGGCTCACTGCGGAGCGCGCATCCTCCCTTGCCCTCGCCGTGCACCAGTGCCTTGTCAACGTGGTGAATCACGCCGACACCGACCGGGCCGAGGTACTTCTCGCGCGCACCGATACCGAAGTGTCCGTGATGGTGATTGACGGGGGTAAGGGATTCTCTGTAGAGGACACCCCTTCTGACCGGCTGGGATTGCGGCAGTCCGTGCGCCGACGGGTGGAAGCAGCTGGCGGTGCCGTGCGTATCTGGTCGACGCCAGGCCGGGGAACCTCTGTGATGATTCGTTTGCCCCTGAGTCCTAGTGCCGAGGGAGTCTGATCGTGGCTGAACGGAGTATGCGTCGGATCGACCCACTGGCCACGCTGGCATCGTTTCCCCTCACGGTAGCTGCTGCCAGCGCCGCGCCCATCATCGCTGTACTACTGACCGTGCAGCACCTCGACGAGATTGACTCCCCGGCGATCATGGTCGCCGCGCTTCTGGTACTAATGACGGCCTGTGCCACCCTTGTGTCGCGCGTGATGGCAGCGAACGCCGTGCGGCAACAGTTTTCCGCTGTGACCCACCTCACGATTGTGGGTCTTGCGGTTCTCGCTGCAACGCTCGCCTCGATTGCCCAGTGGCGCAGCAATGAGATGTTGCGGGATGACTGGGGTCCTATTGCTGTCGGAATTTTGTTATTGGGGATCGCGCCCTACCGTTCCATCCGGAGCTTGATCGTCTCGGGTGGGGTCGCAGCAGTGCTTATCGGGTTGCTCACTGCGATACAGGCCCAGCCGATGGTTTCTCCTGTTCCCACCATGGCGTACGTGGTACTCGCCATGATCCCCGTGTTGGCTCTTTCCGCTGGGGGAGTGGCGTACGCGATTGCTGCAGTGCAGTCGAGGGAGCGTTGGCAACTCGTCACGGCGGAGGTTGCCCGGGCCCACGCGTCAAACTTGCGAGACCCGATTGCGCGGTCGGTGCAGCAGGAGCGGGTGATGCTCCTCGACCGCGAGGTCGTTCCGTTTTTCACATCAGTACTGCAACGCCAGGCGATCACGGTTGACGACACCGAGCGCGCACAGCGCATCGCGGGCACCGTGCGCGGCATCATGGTCGCGGAAGCGAATCGAAGCTGGCTGGGTGCAACCGTCGATGAGATCGCAACACGGCGCGGAATAGCGCCGCTCGACGCGGTAACCGACCCGGGCCGGTCGTCCGACCGCATGACTTTTGGGCAACGGGCTGCGGTGCGAGCACTTCTCGATGCGCTCATCAGCCACCCGGGTTTTGACCCCAATACGTTCGCCGCCGCGACCGTCACATCAGCGACCCAATTCTCTATGAACATCACCGCCACGGTGGCCTCGAGGCCACGACGGTTGAACAAAGTGGTGGCGCCATATCTGGCGGTTATCCGCGCAGTATTTTGTGATCTAGAAGTCACCGTAGCGTCACCCAATCTGACACTAAGGTTCTCCTATGAGCATTAGTGACGGATCGATGCGGTTCTTTCCGCAATCGGCCACTGCGTCGGGAAATACCCCCGTTGTGCCTCGAAAGCCGAGGATTCGTCTCGCCCTGCTCGACGACCATGAAGTGCTTCTCGACAGCCTGAGTAGTTGGATCCGCAGCAACGCGACCGACTTCGATCTGGTGCTGTCGGCGAGCACCTGGCTTGAGCTGGTGCACAGCGATAATTTCCCGACCGACCTGGTGCTCTTGGACTTCCAGCTGAAGGAGCCCGTCTCGATCGAAGCGCGTGTTCGCACCTGCCGAGCGGCTGGGGCAAAGGTCATTGTGTTGACGAGCCTCGACAGCCGCGAGTCGGAAGATCGCGCGATGGCCGCGGGCGCATCTGCATTCGTCTCCAAGTCGCGGTCAATGCGTGAAGTGATGGATACCGCCCGCAAGGTGATGGGGATCGCGCGCGATACGAATCTTCAGAGAGACTGGCGCCCGTTGCCCGGGGGAGCGACAAAGCGCGAGGTGCCAAAACTTTCAGCTGGCGAGTCAGAAGCGTTTCGTCTGTACGTCGCGGGTCACTCCACCACGCAGGTTGCGCAGAAAATGAACGTCCAATATGAGACGGCCAAGACGTATCTGCGACGAGTTCGCGAAAAGTACGCGAGAGTTAACCGGCCAGCAAGTAAAAAGGCGGACTTGATTCGCCGGGCAGCAGAGGATGGGTACCTGGAATAGTGTCAAAGCTTTATTTTCGCTACGGGGCGATGAACAGCGGAAAAAGCACGGCACTTCTGCAAGCGGCCTTTAACTATGAAGAGCGGCATCAGCAAGTTTTGCTTGCGAAGCCCGAGGTCGACACCAAGGGAGAGTCGCTTATTGTGTCGCGGCTCGGTGTATCGCGCCCGGTCGACTTCACGGTCGCGCCGACCGATTCGATGAGGCAGTCATTTGGTCGTGAGCGCGCGTCAGTGCTCCTGACTACCGGCGCTGACGTTAGTTGCTTGCTCGTTGATGAAGCGCAGTTTCTATCGCCCGAGCAGGTCGATGATCTTCTGCGAATCGCAATTCTCGACGGTGTGCCCGTGCTTGCTTATGGAATTCGTACTGACTTTCGCACCATCGCGTTTCCGGGTAGCGCACGCCTGCTCGAAGTTGCGCATTCGCTCGAAGAGCTCAAAACCATCTGCCGTTGCGGCCGCAAAGCTGTCTTCAACGCGCGGAAGGTTGGCGATGTGTTTGTGTTCGCCGGCGATCAGGTAGCCATCGACGGTGTTGATGTCACCTACGAGAGCCTGTGCGGCGCGTGCTACCTCGAAGAGTCGGGCGGGGTACTCGCACCTGCCGTGTAGGCGTTCTGTTGCACGGGGATCGCGTGACTGGGTGCTGCGAGCGGAAATGAGTTACCCAGCTCTACTCCCGCCCGCAGCCGTGTCGAGATGTCTCCCACCGACGACGATTTTAGTGGTCGGGCAGGCGGCCTCACCGGTATGTTCGCCGGTTCCGCCCGTCCAACCTATGCTTCACGGACGCGTCAGAATCAAACGATTTGGCGAGTAGGTCTCGCGAAGTATCAATAATTCTGCCCTGCGCCGGAAGGCTTTGTCGAGGAAAATCGGCGGGACTTTGAGATTGTTTTCCTCACCTTTAGGTAGCGCTGTTGCGGGCGGCTGGGATACTGACTGGGGGATATCCCCCAGATAATCTCGGATGCAGGCCCTCTGGGCGACAATCCTCCAGCGCGGAAGGATCGACGTATGACGACCTTTCCTGCAGTCCCCAGCGTTCCGCACTCCGCATCCCGCAACTACGGTCAGCGGTGGCGGTCGGTCCCTCGCGACCTCGGTTTTCTTTTACTCGGACTGCCCATCTCGATAGTGGCGTTTTCCGTAACGATCTCCCTCATCGCTCTGGGAGCGTCAACGATCGTTATCTGGATCGGTGTACCGATCGTGGCGGCTGCGTTGTTTTGTGCTCGAGGATTCGGCGAGCTTGAGTTGGGCCGTCTGCGGTTGGCGGGAGCGACTCCGATCGTTTCTCCCCAATGGTCGCGCGGCGTGCGACCAGGTTTCGTTGGCCACATGCGGTCGGTGCTCAGCACCGCCGCCTATTGGCGATACCTCCTTCACTCTGCGTTGGTGAATTTTGTGCTGAGCCTCTTTACGTGGATCTTTGCTGTTGTCTGGACTGTTGTAGGGGTGGGTGGACTCACCCATTGGTTCTGGGCACGGTTCATTCCAGTGGACGATGACCCCTTCTGGTTGCACACCAGAATCTTCGGGTTCTTACTACCGGGATTCAGCCCCGCGGCAACGTACGACGGGCTTTTCGCTGCGGAAAGCGGGCTATACGCGATCTGGGGAGTGATCCTCCTCGGGACCCTGCCCTGGGTGACGAATACGCTGGTGAGACTGCATCAGCTCTTTGCCGAGCTGCTGCTGGGCGAAAGTGCCAACGCGGCGCTGGTCCGCGAGAACGAACATCTTGCAGCATCTCGCGGTTCCGCGGTAATCGCGGAGGACCACTCCCTGCGTCGCCTCGAGCGCGACATCCATGATGGACCCCAACAGCGCCTGATCCGGTTGCAATTCGATATCTCGAGCGCCCAGCGCAAGATGGACGCCGATCCTGTCGCCGCGCATGCCCTATTGGCTGGTGCGCTGCAACAGTCCAAAGAGACCCTCGATGAACTGCGGTCGCTTTCGCGCGGGTTTGCCCCGCCGATCCTTCAGGATCGCGGCTTGGTCGCGGCCGTAAAGTCTCTCGCGGGCCGAAGTGCAGTTCCGGTGACTGTGTCGTTGGATGCAGACCCGTCGCTGGGGCTGACTGCTATTGAACGTAGCGCCTATTTTGTGATTGCGGAGCTCCTCGCCAATGTGGACAAGCACGCTCAGGCAACGGCCGCGTCAGTGGATATCGTTATTGAACAGGGTGCCGCGGTCTCGTCGATGCTCGTCATCACCGTGTCGGACGACGGCGCTGGCGGTGCGGTCGTCCAGCCCGACCACGGTCTGGCTGGCCTGCGCGAGCGTGTTCTCGGACTGCGGGGAACGCTAGAGATCGTGAGCCCTCAGGGAGGTCCGACGGTGGTGACCGCGCGGATCCCATTCGATGGCGCAGGTACTAGTGCCTGAGCGGTCGAAACGCTTGCGCATCGTGCTGGCCGAGGATTCTATGTTGCTGCGCGAAGGCCTGGTGCGATTGTTCGACGAAGCAGGATTCGAGATCGTGGCGTCGTTCGGCGACGCGGATTCTCTGCTCGCCAGAATTGACGATCTCCACCCCGATCTCGCAGTGCTCGACGTACGGATGCCGCCATCGTTCCGCGATGAGGGCGTGCGCGCCGCGGTGCAGCTGCGGCGGACGCATCCATCCATCGGCATATTGCTTCTCAGCCAGTACGCGGAGGAGCAATACGCCGCGGAGCTGCTGGCTGCGGGTGACTCCGGCGTGGGGTACCTGCTCAAGGACCGCATCTCGTCACTCGACGAGCTGCAGGAAGCGGTGACTCGAATCGCGGCCGGTGGCACCGTTCTCGATGAGCAAGTCGTGCGGCAAATGTTCGTCCGCCGACGAGATCCGCTCGAGGCACTGACTCCGCGCGAGCGAGACGTGCTTGGGCTGATGGCAGAGGGACGAACCAACCAGGGAATCGCAAACTCACTCGTAGTCGGTGTGGGCTCAGTGGAGAAGCACGTGACCTCTATATTCGCGAAGCTTGGAATCGATGACACCGGATCATCGCATCGACGGGTGCTTGCTGTGTTGGCTTGGCTCCAGCGGTAGATCGTGCGGCGTATTCGTCGAGTGAGTTTCAGGAGCGGATGGTTGATTGCAATCAAATAATTGTTGGTGCAATCTTCCACAGAACTCTGTGCAATTGAGGGGACCAGAAATATGTGTACAGGTAGTGGGCAGCATGAAATATCCATCTTCGGAGGCGGCTGCGCATGATGCACCCTCATTTGACGTCGCGCGGGTCGCATCCACTGCACGATCAGAAAATGAGTGCAACACGCATATTCTCTAGAGGGACGTGACGCTCGCGTGCTGGTGCTGGTACTCGGCCATTAGGGATGACTTACCCAGAAACTGCTGATTGTCCGGCAGATGCGAGTCGGCGGATACGGAGAGTGACCCGCTCGCGAGCTATGGACAACAACACCACCGCAGTGTGCCGCCTTATTTCTAGACGTGCGGCACCGCTCCTGATCGATCACATTGCCCCGCGGTATCCAACCTGCGCATATCACCCAGACTATGAACGTAGAGAAGACAGGTTCGGCACCGTCACTCTGGCGAGACCTTCAGAAGCGGAGTTCGGGAACGATCATCCCGAGATCTGTTTTTCCTTCCACCTCGACAAACGTTTCTACGAGTCGTCTCTTGGGACCATTTCCTTTGCCGCATACAAATGGAACTGGCCAAGCGCGGTGTGGCTTGCCACATCGACAGCCAGTTTCGCTCGATATCATATATCGTGCTAAGGATTGATGCGTCAGCAATCAGCCAGCGGGCGGTGGGCGCCCAGTTTGTATTTAGACGAAACGGCTGGATGTACGTAAACGCGCGCAAGCCGACAAGTCAGTCCTGTTAATCGACGGGACTCAACAAGCGACAACGGCCGGGTGAGGTGAGGGACGCGATCGATCAGATCTATCCGATCGCTCCAACGATAGCCGGATTCTCTCATCCGGGTTAATGCTCGCAGCCTGTGTCTTGCTCATGCCGAGTTGTATCGACTTCCCGAAGTGGTGCGATGGCGTGCCCCGCAAAAAGTTGGCCGATGCATTGGATCGGGCCTGGCTCCTCGACGATTGTTCAGGTATCGCCATGCGGATTACGTGCGCAACCCCCGGTGCGTCTCTCGTGCTAATTCGCGGTTTCACGATCCCAATAAAAAGTGCTGGATCGATTAGAGGTTGACAACCGTGGCAATCGCAGCCGCAATCACCGTGTACCTTTCTCCGCCCGGCATGACCTCGTTTATCAGCGGTCAGTGCTGGAACTACGGGTACGAACCTACGTGTTGCGGCTGGGAGCAGCGTACCGATTCCGCGACAGCGACGGGTTCGGACGTAGAGATTGGTGCTTGGTTTGTGATGTTATGAACCACCCGCAGATGAGGATTACGACGAGGTTTGCCATCGCCTGCAGTAGCGACCCGCGCAGGACGATTAGGAGGTAGAAGGGAATGATGCAACCGAGAACAGGTGGAATCTGTGAGATCCTCAGCGCAGCTTCGGCTCTGACGTCGAGCCGCCGGAACAGAAATCCTAGCGCGATCATCCCGATAACGAGTCCGACCCACCCGAAGTTGATCATGAATTCAGACCACATGGGGGCAGACAAGTTCAAAAAGTTGTATCCCTTGAATTCTGCGAGCAGTGTCCCAGTATCAATCGGTTTGTCCGGCCAGGCAGACCGAGGAACCCAGAACAATATGACACCTATGATTTGTCGACCCCATGTGATCCCATGGACCGTCGTGTACTCAATCGTATTTACGATCTGAGCGAAGGCATCGAAGTCGCCGGTAGTGAGAGAGTCGATCGGACTCACGAATTCCACTTGCGTGTCTAACGATCGTCGGAAGGTGTCGAGGATTGGAAATACGACCACCATCCCGACTATCGCGGACACTGCGACGATTCGGAAGCGCCGCACGGTCGCATAAGCGCCGATGGTAGCCAGAGCAGCGAGTGCGACGGTCCCAAAGGTATAGCGGGCGCTACTGATTGGGTTGACACAGGCGAACAGCGTGACTAGTACCAAAATAGTTAGAAACCGCGGGTATGCGATCTGTTCGAGCTTGCGCATGCGTCGCAAGTGCATTAGCCCAACGAAGGCAACCAACAGACCCATCGCGGCACCAGCGCGGAGAATGGACCCTATAGGGTCGGTTCCGAAAGATTCCTGACGAGCCATCGAAGCATCAGATCGTGAAGCGAAGAGTGCGGCAGGCCCGACTTGCGCGATGTAGACGGTGGCCAGCGCGAGGGCGAACCATGCGAGCTGGATGGTACGACGTTCATTTATAGCGAAACGAGGCTCAACCTCAGAGGATGACGACCAACGCGAGCCAAGGAAGCTTCCAACTAGCAGCGCGACGGCGCCAATTAGGGCGACGTACGCGGCCTGTTCAACTAGCCCAGTATCGATGTTCGGAGTCGTACCGGGGTACTGGATGCGCTGCTGCAGGAACGGCGCAACGCCGAGAAAATAGTAAACGAATAGCCAGACGACCATTTCGTGGAGGTGGCGCGTGCGCGATCCTAAAATCCACGCAAAGCGCAGGCCTGACAGAATGACTATCAAGGTAAGTGGAAACGGGGAATCGCCCGCCGTAGGCTGGCCCACGTTGTACAGCAATACGGGGACCGCAGCTGCAAGCACTATCGCCGCGAAAGTCGCCAGCGCTGGTGCGGGCATCGGAGTGGTGTTGGCCTCGCGGCGTGCTATCCCATAGGCCATAGATGCAAGCATAGGAGAGTCGATAGCAGTCGGACCCGTCACCGCGGTTAATTCGGTGTATTCAACACATTGATTGGACTGCCGCAGGTGTAGTACTCGCTCGATGGGGTCATGCGAGGTGATTGAGATACGTGTCCAGGACGCCAACAGCTCTTTGTGTGCGGAAGCGTATGAACGCTGGCCTGACCCAATCGAAAGTTCGCAATGTGGCGTTCCGATTGCCGGACTTTCCGTTTCTGTTCTGCTAGCAATTGCGCTGGGGAGACTGGCCTTCGTTCCTCTCTGTACAGAAGGAGTGAAGCCGATTCCTTCGATTTTGCGCTGGGCAAGTCCGTAGTGTGAAACGACCCATCCAGTCGGCCGTCGAACAACTCGAGGCCAGGGGAAAGGCGCGTCCGTAATTGGGGAATTCCTTTATTCGCAACCCGCTGGGCCACGAGTTCGCGCAGACCCGCGGGAACCGGTCGCTGAGACGATTTGGTGATTGGTCCAGCGCTCGCGGAAAATGAAAAGCACGGGGATCTGGTTGCCACTCATGTGCAGGCACAGGCTGCGCTCGCGTATCCGAGTTTGAATCGGAATTGGCGAGCACGACACCGTTGTCGATGTCGCAGAGTTCCAGCCCACATCCACTGATGCCCGCGGTGGCGACAAACCCAGTCCCGCCCAGCGCCAGATTCGTTTCTTCGCATCCCTTGGATTCCGACACAAGAGTGGTCCAACTGTTCTCCCTGACGCTCGCGCGGTTCCGTGAGAGTAGGAATCCCCGATAAATACGGCGGTAGGAAGCGACTCGGCAACTTCGGCGTCACCGCTGCCGTTGGGAACGTAGCCTTTAGGACTTCTTGCAAGGCTGCGTTGTGTGCGGACGACACGCCGGTCAATGCGACGACTGCACCCACGATAAGGACAAGTGCGATGAGCAAACCTCCGGCAGCCCACAAGTTGGTCGAACGCTGGGACCTGCGGCGTTTAGAGGACTACATGCTGGATCGGTTTCCTAACGACATGATCCAGAGCATTGCTCAGCAGATATATGACATCTGCTTACACGCGCGTCAAGCCCCGGTGAGTTGTCTTGGAATTGTGCCAGCGGTCATGAAATACCGCCCATAGTCAGACACCGTATTGCCCGCTCGTGGACCGACGGGATTGCCTGATCGTGGCCACAAGATCTGCCCACTTCCGTACTCGCCTGACCTCGTCCACAACGAGTGAGGCCGCTTCGCGGGGTTTGATCACGAGATTCAACTTGATCTTGCAACCGAACAAGGGCGGCGTATTGTGCGCCACCGCCGCGCAGATCCTAGCCTCGGCGGATATCAGCAACTTCTACGCCTCCGTGCTCGCGTGGATCTGTGGCACCAATGGCCACACCGACCAGCACCTCAACAACGGAACGTGGGTGAACCCGTCCGGGCGGGGGCTGTTCTCACTGTCAAGGGTGTACGTAAATCGCTTGCCGGTGGCGCGAACCGGCGGACGGTCGCCTGGGTGGCAAGGTGTCGGTGGAGGTCCTCGACGGACCCGCTGGCCCCAGCGTGGGAAGCGTGCCAGTAGTCAGGGCAGGGGCGGGTCTCGGCCCCGCGACGGTCGTCGTCATCGGTACCGACCGCGAGGGCAGCCTCAGCCCCTGCCCGGCACCACACCTGCCGCGGGTGTGCAGGCAGCCCTTGCCCTCATCGGGGCGTGCGATGGTCGCCAAAGTGTCGCTCGCGCCCACCAACAACGCCTAATCGGCCGGAACGTTCGAGTCCGGGAAATCGGCCACAACATTCGCAGCGTCCAAGGTCGATGTCCCAGCCTCCGTGATGACGTTCGACTTCACCGTCTCAGGATGATTCGAGCGGGCTGTCGCCACGAGGTTTAACTATCTTCGGCCTCGTGGCGATAGTGGCGACGCGTTTCGCAAGATCGTAGGCCGGTGTCTCAACCCACCGGTGGAACCCCGCAGCCACAGCGAGGGCGACAGGGATCGCGATGACCGGGGTGAGCCAGAGGTGAGAAGTTGGAAGGAGGAACGCGACGGTAACGACGACGGGCTCATGTGTCAGGTAGAGGCTGAAGGACACTGCTCCTATCCATTTGGGTATTGGGCGCTCCAGCAAGGCCCGCACTCGGGGCGAACAGATGGCGAGGAGAACCACGAGCGCGGAGGCAGCGACAACGATAGGTATTGTCATCCGTGCTGCACGATCACCCATCAGCGGGCTGAGCCACCAACGTGACGAGATTCCTAGAACGGCCGCGGCCAACAGGATCCACCAGAGCAGGCTGGCATTGCCGAGACTGCCTATTTTGTGAGCGAGTCTCTGAAGTTCGCTAAGTCGGTTCGCGATGACGCAGCCAATCATAAACATCGGCAGATATATCAGCGTGGCCTGACCGAGTCCAGTGCCAACGGAAGTGAGGGCTACAGAGCCCAGCACAAGCAACCACCAGACCCGGTTCATCCGAACCGCGACCCATATATACAGCGGAAGCAAAATGGAGAACACGACTTCCCACCGGAGCGACCACAGCGGGCTGTTGAGGTTATCAGTACCCAACAGAAGAACCGCGTTCTGAAGCACCGAAGTGAAGGTCACGGATTCGATGTGGTCTTGCAGCCACATGCTTTGACCCACCAGCGCCACTCGCGCGCCCGCGAAAACGAAGATCAGAACCAAGGCAAACAGAACGGCCCCTACGACGGGCACGTAGAGGCGGACGAGGCGGCTGGGAAAGTATGCCTTCCACGAGAAGCGCGAATTCCGCAGTACGGGCAGCGTGAGCACGAGTCCACTCAAAATAAAGAAGACGTACACCGCCTCAGTGCCGCCCCAGAGAACGTGCAGCGGCGAGTAAATGAGCCATGCCAACGGTCCGGATGTATCTGCAGGATCGTCATGGTCGGCTAGTGCCGGAATCACCAATAGGGAGTGGTGAATGACCACGACTAGCGCCGCGACCCCCCGAAGCCCGTCGAGCGAGCCGATGCGCGTACTTGTGGTAGCCCCCATGCGGCCGAGCATACCGTCCCGTCGCTAACCTCCCTAACAGCACCAGATTGGGCCGCATCCGATGGACATATTTTTCCCGCCCCAACAGTTCACGAGGTTGAAGAGGCGCTGGGACACTTTGATTCGACACCCGCGGTGGCTTTCGCGGACCACGGAGACGATGCCAGATTCCCTCGGCCAGTCACAGCAGACGTTGTTTGGCGCGGTTTAATCACACCCATCAGTCGCCGCTCAGATGATATGTACTAACTCGTCACAGCGAGGCCTATCCCGTTCTCTCCTCTCAGCCTGCCGGTCGTGGGGCAGCAGCGACCGGGAAGTCTGTCGTTCGCGGATGGTGCATCCGTCACGCTTCTGCCGTGCCGTTCCCGGCGCCGGTGGAGTTTGTGGCAGGAATCGGCGTGGTCGTTTACCGCATCGACGGCATGGCAGATGCCCCTAATTTTCCTTCTCGGGCACGCCAGCACGATCGCTGCGGCAGGTGTTGACGCTGACCTGCCGCTGACATTCTTGATCGTTCAAGGTCAACGGGGCGACGACAGCAACCGATCTTTGCCACCGAGTCCGAGCCTGCAACTCACCCGCGCGTATTCCCCTATAGGGACGGATCTGGCCCGGGTGTGGGTGTCGCCTCGCGGTGCAAGAATCCTCCAGGGTGGTGTAATGAACGCGCTTGCGTACAATGTCGTCGCAATCGTTGACGGCGCGGCATCGCGGAATCTTCTTAACGGCGTGCGGGTCACGGAGGGCCCCACCGAGGCGGACACAATCCCAGCTTTTTCCTTGGCTCGAACGTTGTGGTCGGTGGGCACGGCGGATGCATGACCGGACTCATCGGCGAATTGTTCCGGATTTGCGGAATTGGCGACAAAGCAACGATCGCGGACAGTCGCGCATGTGTCCGCTCGAAGTCGGAAATCGTCTAATGCCCGTCACCCCGATCGGCACCAGGTACACGACTGATACAAGGGGTTTGCCGAACGGTGATGCTGCACTGCTCGTAAAGTCGGGGACGACCGATCTCGCATTGCGTTATTCCGTCGCCGCAGACGCCGACTTAGTGGAGAGATGACGTCCGCGTACGGCGCAACCGAAGCAGCGACATTCCTCGCAGCGTCAGCGGGGCATGACCCAATGTTGTTCCCAATTCCGCTGAGGTCGGAGGAAGGTGTTGCAATCGTGGAGCGCGGGCGATACCTACTGTCGTCCCCGCGTAACACGGTCAGGTGTGGCGCGACGAGTTCGGCGACGCACATGCATACGCTGCGGCAGGGATCCGCCGCGGCGGTGACCACGGGACGGGCTACGCACAGGTTGCCGACGTAGCGGTGTGCCTCGCGATGGTGATGCTGGACGTCGGCGAACCTGAACCGGATCCGGCACCAGACGTGCCTCCCGTGCTGACAGCGCGACGCTCGGCACAACCGAAGGATCAGCCGGCACGCCTTGGACAACACTCTGGGGGGCGATTGGCGCAATTCGGGCACCAAAGCTGCGCTGCCCGCCACTCCCAGCCCGAGCAGTGTCGTAGTGGTCGCGGTCTGCTATCCGGGCCTTGGCGCAGTCTCAGATGGCACAACTTCAGTGGACATCACTAGCGGCACCCTCGAGCCGGGGAGCGGTCTAGCGTTCCTTGTCAGCCCGACCGGCTCGGCGTTACTGCTGTCTCAGCACAACTCAAGCACCAGCAGGGCGGTACTTTGCCGTTACCTCGACGGTGCATATTCGTGGATACATTGAGCGGAAACGGTGGGGGCCATCTTTGGGACGACAAGAAACCTCAAGGTCGTAGCTGCCGACACAGAATACGCATCTACCTAGATGAGGCACCCGTTGTAAACCATGACGGGCTCAGCGCCGACGAGTACTTTAACACCGGGTAGGGAACGTCTCACGGGTTGTCGTCCAATGCCGGAGACGACGGCGGGACGACCCTTTTCGACAACTGTAAATCGCCCTACTGACCTACCTCCGTCTAGCCCCGCCCGCCTCCGAGAGGTGGGCGGGGCTTCTAGCGGAGAGGTGGAACTGTCACGTCACCCACACGAGGCGCCGCTCGCGAAGTGGGCTTGCGCCGGTCAAGTGCTCTCCGCAGCCACTTCTGCGCAGGGCGCTCAATCATGAAGTGTGCGCCGATCGCCAGGAGAAGAATCAAAGCGAATTGAGCAACAGTCCCGACCGCCCAAAGAAGAGCTGAGTCAGTATCCACAGGCAACTTGACAATAATCGGAAAGTGCAGCAAATAGAAGGCATACGACGCCTCCCCGAACAGCACCATCGGTTTTGTTGCAAGCGGTCGGGCAATTCCGGTGCGTGGGGCGCTCGCAAGCCCCCAGATTAGGAGCGCGGTGGGGAGCATGTATGCGGCATCAAAGGTCCATGCCGTGAGCACCAGCTGCTGGTTGCACATCAAGAGGATCGAACTCACGCATCCCAAGACTTGAGCAGCGACTGCGATTCGTACTGATGGGCGCGAGATGCGGAGAACCATAGCGATGATCACCCCCAAGGTGAAGTCACCAAGTCGAAGGAGCGGCATTCGGTACAACCACCGGTGGGCGGAATTTGGGTCAGTCGTGGGAAGATCGGCCCGACCGCTTGCAACGAACCACCAAGCGAAGACGAAAGCGGCGATGATAATAACGGTAGCGATCACTAGCAGCACACGACGGCGGTTGCGAATCTTGGCGAGAATCAACATGACGATTGGGAAGCAAGCGTAAAGAAACAGTTCGACGCTTACTGACCAGCCGGGGCCGTTGTAAGCGAACGCGTGTTGGGAGTTGCCGCTCCATGCTTGCAGGGCTGTTGCATGGAGGATCATGAGCGGATCAAATTCGCCGCCAACAACCTTCGGTGCTACCACTGCAAGGAGCACGAGAACATACAGCGGGTAGATACGTGCAAATCGGGCGACCGAGAACGACCACAGCGTCGACCGATTTAACGGAAGAATTCTGTCGCCGTAGTTCCATGCGAGAACAAAACCGGAAAGGATGAAGAACGTAGTGACGCCGTTGTATCCCGATGTCATGAATGTACTCACGGCATTCGGAAGAAATTCCGGCTTGCCGATATGGCTGAGGAAAACGGCTGCCGCCGCAAGGATGCGTATCCCCGTGAGCGCATCAAACCGCTCGGTGATTTTCTTATCCGACACTGATCCCCCTCGCGCACAACTGCGCGCTTCCCCCGCACACGGACTCGATTGGGACCACTGTATCCGAGGCGGGGAGCACCACGCATAATCCCCCAGATAGTCACGCGTAACCGCAATGATCTGGCGCGCGGAGCGATTCGTCAGCTCGAGTACGTCGGCTGCGACGACGCCTCGTGCGAGCGGAAATAGACAGAGTGAATCTCTTCAAGGTCGTGAAATGGTCGAGGTGCGCGACGACGATTCCGGTCTGGTCGGTGCGGTCGACGCGAGCCGCGGTGCTCTCCACGGTTGACGAGGGTGATCTCGCCGTAGGGTTCGCCGAGGTGCGCAATCATGAACCAGCGGCCGAGAGACGTCGCAGGCCAACTGGATGGAATCGCAGACAGGTCCGTTACGGGTGGCTAGCGGAACTCCTCAAGTCAAGCATTCGGCCACGGTGGGGTCGACATTATTGGCACCGATGTTCGCGACCATATCGATGTGGACGAGTCCGATCGCACCGCGGGTAGGGGTAAGGTTGTCGATTCGGTACGACTAGGGCGCAGGCAAGAGCTGCCAAAGAGCGCTCGCGGTACCCTGACGCATGGCTCTCACCGCAGCACACCCCGGCGTTGTTCGCTGGCGCAAAATGCTCTGGGTCACTGACCCTGATGTGAAAGACGCCACGCGTGCGCCCAAAGGTCCGCCACTTCGTGGAGGCAGCCCGTGGGCGTACCTAATCGTGGCGGTGGTGTTCGCACCCGTCATCCTTCTCCCTATCTACGTCCCGTGGAAGGTACAGCAGCTTCTCGGCGGGTGGGTGCCCGGGGCTGATTCCGAGACCGGCTTCCAAGGGATTCTTGGCGTCAGCGCTCTGATTGTGCTTGTTATGATCGCCTGGCTCGTGTATTGGAGACCAGAGGCAGCAATTCCAGGCGCTTCCGTCCGCACCAGGGCCGCCGTTGACGTGTTTGCCCAGGTCGGGGTCGACGTGAATGATGAGATGGCGTGGAAGGACCTCTGGGACCTCGCAGACGCAGTAGAGACGCTGAACGACAAGTCGACGGAAGAGTTTGTGGCGAACGAAGCGGGAGACCGCGCGGAAGCATCCCGAATCCGCTCCATCATCGAGACACAGATGGTTCGCGCAAGGCGGGCGGCCAAGGAGCTTCGGGTCGAGCCGAATCTCAGTTTCTTCGAAGAGGCACCCACGACGTAGCGCAAGAATTGCGCATAACGCACAGATAGCGCAAGCATCGGGGCAGCTGAAAGTGCGGGCACGCAATCCCGATCAGATGTTTGAGGGTGCAGTCACTCGTGATAGCAATGGCACGCCTATCGGTGCACCTGTCGTCTGGCCGGATGGAATAACTGGGGCATACGTGGCCGACACGGTTTCGTCGACCTTCCCCGTTACTTTCTTCGTGTGCCCAAACAGTGTGAACTGGGAGGGTGTTGGCCTGTCAGGCCCGGCATGACTTTTGCCCCCAGTCGTCAATGATCCGGGGGGTGTTGTCACCGGGCCTGATTGGCGTCGGGTGATCGCTAATAGGGGCTCGGCCGTGACTTAGTTGTTGGCCGTTCGTAACGTGGATGCCGGGACTTGACGCTATGGATTAGGCCGCTGAAACCCGAGCGAGCGGAGTAGTGATGATCGAGAACTACGACAGCGTCGACGTGTTCGTCGGTGTCGACGTCGGCAAAGGCGAACACCACGCCGTTGCCCTGAACCGGGCCGGCAAGGTGGTCTTCGACAAGGCCCTGCCCAACGATGAAGCCAAGATGCGGGCCGTTCTGCAGAAGCTGAAAGCCCACGGAACCGTGCTCGTCGTCGTCGATCAGCCAGCGACGATTGGTGCGTTGCCGATCGCCGTCGCCCAAGCCGAAAACGTCCTCGTTGGCTATCTGCCGGGGCTGGCGATGCGCCGCATCGCCGACCTCCACGCGGGAGAGGCAAAGACCGATGCCCGGGATGCGGCGATCATCGCGCAGGCCGCGCGGACGTTGCCGCACGCGTTGCGATCCATCCAGCTCGCCGATGAATCCGTCGCGGAGTTGTCGATGCTCTGCGGCTTCGACGACGACATCCTGGGCCAGATGACCGCGACCAGCAACCGCATCCGCGGTCTGCTGACGCAGATCCACCCCGCGTTAGAGCGGGTTGTCGGCCCCCATCTGGACCACCCGGCGATGCTCGACCTGCTCCAGCACTACCCATCGCCAGCCGAACTGAAGCACGCCGGCACCAACCGGTTAGCGACCCGGCTGCTGAAGCGAGCACCGCGGATGGGACGGCGCCTGGCCGAAGAGATCACCCAGGCCTTGAGCGAGCAGACGGTCGTGGTGGTCGGCACCAACGCTGCCGCGACGGTGCTGCCGCGCCTGGCGGAGCAACTCGCAGCCCTCCGCCGGCAGCGGTCCGAGATCGCGGTGGTAGTGGAAAAACTGGTGGAGGCGCACCCTCTTTCACCCGTCCTGACGAGCATGCCCGGAGTCGGCGTCAGGACCGCAGCCCGACTCCTGACCGAAGTCGCCGGCAAACAGTTCGAAACCGCTGGCCATCTCGCCGCCTACGCCGGCCTCGCCCCAGTCACCCGCCGATCGGGGTCCTCGATCCGCGGCGAGCATCCATCCCGCCGCGGCAACAAGATCCTCAAACGGGCCATGTTCCTGTCCGCCTTCGCCGCTCTCCGCGACCCGATCTCGAGGGCCTACTACGACCGGAAGATCGCCCAAGGCAAACGACACAACCAAGCCCTCATCGCCCTCGCCCGACGCCGCTGCGACGTCCTGTTCGCGATGCTCCGCGACGGCACCCTTTATCAAGCCGATTATGCCGTCGCGGCTTGACGAACCACATAGGGGCACCCCCCTGAACCGACTATCTCGATCAGAACCGGGCCGGGTGCTGGCGTGGGCGTCATGGGGTGATCTTTTGCCTTGCGTTGTAGTCCACAATGATTTTCATCACGTCGTCAGACAGTTCGTTCACAAGCGCTCGTTCGCTCGCAATCCTCAATGGTTTCAGGCCACGAATCTTGCGAATCATGTTCCGGAAATCGCCGATTGCGGAGGTTTGTTCGTTGATCAAACGAGATATTTCTACTTCATTGAACACCGGAACCAAAAGCACGGTCGACGTCTCGATCAACTTCTTTTCCTCGGCAGATGTCTTCGCAGGGGAGACAAGAATCCACTCTTCGCGTGCCTTCTGGAACGCGTCGAAGACTCCCGTCATTTCGTCTGCCAGGACTTCCATGAACTGATCATGCGTATGGTTGATCCGTTTCAAAGCGAGCTCACGGATGGACATCGCGGCAGCAATGTACTGCGCGCCGTATTCGACAACCTGCTCGTTGTACTTGTGCTTGACTTCGCGGTTGAACCTGGACTTTTCATTGCGCCATGACCCCGCGATGGTCGTGACAGCACCTAGCAAGGTGAACACCCCCGCTATCACGACGACGAACCAAGCGGGAGCAGTAGCCGTAGTGAAGTCCATAAGACGGAACAGTACCAGCGGCAAGAAGTCCCCTTTTTAGTCAGCAATGTCTTGCGTCATATTCAGCGCAGAAATGATCGGCAAGTAGGATTTCACCCTTGAGAAGGAATCACCTTCAGCAAGCTTGAAGACAGCGTCTGGGTACACACCATGGGGATAGCTCTCGGGAGCGGCTCACAACCGGGCGTCGTGATTTATCGGCGCACCACCAACTCCGAGTTGTGCTCGCGCGAATCCGTAGCGCCGGGCTTCGCCCCGGCGCTCGTGTCGGTAAGTGATCGCGTGCCGACGACACCGTGCTCGGCCCGCACCGCCGCGAACGCCTGCGCGAGGTCGGCGATGAGGTCGGGTTCGTCTTCGAGCCCAACTGAGAGCCGAACGAGTCCGGGACCGATTCCCAAAGCGAGCCGCTCCTCGGGCGTGAGATGCGCGTGCGAGGTCGTTCCCGGGTGCAGAACCAGCGACCGCACATCTCCCATGTGTGACATCCGACTGAAGATCTCCAGCGCGTCGATGAGAGTGCGGGCGTGCGCGATGCCGCCGCGCAGTGTGAACCCAAATACCGAACCGGTACCCCGCGGGTAGTACTTCACCGCCAGCGCGTGGGACGGGTTCGACTCCAGCCCGGGATAGTCCACCGACTCGACCTCCGGCTGCTCCTCGAGCCAGCGCGCGATCGCGAGCGAGTTGCGAGAGTGCCGCTCGACCCGCAGCGAGAGCGTCTCAAGCCCCTGCAGCAGCAAAAACGCGTTGAGCGGCGAGAGCACCGGCCCCATCCGCCCCGCAATGATCGTTCGGGTGTACTCGAGGTAGGCCGTTGCTCCGAACTTCTCCACGAGTGTGGGGCTGCCCGCACCGCCGATGGGCGTCGAAAACTGGGGGAACTTGTCCGGGTACCGCGCCCAGTCGAACGTGCCGCTGTCGACAACAACTCCCGCGAGCGAGGCGCCGTGGCCGCTGAGAAACTTGCTCGCCGAGTGCACCACGATGGTCGCGCCATGCTCGATCGGCCGGATGAGATAGGGGGTGGATGCCGTGCTGTCCACGATAAAGGGCAGGCCAGCTTCCGCCGCGAACGCCGCGATCAGGGCGATGTCGATGAGGTCGTTTTTCGGGTTCGGAATGGTCTCGCCATAAATGGCGCGGGTGGTGGGCCGGATGCGCTGGCGCCACTCCTCGATGTTGTGCGGGTCATCAACAAACTCCACCTCGATGCCGAGGCGGGCGAAGTTCTCGCGGAACAGGGTTTTGGATCCCTCATAGAGGCTCGGAGTCGCCAAGAAGTGGTCGCCGGACTTGAGGATGCCGAGAAGCGCGACGGTGATCGCAGCCTGGCCGCTGCTGACGAGTAGCGAGTCGGCACCGCGCTCGAGTGCCGTGAGCTTCGCCTCGACCGCGGAGTTGGTGGGGTTCGCGTAGCGCGTGTAGACGAGTCCGCCGTCCTCGCCGGCGAAGCGCGCCTGCGCATGGTCGAACGAGTCAAAGAGAAAACCGGCCGTGAGGTAAATCGGTGTGATGCGCGCGCCAAAGGTCGGGTCGATGACCTCGCCAGCGTGGATCTGCTCGGTGGAGAACCCGAAGTTGTCCTGGCCGTACGGTGTGGCGGTGGTGGTCACGGGTCCATCCCTTCTGCGTTGCAGTCACGCTACGGGCGGAGCATCCGATCAACCAATGTCCCGATTCACAAACCGACACATTCGAACGCCCGCGGATCGAAACAAAACACAATGGGCATATGACACGGCAGCAGCACTTCGGATGGTTTTTCGGTCGCGGCTTCGGCCCACAGGGATGGGGAAAGAGCGACTACGACTGGAACTACGCCTGGCAGAAGCCGCAGATTTACCAGCAGTCCGTGCGCGAACTCGAACAGGCGGGGCTCGACCTCGTCATCATCGAGGACGCGATCTCGCTGGGGTCACCCGAGACGCTCAACCTGCGCGTCAACACGGCCTACGGTGGACCCAAGCACGACCCGCTGCTACTGACGCCGTACTTGTTCGCCGCGACATCCCACATCGGGATCACCCCGACGATCAACGCGGGCGCGACACCGCCCTACCTGGCCGCACGGCAGGCGGCGACACTGCAGCACCTCAGTGACAACCGTTTTGGAATCAACCTGGTGACCGACGTCAAGAGTGCGCGGCACTTTGGGATTGCCGAGCTGTCCCACGACGCCGCCTACGACCGAGCGGAGGAGTGGCTCAGCGTGGTGCGTCAGCTGTGGCACAGCTGGGACGACGGCGCCTACGTGGGCGACCGCCTCACCGGGCAGTTCGCGGACGCCGACAAACTCCGCCTGCTGCAGCACCGGGGCGAGTACTTCTCGGTGGATGGCCCGCTCAATGCGCTGCCGTTCAGTGAGGGCGACCCCGTGATTGTGTCGCCGGGGGGCTCCGGACGCGGGTTGGGTTTTGCCGGCGGGCAGTCCGACGTGCAGCTGGCGCTCGCGCCGCTGACGATCGAGGGTGTCGTGGCCTATCGCGCCAAGGTGCATGAGGCTGCGCGTGCGGCGGGGCGGCGGCCCTCAGACATCAAGATCCTCTTTGTCATCAAGCCCGAACTCGTCTCCAGTGACGAGGAAGTGGATCGGGTGATTGCTGCATCGCTCCACCCCGACGACGCCACGCTGCGCGAGATTCTCGCCGCGCAGTCCAGCGACCTCGAGACCGACCTCACCGTTCTCCCGCTCGATCAGCCAATTGCCGAGGGCGTCTTCGGCCAGCACGTGTCGCAGGGCACCATCAAGAACCTCGTCGGCGCGAACGGCGACTTGGCCACCGATACCCTCCGCCAGATCGCGACCCGCAAGGCGAAAAAGGGTCGACTGGCCGATGGCACCGGTTTCGTCGGAACGCCCGACCATCTGGCGGACTTCATCGAGAAGCTGGGAGACGACGCCGACAATGACGGTTTTATCTTCAACGGCGACCTCCACCCCGTTACCGTGCACCGCTACCTCGACCAGCTAGTGCCGATCCTGCGCCGCCGCGGAATTCTGCGACAGGAGTTCGGTAACGGAGGGCTGAGGGCGAACCTCAACGACTTCTAGGGTGCGCCCACTCCTTTGGTCACCGCTCGTTCTGCTACGGTCGCGGCATGAGTAAGACTCGGTGGGCAATTCTTGGACCAGGCGTCATCAGCGGCAACTTCGCGGACTCGTTGGAGCATGCCCGTTTGGGCGAGCTGTACGCCGTGGGCAGCTCCAACGCGGACCGCGCAGCGAAGTTCGCCGGCGAACGGGGCGCGATGGTGAGCGGCACCTACCAGGAGATCATCGAGCGCGACGATGTCGACGCGGTGTACATCGGCACGGTCCACACCACGCACGCGGAGCTCGCCATCGCGGCCCTCAACGCGGGCAAAGCGGTGCTGTGCGAGAAGCCCATCACCCCCTCGCTGGAAGCGACAGCCGAAGTCATCGCTGTGGCCAAAGAATCCGGACGCCCCTTTCTCGAGGCATACAAATTTCGCTTCGGGCCTCTCGCTGATGAGCTGCGGTCCGTCATTCTCCGCGGGGACATCGGCACCCCGCAGCGCCTCGACGCCAGCTTCGGTTTTGCCGCGGTTGAGCGCACGGGTCGGCTTTTTGAGGCGAGTCTCGCGGGCGGCGCGATCCTCGATGTGGGCGGGTATCCCGTCTCCCTTGCTGTGGGCATCGCGGCTGCCGCGGGGCTGACCGGCAATGGTCCGGTTCTCGTCACGGGGATTGAGGGCGAAGTGGATGCTCATGATGTCGACCTCTGGGCGAACGCCGACATCACCTTCGGCGGTTTCGTCGCCTCGGTGCACACGTCGATCATCTCCGAGCTGACCCAGTCGGCCCGGCTGTATGGCACGGACGGCTGGATCGACTTTCCCGACATCTGGGGGAGTCGCTCTGAGAGCGGCACCACCTTCACCGTGCACCCCACGGACGGCGAGCCTCGAGTGGTTGTTGTCGACGCAGTCGATCCCATGGCGGCGGAAGCCGACGCCGTCTCCCTGGCGATTGCGGAGGGTCGCTCCGAGGTTCCCGAGATGACCTGGGACGAATCGATCATCGTTGCGGCAGCTCTCGCCGATTGGCGCCGCGGGCTCGTCTGATCGATGCAGCGTGGCTCGACCGTCAGAGAGTCGTGTCGGGGTGGCTCAACGGCGGGTCCGGCTCCAACGGCGGTGGAGGTTCTTCGACGAGTTGGAGTCCACCGGTCGAGTTCGCCGAGTCGGAAAGCTTGTGCACCCACGCGGGATTGATTCGGGGCATCCGCCCGCCGTAGTACTTGTAGCGCAGGGGAATGGACGGATGGAGCCAGAGAGACGTGCGGCCATTGCCGATGCGTGAATCATCGCGCCAGCTGATATAGAAGGATTCACCCCGGCGAAGCTTCGCACCAATGACGATTTGCAGATGAGCCAGAAGGCGGTCGTCGAAGTCCGCCGAGAAATCCGCGTCGTAGTGGAAGGTGCCCATGCCTTCTACGGTCGTGGCAGCGTACATAGATTGTCAACTCCGGGTCGATCAACATAGCGGCAGCTCTCGCGGATTGGCACCGCGGCCTCGTCTGATCGCCGCCGCATGGCTAGCGTGGAAGTATGCGACGGATAGTGATCACGCAGAACATCACCCTCGACGGCGTCATCGACACGGCGGAGTCGTGGTTCGATGTCACCACCGATACCGACCAGGGGCGCGAACTCGCGGACGTCACCGCACAGCACGCGGCGATGTCCGACGGCTTCCTCGTCGGCCGAGTGACGTTCGAAGAGATGCGCAGCTTCTGGCCGCACCAGGTCGACGACCTCACCGGGGTGACCGAGCACCTCAATCGTGTGCAGAAATACGTGGTCTCAACGACACTCGAGGATCCCGGTTGGGCGGGAACGCGCATCCTGCAGGGCGGCGACGCGCTGGAGTCGGAGATCCACGCGCTCACCGAAGAAGACGGCACCGACATTGTGCTGACCGGCAGCATCACCCTCGGGTCGACGCTGCTGCGCGCCGGCCTGGTCGACGAGCTTCGCCTCTTCACCTTCCCGATTGTGCTCGGCCAGGGGCGACGGTTGTTCCCCGAGGGGTGGCGTGCCAAACACCTGCAACTGCTCGAGCACCGCAAATTCTCCGGCGGGGTAACCCTCACGAGGTACGCGCTCTAACTCGCCGCATGTGGATGTGCCACGCTGGGTGGAGAGCCTGGAGTTGCACCTCTCGTAGCGTGATGTGGTTCGGTGGTCTCACGTCCCGTTCCACTGAGGAAGGCCCCGTTTATGTCTCTGTCCTTTATCCCGCCGCGCCAGGTCAAGATCGGCGACGCGGCAGCCTTTGTGGGCATCACCCCGCGGGCTATCCGTCACTACCACGAGATCGGCTTACTCCCCGAGCCCGAGCGGGGTGCCGACAACCGCCGTCGTTACGGGTACAACGAGATGATCCGGCTGCTGTGGATCCGCAAAATGGCCGACGCGGGGATCGCCTTAGATGACATCCGGGATGCCTTTGCGGACACGTCTCCTGCTGTCGACACCGCTTCTGCGACCGACATGGTTCCTGCGACCGACATGGTTCCTGCGACCGACCTGGCTCCTGCACGCGCGCCCAGCGACTACAACATCGATGGCATCCTGGAACGACTGGAGCACACCCTCGTCGCGAAGGAAGCAGAACTGCAGCGGCAGCGAGATGCTGTGCAACGTATGCGCACCCGAGGCAGCCGGATGGGTCTGCTCTCCGACTTCGTCACCAACCGTCTTGAGAGCCTGCCCGAGGGCTCTTTGCGCCAGGCGGACCTGGACAACCTGCTGGTCATCGAGCGGGTCTTCGGTCCGCTCGGTGCGGCCGTCAACGCCACCCGATACGTCGCCTTGGCCACCCACCCGGGTCTGCGAGAAGAATCCGATCGAGTTGACGCCGCCGAAGAGGCACTCGACGACTCGGTTGCCGTCGACGATCCCCGCGTGGCGCAAGTCGCTGCCGAACGGCACGCTTTCGAACTGGCACTGCAGACCTTCTTCGAGGAATCGGGTCTGAATGACGGCGACGACGCGCTCTTCGACGCCTGGGATGTTCTGCACCCCGAAGGTGCGGACGAGGCCGGGCAGGGTTCGGGTGCTGAGTCCGGCAGCGCGCCTGCTCCTGGCGAGAAGACGATGAGCGCCTTCGAAGCCGCGGGAAAGATGCCCTACGACTGGTCTCCGGCGCGTGTGCGGTGTGTGGAACTCGCCCAGGAACTGGCTCTCAGCGAGGCATCCGCCCCATAATTACCGTGTCTAGTGGTGCCGCAACCCGTCCAGCACAATGGCAAGCAAATAGCGGGCGCGGGCGTCCCAATCGGCTTCGTCCAAGCGAGTCAAGAAGCTGATCAAGGTGATGACGTCGCGGGCGTCGACATCCTCGCGAAAGACCTTCGAGGCGTGTCCCGCGTCGAGTATCTGGCGAATGGCCTCGCCGATCGGGCCGAGGCTCTGGGCGCTGAGATCCTTCCAGACGGATGCCTCAACTGCAGCGAACACTCCGCGCTTCACGCGTGCGTAGTCGGCGACGCGGTCGAACCACCGAGAGAGTGCCTCATCGGGAGCGAGGGTCTCTAACAGAGTTGGCGCCAGAGCGACGAGTTCGTCGACCTCAGAACGGTAGACCTCGGACAGCAGGTCTTCGCGCGTCGGGAAGTGGCGATAGAGCGTTCCTTGCCCCACGCCCGCACGCTGGGCGATCGCGTTCAGTCGCAGATCCTCGCCGGGGGCCGCCGCGGCGATGACCTCCCGGGCGGCGTCGACGATCTTGACACGATTTTGCTGGGCGTCAGCCCGCGGTGCTGGGGTGTTCATGGGGTCCCGCTTATCTGTTCTCGCTCAATCGGACACGTGTCCGTATAGTGGAACAAAGCGGACACGTGTCCACTCTAACGATCGGAAACGCGCATGGACGGCATCGTCGGCAAAGTTGTGGCAATTACGGGAGCAAGTAGCGGGATTGGCGAGGCGACCGCGCACTTGCTCGCGGAGAGAGGTGCCCTCGTAGTACTGGGAGCTCGTCGCACCGACAAACTCGACGCGATCGTGGCGAGCATCGTGGCCGCAGGCGGGAGTGCCATTGCGTGCGAAGTGGACGTGACGTCGCCGTCGACCGTTGTCAATTTTGTGCAACGAGCGGTCGATGCCTTCGGGCGGCTGGACGTGTTTGTGGGCAACGCAGGGATCTCGTCGTTGTCTCCAGTGGCTGAGCTGGATGTCGACGGGTGGTCGTCGATGATCGACGTGAACCGCCGGGGAGTGCTGAATGGCATCGCTGCCGCGATGCCGGTGTTCCAGGGGCAAGGACGAGGGCACTTTGTGACCACGGTCTCCACCTCCGGTATCAAGATCGTTCCGACCCAGGCGGTCTATGCCGCGACCAAAAACGCGGTGCGCACGCTGCTCGAAGGACTTCGACAGGAGTCAACTGACGGCGTTGTGCGCACCACCTCGATATCTCCCGGGTACGTGCAGACCGAGCTCGTGGACAGCATCGCCGATCCACAGATCCGCGAACAGGCGCAAGCTTCGATGGCTGCACTCGGGATTCCGGCAAGCGCCGTCGCCCGGGCCATCCTGTTTGCCATCGAACAACCCGACAACGTGGAGATTGGCGACTTGACCATCAGGCCCACGCGCCAGGGGTGAGGTGGGAAACTTCTACACTGAACTGGTGCCGACCGTTGACATTGAGAATCCCCGCCAGGACGACGTGCTTGCCCTTCTGCAGCAGGGGGATGACTTCGCCCTGAGCCTGTATCCGGCCGAGAGCTATTACGGCCTGGATGTGGGTGCGCTGGAGCATCCCGACGTCTCGTTCTACGTCGCCCGCGACAACGGGATTGCCCTCGGCACGGTCGCCCTCGTGAACCGTGGCAACGGCACCGCCGAGATCAAACGAATGTTTGTGACCGATGCCGCCCGCGGACTCGGAGTCGGTCGGAGCCTGCTCTCGACCGTCGAAGCACACGCCGTTGCCGCTGGGATCACCGTGCTGCAGCTGGAGACCGGTCTGCCACAGGCCGCCGCGATCGCACTATATAAACGGGCGGGGTTCCAGCAGGTTCCGCGGTTTGGGCAGTACGTGGACGACCCGACGAGCTATTGCATGGAGAAGAGCCTGGCTTAACGCCGGCGACGTTCAGTGGGCGGCGCTAGTGCGAAGCTCGTGCCGAACACCCACGATGACCGTCGCGCCCACTGCCGTCACAACGCCACCAATTATCAGGATGGTGATCCACGTGGTGAGCGCTGCCGCGGTGTCGAGGTCGTAGGTGGTGTAGTCGGTGAAATTCACCAGCACGATCCAGAGCATAAACGCGAGCAGCCACACAAATGCCGTGGTTGCCGTGAGAACAATAAGTGCGGGGTTGGGACGGCGGCTGGTGGTGAGCACCGCTGAACGTTGGTTCGTACTGGTTTTGTGCGCAGTATCGGCCATGCGTGCAGTCTTCCACGCCCCTGGTACCACGGCAATGAAATGACTCATGGCGATCTGGCGAACGATGGAGGAGCGCTCGCCCTCGGGCCATGCTCGGGTCAGGCCATGCTCGGGTCAGGCCGTGTTCGGCTCAGGCCGTGCTGGCCGGATCGGGGGAGCGGTCCGCCATTGCGCGCGGCCCGAGGAGCGTGCCGCCAGACCGGGCGAGTGCCGAACGGGCCGCAACTCGGAAACTTCGCATCGCGCGTCCCCAGTACTGGAGTGGTGCGATGCCGCAGGCGCGGAGTGCCCCGCGGTGGTCGACCACAAGAACCGCAGCGGCTCCCGCAGCGATGACCGTCCACCCGAGTCCGATCACCAGTCGAAGGGGTGCGGGGGTGTACCGGAATCCCACGCGCAGCCGGTCGATCTGGAACCGGATGTGGTTGCGCTCGTCCTCCGCAATACGCCGCCCGATGCCGCGAAGAACAGGGTCGGGGGCGCTCTCGGCGAGAGCGATGAAGTAGCCCATCGCAACACTCTCGGCGATGAGGAACAGTCCGATCTCCGTCCGCAGCCCGAGTTGGTGGCGAAGCCAGGTGAACGCGGCGTCGGACCAATGCGAGCCCAGCGTCGGAGCATCCAGATGCCGCAATCCCCGCTCGAACAGTGCCGAGTGCTTCTGCTCCTCCTGAACGAGACGTCTCAGCGCCTTCGTGTAGGTGGGATCGCCCGCGGCCGCAGCCAGGGAAAGCAGCCGCGTGCCCTCGCCACCCTCGCCGAGCTCAAACCGCTGGAACGAGTGCACAAATGCCCGTCGGGCATGGCCCGAGAGGATGGGCGGAGCCGTCCACGCGATGGTGGCTTCCAGCGTGCGGTGATGCGTAGGGTTGTTCTCGAAGTGAGCCACCCAGGTGTCGAACAATGTCATGTGATCTCCCGTCGTTTTCGACGCTACGACCGCGTTCGGTGACCGGCGTCATCCCAGTGAGTGACTTCGCGTTTAAATCTCGCGCGGGCTCCAACCGTGCAAAGATGCGCTCGTGCCCCAAATCCCTTGGCCCCTGCGTGACCTGCGCATCACCACACCCCGCCTCGTTCTTCGGTACCCCTCCGACGATGAGCTCGCGATCCTTGCCGAGGTGGCTGCCGCCGGCATTCACCTGCCGGGCGAACGTCCCTACCTGACCCCTTGGACCGAGGGCACTCCCCAACAGACCGCTGCACATGTCGTGAACCAGCATCGGGATCGGCGTGAGGGGTGGACTCCGGATGCCTGGACGCTTGAACTTGCCGTTGTTGTCGACGACCAGCCCATCGGAATGGTGGCCCTTCGAGCCCGCGAGTTTGCCGGGCTTCGCGAGGTCACCACGGAGTCGTGGCTGGGGCTGGAGTATCACCGCCGGGGGTATGGAACGGAGGCCCGGGCGGCGCTGCTGCACTTCGCGTTTGAGGATCTCGGCGCGGAGAGTGCACGCACGGATGTGTTTCAGGACAACGCCGGATCACAGGGTGTCTCGCGCCGGCTTGGCTACCGATTCGACGGGATCTCGCGCGACGTTCGTGACGGAGAGCTCGTGATCTCGGATCGACTTCGCCTGGATCGGGGCGACTGGTATGGCATTGAGCGCGAGACTGTCGTGGTCGACGGTCTCGCGGGAGCTCTGCCCTTCTTC
>Ga0247740_1000127_pt1 | contig 39754 bp, 38 predicted proteins | sample UWRJL148409B2_FD_180942 | JGI IMG/M metagenome (GOLD analysis project Ga0247740, IMG submission 180942) | Plant litter microbial communities from Arlington Agricultural Research Station in Wisconsin, United States - UWRJ-L148-409B-2 | ecosystem: Environmental > Terrestrial > Plant litter >...
CCGACGGCACCACGCCCGAGGTCGCCCTCGTTCCCGTCAGCACCCAGCTGACCTCGGGGGACTACTCCTGGTACGAGCCGGCGTACGTAGGGGAGCGGATCGTCGCAGCCTCGGCCCGGCACGCCGGACGAGACCACGACCTACTGAACCAGCTCTGGGTGGTCGCCGAGGAGCCCGAGCCGCTTTTCGATGCGATCCTCGCAATCGAGGCGTTCTCCAGCTCGGTGGACGGCACCGTCTACCTCATCGCCCAGGATCTGGGGCCCTCGGGGGCGGACTTCGTCGGGCGCAACTCCGCTGTGTACCGCCTCGACGGCGACGCGCCCGTTCGTCTCACCGACCCGGAGGTCACCGACTTCACGGGATCGTCGCTCACCGTGGTCGGGGATCGAGTGCTCGTTCCCGGCATCGACCGCGGTCGGGCTCACCTGTACGAGGTGCTCGAGTCCAGTGTGCGCACGATCAGCTCGGGCGATGTCGAGATCACTGCGGCTTCGGCATCCTCGGTGCTGGTCGTCGTCACGTACCAGTCGCCGACCAGTTTCGGTGATGTCGCACTGCTTGACGACGGGGCACTCACGCCCCTGACCGACTTCTCAACCGCGATCCGCGAGAGCGGTCTGGTCCCGCCGGTCGAACTCACGGTCACGGCCCGCGACGGATATCCGGTGCACGGTTGGGTCGCACGGCCGGCGGGGGAGGGGAAGCACATCGGCAAGTACCCGACGCTGCTGATGATTCACGGCGGGCCGTATACCCAGTACGGAATACATCTGTTCGACGAGACGCAGGTCTACGTCGATGCGGGATACGCGGTGGTGTACTGCAACCCGCGGGGGAGTGCCGGGTACGGCCAGGCCCACGGGCAGGCGATCCGCGAGGACATGGGCGGGCTGGACATGACCGACGTGCTCGACTTCCTCGAGGGCGCGATCAGCGAGCTCGGCGATCTGGACGAGACGCGCCTTGGAATTCTGGGCGGCTCCTACGGCGGCTACCTCACCGCGTGGACGATCGCGCACGACCACCGCTTCAAGGCTGCGATCGTGGAGCGCGGCTACCTCGACCCGCCGGCATTCATCGGCTCCTCCGACATCGGCATGAACTTCCCGCAGCAGTACAACGGCGCCGACCGCGAGCTGCAGCGGCGCCAGAGCCCCCAGGAGGTCGCGCACCTCGTGACCACCCCGACGCTCGTCATCCACTCAGAGCAGGACCTCCGCTGCCCGCTCGCCCAAGCCGAGACGTACTACACGACGCTCAAGCTGCAGGGCACGGATGCCGAACTCCTGATCTTCCCGGGAGAGAACCACGAACTGAGCCGCGCGGGCAAGCCGCGACACCGGGTTCAGCGCTTCGACGCGATACTCGACTGGTTCGGGCGCCACCTGTGACCGTCAACCGACCGACCAGTCGGGTGCTGCTGTTCGACCGCGACGACCGGGTGCTGCTCTTCCTCACCAAGGCCCCGGACACCAGCGGGATCGCTCGCTGGCTCACGCCGGGCGGGGGAGTGGACCCCGGGGAGACCCACCACGAGGCCGCCGTGCGTGAGCTCGAGGAGGAGACCGGGCTGGTGATCCCGGATCTGGGGGAGCCCGTGTGGGCCCACGACTTCGTGGTCCAGTGGGATGCCGCCGACCACGATACAGGGCACGCCGAGTTCTACACCGCGGTCGTCGATGCGTTCGAGCCGTCCGACGCGCAATGGACGGATGACGAGCGCGTCGACGTGCTCGCCCACAAGTGGTGGACGCTCGCCGAGCTGGCCTCGACGACCGAACCGTACGAACCCGCCGAACTCGTCAACCTCGTGCGCCGGCAGCTGCCGTCGTGCTGATCGACCAGGAGTAACCATGGCCCGCGCCCTTCCGACTTTCACCGCTGCCGACCTCGAGTACCTCAACGACATCTCGTTCGACAGCTTCACCAACGACGACGCGGTCGACCTGGGCCTCGTCGCCGTCGAGGTCATCTCCGAGTGGGACCTGTCACTCGCCGTCGACATCGTGCTCGACGGGGATCTGGTCTTTCGCGCAAAACTCAAGACGACCGGCCCGGGCAACGACCCCTGGTTGCGCATGAAGGCCGCCACGGCGCTGCGGTTCGGTGAGCCGTCGCTGCTGGTCCGGCGTCGGCACGAAGAGGCAGGAACACCGTTCGAGGAGCGCGACGACATCGACCACGAGGCGTTCAAAGCACACGGCGGATCCATTCCGCTGCGTGTCGGCGGCGACGTCATCGGAACGATCACCGTGTCCGGTGAACCGGATGCCATCGATCACGAGGTCGCAGCGGAAGCTATCCGGCGGTTCCTGGAGGGCTAAGCCCCTCTCGGCGCTCGTTTACGATCTCCGATAATGCACAAACAATCGAATACCTGTTCTGGGTGATCGAACACTTGTTCCCGAGCTACAGGGGCCTCCGTCGCCCCGTTCGTCGGCAGGGTGTTCCCCGTGGGCAAGGTCAGCCGGTCGCCCTGCGTGGATCTGACGTGAGGATGAGACACGCGAGGTGGGCCGGTGTTGGCAAATCGACGAAGTCGATTTTGGCCAGTCCTTGGCACGGGGGTAATTGGTCGCCTCCGGGGTGATGCTTGGGACTGGTTCGAGGCGCCAGCCTCGGGCTTGGCCCGATCTGTCACCCTTCTGGTTGGGGGAGTCCGATGGGCACTCGGCCACGAAGTGGCTCCGATGCGAGTGCCCGGTCGCGTGCCGGAGTGCGAAAGCCAGCGAAGCGGCGTCGCACCGGCCGCCGTCACACACGCTCTTCCTAGCAAGTAAACGCTTGCGTTTGCGCGGTAGCTGGTCACTCACCAGACACCCCCATCGGTATGACATGGGGGTAACTCTTCTTCTTCGGGGTACGGCGGGTGCTCTGATTGGCGTCCAGCTCACTTGGTCTTTCATTGCTCAGCGGACTTACCAGCCACCTCGATTCGAGATAGGGCTCGTTCCACAGGCCGGCTTCGATCGCGTCGACATCGCGGGCCAGCGTCCTGGCGATTGCTGCCAGTCGGTGCACGCTTTCTTCGAGGTGCTGGATGTCTTCGTCCATCGGGCTCTGGGGGTTCGTTTCACCCATTTCGCTGCCCGGCTTCCCCTTGGTGGATGCCTACAGTTTCGCAGTGCCGATAATGCGCATTATGTCAAGTACCGTGCATCTGACCACGAGAATGCAGTTGGACGGGGTGCGTGCCGCTCGTACCCGGTCGAACTGCACTCTCGACGCCCGCCCGCTCAGGACGGGTGCCGCGCGTAGCCGATCAGCATTCTCGCCAAATCTCCCGGACGGGATAGCGCCGGGAGGTGACCGCTGTCGATCGGATCGACGTCAATGCCCAAACGCTCCCGCACGAGTTCGCTCATGAACGGGAACGGGAACAGCCGGTCGAGCTTGCCGGCGATGGCGCGCGTCGGCACGGACCGCCAGGCCGTGGCGGTGAACGGCGAGCTGAACGGCGCGAAGGACTGCTCCGCTTCCCCCTCCGACAGGACGTCGGCCAGAACCGCCGGCGGCACGTCGTGGTAGAAGAGCGTCTCGTCCTCCCACTCCGCATCGGGGTTCCGACCCTCAAGTAGGTCCTGGCGGCGCTGGGCCGCCGACTGACCGGTGGCCTCCCACCACTCCCCTGCGGTCTCCCCCTGCTTCGGGATCATCCCCGCGACGAATACGAGCAACTCGACCGGCACCAGCTCGCAGACCGCAGCCGCCGTGTGCGCTCCGAGCGACTGCCCGACGACCGAGACGTTCGTCCGGCCCCCGATCGCGTCGACGATCGTACGGGCGTACTCGTCGATCCCGGCGCGGTCATCCCCCGCGGGCAGGTCGGGCGTGAGCACCTCGTAGCCGGCATCCCTGAGGACTGGCGCGACGCGCTTCCAGTGGGAACCGTTGCCGCCGGCACCCGAGATGAAGACGAACGTGTCAATGTTCACGCTGTACACATTCGCATGGGTGAGGCACCGATGTCAACTCCCCCAGTACCCTGCTGCCATGTCCACATGGTTCGACCTTGCGTGGCCCTGGATCGGTCTGGTCATCGCCGTGGGGCTCCTGATCCTCCTGTTCGCCACGAATCTCCTGCGCGGCGCACCTACTTCGCCCCGCTGGCGCGACCTCCGATGGCTGTCGTTCCTCGCCGTGGCTGTGTACGTGCTGCACAACGTCGAGGAGTACGGGGTGGCCGCGAATGGCGTGCCGCACGCCTTCCCCAATGCCCTCTGCGAAGCGCTGGGTCAGCCGGACTACCCGATGTGCGGCATCCCGCACGTCTTCTTCCTCTTCGTGAACCTGCCGCTCGTCTGGATCGCGGCACCCGCCGCCGCGCTGCTATCCCGTCGATTCCCGCTCGCGGGGCTCACCCTGTGGGGTGTGATCGGCGTCAACGCGGTCGTGCACATCGCGCCGGCGGTGGTGCGGCGCGAGTACGATCCGGGGCTGCTGAGCGCGGTCATCCTCTTCGTGCCGCTCGGCGTCGTTGCCTTCACCGCCGCGTTCGGGCGCCACGGGCCGTACCGGCGGTCTGCCGCCCTGCTGCTACTGGCGGTGGGGATGCTCATGCACGCGGTTCTCGCCGGCAGCCTCATCGCCTATCTCAACGGCGCTGCGCCGGAGTGGCTGCTGCTCGCGCTGCAGCCACTCGTGGTCGTACTCGGCTACGCGATCGTCGCCGTCAGCGACCGAAGATTCCGGCGCTAGTCGGTACCGAGGTCGAAGGCGGCGGCCTCGTTCGCGGCGTCGGTGGCGGCCTCGAGCGAGGTCTCCGTCTCCCCCGCCGTGATCTCGTAGGCCTCGCCGGCCTCGAGGTTGCCCACGAGCTCGGCCGTGGCTCCCCCGACGATGCCGCGGCTCGCGTACTGCTCGAGCTTCGACCGAGTGTCGGCGATGTCGAGGTTGCGCATGGTCAACTGGCCGATGCGGTCGAGGGGGCCGAAAGCGGCATCCCCCACGCGCTCCATCGAGAGCTTGTCGGGGTGGTAGCTGAACTGCTCGCCACGGGTGTCGATGATCGAGTAGTCGTCGCCGCGGCGGAGTCGCAGCACGACTTCGCCCGTGATGGCCGAGCCGACCCAGCGCTGCAGCGACTCGCGCAGCATGAGTGCCTGCGGGTCGAGCCAGCGACCCTCGTACATGAGGCGGCCGAGACGGCGGCCCTGCTGGTGGTAGGTCGCGAGGGTGTCCTCGTTGTGCACCGCGTTCACGAGTCGCTCGTAAGCGATGTGCAGGAGCGCCATGCCGGGCGCCTCGTAGATACCGCGCGACTTGGCCTCGATGATGCGGTTCTCGATCTGGTCGCTCATGCCCAGGCCGTGGCGGCCGCCGATGGCGTTGGCCTCCAGCACGAGTGCGACGTCGTCCGCGAAGCTCTGTCCGTTGAGGGCGACGGGGCGGCCCTCGACGAAGGTGACCGTGACATCCTCCGAGGCGATCTCGACCGAGTCGTCCCAGAACGGGACGCCCATGATCGGCTCGACGATCTCGACGCCGGCGTCGAGCTGCTCGAGGCGCTTGGCCTCGTGGGTCGCACCCCAGATGTTGGAGTCGGTCGAGTACGCCTTCTCCCCCGACGCCTTGTACGGGAACCCGCGCGCGACGAGCCACTCGCTCATCTCGGCGCGACCGCCCAGCTCGGTCACGAACGCCTCGTCGAGCCAGGGCTTGTAGATGCGCAGGCGCGGGTTGGCCAGCAGGCCGTAGCGGTAGAACCGCTCGATGTCGTTGCCCTTGTAGGTGGAGCCGTCGCCCCAGATCTCGACGCCGTCCTCCTTCATGGCGCGGACAAGGAGCGTGCCGGTGACGACGCGGCCGAGGGGCGTGGTGTTGAAGTACGTCTTGCCGCCGGAGCGGATGTGGAAGGCACCGGTGGAGAGGGCGACGAGGCCCTCCTCCACGAGGGCGGCGCGGCAGTCCACGAGCCGCGCGAGCTCGGCGCCGTACTGGGCGGCCTTGCCGGGAACGGCCGACACATCGGGCTCGTCGGGCTGCCCGAGGTCGGCAGTGTAGGTGCAAGGTACGGCGCCGTGCTCGCGCATCCATGCAACTGCTACTGAAGTATCGAGGCCGCCGGAGAACGCGATACCGACGCGCTCGCCCACGGGAAGACTGGTGAGGACCTTGGACATGGGTTCAAGCGTATTGGACACCCCGGTGGCAGAATTGCCGCATGGCCAGAATCATCTTCCCCAACCTCGCCGTGGCTGACCTCGAGAAGGCCAAGACCTTCTACTCAGGCCTCGGGTGGACCGTGAACCCGCAGTTCACCGACGAGACCGCCTCGGCGATCGTGGTGAGCCCCGAGATCGTCCTGATGCTTCTCTCCCCCGCCTTCGCCGCTCAGAACGGCCTCACGCAGCTCGCCGAGCCGCGCATGTCGCTCGCCTTCAGCGCCGACAGCCGCGAGGAGGTCGACAGCTTCTTCGAGAAGGCGGTGGCCGGCGGCGCACAGCCCCGCGGGGACGCCCAGGACCTCGGCTTCATGTACAGCCGCACGGTGGTCGACCCCGACGGCCACATCCTCGATTGGGTGTGGATGAACCCCGCGAACGTCGAGCCGTTCTGAACGCCTGCCCCTGCCTCAGCGGTCTGACCTACGCCGAGTGCTGCGAACCCTTCCACCAAGGCGAGTCGAGCGCCCCCACCGCAGAGCGCCTCATGCGGTCCCGCTACTCCGCCTACGCGCTGGGCGAGCCCGCGTACATCCTCTCGACGTGGCATCCGTCGACGCGGCCAGCGACCATGCACCTCGACCCCGAGACCCGCTGGTACCGGCTCGACATCCTGTCGAGAACGCGCGGCGGGATGCTCGACACGGCCGGCACCGTCGAATTCCGTGCGAGCTACCGCGCCGGCACGGAGAGGGGCAGCCAGCACGAGGCGAGCCGATTCGTGCGGGAGCACGGGCAGTGGTACTACGTCGACGGCGACACGGCAGGATAGGCGCATGCGGACTTCCCACGGCTACGCGCGCGTCGTCGGCTTCAGCGACGGCGTCGTCGCTATTGCCATCACGCTGCTGATCCTCCCCCTCGTGGATTCGGCCAGCGACTACAACGGCGAAGTCGGGCAGTTCGTCACCGAGCACCTGGGCAAGCTGCTGCTGTTCTTCCTGAGCTTCGCGGTCATCGGCAACTTCTGGTTGGTACACCACCGCATGTGGGAGCAGATCTCGAGCTACAACACCCCGCTCCTCTGGGCCAACCTGCTCTGGTTGATGAGCATCGTGTTCCTGCCGTTCCCGACCGCGCTCTTGGCGGGTTCACCCAGTGGCGACCGAGCCACCTACGCCCTCTACGTCGGCACGATGGTGGTCACCACCGCCGCGTCGCTGCTCGAGCAGGTGATCGTCGTCCGGCACCCCGAGCTCCAGGCGGAGGAGGTGCGGGGCACCCTGAGGATCAGCGGGTTCCTGGCTCCGCTCGGCATCATGGTCGTCGCACTCCTGATCGCCGTGGTCTTCCCGCACATCGGGCTCTGGGGCCTCGCCCTCTTCGCCCTCGCCGGACCAGCCGGTCGGATCCTCGATCGACGGCGCAAGAAGAAGGCATCGGCATGAGCGATCCGCAGTACGTCCTGGCGATCGACCAGGGCACCACCAGCACGCGGGCGATCATCTTCGACCGCTCCGGCTCTCCCGTCGCCACAGGTCAGCTGGAGCACCGCCAGATCTTCCCCCGGGCGGGATGGGTCGAGCACAGCCCCAGGGAGATCTGGGACAACACCCGCGAGGCGATCGGACAGGCCCTAGCGAAGGCCGACGTCACGCGGCACGAGATCGCAGCGATCGGCATCACCAACCAGCGCGAGACCGCCGTGGTGTGGGATCGCGCCACCGGCAAGGCCGTCTACAACGCGATCGTCTGGCAGGACACGCGCACCCAGGCGATCATCGATCGCATCGCCGACGGGGACCCCGCCCGTCTGCAGAAGCAGACCGGCCTGCCGCTGGCCACCTACTTCTCCGCGAGCAAGATCGCGTGGATCCTCGAGAACGTCGATGGCGCACGAGCTCGCGCCGAGGCCGGCGAGCTGGCGTTCGGCACGACCGACACCTGGGTGCTGTGGAACCTCACGGGCGGCACCAAGGGCGGCGTCCATGCGACGGACGTTACCAACGCGAGCCGCACCCTTCTGATGGACCTCGAGACGCTCCAGTGGGACCAGGGGCTGCTCGACGCCTTCGGCATCCCCGCCTCGATGCTCCCCGAGATCCGCAGCTCGTCGGAGGTCTACGGCACAGCCTCCACGAAGAACCTGCTCCGCGAAGTGCCCGTCGCGGGCATCCTCGGCGACCAGCAGGCGGCGACGTTCGGGCAGGCAGCCTTCGACAAGGGTGAGTCGAAGAACACCTACGGCACCGGCAACTTCCTGATCGTCAACACGGGCGAGGAGATCGTGCACTCGACCCACGGGCTCATCACGACGGTCGCGTACCAGCTCGGCGAGGAAGCTCCCCGGTATGCGCTCGAGGGCTCCATCGCCGTCACCGGCTCGCTCGTGCAGTGGTTGCGAGACAACCTGGGCATCATCAACAGCGCACCCGAAGTCGAGGCGCTCGCGGCATCCGTTCCCGACAACGGCGGTGTCTACTTCGTCCCCGCCTTCTCCGGGCTGTTCGCCCCGCATTGGCGCGCGGATGCCCGGGGTGCGATTCTCGGACTCACCCGGTTCGCCAACCGCGCTCACATCGCGCGGGCCGCGCTCGAGGCCGTGGCGTTCCAGACCCGCGAGGTGCTGGACGCCGTCAACGCCGACGCCGGTGTGGACCTCGACCAACTCAAGGTCGACGGCGGCATGGTCGCCAACGACGAGCTGATGCAGTTCCAGGCCGACATCCTCGACGTCCCGGTCATCCGGCCAGTGGTGGCCGAGACGACGGCGCTCGGGGCCGCCTACGCGGCAGGGTTGGCCGTCGGGTTCTGGAAGGACCTCGACGAGCTGCGCGCCAACTGGCAGGAGGGCAAGCGCTGGGAGCCGGCGATGGAGCCGTCCGAGCGCGGGCGCCTGCTCCGGAACTGGACGAAGGCCGTCACCAAGACCCTCGACTGGGTCGACGACGACACCGAGGCGAGCCCCGCCCGCTGACGCCTACCTGTTCGTAGCCGCCACCCACTCGTCGAGCTTCTGCGCTGCCGCTCCGGAGTCGATCACGGATGCCGCGCGCTCGAGCTGCGCGGCGAGCCGACCGAGGATCGGCTCGCGGAGCTGCTCGGGGTCGCGAGCGAGCTCGAATGCCGTGAGCCCCGCGGCGGCATTGAGCAGGACGATGTCGCGCACCGGCCCGCGCTCCCCCGCGAGCACGCCGCGGGCGACACCCGCGTTGTGGGCGGGATCTGCGCCGAGAAGGTCCTGGATGTCCGCGCGTGCGATACCCAGGTCCGCTGGATCGAGGTCGTGCTCGGTCACGAACCCGCGGGAGACCTCCCAGATGTGACTGTGGCCCGTGGTCGTGAGCTTGTCGATGCCGTCGTCGCCGCGGTAGACGAGGGCCGTCGCGCCGCGCGTGCGGAACACGCCCACGACGAGAGGAACCCGCTCGAGACTGGCGACCCCGACCGCGGACGCCTCCGGGCGTGCCGGGTTGCACAGTGGCCCGAGGATGTTGAAGAGCGTGGAGATCCCGAGCTCCTTGCGGGTGGGTCCGGCGTGCCGGAAACCCGGGTGGAACAGAGCCGCGAAGGCGAACGTGATCCCGGTCTCGGAGAGCACCTCGGCGACGCGCGTGGGCGGGATGTCGAGGTTCAGGCCGAGCGCGGAGAGCACGTCGGACGCGCCCGAGGCCGACGATGCACCGCGGTTTCCGTGCTTGACCACGGGCACTCCGGCGGCCGCTGAGATTATCGACGCGATCGACGAGATGTTGAGGACGGCCCCATAGGGATCGCCGCCGGTTCCGACGATGTCGAGCACCATCGGGTCGACATCGAGCTTCTCGGAATTGGCGAGTACGGCATCCCTGAAACCGACTATCTCGTCGACGGTCTCGCCCTTCATCCGCAGCGCCACGAGCAGCCCACCGAGCTGGGCGGTGGTCGCCTCCCCCGCCATCACCGACCGCATGGCCCACTCGGCCTCGCTGATCGACAGGTCGTTGCCGTCGACGAGGGAGCCGAGGATACCGGGCCAGGAGTAGTCGCGTGCCATGGTTCAGATCCTAACGATCCGCTCGCGACTGGCCCCTCGAATGACAAAACCGCCGTCGGATATCGACCATAATGGGAGAGTGACCACTGCCTCGCTCTCTCGCTCCGTCGGAGCCCAAACCGTCCAACGTCCCAACGTTGTGGCCGTGGGCACGATCGTCTGGCTCGGAAGCGAAGTGATGTTCTTCGCCGGGCTCTTCGCGATCTACTTCACCCTGAAGGCGATGTCGCCCGAGCTGTGGTCCGAGCAGACGGCGAAGCTCAACGTCACGTACGCCGCGATCAACACCGTGGTGCTCGTTCTCTCGTCCTTCACCTGCCAGGCCGGCGTCTTCGCCGCCGAGCGCATGCAGGCCCGCCGCACCGGCACCCTCGGCCAGTTCTGGAAGTGGGGCATGGTCGAGTGGTTCTACCTGACCTACGCTATGGGCGCGACGTTCGTCGTCGGCCAGATCTACGAGTACGCCACCCTGGTGAGCGAGCACGTGAGCCTCTCGAGCGACGCGTACGGCTCGGCCTTCTACATCACGACCGGATTCCACGGCCTGCACGTGACGGGCGGCCTCATCGCCTTCCTGCTCGTCATCGGCCGCGCGTTCGCCGTCAAGACCTTCGGGCACAAGGAGGCGACGACCGCCATCGTCGTCTCGTACTACTGGCACTTCGTCGACGTGGTGTGGATCGGGCTGTTCGCCGTGATCTACCTGCTCCGATAAACGAGAACGGAAACTGAACGCAGCATGGCAAACAAGCCAGTAAAGCCCGCTCGCAGGGGCAGCGCCCGCAAGGATCGCGGTCGCCGTCATCCGCTCGCCACCGTCGCCCTCATCATGGTCGGCCTGCTCGGTACCGGAGGCGCCTACGCCCTCTTCACTACCAGCGCCACGGCGCAGACAACGGCCCAAGCCGAGGCCCAGGTCGAGAACGGCGAGAAGCTGTTCGCGGCGAACTGCGCTACGTGTCACGGCATGAACCTCGAGGGCACCACGCAGGCGCCCAGCCTCATCGGCGTCGGCGCAGCATCCGTCGATTTCCAGGTCGGCACGGGTCGTATGCCCCTCGCCGCCACCGGCCCGCAGGCCGAGGAGAAGCCGGTCCAGTTCACCGAGGAGCAGGTCGCCGCACTGGCGACCTACGTCGCGTCGAAGGGCCCCGGCCCCGCGATCCCCTCTGAGGAGTACCTGACCGGTGAGGGCAACGCCGCCGAGGGCGCCGAGCTGTTCCGCATCAACTGCGCCATGTGCCACAACGTGGCCGGCGCCGGTGGCGCGCTCACCGAGGGCAAGTTCGCTCCCCCGCTCGGTGGCGTCTCGGCCACCCACATCTACGAGGCCATGATCACAGGCCCGCAGAACATGCCTGTGTTCAACGACGCGAACATCTCGCCGGAGGACAAGGCCAACATCATCACGTACCTCAAGTACCTCGAAGAGACCCCCTCGGTCGGCGGCTACGGCCTCGGCGACCTCGGTCCCGTCTCTGAGGGACTGTTCATCTGGATCTTCGGACTCGGCGCGGTCGTGGGAATCACGATCTGGCTCACGGCCAAGTCCAACTAGGCATCGGTAAAAGGGAAGCGAATGGCTAACGACCCAGACGGCACCAACCCTCGGGCTGGCACGACTGTCGAGAAGTACGGCGAGCACAACCTGCCCACACCGGGCACGGGCGTCGTGGCCTCGGATGCCGTGGAGAACCCGGGATTCGAGCCGTACCGCGCGCGCGTGGCCGACCTCGACCCCGCGGTAGAGAAGGCACAGGAGCGCCGCGTCGGCGGTCTGTTCTTCGTGTCGATCATCGGCAGCATCTTCGCCGTGGTGGCGTACATCGTCTTCCCGTTGAACGACGGCGACCCGGGCTCGATCCGCCTGAACAACCTGTTCCTCGGGCTTGGCATCGCGCTCGCGCTCCTCGCCCTGGGTATCGGCGCCGTGCACTGGTCCAAGGCACTCATGGACGGCCACGACATGGTCGAGCAGCGTCACGGTACCCGCGGCACCGAGGCGACGCGCCAGAAGGCTGTGGAGGTCTTCGAGCTCGGCAACAAGGAGTCCGGTTTCGGCCGTCGCACGCTCATCCGCAACACGCTCATCGGTGCGCTCGTCGTGAGCCCGCTGCCGGCCGTAGTCCTGTTCCGCGGTCTTGCGCCGGACGAGAACCCCGTGCCCCTGCTGCAGCAGACCATGTGGGCGAAGGGCGTGCGTCTCACGCGGGACCCGTCGGGCACCCCGATCAAGGCGTCCGACGTCACGCTCGGCTCCGCGTTCCATGTCATCCCCGACGGCCTGCTGGAGTCCGAGCACAAGCTCGAGGAGAAGGCCAAGGCTGCCGTCCTCCTCATGCGCCTCAAGCCCGAGGATCTCAACGTGTCCGCGGGCCGTGAGGACTGGAATTACGACGGCATCATCGCCTACTCGAAGATCTGCACCCACGTCGGCTGCCCGGTGGCACTGTACGAGCAGCAGACGCACCACCTGCTCTGCCCGTGCCATCAGTCGCAGTTCGACATCACCCAGGAGGCCAAGGTCATCTTCGGACCGGCCAAGCGCCCCCTGCCCCAACTGCCTATCACCGTGGATTCCGAAGGCTACCTCGTCGCTCGCAGCGACTTCACCGAGCCTGTCGGACCGAGCTTCTGGGAGAGGGAGCTATGAGTACTACAGAGGCGCCCACCACAGAGGAACGCCCCGCTGGCACCGCACTCGCCCCGACGAAGGGGCAGCGCTTCACCGGATGGGCCGCGAACTACGTCGACGAGCGCACGAGCATCTCGGGCCTCGTCAAAGAGGTAGGTCGCAAGATCTTCCCCGACCACTGGTCGTTCATGCTGGGCGAGGTCGCCCTGTACAGCTTCATCGTGATCCTGCTGTCGGGAACGTTCATGACGTTCTTCTTCCAGGCGTCCATGGTGGAGGTGCACTACGACGGTTCGTACGTGCCGCTCAAGGGCATCGAGATGTCGGCGGCCATGGCCTCGACCCTCGACCTCTCGTTCGACATCCGTGGCGGCCTCCTCATGCGCCAGGTGCACCACTGGGCGGCCCTGTTGTTCATCGCCTCCATCGGCCTGCACATGCTCCGCATCTACTTCACCGGTGCGTTCCGCAAGCCGCGTGAGATCAACTGGCTGATCGGCTTCCTTCTCTTCGTGCTGGCCCTGGGTGAGGGCTTCACCGGCTACTCGCTCCCGGACGACCTGCTCTCCGGCAACGGTCTGCGCATCATCGACGGCCTCGTCAAGGGCATCCCGATCATCGGCACGTGGATCTCGTACCTGCTCTTCGGTGGCGAGTTCCCGGGCACCGACATCGTCGGTCGCCTGTACGTGCTGCACATCCTGCTGCTGCCCGCCATCCTGGTCGCGGCGCTCGGAGTGCACATGCTGCTCCTCATCATCAACAAGCACACGCAGTTCGCCGGCCCTGGCCGTACCAACGACAATGTCGTCGGTGTCCCGATCATGCCGGTGTTCGCTGCGAAGGCCGGTGGATTCTTCTTCATCATCTTCGGTGTGATCGTGCTCATCGCGTCGCTGTTCCAGATCAACCCGGTCTGGACCTACGGACCGTACGACCCCTCCCCCGTCTCCGCAGGCACACAGCCCGACTGGTACATCGGCTTCGCGGACGGCGCCCTGCGCCTCGTTCCGCCGGGCTGGGAGCTCATGCTCGGGCCGTTCACGCTCTCGCTCAACGTGTTCATCCCGGTCGTCGTACTCGGACTGTTCCTCGTCGTCGTAGCGATCTACCCGTTCATCGAGGCCTGGGTCACCGGCGACAAGCGCGAGCACCACATCGCCGACCGTCCCCGTAACGCCCCCACCCGCACCGCGATCGGCGCCGCCGGCGTCACGTTCTACGCGGTCATGTGGGCGGCCGCGAGCTCGGACCTCATCGCCACGCACTTCAAGCTGTCGATCGAGAACGTCACGCACGTCATCCAGGCGCTGCTGTTCCTCGGGCCGGTGATCGCGTACATCCTCACGAAGCGTGTCTGCCTGGCGCTGCAGAAGAAGGACCGCGAGATCGCCCTCCACGGCTACGAGTCGGGCCGTATTGTCCGTCTCCCCGGCGGCGAGTACATCGAGGTGCACGAGCAGCTCGACGAGTACGAGCGCTGGAAGCTCGTCAGCTACGAGGACTACAAGCCTCTGATGCTGCGCCCGGACGCGAAGGGGCGCATCTCCGCCGGTGAGCGCCTGAGGGCACGCGCGTCGAACTGGTTCTTCGAGGACCGGATCACGCCAGTCACCCGCACGGAGATCGAGAAGTCACAGCACGGAGAGCACTGACACGTAGCATTCGGAACGCCGCGACCCTCAGGGTTGCGGCGTTCCGCCGTTAACGGGGGAACCCAGCACCGCGCCACGTGCGCTACTCCGGAGCTTCCGGTTGACGCGCGGCGGGACTCGGTAGCTGGTGAGGCGACGGCCAGCTTCTCCGGAGAAGCGCCGTGTCACGTGCTGCCGGGGCGAGGCAAAACACACGGATGCCCGGTCAGGCGTCGAGCGACGGGCCGCCTAGAACGTGCGCTTCAGGAAGTCCGCGCTCGAGCGGTAGCCGATTCGCTCGTAGAAGTCTGCAGAGCGGCGGCTGGCAACGGTGATCTGCCGCACGGATCGGTCGCGGCACACGCGCTCGACCTCCTCGACGATGGCCGTGCCGACACCCTCACCGCGGTGGGAGTCGTCGACGACGAGCTCCTGCAGCTGGGCCGAACTGCCGTTCGTGTGCAGCAGGGGCGTGATGGTCGTGAGAGCGTACCCGAGCAGTGAGCCCGCGGCATCCTCAGCCACCAGCAGCACCGAAGTCGACTGGTCGTCGAGGAGCTGCGGGAAGTTCGCGTCGAAAGCTGGGCGGTCGGGCGAGTACGCGGGCTCCAGCTGCTCGAGGAGGGCGTACACCCGGTCGGCGTCGGAAGGACGCGCCGGGCGGATCACCGTGTCAGCGGGCGAAGTATCCACGGTAGTACTCATAGACCCACCCCACGATGGCGACGAGGAAGATCGCGACGCCGATGAAGGCGACCCAGGGCCCGATGGCGATACCGAGGAAGGTCAGAGCGGCGGAGGCCGCCAAGATCATGGGCCACCAGCTCCAGGGGCTGAAGTGCCCCTGCTCTGCCTCGCCGTCGTCGATGTTCGCGTCGAGACGATCCTCGGGCAGTTCACCGCCCTGGCCCTTGTGCACCCGACCGAGGTAGAAGGCGATGAGGAACGAGAGAACACCGGTGAGGCCGATGGCCAGCGTTCCGACCCACTCGATCTCGGGAGGCGCGGAGGCGGCAGGACGGGCTGACTGTACCAGCGACCAGATGATGTAGGCGGCGTCAGCAACGATGAAGAAGACGCCGAGGATCAGGAACAGACGTGCATTGGTGTTCATGGTCTACTTCACCTTCTCGTCGCCGAGATCGTACACAGGTGCCTCGGGAGCGTCCTTGAATCCGATGCCGCCGACTCCGACCGGAATACCGGCCTCGGGGTGGTTGATGTCGAACGCGGGAGACTCCGACCGGATGCGGGGCATCGAGGTGAAGTTGTGGCGCGGGGGCGGGCAGCTCGTGGCCCACTCGAGCGAGCGGCCGTACCCCCACGGGTCGTTGACCATGACCTTGGGCGCCTTCCGGGCCGTGATGTACACGTTGTACAGGAACGGCAGCATTGAGATCGCGAGGATGGCCGCACCGGTGGTCGACACCTGGTTCATCCACGTCACGCCGTCCTCCTCGAGGTACGTGCGGTAGCGGCGGGGCAGACCCACCACGCCGATCCAGTGCTGGATGAGGAACGTGGTGTGGAAACCGACGAACAGAAGCCAGAAGTGAATCTTGCCGAGACGCTCGTTGAGCATCTTGCCTGTCCACTTCGGCCACCAGAAGTAGAACCCGCTGAACATCGCGAACACCACGGTGCCGAAGACCACGTAGTGGAAGTGGGCGACGACGAAGTACGTGTCCGAAACGTGGAAGTCGAGTGGCGGCGACGCGAGGATGACACCGGTGAGGCCACCGAAGGTGAAGGTGATCAGGAAGCCGATCGCCCACAGCATCGGTGTCTCGAACGTCACCGAGCCGCGCCACATGGTGCCGATCCAGTTGAAGATCTTCACACCGGTGGGCACCGCGATCAGCATCGTCATCAGGGCGAAGAACGGCAGCAGCACCGAGCCTGTCACGTACATGTGGTGGGCCCACACGGTGACGGAGAGGGCCGCGATCGCGATCGTCGCGTAGATGAGCGTCTTGTACCCGAAGATCGGCTTGCGGCTGAAGACCGGGAGCACCTCGGAGATGATGCCGAAGAACGGCAGCGCGATGATGTACACCTCGGGATGCCCGAAGAACCAGAACAGGTGCTGCCAGAGGATCACCCCGCCGTTGGCAGCGTCGTAGATGTGCGCCCCGACCACCCTGTCGGCGCCGAGCGCGAAGAGGGCCGCGGCGAGAACGGGGAACGCCATGATGACGAGCATCGAGGTGACGAGGGTGTTCCACGTGAAGATCGGCATGCGGAACATCGTCATGCCGGGCGCGCGCATGGTGATGATCGTGGTGATGAAGTTGACGGCGCCGAGGATGGTGCCGAAACCGCTGAGCGCCAGCCCGAAGACCCACAGGTTGCCGCCAAAACCGGGCGAGAACGTCGTGCTCGACAGCGGTGCGTAGGCGAACCAGCCGAAGGACGCCGCGCCCTGGGGCGTGAGGAAACCGGCGACCGCGATGAGCGAGCCGAAGCTGTACAGCCAGTAGGCGAAGGCGTTGAGGCGCGGGAACGCCACGTCAGGCGCACCGATCTGCAGCGGCATGAGCACGTTGGCGAAGCCGGCGAACAGCGGCGTTGCGAACATCAGCAGCATGATCGTGCCGTGCATCGTGAAGAGCTGGTTGTACTGCTCCCCCGTCGCCACGACCGAGAGGCCCGGCGAGAACAGCTGGGCGCGGATGACGAGTGCCATCACACCGCCGAGCAGGAAGTAGATGAACGACGTGATGAGGTAGAGGTACCCGATCGTCTTGTGGTCAGTGGAGGTGATCCAGTTGACGATGATGTTGCCCTTGCGCTCCGCCTTGGGCGAGATCGCCGGCGAGGAGACCGTTACCGGTGCAGCAGTGGTGGTCATGGCCTAGTCCTCCGAGCCGCTGCCGTTGCCCGGCAGGTTCTGGTTCACGTTGTACTCTTCGCCGATCTGGCCCTCGAACCCGGCCAGCTTCTGGGCTGCGATGTACGCCTCGTAGTCCTCTTCGGACACGACGTCGACCGTGAACAGCATGAGCGAGTGGTACTCGCCGCACAGTTCTGCGCACTTGCCCTGGTAGGTGCCGATCTCGGTCGGCGTGAAGTACATGTAGTTGCTCTTGCCGGGGATCATGTCCTTCTTGTAGAGGAAGTCCACGACCCAGAACGAGTGGATGACATCGCGCGACTCGATCTTGATCTCGACGGTCTTGTCGACAGGGAGGACGAGAACCGGGAGGTTGTCGGTGTCGATCGTGCCGTCGGGGTTGAAGTCGGCCTGCACGCCCGCGCTGTACGCGTTGTCGGTCACGTAGTTGAAGTCCCACGCCCAGCGCTTGCCGAAGACCTCGATCTGCACGTCGGGGTTGGCCGTCGGCTCCTCGATCTTCGCCTGGTCGCGCGCGGTGAAGGCGAAGAACCCGAGCACGAGGATGAGCGGCACGATCGTGTAGAAGATCTCGATCGGCAGGTTGTAGCGCAGCTGGACCGGAAGGCCCGTCTGGCCCTTGCGGCGGCGGTACACGACTGCGGCCCAGATGATCAGGCCCCACGTGATGATTCCGACCGCGAGGAGCACGATCCACGAGGTGACCCAGAGGCCGATGATCTCACTCGTGTGGTTGGTGGTGTTGGGGTTGCCGGGGAGCCAGCCCTGAAGCTGCTCCTGCGTGCATCCCGCGAGGGCCATCGTCGTCACTAGGGCGACGGGAATCGCGGCCCATCGCAGACGACGGTTACGGATAGAGCGCACCTGTGACCTCTCGCAAAACACTGACTGAGTATTGCCAGTCTATAACCAGCTTTCGGGCCGACCAGTCACCCGACCCGGCCCGTCAACGCAAAAAACGCGCCCTTTCGGACGCGTTTTTCGACGGAACGTAGAAGTCTATGAACTGACTCCATGCGGGATCAGTGGAAGCTGTCTCCACAGGCGCAGCTGCCCTGCGCGTTCGGGTTGTCGATCGTGAAGCCCTGCTTCTGGATGGTGTCCTCGAAGTCGACGGTGGCACCGTCGAGGTAGGGCACGCTCATCTTGTCGACGACGACCTCGACACCGTCGGAGAACTCGACCACGGCATCGCCGTCGAGGGTGCGCTCGTCGAAGTAGAGCTGGTAGATGAGGCCCGAGCATCCGCCGGGCTGCACCGCGAGGCGCAGTTTCAGGTCGTCACGACCCTCCTGGCTGATGAGGCTCTTGACCTTGCTGGCAGCGGCTTCGGTCAGGCCCACACCGTGGGCGGCGGTCTCGACGGGGGCAACGGCAGTATCGGTCATGCTTCGATCCTACGCTCGGGTCTCGAGCTTTGCGAGCAACACGGCCTCGGTGAGGATCGCGCGCTGGAAAACTCCCAGGTGGAGGGACTCGTTCGGGCTGTGCGCACGCGAGTCGGGGTCCTCCACTCCGGTCACGAGGATCTGCGCTCCGGGGAACACTTCGACGAGATCGGAGATGAACGGGATGGAGCCGCCGATACCTGTCTCGAGCGGAGCGACGCCCCACGCCTGGTGCATCGCATCCTTGACCTCGGCGACCGCCCAGCCGCTGGTGTCGACGAGGAAGGGGCTGCCCCGGTCGATATCGGTGATCTCCAGGTGGGCGCCGAACGGAGCGTGCTCGAGGAGGTGCTTCTCGAGCGCGACGAACGCATCCGTCGCGGTCTGGCCGGGGGCGATGCGCGCGCTCACCTTCACCGTGACACTCGGGATGAGGGTGTTCGATGCATTGACGACCGTCGGAGCATCGATGCCCGTCACTGTGATGGCCGGCTGGTCCCACATCCGCGAGAGCACGGGCCCGCGTCCGATGGGCTTGACGCCCGGCAGGAAGGCGGCCTCGTCGGCCAGCTTGTGCTCGTCGTACTCGGGCGTAGTGCCCTCGCGGCTGGTGAGCCCCTCGACCGCGACGGAGCCGTCCGCGTCGTGGAGTGTAGCGAGCAGCTGGATGGCCGCGAGCATGGCGTCCGGCGCCGCTCCCCCGTACATGCCCGAGTGCGACGCGTGCTCGAGCGTCGAGATCCTCAGCTTGAAGGCGACGTTGCCGCGCAGGCCGACGGTGAGTGCGGGAGTGTCGATGTCCCAGTTGTCCGAGTCCGCCACGACGATCACGTCGGCGGCGAGTTTGTCGCGGTTCTCGACGATGAAGTTGGCGAACGAGCGCGAGCCGTTCTCCTCCTCGCCCTCGAAGAACGCGACGAGCCCCAGGTCGAAGTCCGTGCCGACCGTCTCGACGAACGCGCGGATGGCGGCGACGTGGGCCATGACGCCTGCCTTGTCGTCGGCTGCGCCGCGCCCGTACAGGCGGTCACCGCGCACGGTGGGCTCGAACGGGTCGGACTCCCAGTCGTTGGTGTTTCCGGGGGGCTGAACGTCGTGGTGCGCGTAGAGCAGGATGGTGGGCTTGCCGTTCTTCGCTTTGCGGGTCGCGAGCACGGCCGGCTGTCCGGTGCGCCCGGCGTCGATGGGCGCCGTCGCGATCTCCACCGTCTCGAACACCCCGAGTGCTTCGAGGAGCTCGGCCGCGGCCGTCGCGCTGGCGACGACATGGGCGGGATCGAAGCCGTCCCACGACACTGACGGGATACGCACGAGGCGACCCAGGTCGGAGATCGCGGCCGGCAATCCGCCCCGCACGGACTCGCGAAGCTGATCGAGAAGAGGATGGGCCTGCGCCGTTTCAGTCATGCGAGTAATCTTAAAGCTCCGAACGCAGAGGAAACCCCGTGGCCAAGACAACTGAGCCGATCGTCGAGACGCCCGTTACGGGTAAGGGTCACGCGACCCCCACCCGCAAGGAGAAGGAGGCGGCCCGCAAGCAGCCCCTCGTCTCGAGCGACCGTGCCGCCGCACGGCGCAACGCCCGCGCCCAGATGCAGGTGCAGCGCGAGCGGGCCCGCGTCGGCATGGCGAACGGCGAGGAGAAATTCCTCCCCGTCCGTGACCGCGGCCCGCAGAAGCGCTACGTGCGCGATTATGTGGATGCCCGTTTCAGCGTCGGCGAACTGCTCATCCCGTTCATGTTCGGTGTGATCATCCTCACGTTCTTCCCCCAGCCCGAGGTTCAGACCATCGGCATCATCGCGCTGTGGGCGTTCTTCGCGATCGCCGTCATCGACGTCGTGATCCTCGGCTTCCGCCTGAACCGCAAGCTCGCCGTCAAGTTCGGCGCGGAGAAGGTCGAGAAGGTGCGCTGGTACGCGGCGATGCGTGCGCTGCAGCTGCGCCTCATGCGCCTTCCCAAGCCGCAGGTGAAGCGCGGCGCGTTCCCGTCCTGATCCTCAGTGACGACAACGCACTCCCCCGGGAGTAGTGCGGTGACGCCCGCGAGCTGATTCGCCGTCGGTCCGCGCCCAACAGACTGGGGTGATGACGACCTCCGTACTGTCCACCCGCAATCTCACGAAGCAGTACGGCTCGGGCACAGCCCGCTTCGACGCGATCAAGGGCGTGACGATCGACATCGCCGAGGGTGAGTCGGTCGCGATCGTCGGCAAGAGCGGTTCGGGCAAATCCACGCTCATGCACATCCTCGCGCTGCTTGACTCCCCCACGTCCGGCGATCTCGCCGTCGACGGCACGGATGCCGCGAAGCTCAGGGGCTCCCGGCTGAACACGTTGCGCAACCGCACGTTCGGCTTCGTGTTCCAACAATTCTTCCTCACTCCCAACACCTCGGTGCTCGACAACGTCATGCTGCCGCTCAAGATCGCCCGCGTCGGTTCCCGTGAGCGCAGGCAGCGCGCGCTCGCGGCGCTCGAGCAGCTCGAGCTCGGCGACAAGGCCAAGTCCAGGGCGACCGAGCTCTCGGGGGGTCAGAAGCAGCGGGTGGTCATCGCCCGCGCCCTCGTCAACAACCCCCGGATCATCTTCGCCGACGAGCCCACCGGCAACCTCGACTCCGCGACCGGGGCGGTTGTCGAGGACCTGCTGTTCCGCCTCAACGAGGAGCACGGCATCACGCTCGTGATCGTGACCCACGACGAGGAACTGGCGGCACGGGCATCCCGCCGCATCTACCTCAAGGACGGCCTCGTCGTTGACGAGCACAGTGTCGACGGGCTCGTAGCATGAAGGCCACCGACATCGTCGCCACCGCGATCGGCAACTCGTTCCGGAGCAGGCTGCGCACCACCCTGACCGTCATCGCGATCTTCATCGGGGCGTTCACGCTCACGATCACCAACGGGCTCGGCGCGGGCATCAACGACTACATCGACAACCAGGTCTCGTCGCTGGGCGCACCCGACGTGATGACGGTCACGAAGCCGGTCGAGGCGACCGAGGCGACCACGGGACCGCAACCGTACGATGCGTCCGGTCCCTCCGAGGTCTCCAGCGGAGGACGGCCCGGCGCCACCGTGCTCGCGCTCTCCGACGACGACATCGCGGCGATCGGCGAGGTGGCCGGCATCGAGTCCGTCGATCCGGTCGTCGCGCTGAGTCCCGACTACATCGAGTACGGGCAGAACGGCAAGTTCCAGCTCGCGGTGAGCGCGCTGAGCGCCGGCGTGCAGGTGCAGCTCGCCGCCGGGGAGACCTTCACCGACGGCACTGGCGACCCGCAGATCATCCTGCCCACGAGCTACATTGAGACCCTGGGGTACGCCTCGAACAGCGATGCTCTCGGCACCACGGTCACCATCGGCATCACGGATGCGGCGCGCAACCAGACGACCGTCGAGGCCACCGTGGTCGGCGTGCAGGACGAGTCGCTGTTCGGCTCGACTCCGACCCTCAACCCCGCCCTCACGACGCAACTGTTCGACGCAGCCAACGTCGGGCTGCCGACAGGCACCGAGTCGAGCTACGGAGCGGCAACCGCACGGTTCGATCCCCAGGCCACCGAGGCCGACACCGCGGCCATCAAAGCCGGCCTCGTCGAGGCGGGCTACTCGGGAACCACGGTCTCCGACCAGCTCGGCTCGATCAAGAGCGTCATCGACGGGATCATCCTGGTGCTCAACGCCTTCGCCGTCATCGCGCTGATAGCCGCGGGTTTCGGCATCATCAACACTCTGCTCATGAGCGTGCAGGAGCGCACCCGCGAGATCGGCCTCATGAAGGCCATGGGCATGAGTGGCGGCCGCATCTTCGCCCTGTTCAGCACGGAGGCCGTCTTCATCGGTTTCTTGGGCAGCGCGATCGGTGCGGGCGTGGCGATGCTGGTGGGCGGGGTGATCAGCCGCGTACTCGCGGGCGGACTGTTGAAGGACCTCGCCGGACTGCAGCTCCTCACGTTCACGCCCGCGGCCATCGCCACGGTGCTGCTGCTCGTGATGGGGATCGCCTTCGTGGCCGCGGTGCTACCGGCATCCCGGGCGGCGCGACAGAGCCCTATCGACTCCCTGCGCTACGAGTGAGGCCGCGGTTGATCTGACGGGCCCACAGCGGCCCGCGGTAGAGGAACGCCGTGTAGCCCTGCACGAGGGTCGCGCCGGCGGCGAGGCGCTCGCGCACGTCACTGGCCGTCTCCACTCCCCCGACGGAGATGACGCAGAACTCCGGGGGCACTGCGGACCGGATGAGCCGCAGGAGTTCGAGCGACCGTGCCGCAACCGGCGGGCCCGAGAGCCCGCCCGCACCCGCAGCCTCGATGACGGAGGGCGCGGTGGCAAGATCGGCTCGTGAGAGCGTCGTGTTGGTGGCGATGATGCCGTCGAGCAGCTCGATGGCGAGTTCGGCGATCTTCCTCGCCTCGTCGTCCGTGAGGTCGGGGGCGATCTTCACGAGCACCGGGGTGTCCCCCGCCGCACCCTTGACCGCCGCGAGCAGCGGCGACAGCTTCTCGAGCTCCTGCAGGCCGCGCAGGCCGGGCGTGTTGGGCGAGCTCACGTTGACCACGAGGTAGTCCGCAAGCGGAGCCAGTGCGCGGGTGCTCTCGAGGTAGTCGGGTATCGCGGCATCCACATCGACGACGCGCGACTTGCCGATGTTCACGCCGATCACGGGACGGGTGCGCCGCGACCGGGCCTTCGCGATGATGGGAGCGGCAGCAGCGGCCCCGTGGTTGTTGAACCCCATGCGGTTGATGACAGCGCGATCGGGGATGAGGCGGAACAGGCGCGGCTTCTCGTTGCCGGGCTGGGCCTTCGCGGTGATGGTCCCGACCTCGACGTGGCTGAATCCCAGGATTCCGAGACCACGGATGCCCGTGCCCTCCTTGTCGAATCCGGCAGCCACTCCGAACGGCGAGTCGAACTCGAGGCCCAGGGTGCGCACCGCGAGCGAGGAATCCGGCCGGGTGAACGCCCGCACGAATGCCGGAAGCCGCCGGATCACGCCGAACGCGAGGTGGTGGGCGCGCTCGGGGTCCATGCGCGCGAAGAAGACCCGGAAGATGAAGGGATACATGCTGACAAGCAGGGTATCGGTTAGGGAGCGGGCTCCTCGGCGGGCTGGTGGTCGACGCGCAGCAGAGTGATCGCGGCCTCGAAATCCTCGAGGGAGTCGAAGCCCTGGTAGACGCTCGCGAAGCGCAGGTACGCAACCTCGTCGAGCTCGCGCAGCGGGGTGAGGATGGCCAGGCCGATGTCGTTCGCCTCGACCTGTGCGGCACCCGTGGCCCGGATTGTCTCCTCGACGCGCTGGGCGAGGACGGCGAGATCGGTGTCGGTGACGGGACGGCCCTGGCACGCCTTGCGCACGCCCGAGACGATCTTCTCCCGGCTGAACGGCTCGACGACGCCGTTGCGCTTGATGACGCTCAGGGACGCGGTCTCGGTGGTCGAGAAGCGACGGCCGCACTCGGGGCACTGGCGGCGGCGGCGGATGGACATCCCGTCGTCGCTCGTGCGTGAGTCGATGACACGGCTGTCAGGGTGCCGGCAGAAGGGGCAGAACATGGAACCCCAGCGTACGCGCCTAGAGGGGCGGCTGCAGGGACTCGAAGCGCGCGGTGACGGCGGCCCCGTGTGCAGGGAGGTCTTCGGCAGTGCTCAGGGCGACGATCCTGCCCTCGACCTGCTGCAGGGCATCCCTCGTGTAGTTGATGACCTGCTGGGGACGGAGGAACGTGTACGCGCCCAGCCCCGACGAGAACCGGGACTGCCCGCCGGTGGGGAGCACGTGGTTGGAGCCGGCGAGGTAGTCGCCGAGGCTCACCGGGGAGTGGGGGCCGAGGAAGATGGCTCCCGCACTCTCGATGAGGTCGAGCACAGCACCGGGCTCCGCGGTCTGGATCTCGAGGTGCTCGGGTCCGTAGGCGTTACTGAACGCGGCGGCCGAGACCAGATCGGCGACGAGGACGATCGCCGACTGCTGGCCTGACAGCGACGTCTGCACGCGCTCGCGGTGGCGGGCAAAGGACGCGAGTTCGGTCAGGTGGTGTGTGACGGCGTCCGCGAGCTCTGGCGAGTCGGTGACGAGCACCGCCGCCGCGAGCTCGTCGTGCTCCGCCTGCGACACGAGGTCTGCTGCCACGAGCCGGGCGTCGGCCGTCGCATCCGCGATCACGAGGATCTCGGTGGGCCCTGCCTCGGAGTCGATGCCCGCGACTCCGCGCACTAGGCGCTTCGCAGCGGCGACGTACACATTGCCGGGGCCAGTGATGATCTCCACCGGGTCGAGGCCGAGGCTCGGAACCCCGTACGCGAGGGCGCCGATCGCGCCAGCGCCGCCCATCGCGTAGACCTCGTCGACGCCCAGCAGACCGGCCGCGCCGAGGATCGTGGGGTGCACCGCGCCCTCGAACTGCTTCTGCGCCGGCGAGGCGAGGGCCACCGAGGAGACGCCCGCCACCTGAGCGGGCACGACGTTCATGACCACGCTCGACGGGTAGACGGCCTTGCCGCCGGGAACGTAGAGGCCGACCCGACTGACGGGCTGCCAGCGCTGGATGACCTGCGCGCCGGGCGCGAGCTCGGTGACCGTGCTCGCGGGCACCTGGGCTTGAGTGGCGACGCGAACGCGCGCGATCGCCTCCTCCAGTGCCTCGCGGACCGCGGGATCGAGGGTGCGGACCGCCTTCGCGATCTCCTCGGCGTGGATGCGGATGCGCTCCGGCCGCACGCGGTCGAAGCGCTCCGCCTGGTCGAAGAGGGCGGCCTCCCCGTACCGGCGCACGGCGTCGATCAGCTCGGCGGCGGCCAAGGTCGCCGCCGCAACATCCGTCACGGCGCGCGGAACGAGCTGCGCGAGCTCGGCGCGGGTCGGCTGGCGGTCACGCAGATCGATCGTGTGCATCATGGCGTGACCCATGCTACTTGGGCTAGCCCAGGCAGTTCGGCCCGAGGAGCGTCTTGAGCTCGCCGTACAGGTCCGCGGACACCGTCACCGGGTACGGGATCTCGAACACGCGCGCGGTCTGGCCCTTGATGAGTTTGAGTCGCACCTCGTTGTCGCCCGCGTGCCGGATGAGTACGTCGTTTAGCGCGCCCACGACATCGGTCGTCGCCCGCTGCTCCTGCACGTTGATCACGAGCGGCCCGTGGCCGACGCCCGGACCCACGTCGGGCGTGAACATGCTCACGGCGTGCAGGTTCATGCCGTCGTCGCGCATGCTCACTCGGCCGCGGACCACCACGATGGCGTCGTTCGAGAGCGCCGGGGAGAACTCCTGGTAGGTCTTGCCGAGGAACATGACGCTCATCTCCCCGGCGAAATCCTCCACGGTGACGATGCCGTACTGGTTGCCGCTGTTGCGCGCGACGCGGTGCTGGACGCTCGTGATGAGCCCGGCGATCGTGACGTGCTCGCCGTCCGCGGCGACGTCGCCGCCCTGGATCTCGAGGATGCTCGCGCTCGCGTGCTTCGCGAGCTGGATCTCCAGGCCCGCGAGCGGGTGGTCGGAGACGTACAGGCCGAGCATCTCGCGCTCGAAGGCGAGCTTGTCGCGCTTCGCCCACTCCGGTCGCTCGGGGACGTGGTCGACGGCGTCCGGCTCGTCCCACAGGCTGTCGAAGTCGAAGCCGACCTGGCCGTTGGCCTCGTTGCGCTTGAGGCTCACTGCGGAGTCGCAGGCGTCCTCGTGGATCTCGAGCAGCCCGCGGCGGGTGGAGCCGAGCGAGTCGAAGGCGCCGGCCTTGATGAGCGACTCGACGGTGCGCTTGTTGGCCACCTGGATCGGCACCTTGCGCAGGAAGTCGTGGAAAGAGGTGAAGCGCCCCTTCTCCTCGCGGGCCCGGGTGATCATGTCGACGACGTTGGCACCCACGTTCCGCACCGCGCCGAGCCCGAACCGGACGTCGCCGATGCCCTTCTCCGACGGCACCGCGTTGAAGTCGACGCGCGACTCGTTCACGTCGGGCGCGAGCACCTTGATGCCCATCCGACGGCACTCGCTCAGGTACATGCCGAGCTTGTCCTTGGAGTCGCCGACGCTCGTGAGTAGGGCGGCCATGTACTCGGCCGGGAAGTTGGCCTTGAGGTAGGCGGTCCAGTAGCTGAGCACGCCGTAGCCCGCGCTGTGCGCCTTGTTGAAGGCGTAGTCGGCAAACGGCATGAGCGTGTCCCACAGCACCTTCACCGCGCCCGCGCTGTAGCCGTTGGCGAACATGCCGCCCTCGAAGTCGGCGAACTGCTTGTCGAGCTCGCTCTTCTTCTTCTTGCCCATCGCGCGCCGCAGCACGTCGGCCTGTCCGAGCGTGAACCCGGCCACCTTCTGCGCGACCGACATCACCTGCTCCTGGTACACGATGAGGCCGTAGGTGACGCCCAGGCTCTCCTCGAGCGGCTCGGCGAGCTCGGGGTGGATCGCCTCGATCGCCTGCAGCCCGTTCTTGCGGAGGGCGTAGTTCGTGTGCGAGTTCATGCCCATGGGGCCCGGGCGGTAGAGCGCGATGACCGCCGAGATGTCCTCGAAGTTGGTGGGCTTGAGCTGCTTCAGCAGCGACCGCATCGGCCCACCGTCGAGCTGGAACACGCCGAGGGTGTCCCCGCGGGCGAGCAGGTCGTAGGTCTTGGGGTCCGCGTCGAGGTCGAGGTCTTCGATGATGAGGCGCTCACCGGTGTTCGCCTCGATCATGCGAAGGGCATCCTCGATGATCGTCAGGTTTCGCAGCCCCAGGAAGTCCATCTTGATCAGGCCGAGTGATTCGAGCGGCGGCTGGTCGAACTGCGTGATGATCGCGCCGTCGTCCTCGCGCTTCATGATCGGCAGCACGTCTAGCAGGGGCTCGGCGGACATGATCACGCCGGCGGCATGCACGCCCCACTGCCGCTTGAGGTTCTCGATGCCGAGGGCGGTCTCGAAGACCTTGGCCGCCTCGGCATCGGTCTCGATGATGCCGCGGAGGTCGGCTGCCTCCTTGTACCGCTCGGCCGACTTGTTCATGACGTCGCCGAGCGAGATGTCCTTGCCCATGATGGCGGGCGGCATCGCCTTGGTGAGCTTCTCCCCCACCGAATAAGGCATGCCGAGCACTCTGGACGAGTCCTTGAGGGCCTGCTTGGCCTTGATCGTGCCGTACGTCACGATCTGCGCAACGCGGTCGTCGCCGTACTTGTCGGTGACGTAACGGATGACCTCGGGGCGACGGCGGTCGTCGAAGTCGACGTCGACGTCGGGCATCGAGACGCGCTCGGGGTTGAGGAAGCGCTCGAAGATCAGCCCGTGCGCGATCGGGTCGAGCTCGGTGATGCCCATCGCGTAGGACGCCATCGAGCCCGCTGCCGAACCACGGCCGGGACCGACACGGATGCCCTGCGCCTTAGCCCACGAGATGAAGTCTGCGACCACCAGGAAGTAGCCGGGGAACCCCATCTGCTTGATGACGTCGACCTCGTACTTCGCCTGGGCGAGGTGGGCCTCGGAGGGGGCGTTGTTGAAGCGCCGGTTCATCCCGACCGCGACCTCCTTCTCGAACCAGGTCGCCTCCGTCTCACCCTCGGGCACCGGGAAGCGCGGCATCAGGTCGCGGTGCTCGAAGTTGACGTCGCAGCGCTCGGCGATGAGCAGGGTGTTGTCGCACGCCTCCGGGTAGTCGGAGAACATGGCGCGCATCTGGGCGGCGCTCTTGAGGTAGAACTCGTCGGAGTCGAACTTGAAGCGGTTGGGGTCGTCGAGGGTCGAGGCCGACTGCACGCAGAGGAGGGCGGCGTGCGCCGTCGCGTCGTGGGCGTGCGTGTAGTGCAGGTCGTTGGTGGCGAGCAGGGGCATCCCCAGCTCTTTCGCCAGCTTCAGCAAGTCCTGCATCGTGCGCTTCTCGATGTCGATGCCGTGGTCCATGATCTCGGCGAAGAAGTTCTCCTTGCCGAAGATGTCCTGGAAGTCGGAGGCTGCCTGCCGGGCCTCGGCGTACTGCCCGAGGCGCAGGCGGGTCTGCACCTCGCCGCCGACACAGCCGGTCGTCGCGATGACGCCCTTCGAGTACTTGCTGAGCAGCTCGCGGTCCATGCGCGGCTTGAAGTAGAAGCCCTCGATCGACGCGAGCGACGAGAGCTTGAACAGGTTGTGCATGCCCTCGTTGTTCTCGGAGAGCAGGGTCATGTGCGTGTAGGAGCCGGAGCCACCCACGTCGTCCTGGTTCTGCTGGCTGTTGCCCCAGCGCACCCGGGTCTTCTCGCTGCGGTGGGTGCCCGGGGTGATGTACGCCTCGGTGCCGATGATCGGCTTGATCCCGTTGGCGGTGGCCTGCTTCCAGAAGTCGTAGGCGCCGAACATGTTGCCGTGGTCGGTGACCGCGATGGCGGGCATCCCCTGCTCGGAGACCGCCTGCATGAGGGGCCCGACGCGTGCGGCGCCGTCGAGCATCGAGTACTCGCTGTGCACATGGAGGTGCACGAATGAGTCGCTGGATGCCAAGGTTTCTCCGACTAGCTCGAGGGGGTTCCTCAACCCTAAGCCCGACCCCCGGCGCGACATTCCCGCCGCGCGCTACTCGTCCCGAAGCACCTCAAGTGCGTGTTGAAGGTCGGGCGCGTATGCGCTCTCGAACTCCACGTACTCGCGCGTGGCGGGGTGCTCGAAGCCGAGCCGCTTCGCGTGCAACCACTGCCGGGTGAGACCGAGGCGGGCCGAGATGGTCGGATCGGCGCCGTACATGGCATCGCCAACGCACGGGTGCCGCTGCGCCGCCATGTGCACGCGGATCTGGTGGGTGCGGCCTGTCTCCAGTTGCACTTCGAGCAGCGCCGCGTACGGGAACGCCTCGAGCGTCTCGTAGTGGGTGACGCTCGCCTTGCCGTCCGCGGTGATCGCGAACTTCCAGCTGGCTCCCGGGTGGCGGCCGATCGGCGCGTCGATGGTGCCCGCGAGCGGGTCGGGATGCCCCTGCACGACCGCGTGGTAGATCTTGTTGACCTCCCGGTCGTGGAAGGCGCGCTTGAGGGCGGTGTACGCAGTCTCCGTCTTAGCGACGACCATGAGTCCGCTCGTGCCCACGTCGAGTCGGTGCACGATGCCCGCGCGCTCTGCGGCGCCCGACGTGGCGATGCGGAAGCCCGCACCCGCGAGAGCGCCCAGCACGGTGGGGCCATCCCATCCGATCGAGGGATGCGCGGCCACTCCGGCGGGCTTGTCGATCACGACGATGTCGTCGTCGTCGAAGACGATCCCGAGGTCGTCGACGACGATGGGGACGATGGTGGGCTCGGTCTTCGAGACCCAGGTGACCTCGAGCCAACCGCCGTCGGGCAGCCGGTCGGACTTGCCCAGCACCCTGCCGTCGAGCACGACCCCTCCCGCCTCGGTGACCTCGGCGGCGAATGTGCGCGAGAAGCCCAGGAGCTTGGCGATCGCGGAGTCGACGCGCTCCCCGGCGAGGCCGTTGGGAACGTAGAGGCTGCGGGATTCCATGAGGTGTCCTAAGTCGGGACAGCACAACGGCCAGCAGGCGGTGATCGCTAGGCGGTCACCGGGCCTGCCGGCCGTCGGCTGTGGTCGGTCAGCTGCCGGAGAATCCCGGGTAGTTCGCGGGCGGCTGCACTCCTGCGGGCGACGAGAAGGGCTGCGGCTGCGCCTCGTACGACTGCGGCTGGGCGTCGTACGACTGCGGCTGGGCGTCGTAGGACTGCGTCTCGTGCGACTGGGGCTGCACGTCGAACTGCTGCGGCTGAGCCTCGTACGACTGCGGCTGGGCGTCGTACTGCGGTGCTGCCGGAACGTCCGCGAAGGCGGACGGGGCGGCGACCGGAGCCGCGGGAGCGGACGTCAGCACGTTGGCCGAGTCGAGTTCGCGCAGCTGACCCTCGATGTAGCTCTTGAGCTTCTGGCGGTACTCGCGCTCGAAGCTCTGCAGCTCCTCGATGCGGTGCTCGAGCTGCTGGCGCTCCTGCTCGAGCGCACCCAGCTGCGAGCGCTGGCGGGTCTCGGCCTCGGCGACGACACGCGCGGCGGTAGCGTGACCCTCGGCGATGAGCGCATCGCGCTTCTCGACACCCTCGCGCACGTGCTCCTCGTGAAGACGACGAGCGAGCTGAAGGAGGTTGTTGGTGTTGCCCGGGTCCATCGGGTTCTCGGTGGCGGCGTACGCGGGAGCCGCAGGAGCGGGGGCGGCGACCGGAGCCGCAACGGGCTCGGGCTGCTGGGCGAACACGGGCTGCTGCGGCTGCGAGGCGCCGGAGCGCTGCAGCTCGGAGACGCGGCCCTCGGTGGCGACGAGGCGCTGGCGCAGCTCCTCGTTCTCCTGGTTGAGACGGCGCAGTTCTACGACCACCTCGTCGAGGAAGTCATCCACCTCGTCCTGGTCGTAGCCCTCACGGAACTTCGTGGGCTGGAACCGCTTGTTGACCACGTCTTCAGGAGTCAAAGCCATTGCCGTCACCTCTAACACTTTCTCTCGCCGCATTGCAGGTAGAACAGATCGTCCCGCCTCACCTGAATCCACAGTACAGCGAACAGGTCAGTTGACGAATCCCAGCGAGACAGAAATAAGGATGACCGTGGCCAGCATCACGATGGTCCAGGCGAAATCGAGCGCGGCCCCGCCGATGCGAAGCGGGGGTATCACCCGGCGCACCGCCTTGATGGGAGGGTCGGTGATCGTGAACACGGCCTCGGCGAGCACGAGCCCGAGCCCACGAGGACGCCAGTTGCGCGCGAACGTACTGGCGAGGTCGAGCACGAACCGAGCCCACATGAGCACGAAGAACACCGTCAGGGCGATGTACACGATGAGGGCGATGATCGAGACAGGGGACACGGAAGACACGTCGAAAGACTAACCGCGGCGCGGTGAGGCGCAGATCGTAGTAATGAGCGGGGTCTACTGGGCGAAGAACGACGCGTCGACGTCCGAGTCGACCTCGGCGTGGTCGCCGCTGACCGCTACGTGAGCGGGCGAGAGCAGGAACACCTTGTTCGTCACACGCTCGATCTTGCCGTAGAGGCCCTGCGACAGGCCGCTCGCGAAGTCGATGAGGCGACGGGCATCCGGCTCGCTCATCTGGGAGAGGTTGATGATCACCGGGATGCCCTCGCGGAAGTTCTCCGCGATGAGCTGCGCGTCCTTGTACTGGCGCGGGTGAACGGTGAGGATCTCGTTCATGTCGCCGGCGACGGGTGCGCGGCTCGCCGTGGGGCGGCGCAGGGGCGTCACAGGAGCGCGGTTCGCGGCCTGAGGTGCCTGGTGGTGAGCGACGGGGGCGGCCGGAGCCGCGGGACCCTGCTCGTACTCGTAGTCCTCGTCAGCAAGTCCGAGGTAGACCATCGTCTTGCGCAGTGGGTTAGCCATGTCGTTCCTCCGATTGCTGAAGCTTCCACCACGACATTAACCTTTGATCGGCCGGTTTCCCGTGATTGCCGTGCCGATGCGCAGGTGTGTCGCGCCTTCGAGAATCGCATCCGCGTAATCGCCCGACATCCCCATCGACAGAGCGGTCGCCGTCGGTACGACGCGCACGAGCCGCTGGGAGAGTCCGCGCACGCGGGAGAAGGCGGCCCGCGGCTCGACACCGAGCGGCGCGACCGCCATGAGGCCCAGGACTTCGATGCCGCCCGCGGTCGCGAGCTCGGCGAGCCTGTCGACGCCGTCGGGCGCCACTCCCCCGCGCTCGGGGTCGTCGGTGAGATTCACCTGCAGGAAGGCCCTCGACCCCGCCAGGGGTGCGACGAGCGACTCACGGTCGAGCGAGTGGATGACGTCCGCGTAAGCCGCGACCTGCTTCGCCTTCTTCGACTGCAGCTGGCCGATGAAGTGCCAGGTAGTCCCGTCGAGGTCAGCGAGTTCCACCACCTTGGGCTGGGCCTCCTGGTGCCGGCTCTCGCCGAACTCCCGCACACCGAGCGCGTGCAGGTCGCGCACGAGCTGAGCGGGGTGGAACTTGGTCACCACGATCGTGCTGATCGACCCGGCATCGCGCCCGGCTCGAGCCGCAGCATCCGTGACGCCCGTCCGCACCGCCTCGAGGCGGTCGGCGAGGTCGGACACCGGCGCCTACTTCAGGAAGTCGGGGATGTCCAGATCGCCCTCGTCGTCGTCGAAGCTGCGGTCGACGGGCGTGTGCACGAGGCTCGGCTCCGGCGTCCAGGCCTGGGTGTCCGCGAGGGTCGACTCCGTGTGCGCGGGCGGGGTGGTCGGCGCCTCGGGGATCACGTAGTTGGTGCGACGGCCCTCGCGCGGGCGCACGACGGGCTCGCCGCCGTCGAAGCCCGCGGCGATGACGGTGACCCGCACCTCGTCGCCGAGGGTGTCGTCGATAACAGCACCGAAGATGATGTTGGCCTCGGGATGCACGGCCTCCTGCACCAGGCGGGCGGCATCGTTGATCTCGAAGATGCCGAGGTTGGATCCGCCCTGGATCGAGAGGAGCACGCCGTGCGCGCCGTCGATCGAGGCCTCGAGCAGCGGGGACGCCACCGCGAGTTCGGCCGCCTTGATGGCGCGGTCGGCACCCCGGGCGGAACCGATTCCCATGAGCGCGGAGCCGGCGCCCTGCATGACCGACTTGACGTCGGCGAAATCGAGGTTGATCAGGCCGGGGGTGGTAATGAGGTCGGTGATGCCCTGCACGCCGGCGACGAGGACCTGGTCGGCGGTCGCGAAGGCCTCGAGCATGCTGATGCCGCGGTCGCTGATCTCCAGGAGGCGGTCGTTGGGAACGACGATCAGGGTGTCCACCTCGTTCTTGAGGTTGACGACGCCGATCTCGGCCTGGGCAGAGCGGCGCTTGCCCTCGAACCCGAAGGGCTTGGTCACGACGCCGATGGTGAGCGCGCCGATCGACTTGGCGATGCGTGCCACGACGGGAGCGCCACCGGTACCGGTTCCGCCGCCCTCGCCCGCGGTCACGAACACCATGTCGGCGCCGGCCAGCGCCTCCTCGATCTCCTCGGCGTGGTCCTCGGCGGCGCGACGGCCGACCTCGGGGTCAGCACCGGCACCGAGTCCGCGAGTCAGCTCACGGCCGACGTCGAGCTTGACATCGGCGTCGCTCATGAGCAGCGCCTGCGCGTCGGTGTTGATGGCAATGAATTCGACACCGCGCAGTCCGAGCTCGATCATCCGGTTGACGGCATTGACGCCACCGCCGCCGATGCCGACTACCTTGATCACTGCGAGGTAGTTCTGGTTTGATGTCACTTCCGGCCTCCGCTGCCTGTTGCAGAAACGCGCCGTCCGGGCTAACCCTCAACCTCTACTTGAGGTGTAAAGTAATGCCCGGTATGCATTTCCTGTGTTGAGGGTAGGTCGGGGTCTCCCCCGTGGCTCGCAACATGTCCAGCGTGTCGGATTGTCCTGCTTCGACTTGTCGCGCCTCAACTCGGGCGGAAGACGCCGTTGCCCGGGGCCGAGACATCGAACGTACCCGGCGACGCGGGGTCGGTCACCCGGATGAGCGCCGCGAGCAGTGTCGCCTTGCGCTCGGACTGGTCTGCGCTCCCCCACTGGACGGCCTGACCGACTCCCGCGAGCACGAACGAGACGTCGTCCTGGGAGCGGGCGCTGATCGAGTCGACCTGCGCCAGGAGCTCCGGCGGCAGCGCGAGCAGCACCTCGACGACGGCGGCGAAGGTGGGGCTCGTGACGCTGTCCCCGCCGAGGTCGATGAGGGGCACCCCGGGGATGCGCTCGGCGGACTGCTGCACGACGATGCCGGCGGGGTCGATGAGGTCGAAACCCGAGGTCGACGAAATGCTGCCGACCGGCTGCCGTTCGGTCACGTGGATGAGGATCGTGTCCGGCGGCACGATCTCCGTCACATAGCTGCGGATGAGGGGGAACACCGAGAGGTCGCGCGTCATGCGGTCGTAGTCGATGAGGGCGAGCGGGGTTCCGAGTTGGTCATCGGCTGCGGCCACGATCTCGGCGGGGTCGATCCGCGACGTGCCGTCCACCGCGACCGTGCGCAGCGCGAGGAGGGGCGAGTACACGGCCGTGATGACGAGCAGCACGAGGGTGAGGATGACCCCTCCCACTGCGGCGATCGCGACCCGGCGGTTGCGCGCGCGCCGTGTGAATCGCCGTACTTCTGCCCGCTCGAAACGGCGGCGCTCCCGCGCCGCTCGGCGGAGGTCGCCCTTGGCGGCGGCGTCCGGCTTGGGGGCACCGCCGCGGATGCGGGGTGCGGGTTTGCCTGCCGGCTGAGTCGGCACCGTCGTGCTGGCCCTCGGCGGCGCACTCGTGGGTCTCGGCGCAACCGCGGGCTTGAGGGGCTTGACCGGCTTGGTCGGCTTCTTCGCCGCGGGGGGCGGCGTCGGGTCGAAGCCCTCTGGCCGCTTCACGGCGCCCTAACCGTCCCGGCCGAGCGATGCGAGGACCTGCGGCACGATGCGGTACACGTCGCCGCAGCTCAGGGTCATGATGATGTCGCCGTCCTGGGCGATGGCTGCAGCGCGGTCAGCCGCCTGCTGCCAGTCGGGCAGGTAGTCGACGTGCGTGGAGTCCTCGAAACGGTCGGAGACAAGGGCACCCGTGACACCGGGGACGGGGTCCTCCCGCGCACCGAAGACGTCGAGCACGATGGTGTGGTCGGCGAGTTGCTCGTAGGTGTGGGCGAACTCGCCCGCCATGGCCTGGGTGCGGCTGTACAGGTGCGGCTGGTGCACGGCGATTATGCGGCCCGGGCCGACGACGCTGCGCGCGGCGCTCAGCGCGGCGGCGACCTCGGTGGGGTGGTGTGCGTAGTCGTCGTACACGCTCACGCCGCGCACGATCCCGTGCAGCTCGAAGCGACGCTCGGTGCCGCCGAAGGTGGCGATCGCGTCGAGCGAGGCCTGCGGATCGAAGCCGAGTCCCACGAGCACCGCGAACGAGCCCGCCGCATTGAGGGCGTTGTGGTGTCCGGGCACTCGGAGCGTGGTCGCGTAGTCCGACCCCCGCCACGACACCGCGAAGCTGACGGGGCCCTCGGTGATGACCGAGTGGACGCGGACGTCGGCAGCGGCATCCTCGCCGAAGGTCACGACGTTCGGGTGGCTGAGCGAGCGGGTCGCTCGCACAGCGCCCGGGTCGTCGCTCGAGATGACGACGAGCTCGGAGGCCCGGTCGGCGAACGTCACGAAGGCGGCGTCGAAGGCGTCGTGGTCGCCGTAGTGGTCGAGGTGGTCGGCATCGACGTTGGTGACGAGCGCGACGGCCGTGTCGTACAGGAGGAACGAGCCGTCGGACTCGTCTGCCTCGACCACGAACAGCTCACCCGCACCGAACGACGAGCTGACGCCGAGCGACTGGATGATGCCGCCGTTGACGAAGCTCGGGTCGGCGCCCAGTTCGAGCAGCGCGGTCACGAGCATCCCGGTCGATGTCGTCTTGCCGTGCGCGCCCGCGACGGCCACGAGCCGCTTGTGGTTGATGAGCCAGGCGAGGGCCTGCGAACGGTGGAGGACGGGGATGCCCCGGCGCACCGCCTCCAGGTACTCGGGGTTGTCGGGCCAGAGGGCGCCCGTGTACACGAGCGCGTCGGCGTCGCCCACGTTCGCCGCGTCATGCCCGATGGAGACGGTCGCGCCCAGTGCTCGGAGGTCTTCGGTGTTGTGGTTGTCCGACCTGTCTGACCCCGTGACGCGGTGCCCCGACGCGAGGAACAGGCGGGCGATGCCGCTCATGCCGGCCCCGCCGATGCCGACGAAGTGCACGGCGCCGAGTTCGGCGGGCAGGGGCATGGTGAGGTCGGGCTTGATCATCGAAGTCGATTTTACGTGGCCGTGCCGTGCGCGTACGCCGCGTCGACCAGTTCGACCATGCGGTCGGTGCCGTCGAGCGTGCCCACGGTGAGGATGCGCGCGGCCATGTCGGCGATGAGGGCGCGGTTCTGCAGCAGTGGCACCAGGTCGGAGGCGACCCACTCCGGCGTGAACGATGCGTCGTCGACGATGATCGCGCCGCCCGCCTCGACGGCCCCGCGCGCGTTGAAGCGCTGCTCGCCATTGCCCACGGCGTAGGGCACGAAGACCGCCGGGATGCCCAGGGCACTCAGTTCGGCGACGGTGGCCGTTCCCGCCCGCGAGAGCGAGAGGTCGGCGACGGCCAGGGCGAGGTCCATGCGGTCCGCGTAGCGCAGCACGAGGTAGCCGGGCAGCTGCGGGTCCTCCACGGCATCGCGGTACTCCCCCGTGACGTGGATCACCTGCCAGCCCGCGCCGAGGATGAGGGTGATCGCCTGCGAGATCGTGTCGTTGATGCGCTGCGCCCCCGACGAGCCACCGGTGACGAGCAGCGTCGGCTTCGTCGCGTCGAGACCGAAGTAGCGGATGCCCTCGCGCCTGCCCTCGAAACGGTCGAGCTGCTCGATCTCCCGCCGAAGCGGCATGCCCACCACCGTGCCTCCGCGGATGCTCGTGCCGGGGAACGCCGTACCGACGAAGTTCGTGAAACGGGCGCCGAGGCGGTTGGCGATGCCCGGCCGCGCGTTGGCCTCGTGGATCGCGTACGGGACGTTCTCCGCGCGGGCGGCGAGGTAGGCCGGGGCCGAGACGTAGCCCCCGAAGCCGACAACCACGTCGACGTGCCGTTCGCGAAGGATCGCGCGCACGGCGTCGACAGTGCCGCGCAGTCGGGAGGGGAACTGCAGTGCGGCCCGGTTGGGGCGCCGCGGCGCGGGAACACGGTCGATGGTCACGAGCTCGTACCCGCGCTCTGGCACCAGGCGCGCCTCGAGCCCCTCCTTCGTGCCCAGCACGAGGACGGTGGCGTCGGGGTGCCTCTCACGAAGTCGGTCGGCCACCGCGAGCAGCGGATTGACGTGGCCGGCGGTTCCACCGCCCGCCAGAAGGTACGTTGTCATGCGCGCGAGCGTACCCGAGTGGTGATGGCAGCCTCATCCGAGTCCTGGGCGGGCGAGGTGCGGGCGAACGACAGCACCACGCCGATGCCGAGCAGGTTGGCGATGAGCGCCGAGCCACCGGCGGAGATCAACGGGAGCGGCACCCCGAGCACCGGGAGCACACCGAGCACGACGGCGATGTTGACGAAGGCCTGGCCGATCACCCAGACCATCACGCCCGCGGTGGCGATGCGCGCGAACGAGTCGCGCGTCGTCCGCAGCACCCGCACGAAGGCGATGGTGAGCACGATGAACAGCACGAGTACGACGATCGCGCCGATGAGCCCGAGCTCCTCGCCGATGATCGCGAAGATGTAGTCGCTCGATGCCTCCGGCAGCCAGTTCCACTTGGCGACCGAGTTGCCCAGTCCCTTGCCGAACAGCCCGCCCGCGGCAAGCGCCCAGGTCGCGTGGAGAGGTTGCCAGCACTCGGCCACCGAGGGGTCCGCGCATCCGCTGAGCCAGCTGGAGATGCGGGAGGAGCGCGACGACCCGATCGTCGAGAAGAACAGAGCGAGCACGGCCACACCGACTGCCGCCACGGCGAGGTGGCGCAGCCGAACGCCTGCGAAGTACAGGCACCCGAGCACGATCATCACCATCACGGAGGCGGTGCCGAGGTCTTTTCCGATCATGACGAAACCGATGGCCACAGCCGCGACGGGGGCGATGGGCAGGGCGACCTGCCTCCACTCGTCGAGCCTGTCCTGCTTGAGGGCGAGCACGGCCGCGATCCAGACGATGAGGGCGACCTTGACGAACTCGGAGGGCTGGGCCGAGAACGACTCGCCGATCCTGATCCAGTTGTTGTTGCCGCCGTAGCCGAAGCCGATACCGGGCACGAAGACGAGCAGCTGCAGCGCTCCGCCGAAGACGAGGAAGTGCCAGGCCCACTTCTTGTAGAAGCTCAGGGGCATGCGCGACGCTATGAGCATCAGTGGGATGCCCGCCACGGCGAAGAGGCCCTGCCGGGTGAAGCGGCCGAAGAAGCCCTCATCGCCGCTGAACGACTCGATGCTGGACGACGACAGCACCATCACGAGGCCGAATACCACTAGGAAGAGCGTCACACCGAGCAACAGGAAGTAGTTGGTCTGCGCGGCGGCGAAGATCCGCTTCACGGGCACCACCGCAACGGCGGGGCGCGAACGCGGCTGACGAGCGGACTGCGGAGCCGTCTGGGGTGCCGGCGCAGCGGCGGCGGCCCGTGCGGCGCGAGCCTGGGCTGCGGCGGCCTGCTGTGCGGCTCTAGCCCGCTCCGCCTGGGTCAGCGGTCGGCGCTGAGTGGTCGTCATCGCCTCCCCCTCCCAGGAATTCGGTCACGGCCCGGGCGAATCGATCGCCACGGTCCGCGTAGTCGGTGAACTGGTCCATGGATGCCGCTGCCGGCGCCAGCAGCACGGTGTCCCCCAGAGACGCCATACCCCGCGCGGTCCGCACTGCGTGCGGCATCACCCTGTCAGTGTCTGTCGCCTCGACTTCGATCAGCGGGACGTCCGGCGCGTGTCGCTCAAATGCCTCAACCACAGGTAGACGGTTAACCCCGATCACCACGGCTCCGCGCAGGCGGGCACGGTGCGCGAGCACGAGCGGAGCGATGTCCACGCCCTTGAGCAGACCGCCCACGATCCAGACCACGGAGGGGAAGGACTTGAGCGCCGCGTCGGCCGCATGGGGGTTGGTCGCCTTGGAATCGTCGACCCACGTCACCCCGTCCGCCGAGGCGACGGTCTCGGTGCGGTGGTGGTCGACCCGGAAGGTCGCAAGGCCGGAGCGCACGTGCTCGGGCGTCATGCCGACCGCACGCACCAGTGCCGCAGCGGCGAGGACGTTGGCCACCATGTGCGGACTGGACAGCCCTGACTCGACGAGCTCGCCGTGGGTCGTGAGTTCGAGGGCGGCGCGGTGGCGGTCGTCCAGGAAGGCGCGGTCGACGATGAGGTCGCCGACCATCCCGAGGTCGCTCGGACCGGGGGTGTCTAGGCCGAAGCCGATGGCGCGGCATCCCTCCTGTACCTCCGCCTCCTCGACGAGGTGCATCGTGACGGGGTCGGCGCGGTTGTAGACGCACGCGAGCCTCGTGTTGAAGTAGACGGTGCCCTTGGCCTCCGCGTAGGCCTCGCGGGAGCCGTGGAAGTCGAGGTGGTCCTCGGCGACGTTCAGGACGACGCTCGCCGCGGGGGCCATCGCGCCCGGGCCGGAACGCGGCATCCAGTGCAACTGGAAGCTCGACAGCTCC
>Ga0247740_1000128_pt1 | contig 39668 bp, 30 predicted proteins | sample UWRJL148409B2_FD_180942 | JGI IMG/M metagenome (GOLD analysis project Ga0247740, IMG submission 180942) | Plant litter microbial communities from Arlington Agricultural Research Station in Wisconsin, United States - UWRJ-L148-409B-2 | ecosystem: Environmental > Terrestrial > Plant litter >...
TTTGTTTTTTGTTTTAATGCTGCAATTAAATCTTCTAAAATTGTAGATTCTACAATGCTTCCTCCCACAAAAATATGGGTTGCAGGCGATTGATTGATTTTAAGCAGCAAATGATCTAAATTTTCCCAAACAATTTTATCAGGATCTAAAAGTATAGCGAGTAATTTTTGTCCGTTACTTTTAGCTTCCAGAATTTGTTGGCGTATATTGGGTATTTTTTGTCTCATAACGGGCGTAAAAGTAAAAGTTTTTTAATGCAGAAGAACTATTTTGAATGAATTATATTTGTGTTATAGTTAAAACAAAATTATGATAGCAATTGCTCTGTTGGAAAAATATGGCGCTCTGAAAAAATCTTTCGATAAAAATGAAATTATTTTTGAAGATGGTAATTTGCCAACGCATTATTATCAGATCATTTCCGGCGAGGTTAAAATGAGCAATTATAATGATGACGGCCGGGAATTTATTCAGGGCATTTTTTATAAAAATCAGTCTTTTGGTGAACCGCCTTTATTTTTAAACCAAAATTATCCTGCCAATGCGATTGCTGTTGAAGATGCAGAAATTCTTTTGCTAACAAAAAGCAGCTTCATGCAATTGCTGGAAGAAAATGCCAATGTAAGTATTAAAATTATCGAGAATTTAGCTCAGCGCTTGTATTATAAATCGGTTATGGCGGCAGAGATGTCTACGCAGGAACCGGAGCATCGCATTTTGAAATTAATGGATCACGGAATCGCTTATTTCAATTTCAAAAAAGAGGAAAACGGTTACCTCATTAATTTTACCCGACAGCAAATAGGCGATTTAACTGGATTGCGTGTCGAAACCGTAATTAGAACCATAAAAGCTCTTGAAAAAAAGGGCGTGCTAAAGATTATAAACAGAAAAGTATACCGATAAAAAAGTTCTCGTTTTATGATTTTAATCATAAAACACAGCTCTAAAGTGCTTGTACCTTTGTTACTCTAAAAACAAACATTATGACACTTTATCAAACAACATTCGAAAATTTCAATAAAAATTATATGGGTTCTGCAGCAATGGCTGTAATTGGTCAAAGCTGTTTAGGTGCAGCTGCAGCGATGTATATTCTTTCTCACGGTACCTCTATTGGTCAAATGATACAATTGGCTATTATTGTTTTGGCTTGTATATTAGCCAATACTTCTATACTTGCACAAATGAAACATAAAATAGTTTTTAACTTTATTATTACAAGTGCTATTTTAAGTGTTCTGCTTATCATACTGAACAATTTTATTCTATGAGAAAACAAATAGAAAATAGAGCTGATGTCGAATTTCTGGTACATCAGTTTTATGCTAAAATAAGAGCCGATGAAGAAATCGGCTTTTATTTTAATACGATGATTAAAGATTGGGATGCTCACCTTGAAAAGCTAACTGATTTTTGGGAAACGAATTTGTTTGCCGTAAAAAAATACAAAGGCAATCCGCATGCGGTACATAATGAAGTTGATGCTCATTTTGAAAGCAAAATCACTTCAAACGAATTCGGAATCTGGCTGAACTATTGGTTTCAGACTTTAGAAGAACATTTTGAAGGCGAAAATGTAGAAACACTAAAAAGACGCGCACGAAAAATGGGAACTTTTTTGTTTATGAGTATGTTTGAGCATCGTAACAAGATGACGGAAGTTTCTATACAGTAATGCATAAAACGTATTGTTTGTCCTTGCGAGGAACGAAGCAATCACATTTGCTAAATCAATTGTTCGTGTGATTGCTTCGTTCCTCGCAAGGATATGATTACGGCTACATTTCGAAAGATGGATTAAAATCCATCCCTACAATATATTTCGTTCCTACGGAACTCTTTCTAAATTTTGATTTTATTATAGAAATCGAAATGACAAAATTGTCGTGAGTTTTAGAATTTTTCTTATTGGAATTTGGAATTTTTATATAGAAATTTCACTCCAAAATTATTTCTCAAAAGCGTACACCAAAGTAAAATCCTGTCCAGACGTACTGGATTTTATTTCTTTATAATGCACATTAAAATCTACAATGAGATCATTAAAATGCAGACTGGCTTCTGTTAGATTTTCATCTAATGAAAAAGCATTTACCCTAATATGATCTTTAAAACTGATTCCTTTTTCGTTTCTGATTTTAAAGATGGCTTCTTTTGCGCCCCATATTACGGTAAGTTCCTTAATATAATCTTCCTTATTTTGAGTGTTTAAGTAACTGGTTTCGGTATCTACAAATTTATCGGCAATGCGAAGGATTTTTTCGCGTTGCAGTTCCATGTCGATTCCTACGGTTTCGTCGCTGATGATAATAGCTGCAAAATCGTGTGAATGTGTAATTGAGATATGATTGTGACAATTAAAGTAAGGCTTTCCAAATTCGTCATAATGCATTTCATGATCTGTAAAACCCATTTCCTGTATTAGCATACGAACGCTTAAAAAAGCACGCTGGTGCATTTGCGACTTCATTCCGTTGAGTCTTTGCTGCGTTTTTTCTTTTAAAACTACTTTGCTCAATAACTCCTCAAAAGATTCTGTTATGTGCCAAATTAAAATTTTGGTAGTTTCGTTGAATTGTATGGTTTCAAATAAAGGCATTCTTTTTTAATTATGAATTATGAGTTTTAAGTTATGAATTATTTTCCGGATTTGAAAACTGAATTTCTTATTTAACGTCTCGTCTTTCTAGCCCTGATGGGAGCGGCATCCTTTTGTGTCCGCCGCGGCGGACACAAAAGATATAGTGGACAGCAGGAAATAGCTCCTCAATTTCAATACCTTCTTGTAAAAAGTAAATTATTTAGCTAAAGTTCAAAAGATTAAGAAATTAAACATTTCACAAATCTTATAGAAAGTAGGTAGAATTAAAAACCTATTCCGTAAATTTGCAAAAATTTTACAATATACAAATATACTATAAATGAGTACTACAACTACGCCTTTTGTGGCTTTCAAAGTAAAAGACATCTCTCTAGCGGCTTGGGGAAGAAAAGAAATTGAATTGGCTGAAGCTGAAATGCCAGGGTTAATGGCACTTCGCGCTGAATATAAGGACGAACAACCTCTTGCGGGTGCTCGTATCGCTGGATGTTTGCACATGACTATTCAGACTGCAGTTTTAATTGAAACTTTAATTGCTCTTGGTGCAGAGGTTACTTGGTCTTCTTGTAACATTTTCTCTACTCAGGATCAGGCTGCTGCTGCTATTGCTGCTGCAGGAATTCAGGTTTATGCATGGAAAGGTCTTGATGAGCAATCATTTGACTGGTGTATTGAGCAAACTTTATTCTTTGGTGAAGACAGAAAACCATTGAACATGATCTTGGATGACGGTGGAGATTTAACTAACATGGTTATTGACCGTTTCCCAGAATTGGTTCCTGGAATCAAAGGATTGTCTGAAGAAACTACAACTGGAGTTCACAGACTTTACGAAAGAGTAAAAGCTGGAACTTTACCAATGCCTGCAATCAACATTAACGATTCTGTTACTAAATCTAAATTTGATAACAAATATGGTTGTAAAGAATCTGCAGTAGATGCAGTTCGTCGTGCAACTGACTTAATGTTGGCTGGAAAAAGAGTAATCGTTTGTGGATACGGTGATGTTGGAAAAGGAACTGCTGCTTCTTTCAGAGGTGCAGGATCTATTGTAACAGTTACTGAAATTGACCCAATTTGTGCTTTACAAGCTGCAATGGACGGTTATGAAGTTAAAAAATTAAACACTGTAATTGCTACTGCTGATATCATCATTACAACTACAGGAAATAAAGATATCGTTCTTGGAGAGCACTTCGAGCAAATGAAAGACAAAACTGTTGTTTGTAACATCGGACACTTTGATAACGAAATTGATATGGCTTGGTTGAACAAAAACCACGGTGCATCTAAAATCGAAATCAAACCTCAGGTTGACAAATATACTATCGCTGGAAAAGATATCATCATTCTTGCTGAAGGTCGTTTAGTAAACCTTGGTTGTGCTACAGGTCACCCAAGTTTTGTAATGAGTAACTCATTTACTAACCAAACTTTGGCACAAATCGAATTATGGAAAAACAGTGCTGCTTACAACAATGATGTTTATATGTTACCAAAACATTTAGATGAAAAAGTTGCTGCTTTGCACTTAGCTAAATTAGGAGTTGAATTGGAAACTTTACGTGACGATCAGGCTGCTTATATTGGTGTTCCGGTTGAAGGCCCTTTCAAACCAGAGTACTACAGATACTAAATAATTTTAGATTTCTGTCCCGATAGCTATCGGGATTAGATTTCTTCAATACATATTTCAAACCCGATAAGTTTTCATTAAAACTTGTCGGGTTTTCTATTTTAATTTCAAAAATCAAAATCCAAATTCCAAATTCCAAATTCCTAAAATCTAAAATCTAAAATCCAAAATTAGGGCGTGCCACGTAAAACAAGAACATTAATTTAATCAGATATTTTACACGGTTTCTAAATTTAAACTTTACATTTGAACTTCAAATCCCCAATATCTAAAACCTAATTATGAGAACTCGCCTAATTTTAACCTTACTATTATTATTGCCTTTTTTTACCACTGCACAATCAAGTCTGCAAAGACAAATGCAGGCTTCGAATGCAATGGTGAGACAGCAAAACCAAATGTTTCTGCAGCAACAACAGCAACAACGTGCTATGGCAAGCATGATGAACAACATAGAAACAAAGGAAACGAAACTAGCCAAGGAAGAAAAAAAACTTAAAAAACTTCAGGAAAAAGCATTACAAAGAGAAACTGATTTAAAGACAAAAAACGATGAATTAAAAACTCTCGAAATCAACTCCCAAAAAAATAATAGTTCCGAGATTTTAAAAGATATCGAAAAGTCTAAAAAACAAATCGCTAAGTCTGAAGAAAAAATAAGTGAATCGAAAACCGATATCGAAAAGAGTTCGAATAAAATTCAGGATTTACAAAACCAAATACAAGCTGATAAAGTCAAAAAAGCAGAATTAGAAAAACAACACGAAGAAGAAAAAAAGGCCAAAGAAGAAGAAAAAAGATTAAAGGAAGAGGAAAAGGCGAAGAAACAAAAAGAAAAGCAAGACAAGAAAAAATAGCACTATGATCGAAAAAGTTGTATGCGAAACGCATGGCACAAAAGAGATGTCTTTTTCCTGCATTCATATTGCGATGGCAATAGACCAAAAAGAAAAAGTAGGTTTCTTTTATTCTGAAGCCGAAGAAGATCTTCCTCAAATTGCATGGTGCGGAGCATGTGAACAATGGCTGCTGGATAACGGCGAAGAATGGAATGATGCTTTTGAAGCTAAAGCCGATTTTAAAATATTATGTGCTGACTGTTTTGATGAGGCAAAAGCAATTCAGTTAGGAGCTGATCAAATATAAATAGCGATGATTACTACAAAAGACTTTAAATTATTACCCAATAAAAACTCATTACAAAATATCTGCAAAGCGATTTCGGTTTTAGATGCTATTATTTGTCAGGAATGGGAATATCGTTATTACTCCTACAACTCTCAATGGGGAGAAGGTGAAGAATTTTTCGAAATGAGAAATGGATCCGGTGATTTAATGAACATTCTTTTTCTTGAAAATCATTGTATAATAAATGGTTTTGCACACGAATTTCAGCATAATAAAAAAAATGATCTGACTAAAAATTTACCTGAAATTTATAATGAATTTATATTTGGAGAACCAGTGGCCTCTCTTGGAACTACATTTTGCCTATGGACAAATGAAACCGGAAATTGGCAAGTGGGATTGATTGAAGATTACAATGATAACTCAGCTGAATTGCTGGCTATTTTTGACGAAAATCCACAAACTTACATTGACTGGGCAAGTGAATATTTTGAAGATTCTTATAAAGAAACCGGAATACCATTAAAAACAGTAACCGAAATTTATCAAGGTAAGGTATTAACCAAAGAAATGGTTTTATCTATTGTTGACGAAATTGAAGATTGGAAATTATTAGAAGACGATTTAAAAGAGATAAATTACGAATACGACTTTAAATAATCTTGATTCTGTACTTTATTTAAATTAATTTCATTCCAATAAGATTAACTTTGTAAAAACCGTTAATCATGAAAAACTTCTTCTTTTTAGGCATTGCTATTATATTCGAAATCATTGCCACTTCTGCCTTAAAAAAGTCGGAGCAGTTTACACAAATTATTCCCAGTATTATTACCATTGTAGGTTATTTTGCTGCTTTTTACTTTTTGAGTTTTGCTATTAGAACCATTCCTGTTGGGATTGCTTATGCCATTTGGTCTGGAGTTGGGATTGTTTTGATTACTATTATTGGAGCCGTTTTCTTCAAACAAATTCCTGATTTGCCTGCAATAATAGGATTGGCGTTAATTATGATTGGTGTTGTGGTTATTAATGTTTTTTCTAAAACTACGGCGCATTAAGCAACTATTATCTTTATGATGACTTATATTTGATTGTATCAAATAATACTATCATATTACACAAGTTTGTTTTTGATTGATTATTCGATTCTTCACTTCAAATATAAAATAATGGATTTCAGAAAAGCCACAATTTCAGATTTGACAGAAATGCAGGAAATGTATATCGACACTATTAAATGGAGTTGTAAAAACGATTACAGTCCTTTAGAGATCGACGCCTGGATTTCCGGACTTAATAATGTAGAACGATGGGCAAAAGTTATTCATGCGCAATTTGTTTTATTGGCTATTGCCGAGAATAAAATTGTAGGCTACGGAACCCTAAAAGACGGAAATTATATTGATTTCTTTTGCGTTCACAAAGATTTTCAACGACAAGGGATTGCCGATAAAATATTCAATCAATTAGAAAATGAAGCTAAAAAGGAAAACTCAGAAATCATAACAGCCGATGTGAGCATAACGGCAAAACCATTCTTTGAGAAAAAGGGCTTTGTTGTAAAAACCAAACAAAAAAATATCCGTTTAGGTGTTGAATTGATCAATTACAAAATGGAGAAAAGTTTGAAGTAACACTATAATCTCTCGCGGAGTCACAAAGTTTTAATTTTAAAGTTTAAGTCAATCTTTGTCGAGCAACTTTGCGGTCCTTCGACTTCGCTCAGGATGACAATAGTGCGAAAAAACATCGCGACCATCGCGAACTTTGTGGTTAAAAAAAAAGACAGCAAGTTTCGGATTTTATATCCGCAAAAACCAATCGATCTTTGCTTTATAAAATCGAACGAAAATGAACACACAGGAAAACATCAATTATAATCGAATAGCGGATGCGATCGATTATATCAAAACAAACTTTAAGGATCAGCCCAACTTAGATGAGGTTGCCGAAAAAGTGCACTTAAGTCCGTTTCACTTTCAGCGTTTGTTTACAGATTGGGCAGGAACAAGTCCGAAGAAGTTTTTGCAATATATTAGTGTCGAACACGCCAAAAAAATTCTCAAAGAAAATAATAAAGCCACTTTATCTGATGCTGCTTTTGATACCGGATTATCCGGAACAAGCCGCCTTCATGATTTGTTTGTAAATATAGAAGGAATGACTCCCGCCGAATACAAAAACGGTGGTAAAAACCTTGAAATTAATTTCAGTTTTGCCGAAAGTCCGTTTGGGAATATTATTGTTGCGTCGACCAATAAAGGCGTTTGTTTTATGGCTTTCGCCGAAGATGAAGAAGCCGGATTTCAGGATCTAAAAAATAAATTCCCGAACGCAGGATTCTCCCGAAAACTCGATTTATCGCAACAGAATGCTTTGTTCATTTTTCAGAATGATTGGAGTAAATTATCTGAAATTAAACTGCATTTAAAAGGAACTGATTTTCAATTGAAAGTTTGGGAAACTTTACTTAAAATCCCGATGGGACAGCTTTCCACTTATGGTTCTATTGCGCAACAAATAGAAAAACCGAATGCTTCCCGCGCTGTTGGAACTGCAATTGGCAGCAATCCTGTTGCTTTTTTAATTCCCTGTCACCGTGTGATTCAATCCTCAGGAACCTTTGGCGGTTATATGTGGGGAAACACCCGTAAAACGGCTATTATTGGTTGGGAAGGCGCGCAGGCAAATCTAATAATCTAAGATTTCTATTTACAATATATGTCGACAATCTTTGCGTAGATGCACTGCAGTGCATCTCTACAGATATGCTTTGTGTAAATAATTCCTCATATAAATTTCAATCTAAAATTTATGCAAAATATACCATCTAAAATTGCTTCTCTTAATTGGGAAAGCATCACCGAATCTATGCACGAAAATGGATTTGCCATTATTCCAAATGTACTTACCAATGAACAATGTGAAGATTTAAAATTCGATTATGACAATCCAAATTTATACCGAAAAACAGTTGTAATGGAACGTTATCGCTTTGGTCTTGGCGAATACAAATATTTCAATTATCCATTGCCAAATTTGATCCAAACGATTCGAGCGAACATTTATCCTAAACTTGCACCCATTGCAAATGCATGGATGAAAGCATTAAATATCAGTACTGTCTTTCCTGAAACTCACGAAGAATTATTGCAACAATGTCACGCCAATAATCAACATAAAGCAACTGTTTTAATTTTAAAATATGGTAAAAGTGGTTTTAATACTCTGCATCAGGATTTGTATGGCGATGTTTATTTTCCTATTCAAATAGTACTTTTCCTTAACGAACCTGATGAAGATTTTACTGGAGGAGAATTTGTATTGACACAGCAAACTCCAAGAGCACAATCGAAAGCCATTGTTCTGAAACCTAAAAAAGGAGACATATTGGTTTTTACAACGAATTTCAGACCTGTAAAAGGCACAAAAGGATATTATCGTGTGAATATGAAACATGGCGTTAGCGAAATTCATTCGGGTGAACGACATACATTGGGAATCATTTTTCATGATGCACTCTCGTGAATTTCTGACATAAATTATTTTTTTCGCTACGAATTCACGAATTAAACTAATTTATAAACGTACAGATTTTTCAAATTTATTAAACATTCGTGAATTCGTGGCGAAAAACAAATACATAAAATTTATGCTTCAACACAATAAAATTTCCGATCGGGATATCCGAAATAAAATTAAAAATACAGAAATTTGCTTTGGTGGAAACCAAAAATTAAAAATCTACGGCACTTTAAAATGTTCGTCAGGAAAAAGAATGAAACGTGAAAACCGGGTTTTCTTTTTATCTGAAAATGAAGCCAGAGAAAATGGTTTCAGACCTTGTGGACATTGCATGAAAACCGAATATCAAAACTGGAAAAATGGACTTATTTAATCCCGAATCTGACGAAACGACTAATCTGCTTCCTAAAGGTGGAACTGTAAATTATTACGGAAAATTATTTTCGAGAGAAGATTCTAATCGCTATCTGGATCTTCTTTTGAATACTATAGAATGGAAAAATGACGAAGCGATTATCTTTGGGAAATTAATTCTCACGAAGCGAAAAGTAGCCTGGTACGGCGATTCGGGTTTTGAATATACGTATTCTAATACTACGAAAAAAGCACTTCCGTGGACTAAGGAATTACTGGATTTAAAAGCTGTTATTGAACAAGAAACCGGTGAAACTTTCAATTCCTGTTTGCTTAATTTATATCATTCCGGCGATGAAGGAATGGCCTGGCACAGCGATGCCGAAAAGGATTTAAAAAAGAATGGCGCGATTGGTTCTGTAAGTTTTGGTGCTGAAAGAAAATTTGCTTTCAAACATAAGGAAACCAAAGAAACGGTTTCGTTAATTCTGGAACATGGCAGTTTATTAGTCATGAAAGACGAAACCCAAACGCATTGGCTGCATCGATTGCCGCCCACTAAAACAATATCAAAACCGAGAGTAAATTTGACTTTTAGAACTATTGTTTCACAATAAAAATTTATTGAACCATTCAGAGATTAAGGAAAATTAAGCTTTAAGACTTAATGAAAATTTCTAAATGGTAAAAACTCTAATTTTGTACTACCAACCCTGATTCAATCCGTTTTTAAGGACTCCTTCGTACTTGTCTTTATCAAAAGTATAAAGATTGGGGGCTTTATGCGCTACGTTACTTTTCTTTTCGTCTAGCTTATTCAGGATGCCAATGTTGTTAATTTTACGCAGAAAGTTCCTTCTGTCCAGTTTTTTATCCAAAATGGTTTCATACAATTTTTGCAGTTCCGGCATAGTAAATTTTTCGGGCAATAAATTATATCCTACGGGCATTAGGTTCAATTCAATTCTAAGTGTATTTAATGCTTTATCCAGAATTGCTGCATGATCTAAAATAAGCTCCGGAACTTCTTTATGATCAATCCATTCTATGATTTCTTCTTTATTGACAGATTTTGGAATCGTTTTTAAAAAGTCTACCAGCGCATAATAGCCAATGGTAACAAAACGTTGCGTAAGCCATTTTCCTTTTGCTTCTTCAATTTTTAAATATTCTAAAACTTCTTTGCTAAAATGCTGATCGTTGCGTTTTATTTTTCCAAAAGTGGCAAATTGTCTCAAAAAGATGCCTTCTACTCCTGTTCTTTCATTTAAAACAGTGACAGCAGCGGTATCAATATCCTGATCAATTGGAATAAAACCGCCGGGTAATGACCATTTATTACTGTGCGGAATCTTAATCAATAAAACCTTGAGCTGATTGTCATGAAAACCAAAAATCACACAATCTATCGAAAGTCCGGGTTGATAATTTTGATTATTTTCTATAATGTCTTTTAACATTTAAATTTTATTAATTACAACTTTCGTTTTTGGATTGGCTCTGCAATTTAAATCATTTTTATAAAACCGAAACATTTTTATCCAATTCAACTTTAATAAATCTAAAAAAAAGCAGGTCTTAATAAGAAGTGTTAAAATCACAATTTTTTAATTAAAAACAAACAACAAATTAAAAAAATAAGTACATTGCGTCATAATAACACATTAAAGAAGTGTTTTGTTGTTTTTTGAATTAATAAATACTTTAAAAAATTATAATTTACTGATTACCAGTTTTCAATATTGTACTTTTTGAAGCAAAACGACAATAATAATCTATTTAATAATAGACCCATTAATGATTTGAATATGAGCATTCCTGATTTAGAAAAACTCAATAAAAAATTGATGAAGAAGATCTATTCTTCTTTTGGATTAGTATCAAAAAATGATCTTTTAGAAGCTTCTATAAAGTACAGTGAAGAGCAGGAAAAAATCTTCAATCAAATGATTGTTGAAACTGATGCAAAAAATAAAAAAGCAAAACGCGAAGCTTTTGACAAAGCACTCTTTGCCTCTTATAAAGGAATTGGTGCTATGGATTTTATAAATACTGTTTTGAAATAATTGCTCAATCTCAATCAGTAGAACTCTTTTAGCACACGATCTGTTTAAAAATGATCAATTATATTTTATGAACCTTGCTAAAAAAGCGAGGTTTTTTCTTTTATGCAAAGTTCTATGAATTAAAACATTAGACAAATCATTAACTTCTTTTTTATTTCAAATTAAAATTTAGCAGGGTTAAAAAAAAAATATTTTTTTTCAATTTCAATTGTTAATGTCAATAAAATGACGCAATTTTATTAAGAAAAATTAAATTAATTAATTTTAACAATCATTAAGTATTTCAAATCACTTATTTTTGCGAATCACAAAAAAAATAAGATTATACTTATATTAATCATTAGAAATATTAAAAAAACATCGATGGAAAATCTTATTCAATCAGAAAATTACAAAATTGAAAAGCCTGCAGAATGGGCTAGTAATATTAATGACAGTCAACTTATTGAATACATTAAAGAATCAGATTTTGCAAGTAAACAAATAGATGAGGGACGTGATTATTGTTATTTTTTAGATAAAATTTATTATACCAGTGATGAGGAAAATAGCGAATACGCCTGTGTAGCATATACGCTTAACGAACCTGCTAATCTTGAAAATGCTTCGGTAATGGATGTCGTGGTCGAAGAAAACGAAACTTACATTATACATAGAATTACCGTTTTAAGAGAAGGTGTTTTGGTTGATAAAATTCCGGATACAAAAATTAAGGTACTTGACAGCGAAAACCAAAGTGATGGCGGTGTTTTAAGCAGCAATAAAAAAATTAATATTACCATAAAAGATTTACGCCTTTATGATGTTTTGATCATGGAAGATTCTCGTGTAAAAGTCTTTACAGAACGTGACTTTTTACGTAAAGAATTTTCTAAGTTTGTTTGGGTTAGTCCAAGTACTTATTGGGCTTACGGAAGTTATAATTTTTCTTTTATCAATGATCGCAAGAATAGAATTGCTTACAAAAAAACGTTCTTTAGAGATGAAGACGGAAATGTATTGGCTCCGGAAATCCATTACTTAGAAAAAGGCGAACGCTTTACTATCGAAAAAGAAAACTACATCAATTTTGTAGATACTAATCGTGAAATTGCTCCTTTTATAGACTTTGCAACTGATAGCAACTGGATCGACTTGTCTAATTATATTTCTCCTTTATATGAAGAGGTTTACGCTAAATCATCTCTACAGGAATTTGCTCCTAATCTGATCGAAAAACTGGATGCTATTAGCAACAAAGATGAACAATTACAGTTTGCGATAGATTATGTGCAAAATCATGTGTATTATGTTTTTAATGCTGATGAAATGAACGGTCACAAACCGCAGGAGCCTTCTGTCACGTATCAAAACAAACAAGGAGATTGTAAAGCAAAATGCGTTTTACTAAAAGTAATTTTAGATTACATCAAGGTCGATTCGTCTGTGGTTTTGGTTAATTTTAATACAGATCATTACCTTAAATATTATTTACCTTCTTTATTGACTTTTAACCATGTTATTGTAAAAATCGACTATAAAGATGAAACGTATTTTATTGATGCTACCAGTCGTGATGAATTTGGATTGATTGAAAATCGCGGTTTTATTTACTTCATGCATTATCTTGAGGTAAAACCAAATCAAGATTTACAAATAAAAAAATCACATAAATTTCCTTATTATGGTATTAATGAAAAAGCCGAATTTAATGTTCAAAATAATACCGGACAGCTTTCGTTAACCACAACTTACAAAGGAAACCGTGCCAATTATATGCGTAAGTATTTTAAAAACACTAACAAAAGAGAAATCATTGACAGCTGGAATAATTTCTTTTTTTATACGCTGAATTATAACAATGACCGAAACGGAACTGATGTTCGAAATATATTTAAAGACGCTACAATTGAAACATTGAGTGATGATAAAAAGCTGAATGAATATACTATTCAGTACAAGGCAAATGTTGAAGATCCGTATTTTACAGATGCACAAAAAAATCGCTTTTTAATGTATTTTGATCGAAATGTGATTAAAAATAATGCTCGTGATTTTTTGCATACTGATATTGCTTTCTGGCATAATTTTGATAACGAGAAATATGAAATCAATCTTTACACGGATCAAAGAATAGATGTCGAAGAGAAATTCACGACACAGGAAAGCACGATAAAAAATCCTTATTTTGATTATACCAGCCGTAAAAAAGTTACAAAAAATGGTGCTACGATAAATATCGATTTTACACCATTGGTGAATTTAGAAATTCCGCCAGCAGATTTTGAAGAATTCAGAAATGCGCATCACGAAGTTGCAGACAGTAATTTTGGACTTGGAATCGATATTATAGAACAAGGCTTTATGAATTTGATGAAATTTAATTTCAAAAAATTGGTAAAGTAATTAGACCAAAAAAGGGCTTCGTTTGAAGCCCTTTTTTATTTATTAGATGAATTTTAAAGCAATTCAAAATCAGATTTTAGTTTGATATCTGCTGATGAAGCTCCAATCATTACTTCGAAATCTCCTGCTTCTGCAATAAATTCTAATTTATCGTTGTAGAAAGAAAGTTTCTCTTTATCGATTGTAAATTCGATTGTTTTAGATTCTCCTGCATTTAATTTTACTTTTTGGAAATCTCTTAATTCTAAAATTGGTCTCACCACTGAGCCAAATTTATCTTTTAGATACAATTGTACTACTTCTTCTCCAGCTACTTTTCCAACATTCGATAATTGAAAAGAAACTTTAATGGTTTCGTTATTCTTCATTTTAGTCGAAGATAATTTCAAACCTGAATAATTGAATTTGGTATAACTCAACCCGTAACCAAAAGGAAATTTAGGAGAGTTTTTAAGATCAATATAAGCTGAAACATAATTTTTTGAATCTTCGTCTTTCGCCGGTCTTCCTGTACTGTAGTGATTGTAGTAAATAGGAATTTGCCCAATTTCTCTCGGGAACGTCATTGGTAATTTTCCAGACGGATTGTAATCTCCAAATAAAACATTCGCAATTGCGTTTCCTGCTTCTGTACCTAACCACCATGTGTATACAATTGCCGGAACGTTATCTGCAGTCCAGTTAAAAATTAATGGACGCCCTGCATTTACCAGCACTACAACTGGTTTTCCGGTAGCCTGAATTGCTTTTACTAAATCTTCCTGAACACCTGGCAAATGAAGATTGCTTCGGCTTTTTGCTTCACCGCTCATATCGCGTCTTTCTCCTATACTCAAAATAACAACATCGGCTTGTTTGGCAGTCGCAACGGCTTCGGCAAAACCATCTTTGTTGTCTCCGTCTACTTCACAACCTTTTGCGTAAAGTAACTTGGTATTTTTACCTACTTTATTTTGTAAACCATCCCATTGCGAAACAATCCATTTATTGTAGTCAACCTCCGGTAATTCTACAGACCAGAATCCCATATTTTCTTTGTACTCTTTTACCATTGGCCCAATAAAAGCAATTGTTTTCAGGTTTTTAGAAAGTGGTAAAGTTTCATTTTCATTTTTTAATAAAACAATACTTTTTTGTGCTACATCCAGAGCCGCTTTTCTGTGTTCAGGATTGTTCAACGCTTTGTCGGCTCTTTTTTGATCTGAATATCGATACGGATCTTCAAATAATCCTAATTCGAATTTCTTGCGTAAAATACGTTTTACCGCATCGTCAATTAATTCAACGGGTACTTTTCCTTCTTTAACCAATTCGGCTAAGTGATATCTGTAAGCATTACTTTCCATATCCATATCACTTCCGGCTGTAATCGCAGAAAGTGCTGCTGCTTTAAGATCTTTTGAATAACCGTGTGCTACCATTTCGCCAATCGAACCCCAGTCTGAAACTACAAAACCCTGAAAGTTCCATTTTCCTTTTAAGATATCGCGTTGCAAATGCACATTTCCTGTCGCAGGAATTCCGTTTAAGTCATTGAATGAATTCATAAAAGTGGCTGCACCTGCATCAAGAGCTGCTTTAAAAGGAGGTAAATACGTTTCCCAAAGCATTCTTTCACTCATGTCTACTGAGTTATAATCTCTTCCGCCAACGGCTGCTCCGTAAGCTGCAAAGTGTTTTACGCAAGCCATAACCGAGTTTAAGTCGCCCAGTTTATTTCCCTGAAAACCTTTTACTCTTGCATAAGCAATTTTAGATCCCAGATAAGTATCTTCTCCTGCACCTTCCATTACACGTCCCCAACGAGGATCACGGCCAATATCGACCATTGGTGCAAATGTCCAGTGAATTCCGCTTGCTGCAGCTTCTGTAGCCGCAACTCTTGCAGCTAATTCAATTGCTTGCAAATCCCAACTTGCAGCCTCGGCCAACGGAAGCGGGAAAGTAGTTTTGTAACCGTGAATAACGTCCTGACCAAATAGCAACGGAATTTTAAGACGTGATTGCATTGCCAGTTCCTGATATTGTCTGGTGTATTTTGTACCCACAACATTTAGCATCGAGCCTATAATACCTGCTTTTATTTCGGCCTGTTTGTTTGGGTTTATGGTAATTGGTCCCGTTGCAGAATTATCTCCCGTATACTGATTAAGCTGACCAATTTTTTCTTCGATGGTCATTTTTTTCAATAGAGCATTTACTTTCTGGTCTATTGTTTCTTGTTGTGCCGTCGCAAAAAACGATACCATCAACAAGGTAAATGTGGTTAATTTCTTCATGAATTTAATTTTGATTACCAAACGTAAGTAGCCACAGCACCTGCGTTTAAGGTAGTTGAAATTTGTTTTTGATTGTATTTTATATTAAAAGTTTCAGTTGTAGCTCCGTCGTTTTCTACAATTAAAACTGTTTGTCCTGACGGAGTTTTAAAAGCGACATTGTATAAATTTCCGCTAATATTACTTGCTATTCTTACCGATCCTTCAGGAACAAATTTTGATGCGTGACCAATAATATAATACCCCACTTCTCTTTTTATATTCTGAGCCTGATCGATCATTAATGCTCCTTTGCAAGTCGAACATCCGCCTGGAGTAAAAGGTTTGTAATACTCGTCATTTGCTAATCCCCACGAAAGTGCATTTACGCTCCAGTTACGCATAGAACCAATTACAACATTTTTTACACTCCATTTCAAATCCGATTCGAAACTGCTTTTTGATCCTGTATATTGTTCGGTAAAATACAAATCTTTGTTTGGATATGCATCATGAACTGTAGATAATGCGCTGATATCTCCTTCGTATAAGTGAAACGCAGAACCTGCTACAAAAGGATTCGCTTTTGGATCTTTTAAAATCGTTAAAGGATATTCAGGTTTATTACAATTGTGATCGTAAATCACAATTTTGGTTTTGATTTTAGCTTTCGCGAAAGCGGGACCTAAATGATTCCCAATAAAATCTGCCTGTTGTTCAGCAAGCATTAATAAACTAGGGTTATTTCCCGGATGCAATGGCTCATTTTGAGGTGTAATCGCATCAATAACGATTCCGTGCGATTTCATGGCCTGAATGTATTTTACAAAATACTCGGCATAAACCTGATAGTATTTTGGTTGTAAACTTCCGCCTTTTGAGCTTCCGTTGTCTTTCATCCAAACCGGAGGCGACCACGGAGAACCCATAATTTTTATTTGTGGATTGATGGCTAAAATTTCTTTTAATAAAGGCACAACATCATTTAAATCAGGTCCAAGATTAAATTTTTCCAGTTTTAAATCGGTTTCACCTTCTGGTAAATCATCATACGAAAAAACTTTTTCATTTAAATCAGAAGCTCCTATACTAATACGAAGATAACTCAACCCAATTGCATCTTCTTTTCTGGAAAACAATTCCTGAAGCAAGGCTTCTTTTTTTGCTTTCTCCAGTTTTAAAATAGCCTGAGCACTTCCTCCTGTCAAAGAAAATCCAAAACCTTCGATGGTTTGAAATTTTTGTGAAGGATTTACTTCAATAGTCTGGTTTGAATTCGTTTCTGTATTAAAAACCAAATCATTTTGCTTTTGAAGTTTTAAAGACTCATCGGTTGTAGTGATCCACGATTCTGCTTTACTAGAAGTGGTTGCATTTTTTGAAGTTCCGCATTTTATCTGAACTGCAATAAGAGGCAGTAAAAGTAAAATTTGAAGTTTTTTGTTGATGTTTTTCATTTTAATCTATTTCTATTAAAACAGGTAAATGATCCGATGGATATTTTAAATCTTTAGAATCACTTAAAACTGCGTGTTTTTGAATTTTTAATCCACTGTCTTTTGAAACAAAAATATAATCGAGTAATAGTGTTACCGGTTCGTTGTGTTTGAAATCGTTAAACGTTCCTGATGGTCCAAAAGGCTTTTCTTTTGAAACATCTTTTGTATCATCCATTACTTTTTTAATTTCTGCTATTTGTTTTGTATCCGGTTCTGAATTGAAATCTCCCATTAAAAACGCCGGATATTTCTTTGTATTCAATTCGCTTATTTTTTTCAAAGCAAGCTGTACTCCTTTTATTCTTGCTTCTTCACCCATGTGATCCAGATGAAGATTAAAAACCCAAAACGTTTTTTTAGTTTTTAAATCTTTAAAAAGTCCATAAGTGCAAACTCTGTTACAAGCTGCATCCCAGCCTCTGGAAACTACATTGGGAGTTTCTGATAACCAAAATGTATTGGATTGCTCTACTTTAAAGCGATCTTTTTTATAATAAATCGTACATGCCTCGCCTGTTCCTCCTTCTTCTCTTCCTACTCCAAATTTGTTATAATTTGGCAAAGCCGATGCTATATAATCAACCTGACCGGGAGTTGCTTCCTGAACTCCAAAAACATCCGGACTGTAAAATTGTATTTGAGAAGTAAAATAATCTTTTCGATTTGGCCATGCATTTTCTCCGTCAGAAGCAACATCTAAACGGATGTTGTAGGTCATGATCTTTAAATTTTGACCATAAAATGATCCGCTTACAAAAAGTAGGAATACTACTAAAATAATTTTGTTTATCTTTTTCATCTTTAAAAAAATTTAGTCGGTAAAGCTAATGTTTCTCTAGCCTTAAAGAAAAAATCTTATTTAAAAGTTATGTTAATTATGTACGTTAGAATAGTTAATATTAAATATATCATCGTTGTTGGCTTAAAATATTTTTAGTTTAAAATTCTTACACAATTAATTCCCGTTTTTTGTTTCCAGATGAACGTTCAGCATTTTAAAATTATTTCCAGGTATAAGTGCCCACAGATCCTCCTTGCAAAGAAGTAGTCACCCATTTATCATTGAATTTAATATTAAATATTTCATTTCCTTGTCCGTCATTTTCAACAATTAAAACTTTAGAACCTGATGGCGTGATGAAAGCTACATTTTGTAAGTTCCCGCTTATATTACTTGCAATTCGTACTGATCCGGCCGGAACAAACTTAGAGGCATGCGCTATTATATAATAGGCTACATTGCGCTGAAAAGCTTCACTTGAAGTTACTGTTATTGCTCCTTTACAAGTGCTACATCCGCCTGTTGTGTGAGGTTCGAAAGATCCATTATTGGCCAAATTCCACTCTAATGCATTCCTGCTCCAGTTGCGCATTGAACCTATAATTACATTTTTAAGATGCCATTTTAAATCTCCACCAAATTCACCTGTAGATGAAGTCCATTGTTCTGTGAAATAAATATTTTTATCCGGATAAGCATTATAAACATTTGAAAGTGCGCTGATATCTCCGGCATATAAATGAAAAGCCGAACCATCAACAAAAGGATTTGCTGCGGCATCTGCTAAAATTGCTTTTGGATACTCTGGCTTATCACAATTGTGGTCGTAAGCAATAATTTTTGTAGTAATATTGGCCGCTTTAAATGCCGGGCCTAAGTTGTTTTTAATGAAATTAGTTTGCTCTAATGCTGACATTTCCATACTTGGATTATTTCCACCGTGAAGAGGTTCATTTTGAGGCGTTACGGCATCAATAACAATTCCTTCAGCTTTCATTTGCTGAATGTACTTTACAAAATATTTGGCGTAAACATCATAATATTGAGTTTGCAATCTTCCTCCAATAAAACTGTCTTTATCTTTCATCCAAAGCGGAGCTGACCAGGGAGTCGCTAGAATTAAAATCTTAGGATTGATGGCCAGAATTTCTTTTAAAAGTGCAATTACTCCTGTTTTATCTTTTTCTAAACTAAAATTTGCTAAATCAAGATCGGTATTTCCTGTAGGAAGATCATCATAAGTAAACGGAGATGCATTCAAATCAGAAGCTCCAATACTGATTCTGATGTAGCTTATGCCAATTGAGGTTTCTCCGGAACCAAACAATTCCTGTAAAAGTGCAGTTCTTTTGGCTGCTGTTAACTTATAGATTACATCAGCACTTCCGCCAGTTAAAGTATATCCAAAACCATCTACGGTTTGATATTTCTGAGCAGCATTTACTTCAATATTTGCGTATGAATTAGTAGTAGTGCCAAATCCTAAAGTCCCGGTTTGTTTGGTGAGTAATGCGCTTAAATCTCCTTTTGTCAGCCAAAAATCGACATCGTTTGTTACCACAACAGGAGGGTTTACTACAGGAGGATTTACCACCGGATCGACAGCATCATTTGATGAAGAACATTTTACCTGAGCAAATACTGCAATCGCGAGGAACAATATTTTTATGCTGTTTTTAAAATTTAATTTCATTTTTTATAGTTTTTAGGTCAGCCATTAGAATACAATAGTTTGCATAGCATGGGCCGGGATAGTTATAGTATTTTGCAAATCGTGGTTGATTAGGGTATAAACAATCTCCTTATCTGATTGGTTCATGACAACTGTAATTATTTTGCCATCAGCGTTTTTAAAAGAAGTGCTTATTAAATTTTTATCACTTGTGGTTTGAATGATTCTTTTTGCTCCAGGGCGGATAAATTTTGAGAGATGTCCAATATAATAATACATCGGTGTGTAGATTAACTCATCTTTTGTGGTATCAGCATGAATGGGTGCAAAACAAAAATTTCGAACATGATTAGGCCCGCCGTTCTGGTCTAAAAGAATGTTCCAGTCTGTCCAGGCAACGGTTCCGTTATTGAAATCGTTGATCATATTAAGTCCGTATCGTTCTGCATTTCCCCAGAATTGAAATTTAGTCGCATCAAATTTTTCTATACAACCTTCTGTAAAAATTAAATTTTTATCCGGAAATGCTTTGTGAACTTCGCCTACCGATTCAAATTTTGGAGTACCGCCGTTCCAGGTTTCGTACCAGTGAAATCCAATTCCCCAGGCGTATTTTGAAACCTCAGGATCAGAGAAAACCAAATTAGCCCTTGTATTTAACATATCGCCACGATTATGATCCCAAATGATCACTTTTTTAGCACCAAGCCCTTCTTTTTCTAAAGTGGGTCCCAGAAAATTTTTAAGGAAATCTCTTTCTGCTTCAGGAGTATAGATGCATGATTCCCAACGTTGCTTTGCCATTGGCTCGTTCTGGATCGTTAATCCCCAAACCGGAATTCCTTCTTTTTCGTAAGCTTTTATAAACTTAGCATAATAATTTGCCCATGATTGTGCAAATTCAGGCAATAAAACGCCGCCGTGCAAAATATCATTATTGTCTTTCATGAAAGCTGGGGGACTCCATGGGCTAACAAATAAAGTTAATTTCCCGCCGGCTGTTTCAATTGCTTTTTTAATGAGTGGAATTCTGTATTTTCTATCGTGATCGATATTGAAGGTTTTGAGCTCTTTGTCACCTTCCTGGACATAAGTATAACTGTCGCTGCTAAAATCACAACTGTGAATGTTTGTTCTGGCAAGGGAATATCCTATTCCTTTATTCTTATCGTAGTAAGCGCTAAGAAATTCTTGTTGTTTTTTTCGTGATAGTTTGGCAAAAACCTCCGCACTTGCATCAGTTATTGCACCACCAATTCCCAGAAAAGTCTGGTCTGTTTTATTAGGATCTAATTGTATAGAAACTGTTGAATTTGTTTGTTGTGAAGTTGGTTTTGAAATTAAATTATTCGATAATGATAATCTCAAATTTGTGTTTTCGGCAGTAGTGTAAACCTCTATTTTTTTATTTTTTTTGGATGTATGAGCATTTTGTCCAACAACGTTTGATGAAGAACAAATTAATTGTAGAACTGCTATTGGAGCTATTAAAATTCTATTGATGATTTTCATAGTATTTTTAAAAAACGATTTAATTTAAATTAAAAATTGAGGGCTAATTTGGATGATTCAAATTAACCCTCTTTCTACTAACAAAACATTAATACACAAGCGTTTGTATTGCATGTGCAGGAATTTTAACTACTGCTTGTTCAGCACCTATAATCAATTTATAGTCCATTGCTTTATCTGTTTGGTTCATGACAATTGTAGCCATTGTGCCATCAGTATTCAAAAATGATGTACTCAATAAAGCGCTTCTGCTAACTGCTGAACTTACTCTTTTTGCATTAAGGCGAATGAATTTTGAAAAATGCCCTATATAATAATATGACGGAGTATAGATTAACTCTCCTGTTCTGGTATCGGCATGAATTGGTGCGAAGCAAAAATTACCCACATGGTTTGGGCCTCCGTTTTGATCTAAAAGAATATTCCAGTCTGTCCATCCGGCAGTTCCGTTATTAAAATCATTAATCATAGAGATGCCATATCTTTCTCCGTTACCCCAAAATTGATATTTTGCAGCATCAAATTTTTCTACACAACCTTCTGTAAACATTAAACCTTTGTCAGGATATGCTTCGTTAACTTTGGCAACATTTTCAAACATTGACGAACCTCCTGACCAGGTTTCATACCAATGAAATCCCATTCCCCAAACATATTTTGAAGCTTCCGGATCAGAGTAAATTACATTGGCTCTGTAATTCATTAAATCACGATTGTGATCCCAGGCGATGATTTTTACATTACCTAATTTTTCTTTTTTCAATGTTGGGCCTAAGAAATTTTTAATAAAATCTCTTTCGTCTTCTGCGGTATAAATACAAGATTCCCAAGTTTGAACGGCCATTGGTTCATTTTGCGTAGAAGTACCCCAAATTGGAATTCCTTCTTTCTCATAGGCTTTTATAAATTTGGCATAAAAGTTTGCCCAGGTTTGGTAATATTCCGGTAATAATGTTCCGCCTTTCAGGACATTTGCGTTGCTTTTCATAAAAGCATTTGGAGACCAAGGTGCCACATATGTCATTAATTTACCGCCTGCTGTCTGGATAGCCTGCTTAATTAACGGAATTCGAAATTGTTTGTCGTGATCAATTGTAAACGTTTTTAAATCTTTATCTCCTTCTTTGATATAAGAATAGCTTTCACTGCTAAAATCAGAACTTTGTATCGTGGTTCTTAGCAATGAATAGCCTATTCCTTTTTGTTTATCATAGTAGGCATTTAAAAATTCTGTTTGTTTTTCTTTTGAAAGTTTAGCAAATATTTCGGCACTCGCATCTGTAATAGCTCCTCCAATTCCTATAAAAGTCTGAAACTTCTTTGCAGGTTCTACAAAAACAGAACTCTCTATTTCCAGAGGTTGCTTAGCAGCTGTAAATGTGAGATGATCTGTAGATGTTAATCTTAAATTCGAATTTTCTGCTGTGGTGTAAACCGTTATCTTTTTTCCATTGGTTGTAAACTCTTTTTTTGTTTTTGGTTGTTGGGCAAAAGCCATTAACGAAAACAAGAGACATAGCCATTTTAAACTATTTTTTTTCATTCTTTTCTAATTTTTTAAATTCTAAATCAAAGCTTTTTGGTGAACTCTTCTTCACTAAAAAACTTTCCGGCAGCTTACGGATTTAAAAAATAGCCCATACTCATAATGATTATGGGCTATTTACAACCAAACTTAAACTTAACTTAAACTTATTTTCCGCGTAATTCCACGCCTTTGATCGTAAGTCCGCCTGGAGCAATTCCTCCACCGCATCTCACCATCAAGTAAATTTTACCTGTAGTATCAAATTTAACTACGTTGCTTTTTTCTCCAAGTTTTGCATTTTTAGTGCATCCAATAGAAGACAATTTACCAGAAACAGCAGTTTTACCACAGCCATCCCAAGTATTCAGACCCATTACTTTTCCTCCATCACTGTAATCGCCAGAAGTTGTAGCCGGATCAGCTTTACCAGCATAAACCTCAAACCACATATCTGTTGAAGCATCTCCTGTAACAAACATGTCAATTGTATATTCTTTGTCTTTTACTACATCAATAGCCTGATAAATACCTGCGTGACCCCCGCTAACAGTAGCGCCTTTAGCGCTATAAGTCCAGTTTCCACCAGCGCCATAAGCTACTATTTTCCAGTTAGCCTGATCTTCAGCAGTTACAAACGAACCACCTTTAACCAGATTTCCTTTTAATGGATCAGAAGTCGCTACAATAACCTCTTTTGAAGTTGTAGCTTTTCCTCCACCTTTACCTATCGCAGTGTGCGAAATGGTATATGTTCCGGCATCAGGTAAAGAAATTTCTTCTACCATTTTACCAGCATAAAATCCAGCACCTGTATCCCATAATGAAGAGGTAACCCCAGTTGTATTTGCTATTAACTTATAAACATTTACTTTTCCTTCTACTGGAACGATTTGGAATGATGCATCTACATTATTATCTGTTAATCCATTGTTTACAATGGAATCATCTGGTTGACAACTAGTAATACTTAATACTACTGTCATAAAAAACAAGAATAAAAATCTCTGCTTTTTCATTAAATTTATTTTCATATGATATTGTATTAATAGTTTGGATTTTGAACAAGTTTAGTATTCTCTAAATCTTTTTGTGGGATTGGCCAAATTTCATTTTTACCAGCTACAAATCCGTCTACTGCAAGTACAGTTGCCGCTTTTCCGGTTCTTACTAAATCAAACCAACGGTGTCCTTCACCTGCCAATTCTAATCTTCTTTCGTTAGCAATAGCATCCAAAGAAACTGGTACTGAACCTAAACCAACTCTCGCACGTACAGCGTCTAGTAAAGCCTGTGCTCTTGCTCCTGTTCCGCCCAAAGCTTCTGCTTCCATTAAGTAAGTATCTGCTAAACGAATTGCATACATATCTTGGTTATAGTTTAAAGCAGTAGCTCCACCCCCTGTAGAAGTATCTGAGTTTAATGGCATAAATTTCTTTAAGAAATATCCTGTATCCTGATCTTTTGGTCCCCACTTAGCAATTCCTGCTGCAAGCATTGCTGACATGTCCAAAATTGTAGCATCAAAACGGGGATCACCTTTCATAAAATTGTACAAACTTGGCGTAACAGGGTTAAAACTCCATCCAGAAACATAATCTGGTATCAGTGCAGGTTTTGTTCTTGAAAAATCTCTAGGTCCTACCATAATATTTACAGAATTACCTTCGTCTGCTCCTCCACCCCAGAAATCCCAATTTGCATTACTTTTATCAGTATGCATAATTTCAATAATAGCTTCTGAGTTAAATTTGTTGCTGAATACCCATAGGTCAGAAAATTTGTCCAGCAATTTATAGCCGTACATGCTAGTACCTCCCGGAGTTCCATTTACATCAGCGAATTCTGCTGCGGCCAATGAATTTTTTCCGTCGTACAAATATACTTTTCCTAGTAAAGCCTGTACAGAACCTTTAGAAAAACGCCCAGCTTCTGTTGCAGTATCAACTGTATTTGGCAAAACTGCTTTAGCTTCAATCAAATCTTTCTCTATTTGCGCATAAATTTCTCCTGGACTAACCTGAGTAATGTTGTATCCTTCTGCTGGTGAAATTGGGGTTAGAATTAATGGCAAATTCCTGAATGTTCTTACTAGTTCAAAATAGTAATAGCCGCGTAATGCTTTTGCTTCTGCTGCAAAACGCACTTTCTTAGCATCAGGCATATTTACACCAGGTAATTTCTCCAACAAGATATTTGCTCTGGCAATTCCTTGGAAAAAATCACCCCAAAAACTCCTTGGCATAATTATTTTATCAAGCTTATAATTATCAAAACCGTGAATACCAGCCCCGTCTCCAGGTCCTCCTCCTCCAGCATAAAAATCATCAGAACCTGCATTAAGCATACAGACCATGTTTTCAAAACCTTTGGATTGTTTGCCCATAATATCATAAGCAGCAATCAATCCAGAATATGCTTCGTTCTCATCTTTGTAATAATTATCTACCAACGGAAGTCCTTTTGGATCAACTGTTAAAAAATCTTCACCGCAAGAAGAGCTAAGAAGCAACAATCCTACTGCAGCAAATGAATATTTTATATTTTTAATTTTCATAATCTCTAATTTTAAAATTGTAAATTAACCCCTAACATTAAAGTTCTAGCTTGTGGATAATATCCTTTATCAATACCAAAAACTCCTCCACCAATTTCCGGATCGTAACCGCTGTATTTTGTGAATGTTAATAAATTCTCTCCGGTTAAATAAAGTCTCACTTTTGAAAGTCCTCCTTTTGAAACAACATCACTTGGCAGATTATATCCAAGTTGAATTGTTTTGATTCTCAAATAATCACCATCTTCTAAATAAAAATCTGAAGCGTTTGAAAAGTTTTTATTATCATCAACACTAGATATAATTGGATATGAATTTGTAGATCCTTCTCCAGTCCAACGACCTAAAGCAGAGGTTTGGAAGTTAGCTGTATTGATGTCTAGACGACGTAATCCCTGAAAAATTTGATTTCCTACTGCACCTTGTGTAAATATTAATAGATCAAAATTTTTGTAATCTAAATTAACAGTAAATCCAAATGTATATTTTGGAAGTGGATTTCCAATAAACGTCTTATCATCATCTGTAATTGTCCCATCGCCGTTTGCGTCCTGCCATCTAAAATCTCCTGGTTTTGCATTTGGCTGAATTAGACCACCAGCAGCGTTTGTATAAGCTGCAATTTCTGCTTGATTTTGAAAAATACCTTGTGTTTTATATCCATAAAAAGAATTATATGGCTGACCAACTTGTGTTCTGGTTACCGCACCCATATTTTGGAAAGATGCATCTCCCGAAATAAATTGAATACCTTTTCCTAAATTCGTTACTTCATTTTCTAAATAAGAAATATTCCCGCTTAAGCCTAAATTAAAGTCACCTAATTTTTTACGGTAAGAAAGTTCTACGTCAATACCTTTGTTCTGCATGTCAGCAATATTCGCAGAAGGTCTGCCTGCACTACCAATATGACCAGGCAAGTCAATATCCTGTAAAATACCTGTCGATTTTTTGATATAAAAATCTGAAGTTAAGGTAAAGTCATTAAAGAATGTAATATCAAAAGCTATATTCGCCTGGCTCGTTTCTTCCCATTTTAAATCTGGATTTGCTGGTGCATTTGGACTACTACCAACAACAACTGATCCTTGGTTTCCTATAGTGTAATTTCTTCCTGAACCAATAGTTGGTAAGAATTTGAAATCACCAATTGCATCGCTACCTGTAATACCATAACCTCCTCTAAACTTCAATTGTGTTACTACATTATTTTGTGGCCAGAAATTTTCTTTAGTTGGAACCCATCCTAAAGAGAATGATGGAAAAGTTCCGTATTTGTAATTTTGACCAAAACGAGATGAACCATCACGACGAACAATACCTGTTAATAAATATTTTTCTTTATAATCATAATTTACTCTCGCGAATAGTGATGTTACTTTATGCTCATAACCATTATATGCCGAAGCAGTAATTTTCTCCTTTGGATGACCATTAGGAAATGTTGCATCTTCAAAATTAGTAAAAGGTATGTCATTATAAGTTACTGTAGACCCTGACGTGATATTGTCTACATATGCACCTTGTCCAAGTAAAATTGAAAAATTATGATCTCCTATTTGTTTTGCATAAGAAACTGTATTTTCAATATTCCATCCAAAACCTTTGTTAGTATTTCTAGTTAAATTATTAACCGCATTTATAGTTGCTGAGTTTAAATAAGATACTGGCGTAAAACTCTCTGCACCCCAATACGCTAATTTACCTCCTAGTGTACTTCTAAATTTTAAACCCTTAATTGGTTCAACTTCTACATAAGCATTTCCAACAAAATTGTCAGACCAGCCATAATTTCCTAATCTCGTTTGAATGTATGCCAAAGGATTACTCATTTCCTGACTTACAGCACTAGAAATTCCATACGGATTTCCGTTTGCATCCCTCAAAATACCAGCCTGAGTACTATATGGAGCTGAATTTGCAACAGCTGGATCGGTAACTATCGCCGGTGTAAGTGGGTCTAAATTGATTGCTGAACTTAGTGGCCCACCATATTCATTATTTGTATTCCCTATCCCAACATTTTTTTCGTGAGAATATCCTAAAGTTTGACCAAAAGTTAATCCTTTTACAATTTTATGTGTCGAGTTTAAACGAATATTTTTTCTATTGTAATTTGATATCGGAGTAGCAACAATACCTTCTTGATCTAATAATCCGAAAGACACATAATAAGTAGATACATCATTTCCTCCTGACAAACTTAGTTCATGTCCCGTTTTTTGAGCACTGTCATTAAAAATAACTTTTTGCCAGTCAGTTCCAATTCCATATGATGATGGATTCTGATAGGGAAGTTGATATGTTTTTTGAGGATCTACTGTGTATCCATTTGCATATCTTTCATTCATTATTGTAGCATATTCAGTAGCATTCAATAAATCTAATTTTCTAGCTGCTTTAGAAAAACCGGTGTAACCATTATAGTTTACACTCATTTTACCAGATTTTCCTTTTTTAGTAGTAATAAGGATAACCCCTGCTGCTGCTCTGGCACCATAAATTGCCTGTGATGCAGCATCTTTTAAAACCTCCATTGACGCAATATCAGATTGATTTAAGTAACCAATTCCGCCTGAATCAACAATAACTCCATCAACAACCCATAAAGGTTCGTTGTTTCCAAACGAAGTGATACCCCTAACGCGGATTGTCGAAGCTGATCCTGGTTGTCCAGCATTTGCTGCAATAGTAACTCCTGATACCCTACCTTGTAAAGCTTGCTCAACTCTTGTAAGAGGTAAATCTTCTAAATCAGCAGCTTTTACACTAGAGATGGCTCCCGTTACAACTGATTTCTTTTGAGTACCATATCCTACAACTACAACTTCGTTAAGTGATTGTGATTCTGGTTTTAATTGAATAGATAATTTTGTTCTTCCGTTTATAGCTTCAGTAACTGTACCATAACCTATAAAAGTAATTGTCAAAACTCCGTTTGAAGGTACTTGTAGTTGGAACTTTCCATCAAAATCAGATGCAGTTGACTTCGTAGTACCTTTTAATAAGATAGTTGCACCTGGAACTGGCATTCCACTTTCATCATTTATTATTCCACTTACTGTGACATCCTGAGCCACGGCTATAACCGAGAATAACAAAGATGAAACACAAAAAATAAGTAATTTTGTTAATTTCATTTTTCTAAAAATTTTGGTTAATTAATTAGTAATTTGATGCAATAATAATGTTAATTTTTCACTACCCGCAACAAATTTTCACTACAAAAACACATCAAATCAAATTTTAATACATTACAAAAACACATCAAATTTTACATAAATTATTGATAATTAATTATTTAAAATTTAAATTTAAGATGTTATGGAAATGTTAATTATAAAAATAAACACTACAGTAGTATGATAATGCTTATTTTTATAAAAAAAACAACTTTCTACATCGTGATAGTAGAGAACAATTACACATAAACCACTAAATTTTAAATAGTTAACTATTAAAAAATTAAAAAAAACCAAAAACTGATGCAATTGATAAAATCACATTTTATTATTACTTTTTTTACATTATTCTCAATTACATTTTACGGACAAGTTAAAAGCATAGGACTTCCTGACGTAAGAAATTACAAACGAAATGAATATAAGGGAGGAACGCAAAACTGGAGTATTGATCAGGATAAAAACGGAAATTTATATTTTGCCAATAATAATGGACTTTTACAATTTGATGGATCTTCCTGGCGCAAATATCCACTACCCAATCTAACTTCTGTAAGATGTCTAAAAATTGATAAGTCAGGAAAAATATTAGTGGGCGGGTATAATGAGTTTGGATATTTCAAACCTGACAATAAAGGAAAGCTGGAATATACTTCCCTTGCTAAAAAGGTGGATAAAAATAAAATCAAAATCATCGATTTTATCTGGAAAATCCATTCTTTAAACAATCTGACTGTTTTTCAATCTTTCGCAAGGGCCTATATTTTAAAAAATGGAAAACTATCCATACTACAAGCTCCTAAAAGGTTTCAATTTTCATTTGTAGTAAATAATAAACTTTACTTTCAGGATGTCGAAAAAGGCATCTTAGAATATCGAAACGAAAAATTATATCCATTACCCAATACCACAGCCCTAAACAATACCGAAATATGGGGAATGTATTCTTTAACAAAAGACAAAACACTTATAATAACACTTGAAAAAGGATTGTTTATTTATGAGAACAACACCATTCAACCGTGGGAAACTGAAGCCAATAATTTTGTTAGAAAAAACAATTCTTTAGGCGGCGCTATAATAAATAAAAACTTTATTGTTTTAAACTCTGTACTGGATGGGATCATCATTTGCGATTTTAATGGCAGAATAATTCAGCATCTAAACAGAAAAAAAGGATTGCAGAACAATACCGTCCTGACTTCTTTTATTGATAGCAAAAACAATTTATGGCTTGGATTAGACAACGGTATAGCCTTTTTAAACGAAAGTTCTCCATTTACTTATTTTGGATTTAGTTATGATATCAGTACCGTATACGCTTCGGTAATTTATCAGGGAAACCTATACGTTGCAACAAATCAGGGTGTTTTTTATCATGCCTGGAATAATAGCTTCAAAGAGGATGTTTTTAAACTTGTTGAAGGAACGACCGCCCAGTCATGGAACGTTCAGGTAATCGAAAATGAACTTATCTGTTCTAATAATAGAGGTGCACTCGCCATTCAGGGAGGAAAAGTAACTCATATTATAGATTCTAAAGGATATTTTGGTTTTAAAAGAATACCAAATCATCCGGGCTTTTTTATTGGTTCTAATTATGATGGATTTGCTGTTTTTCAAAAAACAGGAAAGGGCCTGATATTCAAAAATCAAATTTCAGGTTTTGATAAATCATCCAATAGTTTTGAGCTTGATGACTCTTATTTATGGCTCAAAAAAGACGAATCAATTTATAAAATGCAGCTTAGCAATGATTTGACAAAATTTACCTCCATCAAAAAAATAAATCAATTATCTCCTCAATATAAAAATATTGGAAGTCTTCAAAAAATTGGCGGTAAAATTTACTTTCAGACTAATAATCACTTTTACAAATTCTCAAAAGAGCAGGATTTGTTTTATGAAGACCAAAAACTGTCGGCATTATTCAAAAATATTCCAAATATAAATGCTTTAAGCGAAGATTCGCAATCGAATTTATGGTATGCATTTGATGAATCTTTAGGAGTATTAATGAAATACAATAATCAATACAAAAATGTCGTTGCCCCTTTCTCGAACTTAACCGGTAATCTTGTAAATAGTTATTTATCTGTAAATACAATCGATTCAAAAAATATTTTTATCGGCTTAACGGATGGATTAGCTCATTATGATTCTGACCTGCTCAACAATTTTGTAACCAAACCTAAAGCATTTATACGAAGTTTTTCATTTCCCGGCGACACTATCGTTTTGGGAAACAATCAGCAGAAAACAGAAAATATTCGTATTCCCTACTCTTCCAATCATGTACGCTTTACATTTTCATCTCCTATATATGAAAATCTTGAAAATGTCGAATTCTCCTATCAACTAGAACCTTTTGATGACAAATGGAGTGATTGGTCTACCATTTCTATTAAAGAATATACCAATTTGAGAGAAGGTGAATATACGATGAAATTAAAAGTCAGAAACAGTTACGGAATTCAATCTGAGCCATCAACTATTTCTTTTATGGTTTCTCCTCCCTGGTACAGGCATTTTTTAGCATATATGTTTTATTTTGTACTAATTATGATAGCGGTTTATTTAATTTCTGCCAGGGTAAAAATGAAAATCCGAAAAAACAAATATTACGAAACTATCGAACAGAGAAGATTGTATCTTGAAAAAGAATCTAAAATAAGGCAGGAACAATTTGACCTGGAAAAAGAAATTGAAAAGCTTAAAAGTGACAAACTTCAGATAAAAATTCTAGCAAAAGATAAAGAACTAGTAAACAACTCCTTACAAGTAGTAAAGAAAAACAAAATCCTAAACGGAATTATTCATAAACTGAAAGAAATCGATGTTGAAGCGCTAGACGATTCGACCAAATTTCAAGTGAGCAAACTGAATAAAAGTATTGTAAAGGAAGTAAACACAGATAAAAGCTGGAAGGACTTAGAAAAACATATCAAAAACGTTCACTTTGAATTTTTGAAAAGATTAAAAGAAAAATATCCCACGATTTCACCAAGAGAACTGGATCTCTCTACTTATTTATTGATGAATATGTCGACAAAAGAGATCGCCGAAATCATGAATATTTCAACAGGCGGCGTAGAATTAGCACGTTATAGGTTACGAAAAAAACTCGGTTTAAATAAAAAAGAAAATTTAATTGGTTTTTTAATGAGCATCTAAAAACAAAAAATCCATCAGTTGCGGCTGATGGATTTTTATTATTTAATATATTCCAGTGTTCTCTCTAAAGCCATTCCTCTGGATCCTTTTATGAGAATAGTATTGTCCTTGAAATGTATTGTTTTAAGATGTGCTACAAAAGCATCAAAAGTTTCAAAAAACTGAATATTTTCTTGAGCAACTTTATTTTCATAAAATGATTTACCAATCAAATAGCACTCTGATTTGTTTTGATTTAATAAAGAATCTACAATTAACTTATGCTCTTGTTTGCTCTCATCACCCAACTCAAACATATCTCCCAAAATCATCACTTTATTTTGATTTTCGAGTTGTAAAAAATTAGTTATTGCAACTGCCATACTGCTAGGATTAGCATTGTAAGCATCCAGAATAATCTGATTAGAATCAATTCGTAACAATTGCGATCTGTTATTTTCAGGTATATATGTTTCAATTGCTTGTTTCATATCCTCTTCCTCGACCTTAAAATAGTATCCAATTGCAATAGCCGCATTAATATTGTTAGCATTGTAAAGCCCAATTAGATGCGATTCTACACTAAAATTATCGTAATCTATAACAACAAAAGGATTAGCTTTGATACTGTTGATTTTTAGATCAGCATTAGCATTATTGATTCCGAAAGTAAATGATTTTATTCCCGCAGATTTTTCGATCTGAATAGGATCTTCGAGATTTACAAAAACCAATTTATCATTTTTTGCGAGATATTCGTACATCTCACTTTTGCCCTGAATAACACCCTCTACACCACCAAAACCTTCAAGATGCGCTTTACCAAAATTCGTAATATAGCCAAAGTCAGGCTGAGCTATTTCACATAAAAATTCGATTTCTTTTTTATGATTTGCCCCCATTTCAACAATACCAATTTCAGTATCTTTTGTAAAAGACAGCAAAGTCAGAGGCACACCAATATGATTGTTTAAATTTCCTACCGTAGCCTTGGTTTTATATTTCTTAGCAATAACAACATTAATAAGTTCTTTAGTCGTTGTTTTACCATTACTTCCCGTTAAGGCAATTATAGGCAATTTAAGATAAGCGCGATGAAACTTTGCCAATGCTTGTAAGCTTTCTAAACTGTTCTCAACAAGAATTGTTCTTTCATCAATAACATACGATGCATTATCAACAACGACAAATAAAGCACCTAATTCAAGTGCTTTGACAGCAAAGGTATTCGCATCAAAATTTTCACCTTTGATAGCAAAAAACATAGAATCCTTTTCAATTTTTCTGGTATCAATTGAAACCGATTTACATTGCAAAAATAAGTTATGAATGTCCTGAATATTCATTTATAAAAAAATTTATATTTATAAAATAAGCAATAAAAAAATTCCAAATTCCAAAATCTGAGTAATTCAGTTGGAATTTGGAATTTTTTATATTGAATTTTCTAGAATTTAGTTTCTAGGCGATTTTCTTTTTTCAGCTTTTGCACCTACTCTAGACATAGCACATCTAAATCCGATGTAATCTGTTGCCATATCCTGAGGGAAATATCTTCTTTGAGCCGGATCTAACCAATATGCTCTGTCTCTCCAAGAACCACCTTTGTAAACTCTCACATTATCATCGATAAGTGTAGTACGCTTACTAGAGTTGTCATATTTTCTAACCATTTGACCTAAACTGTCTGTTGTTACATTATGCTTAGGAGAATTGTACATTGACTGATCAGCTTTTGTTCCTCCATCAGGATCACCAAAATCAAAATATTTAGATGATTGTTTATCACCATCTCTATAGTTGATGTTATCACTTGTACTGAAATTTTGTCTCAAGTAAGTTTCATTTTCATCAACCGGAACCTGAGCAATTTCTCCTGGCAAGTTTGTTGCAACTTTTTTACCGTTACTTAAAGTCTTGTACTGAATATTATCTTTAGTGATAATTTCAATTTTACCATCTTTACCAATTTTGTTTTTAGCATATTGATTTCCTCTAAAATAGTTAAAATCATTCGCTTCATTATCAATAATAGGTCTGTAAACATCGGCAACCCATTCGGCTACGTTTCCAGCCATATCGTATAATCCAAAATCGTTAGGCGCATAGCTTTTTACAGCATTTGTAATATCTGCTCCATCATCAGACCAACCTGCAATTCCACCGTAATCACCGTTTCCTTGTTTAAAGTTAGCCAATTGATCTCCTTTGTTTTTACGTTTGCTTGAACGTGTATAATCTCCGGACCAAGGGTATTTCTTTTGTCCTTTATATATATTGTATTCTCTTTGTCCAACATCAGCTGCTGCAGCATATTCCCATTCTGCCTCAGTAGGAAGTCTGTATTCTGGCAATATAATACCTGAAGAACGTTGTGCGTACACATTTTTTTCTTCCGGAACTACACCATCTTTTCCTGCTTTAGGTCTTCTTCCGTTTGGATTTTTCTTTAATACAATCTCTTCGCTACCACCACGTGCAGTACTAGGAGACATTAAGTAAGCCTCAGTATTAAATGAATTATCAGCAGTAACATCGTTTGTTTTAGCACCTTTTTGAAGGAAACCGTTTTTCTCTAAAACTGCTTCGTTTACACGGTCAGTTCTCCATTTACTAAATTCAACAGCCTGAATCCAGTTAACACCAACTACAGGGTAGTTTGCATAAGATGGATGTCTTAAATAGTTATTAGTCATCGTTTCGTTGTATCCTAAACGATTTCTCCACACTAAAGTATCAGGAGATGCTCCTTCGTAAATATTTTTGTAATTTTCTTCTGTTGGAGGGAAAACTTTCTTTAACCACTCCAGGTATTCTAAGTACATACCATTGGTAACCTCTGTTTCATCCATGTAGAATGACTGAACGTGTTGTTGGGTTGGTGTGTTATTCCAATCGTGCATAACATCATCCTGTACTTTACCCATAGTAAATGTACCTCCCTCAACAAAAACTAAACCAGGACCAGCCTGTTGTTTTTTTCCTGCGTTTCTGGCAGCAGTTCCATTCTGACTATCTACATCCCAACCAGTTGCTCTGGAAGCTTGACTGGAACTCGATTTTTTGCTACAACTAGCCGTGCCCAACATCAATATCATTGACATCATTAATTGCAAGACTACAATTTTGTTTACTTTCATACTCATTCTTAGGTGATAAATTTAGGTGCTGCAATATAATAATTAACATTTAATTAGCAACATCTGTTCTAATAATTTTATTTCACTGTTTTTTACCAGAAAATAACCTATAGTTACGAACGCAAAAATATACTTTTTATTATTTACTATAACATGAAATACTATATTTTTACTTACTAAAATATTTTTAATTTAAAACCGCTTTATCACATAATGAAACAAGCCTTATTCTTATATCTTTTTCTGGTTCCGTTCATCTCATTTTCTCAGGTAAATGGGAGCTTCACGCTAGATTGGCAAAGTAAAAAAGAGATGAGTTTTGGCGAATCAAAAATAAAAATCCCGTACTTTTCAGGAGGCGGTTTTAGGTACGATACGAGTAAAAAAAGCATAACGTTATTACTTAACCTAAGCGAATCTGGCTTCTCAAACAATAATTCTGTACAAATTACAAACGTTATTTACGAATCTGTTTCAATCGCTGAATTAGGAGACTTATCACTTGAAAACATCCCCGAAAAACCAAATGAAACGTTAAAAACCACTCTTTCAAGAAATCAAACGCAAACTTTCTTATCGTTATCACCTATAATAAAGGAAGGTAACACTTACAAGAGAATCAGATCATTTTCCTACACAGGAAGCAACCCAACGTTTATAAGTAATAATTCTTCAACTTTTCAAAAATCAAATGCTGTATACAATTCAGTTTTAGCATCCGGAGACTGGTACCGTTTTTATATTGAAAAATCCGGCGTTTATAAAATTTCGAAAACTTTTTTGCAAAGCCTTGGATTTGACCCTTCAAAAGTAGACCCAAAACGAATTAAGATCTACGGAAACGGAGGAAAAATGCTGCCTTTAGCTAATAACACTTACTATCCTGCGGACTTAACAGAAAATGCGATACAAATAATTGGAGAAAGCGATGGCACTTTTAACAACGAAGATTATATTCTTTTTTATGCTGAAGGAGTTGAAAACTGGAGTACCGAAAGCCAGACCAATCTTAATTTGTATGCTACAAAATCCTATTATTATGTTACAGTGGCCGGCAACGATGGAAAACGTATCCCGAACTTCAATCAACCAAGCGGAAATAGCACCTTAGAGCTAAACACTTTTGACGACTATCAATTTCATGAAATCGACAAAACCAACATTGCTCATCTGGGCCGTCAATGGTTTGGAGAAGCATTTGATATTACTCAGGAACAGGAATTCGAATTCAATTTTCCAAATATTGAAACTTCAATACCAGTAAAAATTGAATTAAATGCAGCTTCTGCAGCTTTTACCCCAACCTCTTTTGCAGTTTCTGCTAACGGACAAAGTATAGGAAATATTACTTTTCAGGCGCTGGCATCCAATTCTGAATTAAAATTTTACACCCAAAAACTTCCTTCTAACAGCTCGTTTACCGGTGCCGAAAACATAAAAATAAAACTTACCTATAATAATAATGGTGTCCCGGGATCAAAAGGATATCTGGATTACATCAATTTAATAGCGAAAAGAAAATTATCCGGTACAGGCAAACAATTTAAATTTCAGTATGACTTAGCCGGATCAATACCGGGAATAGTAAATTATACAATAAGTAATGCTTCGGGAATTTCTCAAATTTGGGATGTTACAGACCTATATAATGTATCAAAAATTGAAAACCCAAATCAAACCTCTTTTAGCTTTAAAGCAAATTTGGGAGAAATTAGAAAATACGTCGCTATTGATGCTGCTGATTATTTTACTCCCTTAAAAGAGAATCAATCAAAAATTGCCAATCAAAATCTAAAAGGAACATTATTTAAGAATACCCAAAACAACTTTCAGGATATCGACTATGTAATAGTTACTCCCAAATTTTTAATTTCCCAAGCCGAAAAACTAGCGAATTTTCACAGAACATATTCTAATTTGAATGTAAAAGTACTTGCTTTAGAAAACATCTATCAGGAATTTTCTTCAGGAAAACAAGATATCGCAGCCATTAGAAATTGCATCAGATACATTTACGACAATGCATCATCTTCAGATAAAAAAATAAAATACCTGAATTTATTCGGAGATGCTTCTTTTGACTACAAGGACAGAATTACAAACAATAATAATATTGTACCTATATATCAATCTGTAATTAGCAACTCGACCGGAGAAGCCTCATTTGCATCTGATGACTTTTACGGTTTAATGGATTCAAACGAAGGAATTGTCGTTTCGCCTTTTGGCGGAATTGATATTGCGGTTGGCAGAATGCTGGTATCAGACAATGCACAGGCAGCCGAAATGGTCAATAAAGTCCTAGAATACCATGATGTTAAATCCTATGGAAATTGGAGAAACAACATTGTTATGGTAAGTGATGACTCTGACCAGACTTCAGATGCGACATTACAATTCCATCAAAACAATTTGGCAGACAATATAACTACCCAAAAACCTTTTTTAAATATCGACAAAATCATTTTGGATGCTTATACACAGGAAGCTTCTGCCGGCGGATCAAGATACCCTAAAGCAAGAACGGATTTATTTAATGCTTTTGAAAAAGGCGCTTTAATTTTTAATTATTTAGGCCACGGTGGCGAAGACGGACTGGCAAGCGAACGTATTTGGGAAAAATCAGACGGACAAAATCTAAACAATCAATACAAGTATCCTTTATTTATAACCATTACCTGTGAGTTTTCAAGATTCGATGACCCGACAAGACCAACAGCAGGAGAATATACTTTTTGGAATCCAAAAGGCGGCGCAATTTCTATGCTTACAACCATTCGCGCCATAGGACAATTTAATGCAGAAGATTTTAATGACAGTCTTAGTAAAAACCTGCTTTCGTACGGATCCAATCAATACACCAGCATTGCCGAGGCGCTCCGAATTTCTAAAAACGAAAATCCAAGTTCAGCCAGTAATGTTATTTTTTATATTGGCGATCCTGCTTTAATGTTAGCCATTCCAAAACCTAGAATTAATTTAACAAAAGTTAATGATGTTGTGATTTCACAATCAATTCCAGACTTTAAATCTTTGGCAAAAATTAAAATTTCAGGCGAAATTACCGATGAAAACAATACTCTTCTTAGCAATTATAACGGAGAGTTAGCTACCGCAATTTTCGATAAATTAATTACAACCACAACTTTAAATAATGATGGTTATAGCCCTGCAATGTCATTTAAAATATTAGGAGAAACAATCTTTAGAGGAAATGCATCCGTAACCAACGGCCAGTTCGAATTTAGCTTTGTTGTACCGCGGGATATTCGTGTTCCTGTTGATTATGGCCGAATTAGTTTTTATTCGAAAAAAAATCAGGCTTTAGAAAACCAAACTGGTTACAGTACAGCCATTAAAATAGGAGGAATAAATGAAAATGCACCTCAGGACAATATAAGTCCAAAAGTTAAGTTATATATGAACGATGAAACTTTTGTATCTGGCGGAATTACAAATGAATCGCCATTTTTACTGGCTTTTCTGGAAGATGAAAATGGAATAAATACAGCAAGCGGAATCGGGCATGACATTGTAGCAATTCTGGACGGAGACGTTAGTAATCCTTACATTCTAAATGATTACTATCAAACAAAATTAGACGATTATACGAACGGAAATTTACGTTTCCCCTTAAGAAATTTAGCTCCGGGAATGCACACTATAAGCTTTACAGCATGGGATGTTTACAACAATCCGGTTACAAGCGAAATACAATTTGTAGTTGTTGGAGATGAATCACTAACATTAACACACGTTCTTAATTACCCTAATCCTTTTTCTACCTACACTCAGTTTTGGTTTTCTCATAATAGACCATACGAACCTCTGGATGTCCAGGTTCAGGTAATGACTATTACGGGAAAAGTAGTCTGGACAAAAAACCAGATCATTACAACAGAAGGTTTTTTATCAAGAGAAATAACCTGGGATGGAAAAGATGATTTTGGTGACCGAATAGGAAAAGGTGTTTATATTTACAAACTAACAGTCAGATCTAATTTGACAAATAAAAAGGCAGAAAAATATGAAAAGCTTGTCATCTTATAATTATATATATATTTGTATCATAAATACATTAAGTCCCTAAATGAAAAAAATTTCACTACTTTTAATTTGTTCTTTTATTCTTTTTAAAGTACAGGCACAGGACAACCGCCCTATTACAACGGGAGTTCCCTTTTTATTAGTTGCGGCAGATGCCAGAGCAGCAGGTTTAGCTGATCAGGGTGTAGCAACATCAGCAGACGCATTCTCTCAGCAATGGAATCCTGCAAAATATGCTTTTTCAGTAGATAAGCAAGGTTTCTCGATTAGTTACACTCCGTACCTAACAGACTTAGCCAATGACATTTCATTAGGTCAGGTAACGTACTACAATAAAATTAATGAACGAAGTGCCTTTGCAGGAAGTCTTCGCTATTTTGGTTTTGGAGATATTGAGCTAAGAACAACAGGAGATCCAAGTGAAGCTGCCAGAATAGTATCGCCAAACGAATTTGCTTTGGACGGATCTTATTCTTTGAAATTAAGCGAAACATTCTCTATGGCAGTTGCCGCGAGATTTATCAATTCAAATCTAAAAATTGCCTCAGAAGATATAGACGCTTCTGCAGCCAGTACTTTTGCAGTTGATATTGCCGGATTTTACCAATCTGAAGAAATTGCTTATTCAGACTTCAACGGA
>Ga0247740_1000129_pt1 | contig 39641 bp, 32 predicted proteins | sample UWRJL148409B2_FD_180942 | JGI IMG/M metagenome (GOLD analysis project Ga0247740, IMG submission 180942) | Plant litter microbial communities from Arlington Agricultural Research Station in Wisconsin, United States - UWRJ-L148-409B-2 | ecosystem: Environmental > Terrestrial > Plant litter >...
TGGGCGCGGAAGTCCTTGCGGGCGAAGGTCAGGTGGCCGATGCCGGCGAAGACGAGTCCGGCACCGAAGACGACCCGGGCAACTGCGCGTGCGCTCATCCGCCGACCTTATCCGACTCGGTCTCGGCAACGGTGGCCGCAACGGGCTTCCGTCCTGAGCGCTGCTCGGCCTCGAGCGCCTCCGCCTCCTCGCCGCCGATCGCCTCACCGCGGGCAACCAGGCCCGAGACATCCGACAGCGGGATCTGCTTGAGGAACAGCGAGAGGATGAACGCCACCCCGATGAACGGCAGGAGGATCCAGAAGACGGGGGCGAGCGCATCGGCGTACGCCGTGACCACGCCGTCGCGCAGTGCGTCCGGCAGGGAGTTGAGCACCTCGGGGCTGAGCGTCGAGGTCGCGTTGGCGGCGTCGGCCGGGGATGCCCCCGCACCGGCGAACACACCCTGCAGGTTCTCCGTGAGCCGCGTCGTGAAGATCGTGCCGAACACCGCGGTACCGAGCGCAGCGCCCACCTCGCGGAAGTAGTTGTTCGTGCTCGTCGCCGTGCCGATCATCGCGGCCGGGACCGCGTTCTGCACCACCAGCACCACGACCTGGAGGATCAGACCGAGGCCGGCACCGAAGAAGAACAGGTAGACGCAGATCAGCCAGATCGGAGTGTCGGCGCTGAGGGTCGTCATGGCCACCATGGCGACACCCGTGATGAGCGTGCCGAGGATGGGGAAGAGCTTGTACTTCCCCGTTTTCGTGATCAGCAGACCGGACGTGATCGACGTGCCGATCAGGCCGACCATCATGGGCAGCAGGAGCAGACCGGAGACGGCCGCCGACGTGCCCGACGACATCTGCAGGAAGGTCGGGATGAAGCCGATGGCCGCGAACATGCCCAGGCCGAGCGCGAGGCCGATGGCCGTCGCGTTGACGAACGTCGGGTTGCGGAACAGCGAGAGCGGGATGATCGGGTCTTCTGCTCGCGACTCCGTGAAGACGAACAGCGCGGCGGCGACGAGGAGGCCGACACCCCACGACCAGGTGAGCAGCGAACCCCAGCCGAAGTCGGAGTCGCCGCCGAAGTCGGTGAAGAAGATGAGGCAGGTGGTGGCAATCGACAGAAGCACGACACCGGCGATGTCGATCTTCTGGGTCGCGCGCTTATTGGGGAGGGTGAGAGCGACCAGCGCAATGACGAACGCCGCGATACCCACGGGGATGTTGATGTAGAACGCCCACTGCCACGTGAGGTGGTCGACGAAGAAGCCGCCGAGGAGGGGGCCGCCGACGGCGGAGAGCCCGAAGATGGCGCCGAGCGGGCCGAGGTACTTGCCGCGCTCCTTGGCGGGAACGATGTCGGCGATGATCGTCTGCGACAGGATCATGAGGCCGCCTCCCCCGAGGCCCTGCAGGGCGCGGAAGACCACGAACATCCAGAAGTCCCCGGCGAATGCGCACCCGATCGACGCGAGGGTGAACAGCGCGATCGCGATCAGGAACAGTCTCCGGCGCCCGAGCACGTCACCGAACTTGCCGTAGATGGGAAGCACGATCGTGGTCGCGAGCAGGTAGGCGGTGGTGATCCACACCTGGTGCTCGACGCCGCCGAGCTCGCCGACGATCGTCGGCATCGCCGTGGAGACGATGGTCTGGTCGAGGCTGGAGAGCAGCATGCCCGCTATGAGGGCGCTGAAGATGATCCAGATCCGCCGCTTGGTGAGCAGCAGGGGGGCTTGGGCGGTGGTCATGACGCTCCAGTTCAGGGTTCGAGGATGGCGCGGAACGCTGCGAGGCGCCGCTGGAAGATGACGGGGAAGGGGTCGGTGTTGTGCGCGGAGAACGTCTCCATCGCTGTGGACCGCAGTGCGGCGCCCAGGATCTGCACGGCAGCTTCGGCACGGAGGCTGCCGGCGGGCAGCTTCTCGCGGCGCTCGACCAGGAGCACGTCCTCGCGCTCGCCCTCGCCCGCGAGCTCGAGCATGTGAGGTAGCAGCCGCGGTTCGCGATCGACCGCCGCCATCAGCGCCGGGACCTCCTCGGGGCTCAGGTCCATCCGCTCCCACCGCGCGAGGTAGAGCGCGGCCAGGTCGTCGAGAAGATCCCCGGATGCCCGGACGAACTCGTCGGCGAGATCATCCTCCTCAAGGCGCTCGGGCACCCCGAGAACGGCGCGCTCCTTCGACGGGAAGTAGTTGAAGAAGGTGCGGCGTGAAACACCGACCTCCTCGCAGAGCTCCTCGATCGTGAAGCCGTTCAGCCCGCGTTCGGCGGTGAGGTGTCTGGCGGTGCTGCGGAGGCTCGCGGAGGTCTCCGCCCTGCGGCGATCTCTCACGCTTGTTGCACTCCCGGTCATAAAGTGCAGTCTTGCACTTTCCTATCATTAGTGCAAATAGGCTGTTGTGAAACGTTTGAGGTTATAATCGAAAGATCTTCACTCCTTAGGACCCCGGGATTGACCATGGACACTCGCTCGCACCAGTCGCGCCGCACACCGGCGCTTGATCACCCGCGGCTGCCCGCACTCCCGCATTAGGCGTCGGCGCCCCCACGCTTGATCCGCGAGCATGGGGGCGCCGACTCACCCTTCCCGCTGCACGTCGGCGGCGACGTGCCGGTAGCCGACCGTCTCGTAGCCGACCGCGACGACGAACGGCGAGAGCGTCACCACGATCAGGCACCAGCCGAGTGGCACGCCGGCCGTCGCCAGCAGCACCGCCCCGACCAGGAACGCGATCATTCCGCTCGCGAAGATGACGTGCAGGGCATCCACCGCCCGGAAGAGCAGCGAGTACAGCACGAAGTAGCTCAGGCAGAACACCAGCACCGGGATCGCCACCGACAGCACCACACCGACGGTGCCGATCGTCGCCTCTCCCTCCGCCGCGTACGCCGCGACGTGCAGGCCGGCGCCCACCGCGGCGGTCGCCCCGAACAGCACGATGTGCCCGTACCCCCACGCCCACTTGCGCTCGCGGTGCCGGGCGAGCACCGGGGCGACCGGGATGACGAAGTACGCCCACCACAGGCCGAAGGTCAGCCCGGTTCCAGCGACCACAACGAGAATCGCCTCGCCCGACCAGCCGACGTTGGCGACGAGAGCGGCGACCGCGGTGATCGTACCGAGGATGCCCTCCCCCAGGGTGATCATCACGAGCAGGCCGTAGCGCTCCACGATGTGGTGCGAGTTCCACGGGGTGCCCCGCCACGTGTGATCGGGGTTCTCGGCGCCCCAAGTGGCGAAAGGATGCCCGGCCAGCTCCGCCGCCCACAGCACGACGATGAGCACCACGACGAGCACCGCATCGCCGGGCCGCACTATCGCGAGGGTGAGCCACCCAGCCTGGATGACGACGTTGGATACGGCGTACCTCAGCGCGATCCGACGGTTGGCCGGGTCCTGTTTCGCCACGCGCATCCACATGACCACCAAGGAGAGTCGCATCACTACGTACCCGGCGGCGACGACCCTGAAGTTGAAGGGCTCCCCCGCGTCGATCGAGTCGAAGACCGGGGCTATGCCGAGCGCCACGATGATCACGCCGACCATCTGCACCATGGTGAGCGCGCGCTGAAGCCAGTCGTCGGTGTCGAACGCCGAGGCGAACCAGGTGAAGTTGATCCACGCCCAGCACAGCGAGAGCAGCACGAAGAGGAACCCCCACACCGCCGTTTCAAGGTGGCCCTCGGCGACGTAGTGGGCGAGCTCGTTGCCCGCGATCGAGAACGCGACCACGAGAGTGAGGTCGAAGAGCAGCTCGAGCGGAGTCGAGGAACGATGCGGTTCCCGCGGGTCGCGCCCGCGCATCCGTCGCAGGCCCGGGCGGCTGAGTCCTTCGACGACGTGCTCGTGAGCTGTCACGGGATCAGAATAGGGAGCCTCGCTCGTCCTGGCTACGGGCTGAGCAGGTCGGGGGTTTTCGGGGAACCCGCACGAGTGAGACAGAATTCAGTCATGGGGCGGAGAGCGGTGGGCACCGAGTACGGCGAGGCCGTTGGTGCGGTTCGCGCGGGTGAGCTCGACGCCGACAGCGCGGCCGACCAGCTGATCGACCGGATGACCGATGGCGAGTTACTGGGGCTGCTCGACGGCGACTCCCCGTGGTGGATGCTGCCGTTCATCCCCGTTCTCCTCAGTCGGCGGCCGTTCGTCGCCGGAGCCGTTCGACGGCTGGGCATCCCCGGCATCCGCTTCAGCGACGGCGCCCGCGGAGTGGTGATCGGAGCCTCGACCGCGTTCCCCGTGACGATGGCCCGCGCGGCAACCTGGGATGCGTCCCTCGAGGAGCAGGTCGGCCACGCGATCGGGCTCGAGACCCGCGCCCGTGACGCCAACTACTCGGCATCGGTGTGCATCAACCTGCTCCGCCATCCCGCGTGGGGACGGGCGCAGGAGTGCTACGGGGAGGACCCGGTGCTGACCGGGCGCATGGGGTCGGCCATGACGCGGGGGCTCCGCGCGAACGTGATGGCCTGCGTCAAGCACTACGCGCTCAACTCGATGGAGAACGAGCGGTTCGAGGTCGATGTCGCGGTCGACGAGCACGCACTCCACGAGGTGTACCTGCCCCACTTCAAGGCCACCGTCGATGCCGGCGCCGACTCCCTGATGACCGCCTACAACCGCGTCCGCGGCGAGTACATGGACGTCAATCGTCCCCTGCTCACCGACGTGCTCCGCGAGGAGTGGGGCTTCCAGGGCTTCGTGACCAGCGACTGGGTGTTCGGCACCCACGACGCCGTTGCCAGCCTGAATGCCGGCATGGAGATCGAGATGCCGTTGCGGCTGCGGCGTGCGCGCGAACTGCCGGCCGCTATGCGGTCCGGAACCGTCACGCGCGCGACGGTCGTGCAGGCGGCACACCGCATCCTGCGCTCGAGTGTGCTGCACGACGCCACCCGCGACGTGGCGGAGCCGGAGGTCGACGTGGTCGCGTCCCCGGAGCACCGAGCGCTCGCCCGTCGGGTCGCTACCGAATCCATCGTGCTGCTGAAGAACGAGTCCGTCGGGGACGCTCCCCTGCTCCCGCTGAATCCCGGGATCACCCACCTCGCTGTGGTCGGCAGACTCGCCACAACGGCGAACCTCGGCGATCACGGTTCCTCACGAGTTCGACCGCCATCGACCGTCTCACCGCTGCAGGGCCTCCGGGAGGCGCTTCCGGGTGTGCGCATTACCACCCCGTCGAGCGGCAGCGCCCGAGCTGCCGCCGCAGCAGCGGGCGCCGCCGAGGCCGTGATCGTCGTCGTCGGCCTCGACCAGCACGATGAGGGTGAATCGGTGGTGACCGGCAGCGTCGAGGTGGACGTACTGGGCAGCGTGTTCAACTCCGGCCCGCTCCGTGCGCCGCTCACGGCCCTCGCTCACCTGGCATCGCGCTTCGTCCGCGGGGGCGATCGCACTTCGCTGGGCCTGCGCCCGTCCGACGTGGCGCTCATCCGGGCCACTGCGGCCGCGAACCCCCGGACGATCGTCGTGCTCGTCGGCGGGAGCGCGATCATGACCGAGGAGTGGCGGGAGCGGGTCCCCGCGCTCCTGTTCGCCTGGTACGGCGGCATGGAGGGCGGTCGAGCACTCGCGAGCGTGCTGACGGGTGCCGCAGAGCCAGGGGGACGGCTGCCCTTCGTCGTGCCGACGGACGTCGCACACCTGCCCCCGTTCGACAGCACCGCGAAAGCCGTCGTCTACGACGACCGATGGGGGCAGCGGATGCTCGATGCCGATGGTCACCGCGCAGCCTTCCCCCTCGGGTTCGGCCTCGGGTACACGACGTTCGAGCACCGCCTGCTCGAGCACCGGTTTGACGACCGCGGGGGCACCGCCGATGTGCTTGTGAAGAACACCGGCGCCCGCGAGGGATCGTCCGTGGTGCAGGTCTATGGCGCAGACGTCTCCCTGCAGCGTCCGGTGGCCCAGTTGCTCGGCTTCCAGAAGGTGACGCTGGCGCCGGGCGCCGAGACCGTCGTTACGGTCGAGCTCGACCCCGTGCCCACTCTGCAGCGCGACCCACGGACCCGAGTGTGGTCGCCGCGGTCGGGTGAGTGGGGCATCCTTGCTGCCCAGCACAGCCCGATCAGCTGGGACGGGGCGCGCTCGCTGCGTCAGTCATGACCTCCGGAAGCGCTGCGAGTGACTCGACCCGCACCGTCAGCTCCTGATCGTTGCGCAGTACCGCGTTGAGCAGACGCCGCGCCTCCCATCGCAGGGAGACGAGAGCGTCGTCGTACTCGAGCGTCAGATTCCCGTCGCTGCTGGCGTACCGCTTCTGGAGGTCAGCGAGCTCCTCTGCCCTGAGGAGCGCCACCGTGCTGTCGTCGGCCGGATCGACGAGCCGGAGCAATGACTTGGGGCCGGTGAGGTCGCTGGCAATGAGGCGCCGCTCGCTCGCCACGAGGATCGACTTCTGAGCTCCGCGCGTCACGACCAGCGGTCGGGACGGCCCGTCCAGTAGTCCGCTGAGCACGTCCGAGGCGGCGTTCGGGCGGCCGGTGCGCACCGCCGCGGCCTGCATCGCCTTCAGCCGGCCGGGCTCGCCGAGCACCTGGTCGATCTTCCATCCGATCGTGGACGGGGTGTTGCAGCGCACCGCGGCGCCCTGCTCCATGAGGTAGTCGCCGTTGCGAACCTCCTGACCGGGGATCGGGTTCACCAGCACCATGGGCAGGCCCGCCGCCATGCACTCCGAGGCGGAGAGGCCTCCGGGCTTTCCGACGAACAGGTCGGCGTCTCGCAGCAGCTGCGGCATGTCGGTCGTGTACCCGAGCACGCGGTAACGGTCTCCCGCGGGCGCCACGATGTCCTCGATGCGGTGCCGCAACTCGTCGTTGCGTCCGCAGACCACCGTGGCCGTGAACGGCGACCGCACGTGCATCGTCTGGCGCACGACCGCATCGGCGTAGTCGCCGCCCGACGCGCCGGCGGAGATCAGCAGCATCGGCGGCCGTGACTCATCGCGCGGCGGGGTTCCCTCGGTCGAAGCGACAATCGGGATGCCCGTGGCGATGACACGGTCCGGCGGCAGCCCGAGCGTGGTGAGCTGCGCCCGCCCCTCCTCCCGCGCGACGAACAGTGCGTGGAACGCGCTTGTGAGCCAGAGCCCCTGGAAGTCGTAGTCCGTCGTGACGATGGCGGTCTTCGCGTCGATCGTTCCCCGGAGGAGGAGCGAAGCGATGAGCTGAGCCGGAAGGAAGTGGGTGCAGATGATGGCGGTCGGCTCGAACCGCTTGATCTCGGTGACCACCGGAATCGCGTTCGCCCGGGTCCACGGATCGATGGGCCCCCGCCGCTTGAACGGCTGGTCGCTGACGTCGTAGCCCCACTCCACGAGCCACGGCACACTGTCGACGAGGGCGAAGTACCCCTTACCCAGCAGGTCGCGGTAGAGCGTGCTGCTCTGCTGCAGCACGTCTACGACGACGACCTCGTCGATGTCGCCCCGCGCCTCGCACGCCCGCTTGAGCGCCGCCGCGGCGCTGTTGTGCCCGGACCCCACTCCCGCGGAGAGGATCAACACCCGCTCTCGCGACGGAACCCCGGAGCCGCTCACCGACGCCCTGCGCATGAGGCGATACTAGCGGGCGGTCTGGTTTAACGAAGAAAGACCGCCTTGGGGGCGGTCTTGATTCGTCTGCGGAGACGGAGGGATTGACTCCCCTACTGAGCCGCGGCCCATTGCGCTGTCCTACACACGGTGAACGTTCTGGGACCGGCGCAAAGCTCCGGACTGCTCAGCGGGAGCGCGAAGGATCAAAGACCGGGTTTAACTAGGAAAGACCGCCATTACTGGCGGTCTCTGATCCTTCGCGGAGACGGAGGGATTTGAAGTCTGGACAACAAACTCAGGTTGACCCGCTTTCGATCATCTCCGTAGCAAATTGCTGGCATAGGCCATCACATCAGGACACCCTGATCACATGCGTTGGCTACGAAGTGTTGCCAGTTTGTTGCCACGGCCGGCCAGCTGAGGTCCTGAGTGGAACGATGCGGTCTTTGACCCCGCAGGGCTTGGTCGACGTGTGCGCGTCCGCCGCTTCGTCACCCCAGCACGACGAACAGTGCAGACGAGTCGGTTGACTCAAGATAGCCCATCGACCGACCTGCGACCCTCAGTTCATAGTGTCGCCGCTCCCGTTGAGAGGCCTTCAAGAGGCGGAACAGCCTCGGGCTTTCGACCGTCGCCGAGCGGGCACGCCAGAGATGAAATGGAGTCAATCATGCCCTTTGTGACGACGGACGACGGCACGGAGATCTACTACAAAGACTGGGGCAGGCGTGACGCGCAGCCCATCATGTTCCATCACGGCTGGCCGCTGTCGTCCGACGATTGGGATGCGCAGATGCTCTATTTCCTGTCGAAGGGCTACCGAGTAATCGCGAGCGACCGCCGCGGTCACGGACGGTCGTCGGACGTCGGCATGGGCCACGACATGGATCACTATGCCGCAGACGCCTCTGCGGTCGTCGAGCACCTCGACCTTCGCAACGCGATCCACATCGGGCACTCGACCGGTGGCGGTCAGGTTGCGCGGTACGTCGCACGGTACGGAGAACCCCAAGGGCGGGTGGCGAAGGCCGTCCTGGTATCGTCCGTGCCCCCGCTGATGCTGCAAACCGAATCAAACCCCGAGGGGACGCCAATCTCGGTGCTCGACGGGTTCCGAAGCGCCCTGGCGGCGAATCGGGCTGAGTTCTATGTGGCCGTCGCCTCCGGGCCGTTTTACGGCTTCAACCGCCCCGGGGCCAAGGTGTCTCAGCCGGTGATCGATAACTGGTGGCGCCAGGGCATGACCGGCAGCGAGCTGGCCCACTACGAGGGCATCAAGGCCTTCTCGGAGACCGACCAGACCGAGGACCTGAGGGCGATCTCCGTGCCAGTGCTGTGCGCCCAGGGCGACGACGACCAGGTAGTGCCCTACAAGGACGCCTCCGTGAAGCAGGCGGAGCTCCTCAGCAATGCGACCCTCAAGATCTACGAGGGATACCCGCACGGAATGCTGACCATTCATGCGGAGGTTATCAACCCCGACATCCTCGCCTTCATCCAGCAATAGCGATACATCGACCCGCCAGAACGGCGCACCCCTGGAGACTCCAAGCGTGCGCCGTTCTAGCATGTGACCTTGGCCGCCGGATGGAAGTCGGTGGCTAGTGTCCGCCTCGAGTAAGGCAGCCTATCCGCACGACCTGCAGCCACTGCACCAGCTCTTCGTCTCGCCTCGTGATCTGCACCACTTCAACGACCTCGACTTCCTGCGTCCCCTGGCTTCTGTCTTTCTTGCGTCTTGCTCTTCTTGTTTCTTGTTTCCCTGTCCCACCGCCATTCCTTTACTTCCCAACCTCCCGTGGACAACTTGTTGGGTGCGGGAGGTTGGGAAGTAGGCTCTGCCAGGGATTGGCGGTGGGACAGGGAAAAACAGGCCATAACCCCTCGTTTGGTCCCTCGCGACGCGTGAGGACCCAAACGAGGACTCTTCGACACCTTTCGCGGTTCCGGCTGGAGGCTCTAAGGAACGAGTCGCGGAGCATCCCGCCTTGCTTACGACATCTCCTCTGCAGGCTGTCTCGCCTGCCGCCTAAGACTCACCAGCTCGGTCGTTGAATGCGGACGAATCAGGTCTTCGCTGGGAGAACCAAGTCAAGTGACTCATGCACCAGAAACGGGTCCTTGCGATGCTGTTTGACATGGGGACACATCCGAGCGAACTCCCCGTCGACTATCTGTCGGCGCGAGAAGCCCTACTCCGCGAAGCGGATCGAATCATTGGCGGCCTCTCGCCCGGCAAGCGAGAAAGTGTGCGCGAACTTGTCGTGGAGGCGCGTAGGGCTGGGCGCTTGAGTCGGAACGCACGCGCCTTCCTCGATCGCGCGACCGGCTCGGCCTTCGTCGCCGACCTGTTGGAGGCGATGCTGGCCGAGCCGGCCCCTCTTGATGCCCTCGCCGGCGGAAGTCTCCTCGCCGACTAGACCACCTCACCTTCGTGGGGTGACTCCTTGAGTCCCGCGCGGGAACGTAGCAAGCACGTCCTGCGGGATGTTGAGGTGTTGCGACACGAGCGAAGGGGGAAGGTGGCTCAGCCACTGAGCAAGCGACACCTCCTCATAGTGGTCGCTCTTGAAGGTTTCGAGGAATACGAGCTGTTCGTCGCCAGTGTTCTCGATGTAGTGACCGAGGTTCCGGCGCACTACCCCTACGTCCCCGGGTCGGAAGTCGGTGGTGTTCGCGTGCGGGCCGGTGTTGAACACAGTCATACGCCCTGAGCCCTTGAGCCAGTACTGCCACTCATCCGCGTTCGGGTGCCAATGCAGTTCGCGCATCGATCCGGGCTCCAAGGTCACAAGTCCCGCCGCAATGGTCTTGGACGCTGGGAAGTTCGTGCTGTCCGCGAGTTGGATGCGTCCGCCACTATTTTCGTACACTGGCGCCGAGCGTGAGAGGTGGAAGATCACAGCCTCGGTTCCCGGCTCCACCCCCGCGGCCGCTCGGTCGGCCTCGAGGTCTCCGGGCTCATCACCCGGGAAGATCCAGAGGCTATGAAGTGGGATGTCCTTGAATACCTCCTGGGCTACGCCGAAGTTCTTGGCGAGTACCTCTGGCGGGGTGTGGGCGAACCAGTCGCTCAGTAGCAACGTATTACTCTCCGACTGCTCGCCGTCGTCGAAGGCAAGCACGAATTCGGCCCCGTCCGGCCCCATGCCCTGAAGAGAGTGCGGCAAGCCCGCGGGGAAGTACCAGAGGTCGCCCTCCTGCACGTCGTCCACGCTCGGCATACCGGTGCGACTGAGGGTCGTAATGCGACAATTCCCCTTCGTCATCAGTGCCCACTCCGCGGTCTGGTGCCAGTGCAATTCGCGGATGCCGCCGGGCTCCAAATACATGTTCACTCCGGCGATCTCGTCGGAGATCGCGAAGTCAGCTTGGGTTAGCTCACGGGCCCAACCCCCCCTTTGCACCCTGCGGGGCGAAATGTTGAAGGAGGACCAAAAGAAGGCCTGGGTGCTGATATCGGTCGCGGGCGCGTCAATTTGATTCGGGAACTGGCTCTCGATGACCGGATTCTGGGGTCCCGTCATGGCGATGCTCGCAGGATCCCCCGCGGTGTTCACCGTCCCCTCAGCCGGGAGGTCGGGGTTACCGAACCTCGCCGGCTCGTGGTTCGGTGCCGTCCCTGCCGCTGTATCCATTTCGCTCCTCCTCCGTCGGACCTTTCATGAGCCCACATAAGCACTCGAGACCACAGGGTTACATGAGCCATATGACTCAACGGCAACAGGGGAAACGGACTTGGGCCGATCGACTCATGACGGCGCTCTCCCACTCCGCCTAGCGTTCGACGCACGCAACGGAAGAGGAGATGGAGATGCGTGCGATCGGGCTAGACAGGTTCGGGGACCCGGAGGTCCTCCACGAAATTGAACTCCCCGAGCCGTACTTCGGAGCGGATGAACTGTTTATTCGGGTGGAGGCGGCGACGGTGAACAACGCAGACGTGCTCATGCGTCGCTACGGAGCTGGCGCGACCGGTCACCCCCCATGGGTGCCCGGCATGGAGGCTGCGGGCGTTGTCGAGGCAGTCGGGCCATCCGTCGGGGCGCGTTTCGCCATCGGCGACAGAGTTTCCGCGTTCGTCATTCCGACCGACCCACGCGGTGGTGCGTACGCAGAGCGGATCGCCGCTCCCGCCGACAGGGTCGTACTCGCCCCCACTAATTCAACCGTCGCCCAAGCGGCAACCTTCCCCATGAACGGGCTCACGGCGCAACTCCTTCTTGATGCGATGCAGCTGGACCGGCCAGGTCTCGTCGCGGTAGTCGGCGCCGCTGGCGCGGTAGGCGGATATCTCGTGCAGCTGGCCCGCGAGGCAGGTCATGGAGTCATCGCCATTGCCGCCCCCGCCGACCTCGACCTCGTGAGCGCACTCGGTGCGGACATGTTTATTTCGCGCGGCTCAGGCGTACTCAATGCGATCCGCGACGCGGTTGGAGGAGAGGTCGATGCGGTTGGGCTCACCGCTGACCCCGGACTCGACGCGGCCCTTGTCGTGCGCCCAGGAGGAACGGTCGCGTCCGCAGTTGGGTTCGCCGATGCCCGACAACAGTCCACTGCACACGCCCGAAAAGTGCATCTCACCTCCGTCCGTGTGGATCGAACGATGAACTCCGCTACGCGGCTCGCGCGCCTGCGCGACTTGGCGGAAGCCGGACTACTCACCCTTCGTGTCGCCGACCAGTTGCCTGCGGGAAAGGCGCCAGAAGCGCACCGTCGACTTGAAGCAGGCGGGCTGCGCGGACGGTTGGTGTTGCGTTTCTAAAGAACGAGCCGTCGAGTCGTTGACTATTTCCGGAAGTGCGCGCTCTCAGCAGAATGGCGGGCGCGGTTGGCCCAGGTCCCGCGACTACGAGGCGTCGCGGGACTGTACGTCTTCGCCTTCGGCCGGACTATTCTCGGTGAGGGCATCCCGCAAAGCGGCCCGGGTAGTGATGCCGAGTTTCGGAAAGATTCGGTACAGATGGCCGCTTACCGTACGTGCTGAGAGATAGAGCCGCCCACCGATCTCTTTGTTGCTGAGACCGCGAGCGGCGAGTCGCGCGATCTCTTCTTCCTTGGGCGTGAGCACCGCACTGGCATAAGGATCGGCTCTGCGTCGGGTCTGCCCGGTGGCGCGCAGCGAAGCGACCGCACGCTCCCGCCAGGGCTCTGCGCCGAGCTCCGCGAACAGCACGGCGGCACGCTCAAGATGCGGGCGGGCTCGTCGAATCTCTCGAGAGTGTCGCAGGCGGTCCCCATAGGTAAGTTCTACTCGCGCAAGGTAGAACGGCCAACGTCCACCCTCCGGGTTGGAAAGCACCCCGTCGAAGGCCTCCTCGTAGCGGTCGTCGGAAGCGATGAAGGCGGAGGCGGCGTGGGTGAGAAACCTGAGCCTTGGCGAGAGCCTCGGGAGCCCTAGCTGCAGGGACGCACGCACGTGCCGACGAGCCTCGGCTGTCCGTCCCGCGCGCAGACTCGACTCGACGACATCGAGGACGGTCCAGAGCGCCACAGGCTGGCTGGCCGGAAAGGTGCCCGGCGAGGCGATCGAGGAGAAGAGCTCGAAGGCGTCATGAAAGCGCCCCTCCGCCATGGCAAGCTGCGCTTCAATATTTGCGTCGAATGATGGCTGAGTCCCCACCGCTCCGGCTCTGGAGGCCCGCCGACGATCCGCGGCCAAATGCAGTGTGGCTCGATCACCACGGCATGCCGCAACATACATCAACGGATGAAGCCCGGCCCACTCGATTGCCCCCAGGCCTTGCTCTTGGCAAATGTTGACGCACTCGTCCGCGAGACGCCGCGCTTCATCCCACCGCCCTTCTGCGACCGCGTGGGCGGCGAGCACAGTAAGGCAGGCGGCTCCGGTGGCGATGGCCCCACCGGCGCGTGCATCCTCGACGACACGCTCCAGTCCACGTCGAGGCACGCGATCGAGCGGCAACCCAGCAAGCGCCGCCTGAAGTACGCGCACTGGGTTGGGGTCGAGGTCGGCTTGCGCGATTAGGGCATCAAGTTCGGCGAGGGTCGCATTGGTGGCGCGAGCTGGGCTGCCTAGGCTGGTGGCGCTGACGACGAGGATAGCCGGCAGTCGAGCTTCGAACCGGGCGACGACCTCCGCATACCGAGCCCAAAAATCCTCGCGTCCCGCGACTTGACAGACGAGCAGGAGCGTACTCATGGCCGCCTCGAGTGAGTCCACGTCAACATCGAACTCTGTGGTCGAGTCGAGGGCCGCGACAAGGATTCTGTGTGCGGCATCTACACCACCCACGCTCTGAACGAGATGGGATGCGGCCGCGGTGGCGCTTTCGAGGTTCTCGTCCGTGTGAGGATCGACCATTCTCGCGCGCTCAAGCATCGCCTGCGCTCCATCCATGTTGCCGGACACCTGCGAGCCGAGATAAGCAGCTTGAGCCAGGCGTCGGGCACGCTCAAGGGGGATTCTGGAGAGTTCCGCCGCGCGGATCAACACCGCGATCGCACGCAGGGTGTCGCCCCTGCCCGCGATTGTTATCGCGGCGGCGGCAAGGTCATGAGCGACGACTTCGTCTACCCCAACCACTGCCTCGCCCCGATGCAGCGCCTGATGGAGCTCGTCGGTGCTGAGGCGCGCGAGCTCGGCATGAGCTGCCCGCCGCTGCGAGGCCGAAGCGAACTCAACGACCGCGGCCTCGAGCAAGGGATGAGCAAAACGCAGACGTTGCTCGGCCGCATCGATGTGCAACATCCCGCTATCCTCGGCGCGCTTGAGATCGGTGTCCCTGTCACGGACAATTGCGCTCACAGCGACCTCGCCTGCCGCATTCAGCGCCACCTGCAGGAGCAGTTCTAGTGTCGACTCCGGAAGGGCCTGCAACCGGCCCACGAACACACTTCGGAGCCTGTCCGTCATGGGAATGGTGTCCGGAAGGGGATCGCGGCCGAGTTTTTGGGCCGGGCTCAATCCGCGCGGCAGCTCGGCAAGCGCGAGAGGGTTCCCAGCGGCGGCCTCGACGAGTCGGCGCCGAACCGAGCGGTGAAAGGGAATGCGCTGGTGTTGGAGCACGCTGTCGGCTTCCGCTGGCAGAAGGGCGCTCACGGAGAGTTCACGTATCGCCCAGCGACCGGGGGAGACGGCGGGGCCACTGCGTTCGGCGAATGCCATCGCAACCTTCATGCCATCGACCCTGCGTGCAACAAACGTGAGGAGGTCTGCGCTAGCCGGGTCCGAGTTCTGCAGGTCATCAAACATTACGATCACCGGGGCCCTCAAAGACAGGTGGCGAAACCATGCGAGCAGGCTCGTCGCGAGAAGTACGTCCGTGGGCAGATATCCCTTCTCGGTACCTAGTGCCACGCTGAGAGCTTCTCGATAGGTGTTTGGGAGGCTATGCAATGTGCCGAGGACAGGGAGCAATAGCTGGTGGAGGCTCCCAAAGCGAAGGTGCGTCTCGGACTCGAGACCAACCGCCCTCAGTAAGCGGGCTCCTCTGTTCTCCGCAGCCCGACGCGCTGCCAGACTTAGCAGTGTCGTCCTACCGATCCCTGCTTCACCTGTGATGAGAATCGCACCGCCGTTCTCAGTGGCCTGCTCGAAGAAGGACGAGAGCTTGCCCAACTCTCGCTCCCTACCCCACAGCGGCCCATCCACGGAGTACTCGGCCCCAAGTCTTGGCTGGCGCAGGTTCGGCGAGGTTTGGTACATCGCCCCACCTCCTCTGCCCGGCCTGTCCGGTGAGCTTAGGTTGCACCAAGTTGTCCGTGAGGAAAATCCGTAGGGGTATCCGTTGTCCCCCAGTCTTAGTTTGGGTCTGGTACTGCGGGAGTGGGGATTGCCCTAGGAACCGACCGCGCCCACACCGGTCACGCCCGCGATCTGGTGGCGTGAACTGATCTGCAGTTTGGTGAACACCTTTGCAAGGTGGTACTCAACGGTCCGTGGACTGAGAAACATTCGGGTTGCGATCTCGGAGTTGGAGAGGCCCTCGCCCGCCAAACGGGCGATGTGGGATTCTTGAGTGGTGAGGGCGTCCGTGACTCGCGGGCCGGACCCACGCCACGGTAATCCGCCCGCGGACAGCTTGCTTGCTGCTCGCTCAGCAAACGCGGTTGCGCCCATCGATTCGAAGATTTCGCGCGCACGTGTGAGATGGGCCCGTGCTTCAGCGTCACGCTTCCGATGGCTAAGCCACTCCCCGTAGAGCAGACAAGTACGCGCGAAGTCCAACCTCGTGCGACCCGGCTCCAACAAGCGCAGCGCGTGCTGAAAGTAGTCTTCCGCCGCACTGGGGCCGCTCAGAAGGGCCAGTGTGCGAGCGAGAACTCCCTGAGCCCAATCGGTGCCAGTTGCCATGGCAACCGCGGTGAGCCGCTCCACATGCTTGTCGACATCGACGGCATCCGCGAGATTGCTCGACGCCTCGAGGAGCTCCACAAGCGCCCAGGCGCTTGTGGAGTGAAGGGGATGGAATAGCGGTGTCGCTCGCGCGGCCCACTCAAAAGCCGCCTCGAAGTTGCCCTTGCTGTTATTAAGCAAGGCCGCACCCCAGTACGCGATGGCCAAACCTGTCCCCTCCGACCGCCGTTCGGCAGCAGGCACGGTGGCCGAAATGAGGTCGTGAAGGTCCGCCTCTCGGCCTTGCACCGCCGCGAGCGCTATAGCGCCGTAGGGGCTGACTTGCTCGCCAGTCACCGACGTAATGGTGGCCATCTCCTGCACGGTTATCGCCGCGGCACGGAGGTCTCCTGCGAAGAGCTGCACTAAGGCAAGAGAACTGAGTGCGATGGGCAGCTCGCTGTAGTCGCCGGCGCTTCGGCTGATCTCGATAAGCCTGAGCGACACGGCGTCCCATGCGTCGAGGTCCCAAGCTGCCGACGCCGCCGAAAACGACACACGCAACCAGGGGACGGCCCGTCGCTCAGACGGCTCGACATCTCGGATGCTGGCCAGCGCGCGACTCAGTGTTCGCCACGACGCCGGCTCACCGACGCTGACAACGTTCCACAGCGCAACTCGCAGTGCGTCCGCAGAGGAGCCCTCCGGGCGCAATCCCGACCCTCGCCACCGCCTCACGACCTCTTCTAGACCGCCTCCGTCTAACATCCCACCAGCGAAGAGGCCCGCAGAAAAGGAATCGAGATATGCATCCTCGGCCAATATCGGATTGAGCGAGACCAGCTGGTCGGCCGCATCCAGCAAGAGGGGTATGGCCACTCCTCCGCGCTGGCGCGCGAATGCGAGGCGGCCCTGCGTCAGTTTCGCTTCGGCGCTCAAGGTCGCACTGGTGGCCCCAACCGTGGATTCGGCCAGATCCTCCTGGGCTTCGTCAAATTGCCCGCCCATAAGCTCAGCTTGGGCAATGCGCAAGGACCACCAACTCCGCTGCGTGTCTACCGCGGACAGTGTCTGGGCTTGCTTCAGTAAGGCTGCACCGGCGATGGGCGCGCCGCGAGCGATCGCGCGCTCCGCGACCTCGGCCAGACCACGTGCTGCGTCCTCATCCGGCCACTCCGCCCCCAGGGCACGATGCCAAGCCAACGTGTCCGAATCAGCGCCCTCCACCCTGGACAACGCTGTGTGAACCGCTTTCAGGGATTCCCTCGACGCCATGCGGTAGGTCGCGGATCGCACGAGCGGATGATGAAAGTGAATTCCAGCACCGGGGTGACACAGTCCGGCGACAATCGCAGGCGCTGCGTCGTCCATAGACACTCCGAGGATCGTCGCGGCCGACTGTATCCGCCGAGTACTTGCCGAGGGCTCCGCCGCTGCGACCAGCAGTAGTCGTTGCGTCGCGGCTGGCAGCTCTCGAAGTAGCTCTTGAAAATGTGCCTCGAGACTGGTCGGACGGGACGGCATCGATGAGAGTATTCGCCCCGTCTCGATCTCGGCTCTACTCAGCGCGCGCGCAGTTTCCAGCAGAGCGAGCGGGTTTCCGCTGGCCTCCTCGACAATCCGCGCCATCGAGCTCGGCTCGAGCCTGCCCAGTGTGGCCTCGGCAAGTAATCGCCCAGCGTCCGCATCGTCCAGCCCAGCAAGGAGGACTGCGGGTATACCTGATAGTGCGGATACGTCCGATGGAGTTCGCCGACAGAAGACCATACCCACTGCCTCCGCGTCGAGTCGACGGGCAACGAAGCCAAGGACGTCAGCAGAACCCTGGTCGAGCCACTGTGCATCGTCAATCGCGCACAGCACCGGCGCCACGTCTGAGGCCTCAGAAATCAAAGTCAGCACGGCGAGCCCGATCAGGAACTTGTTCGGGAACGGGCCTATCCTCATCCCAAATGTAATTTCGAGAGCCTGCCGCTGCGGCTCTGGCAGCATCGCTAGCCTGCTGAGCAGGGGACGGCACAGTTGGTGCAACGCAGCGTAGGAGAGCTCGACTTCCGACTGGATTCCGCTGACCGCTAGTAGCTGAGTTCCCGCAGCGCGGCCGATTAGATACCCAAGAAGGGTGGACTTCCCGCCCCCGGCCTCGCCCTCGATCACGAGGGTACTGCTGTGACCCGCGCTGATTCGCTCGAGCACGTCGTCGAGCAGTGCGCGTTCCTTACGTCGGGCGAGCATGGCTCACAGTACAACCGTGCATCATGGCGAGTCGAGGACGGACACTGGGGACGCAACTAGGGCTCCACGGATACCACTCGCAGCACGTCCGTGGTAAAAGCCGCTTTTCGAGACACCAGGAGCGAAGATGTTGGTGGTCATGTCTCAGCGGACCACGCAGATCAGACGGGTGATTCGCCGATTATGGCGGCGAGTTGGTGCCTGGAAGAGACACCCAACTTGCCGTACACCTTCCCCAAGTGATGCTCGACCGTGCGCGGGCTAAGAAACATTCGCGTGGCGACTTCGTTGTTTGTGAGCCCTTGCGCGACTAATTGCGCAACCTGAGATTCCTGCGCCGTCAATCCACGGACGGTGGCATCCGAACGCTTTCGCGTGCTCACGCCGGCCGCTTGCAGTTCGCGCGACGCGCGATCGGCGAATGCAAGGGCTCCCATGGCATCAAAGAGCTGTCGAGCACGAAGGAGATGCTCGCGTGCCTCGGCTTGGCGCCGTTGGCGCCGCAGCCATTCTCCATAAACCAGAGTCGCGCGGGCAAGGTCAAATCGGCTGGGCGAGCCTTCTAGCAAGCTCAACGCTTCGAGGTAGTGCGCTTCCGCCTCGCTTCCCACGCTCTGCAATGCCACTGACCGCTCGAACACCCCGCGTCCCCACGCGCTGCTGCCCGCTGTCGCTGCACGGAGCTGGGCCAACTCCGCGGAAGCATCCTCGTTGGCCAGCCGGCTCGCCGCCTCAATCGCCTCCACTAGTGCCCAGTTTGTTGCGGAATGCAGTGGATTACTTTGCAACGTTGCCTCGCGCGCCGACCGCAACGCGCCTTCATAGTTGCCACGGCTGTTGTCCATTACGGCCGCGCCCCAATATGCGATCGCCAGACCGCTTCCACCTGAGTGTTGGGTGGAATCACGGATTGTCGAGCGCACCAATTCGTCGAGCTCATCGATCCGCCCCCGCAGCGCCGCGGTGCCGATTGCCGTCGTGGGCGCCATATGGCTTCCGGTCAAGGAGGCGATGGTTGAGATCTCATGGACCGCTTCAACGGCGGCCCCGAACTCGCCGCGGAACAGGTGAGCGTAGGCACGCGTAGTGAGTGCGATAGGCAGCTCGCCATAATTTCCCGCGTTCCGAGAAAGTAGTAGGTGCCGTCGAGACACGGCCTCCCAAGTGTCGAAGTCCCAAGCAGCAAGGGCTGCGATGGTCGCATGCCAAAGCCAGTGAATATGTGTCTGCTCGTCGAGAACCTCCACGCGGAAGGGCATCAACGCCTCCTGCATCTCGGACATCGCCGATGGCGCCTCCACTATGACGCGCGCCATCGAATTCAGGAGGGCGTGGGCTGGGCGAGGACCCAGTGCAACTCCAGACCGGAGCCACCGCTGCGCGACCGTGCCCACGTCCGTGTGCGCGAGGGACGCACCAAACATGGCTGCAGAGAATGCCTCCAGATATGCCTCACGGCTGGAATCAAGATTTGTAGCCGCCAGCTCTTTCGCAACGGTGAGGAGAGGATCTACCGAGGCTCCGCCGCGCTCCTTTGCGAACGCAATCCTCGCTTCGGTAAGCCGCGCCTCGGAGAAAAGTGCCGCGTCCAGTTCATCAGACATTGCGGCCGCGATATCCCGCGCTGCAGCATCGAATTCTCCGGCCGCCAGCTCGAATTGTGCGGCTCGCAAGCGCCATTGGGCCTTTCTGTCGTTCCGCGAGCTGATGTCTACAGCTTGATGGAGCAGCGCGGCGGCAGCGGCACTTCCGCCCCGAGAATGCACACGGCCAGCGGCTGCCGCAAGCCCGAGGGCGGCTTCATCGTCTTCCCCGCTTACAGACCTGGCCCGATGCCAGGCCAGAAGGTCGGGATCGCCACCCGCACTGCCCGACGCCAAAGCGGAGTGCGCGGCGCGGAGCGCCCGCTGGGACGCGCCCCGATACACGGCGGATCGAACCAGCGGGTGCCGGAACTGCACAGGCGCAGTGGCAAGGCCCGCCTGTACTGCTGGTTCGATAGCGTCTGCAGGTATCCCCAGCTTCGCGGCAGCGTCGAAGATTACCTGCGAGTCTGCCGACGGATCCGCCGCAGCGACAAGGAGTAACTGCTGCGTCTCTCGTGGCAGCCCACTGACGAGGTCTTGGTAATACTTCTCCATGCGGCTGGGATTCGCCGACGCGGGAAGCACCATTCCGATGGAAAGCTCGGCACGTGTGAGTGCGCGTGCCGACTCGACGATTGCAAGTGGATTTCCACGCGCCTCGTCGAGCACCCTGTCCCTTGCGCGATCGTCGGTGGGCCCCGGAGCGAGAGACACCAGTAGCGCCTCAGCATCGCCGCGCTCGAAGGCTTCGACAGCCATGGGGGGCACCCCATCAAAAACGGATCCGGCAGAGGGCGTTCGCATCGCAAGGACCATGCCGACTGGCTCCTCCGCGAGACGACGCGATACGAACGCCAAGACCTGCGCAGACGCATCGTCTAGCCACTGTGCATCGTCGATGATGCACAGAACCGGAGCCGAGCGGGACGCTTCGGAGAGCAGGTTCAATGTTGCCAGTCCCACGAAGAGCGCGCTGGGAGGCGGACCTTGCCGCTGCCCGAACGTGATCTCAAGAGCCTCCCGTTGCGGAACTGGAAGTGCCGCCATTGCGCTTGCCAATGGCCGACATAGCTGGTGCAGCGCGGCGAAAGCCAGTTCCACTTCCGATTGGATTCCCGTGACGCTCAGCACGTGCATGCCGTGGGTGTTGGCTTCCAAGTATTGGAGCAGGGTGGTCTTACCCACCCCAGCGCCGCCATCCACGAGCAGCGTCGAACTACGTCCCTCTCGAATGCGCGCCAGAAGGTCATCGAGCCGCGCACGCTCCGTGTGCCGGTCAAGCATGCTTCACACTAGCCGTTCGACATCAGCACGCAACCTAATCGGAACTAGTCTCTGCCTCACTCCGCACGTCTAGCGGACTTCCGCTTCCCTTGCTCGGCGGGCAGGCGATCTCGCAAAGCAGCTGACAACGTCTGCAGCTGCAGTTCGTTTCGCTCTGCTAGTTGGATGAGCCGCTCGACGTCCTCTTTCGCCGCCACGTTGGTGTCGTAATCATTTCGGGCGAGCGCAGCCGCTATCTGGTCCTGACGCTTAGCGGCGATGAGCAATATCGCGCCTTGTAAGCCGGCGATCATCGAGAGGATCAGATTGAGAAGGATGAACGGATACGGATCCCACCGCGGACCTGCGGAGTTCACGATGATCCAGACGCCCATGATCAAGATGAACCCGATGACGAACGCCCAACTGCCCATGCTGTCTCGCAGCATGTCGGCGGCTCGCTCGCCTCGAGTCTCGTCCTTACGGTGCTGAGTGTGCCAATTGACGATCGATCGACGGCTCACCGCTCGACCCGCGGATCGCTAGCGCGCAGACCCAGTGGCCTAGCGGTCAGCCCGGCAATGACCCCACCCAAGAGTGGCGCGACGACGGACAGCCATAGCTGGCCCAGTACAGCGCCTCCGCCGTAGACCGCGGTGGCTATCGACCTCGCAGGATTGAAGGAGCCGTTTGAAATCGGTATCGCGACCAGGGCGACGAGCGTCAGAGCCAGACCGATCGCTACAGGGGCCGACCCTTCCGGCGCTCCGGGAGCCGTGGCGCCCAGCACAACCCACACGAAGACGCACGTCGCGATGAGCTCGATGAAGAACGCCGACGGCAGCGAGTAGCCCCCCGGCGACAATGCACCCCACCCCGTTGAGACTGCCCCTACTCGGGCTGCCGGATCGTCGACATCGGGCGCGCCTGCGAGGAGCCGCGTCAGCGCTGTTGATGCGACAAGGGCTCCCAAGGTCTGGGCAATCAGATAACCCGGCACTGCTCTCCACGGAAAGCGACGGGCAACGGCCAGTCCGACGGTCACGGCGGGGTTAAAGTGCGCACCCGAGACCGGACCGAAGGCTGCCGCGCCGATCAACACGCTCAAGCCCAGCGCAACAGCGACCCATACGTATCCGGACTGAATGCCGCCGACATCGCCCCCGAACACTGCTGTGCCCACAACTCCGAAAACGAGGATGAACGTTCCGGCGGCCTCCGCCGCAAGACGACTCCAAGTGCGCGGTCCACTCTCGAGATCTGACATACCACCCACAGTCTCACCAGCGATGCGAACCGTTTGAGCGTCAAATGACCCGAACTGCTTCCCCGCGCAAAGGAGTCAACCTACTCATTCTCGGGAATCGCCCTTGGGGTCACAGTGAAGAAAAAGGAGTGCACGTGTCCGCAGCGATGAGAACGATCGATAGACCCAAGCGCGCGCAGAGCGCGCCTCTGACCGCTCTGGCCCTGGTCCTTGCGTACGCCGCCGGCGCGACCGACGCCTTCGCGTTTCTTCTGCTCGGCGGCGTATTTACAGCGAACATGACAGGGAACCTTGTCCTGGCCGGACTTACCGAACGACCCGGCTATCACTCGATGATTACTGGTGTAGTGGTGGCAATCATCGTGTTCTGTGCCGCTCTCTACGGAGCCTTTAGGGTGGCGCGCTCGGGAAGCTCCAGGATCCGTCTGGTCGCAGTCCTCCTCGTCGCTGTTTTCGCCCAGGTCACGGTCTTAGCGACATGGCTTTTTGCGCCCGGCCATGCGAGCCCGATGGCGCTTGTCGGTCTCATCGCTCTTTCTTCAGTCGCAATGGCGGCCCAAACGGCTGTGGCCCGCCGAGTTGAAGTGGAGTCGGGCGTCACCACGACATACGTGACAGGCACACTTACCTCCATCATGCGGGACTGGGCGGACCATACGCCACAGGCGTGGGTCACGCGCGTCGGCGTGGTGATCGCGCTCGTGGCCGGGGCCTTGAGCGGTTCGCTTCTGATCGGGGTGAGTGACTGGCTCGGCGCACTACTGCCGGTGATTGCATCCACGATCGGAGCGGTCATCCTGGGGAGCCTCCGCCGGAGCCGTCAACCAAACAGCTGATTCCAACCGATGATTTGGTAGTCCTTGATGAGGAATGCGGCGAATGCTGGCGTAGCGCTTCGCCCCGAGCTCGTCGAAGCGCGGAGGGTTTCGTCAACAAGGACTGCCTGCTCTACGCAATTGATGGTGTGGATGCGCACTTCGAACTCCGGGAACCGCTGGACGAAGCGGGCGAAGAGCGCCAACACGGCGCGACTTCCAAGCACGGCCTGGCCGTCCCGACCCTGATACTGCACTTCGCGATGCAGGAACGGCGTCAATGCCGAGACGTCACGGCCATTCATCACCTCGATGAAGTCGCGGACGAGCAGCTCATTCTCGAGTCGGGCAATCCCGCGAAAGGTTGAATTCCGTGTTTCATCAAACATGATCTGTGGCCTCCTGACGGCGCGAACGAGCGGATACCCCAAACTGGCGCCAGGCTAAGAATGGGCGAATCAGTCAGATGACTCGATCGGGTGCACTGACAGTGGGGCGTTGCAGCATCAAGTCATCTGACCCACCGTCGAGGCTCACGGGGCTGGCAATGTGAGGGAGCATGACGCGAACACGCCAGTACCTAATTCTTGCGATCTGTTGCGGGAGCCTTCTGCTCGTCTCACTGGACGCGACTATCGTCAACGTCGCGCTCCCATCCATCGCGCGCGAGCTACATTCCTCGGTGCCGAGTTTGCAGTGGACCGTAGATGCCTACCTTCTCGTGCTGGCCTCGCTGTTGCTCCTGTCCGGGTCCCTCGCCGATCGCTACGGCCGCAAGCGGCTGTTCGCCATCGGAGTGGCGATCTTCACAGCAGGTTCATTGCTGTGCAGCCTCGCCCCCTCGGACGGCTGGCTGATCGGATTCCGGATGTTCCAGGCTGTGGGCGGGTCGGCTATGACCCCAGTCGCACTGGCTATCGTCACCAACATCTTTGTTCTGCCTGCGGCACGCGCCGGGGCAATCGGCATCTGGGCTGCCGTCGGCGGTGTGGGGATCGCAGCGGGGCCTTTGCTGGGCGGGCTACTCGTTGACACCGTCGGCTGGCGCTCGATCTTCTGGATCAACGTGCCGACGGGTGTGGCGGTCGTCGTGCTCACCCTCGTGATGATCCCAGAGTCTCGGGCGGGGCGCCCTCGCTCGCTAGATCCCCTTGGGCAGCTGTTTGCCATACTCGTTCTGGTCGGAATCGTCTTCGTGATCATCGAGCTACCGCGAGCCGCCGACATGCTCCTTCTGATCTCCGGGGCGGCGATCATTGCAGTTGGGGCGTTCGTGGCGCTACTCCTGTACGAGCGCACTCGAGCCGAACCCGCCATACCCCTGCCCCTGTTCCGCGAGCGGACCTTCGCCGTCGCGTTCGCTGTCGCGGTGCTGGGATTCCTTGCCTTCAGCGGCCTGCTGTTCGCCAATACGCTCTATCTCCAGGAGGTGCGGGCGCTCCCCGCTTCGTTGGCGGGGCTTCTCACCCTGCCGCTTGCGGTCGCGACGATTGTTGCGGCGCCGGCATCCGGTCGACTCATGGCGCGCGTAGGCGCCCGAGTGCCGCTCCTCATCGCGGGCGCGACCATGGTTGCTGCCGCTCTCGCGCTGATCCCGCTGACACCTACGGGCCCTGTGCTTTGGCTGGTGCTTCCCTACGCCGTGTTCGGGATTGGCTACGGGATGCTGAACGCGCCGGTCAACGACACCGCGGTGTCAGACCTGCCAGACGATCAGGCAGGGGTCGCCGCGAGCCTCATCTCAACGGCAAAGCAGGTCGGGTCGGCGCTCGGCGTCGCGATCGTCGGGTCGATAGTCGCCGCCAACCCCACTGATGCGTTCGCTAAGGCATTCGATGCTCGCAGCTGGATCGTCTGGACGATTGTCGCCGCGGGCGGCGCTGCCGTACTTCTCTTGGCCTTACCAAGACGCTCCACCCCTCCCCTCAGAGCGCAGGACGCAGTTCGGGTCAACTGACGCATGCTGCTCCGCATCCCCACTGGCAGTGTCGGATCATGCTGACAGTCCTCTTGGTCTTTGTAGGTGGCGCGCTCGGAACTTCGGTGCGCTGGGCGCTGGGGGCAGCACTCCCGTTCGGCGGTGGTTTGCCAGTCACGTTTGCCATCAACATCAGCGGTGCGTTGTTGCTCGGGATCCTGACAGAGGCGCTGCACCCCATCGCTCATGCTCACCGCGGACAGTTGACCCTTGCCTTCGCGGGAACTGGTGCGCTCGGCGGATACACCACCTACGGGATGTTCGCCATCGACACCGACGGTCTCATCGACACGGCGCGCCTTGGCGACGGTGTTTTGTATGGCGGGCTCGGGATCCTCGTCGGCGTGGCGGCCGCCGGCGCCGGGATGGCGGCCGTCCACGCGATCCGGAGAAGTCGATCCCGCAAGCAGGTGGTGAAGTGAGCCCCTGGATGGTGCCGACAATCGCTGTGGCGGGTGGACTGGGCGCAGTGTTGCGCTACCTCCTGAGCCGGATGATCGCGCCCCGAGCAAATGGAAGGTTTCCGTGGGCGACCTTTGTGGTCAATGTGAGCGGTGCGCTGCTACTTGGCTTCGCCACGGGCCTGGCCATGACACACATCCTTCCGGGGGAGTGGCGCACGATCGTGGGAACTGGCCTGCTCGGAGGGTACACAACCTTCAGTACCGCCAGCGCAGAGGCAGCTCAACTAGCGAGCCAGCATCGTATCGGTCTGGCGGTCTTGTATAGCGCGAGTATGTTCATCACGTCGCTCGCATCAGCAGGCGCCGGCTTATGGCTGGCGTCATCGACATGAGGAGATTGGCATGGTTGATTCGACTGTTCAGGTCCGCCGCATCTACGAGGAGCCCCGGCCCAGCGATGGCAGCCGGATACTCGTGGACCGGCTGTGGCCGCGAGGAGTAAGCAAGGAGCGCGCGCACCTCGACGACTGGTGTCGGGCCATCGCGCCGTCAACCCAATTGCGCGAGTGGTACGACCATGTACCGGAAAGGTTCCCCGAGTTCGCGGAACGTTACGAACAGGAGCTCGCCCAGGCGGATCAGGCAGCGGCGTTCAAGGAGCTTCGGAGTCGGGCCGCTGCGGGCCCCCTGACGCTGCTCACTGCCACCAAAGATCCCGACCTTAGCGAAGCCGCGGTGCTTGCTCGACTACTTCGGAAGTAGCCAGCTCCGTGCTGGGCCCGGCTCGCTCACCGGACGCGGCGAACGCCGCGGTCAAGTCATCTGACGCAAGAACGCCGAGCTGGTGCGTTCCTAGGCTGTCGCCGTGAACAGAAGCAAAGGACCAGCCCACCTCAGATCAAGACTATTGGCGTTCATGGTGAGTTGCACGGTGGTGCTCACCCTCAGCGCCTGCATCTACCCGTACGAGCCGATCAATTACACCGATGTGGGCGACGGAGTGGGCGCGGATGTCGGCGACCTTCAGTTGCGCAACGCCGTGATGGTCACCGCTGACGAGGACCTGACGTCGACGGTGAGCCTAATCTTCACAGTTCTCAACGAGACCGATAGAGACCAGTACCTGGAGATTCTCTACTCGACGACGGTCGACTGCGCGATTAAGGAGGTTGTTGTGCCCGCCCATTCGCAAGTGACTCGCGGCTTCATACCGGGCCAAGAGCAGCTGATCCTCACGGACCTTGACACCCGCGCGGGCGCGCTCATGCGCGTACAAGTCTCAGCAGGGGATGCAACGACCGAGATGATGGTGCCCGTTCTCAATGGCGATCAACCGCAGTACGCACCGCTGGTTCCCATGCTCGATGATTCGGAATCGGGTGTCGGCTAGATGGAACTCCGATAGCGGCTCACTGTGGGATCACCGGAGATCCAGTAGCGCCACGGGAACGTCCCGGCGACACCCCTGACTCCCACTCGAGGGCCGATAGTCACCGGGAGCGCCGTCTGTTGCTCTGGCACGAGGAAGCGCCAATTCCCGCCGAAAAGGTCGGCACCGTTGTCGAGAAGCGTGACCCCGAGCGCTTGCGCGAGCGACCCTGGCCCACGAGCGAGATCCGGCGGCAGAACCGGGTGCACCCGGCGGGCACTTTCGCGCCGAACGCGCGCAACCCCCTCCCCCCGTATGACCTCCCCCGCCCGGATGAGGCAGCCGTAAGGCACCCCAACTCTGTTGGTGACCAAGTTGATGGCGTGGTGAAGACCATAGGTGAAGTAGCAGTAGACGTGACCAGCGGCCCCGAACATCGTCGCGTTGCGCGCTGTTTGGCCGCGGTACGCGTGGGCGCCGGGGTCCCGCTCGCCCGCATACGCCTCTACCTCGGTGATGCGAATACCCACGGTGCCCGACGAGTCCGACCGTTCCAGGTAGCAACCGAGCAGGGTCGGGGCGACGTCAAACACGTTGCGCTCGAAGAAGACCCGACTGACAGGAATGAATCCATCCACAGTCGATTGTCCCAGCGCACTCAGCTGTGATGGCGAGTCATTCGACCCTCACCTTGCCGGGCAGTGAGCGTTGGTTTGCGAGTCATCCGACTCAAGAGGTCGAGTCGACGGGGATGCAAATCTCGTTGCGCAGGCGCGTTCACGTCTGACCGACCGTGGCACTTGCCATAGCCGCGAGACCACTCAGAAGGAATAGGAGGCCACCATGTCACACCACTTGGATTCGCCACTCGCCCGCCAGGATGTGCGCCTGGACATCACCGATCTCTACGTCTTCGATGGGGAGTTCGGCACCGCCATGGTCATCAACGTGTGCAACTCCATCGCCGGCGACGTTCCGGTGCCGGGGTTCCACCCGGAGGGAATGTACGAGTTCAAAGTGGACCTAAACGGCGACGCCGTCGAAGACCTGACGTACCGCTTCACCTTCGGGGAGCGCGACACGAACGGCCATCAAGCCTTCACGCTGCGACGCATCACAGGTCGCGAGGCCACGGATCGCAATGCACAGGGCAGCGTCATCGCCGAAGGGATCACGGATCACACCGTCGAATCCACGGGTCTGGATGTCTGGGCAGGAAAAGCTGGCGATCCGTTCTGGATTGATGCGACCGTGCTACACGCTGCTGGCCATGCCGTGCAGGACGGCACCGTCATCGCCCTCGCCGACTGGGACGACTCGAAAGCCGAAAATCTCTTTGCCGGCCAGACGGTCTACAGCATCGTTCTGGAACTACCCAACAGCGAACTTTCACCGTCGTCCGCTCATCACCCCATCGGCGTGTGGGCCGTGGCTTCGCTCGCCACAGATGCAGGCGGCTGGCGGCCGATCAACCGAATTGGGCTACCGATGATCCATCCTCTGTTCGCACAGAATGACGAGGATCTCGGAGATAGGCTCAACGCGGGCGGCCCGGCAGACGACTTGTCGCTCTATGGCGAGACGGTCATCGGTGAAATCGGGCGGATCGTGGGTGCGTACGGCACCTCGTCGAACCCTGGCGCATACGCCCAGCGGGTCGCGCGCCGGCTTCTGCCGAATGTGCTCCCGTACGAGGTAGGGACACCCGCATCTTTCGATTTCCTGGGGTGGAACGGTCGAACCATGACAGACAATGTCGCCGACGTTATGTTCTCCATCGCGACGAACCACCCCGTATCAACGAGCCTCGGCAAAGAGTCTGTGACCAGGCTGCCGCGAGGGACGTTCCCGTACGTTCCCGCTGTCTGAGGCACGCGCATGAGTGAACCAGCCCGCGCGGGCACCCTGCAGTCGACGCTGCCCCCGCGCACCCGCCAGCGCCTCACCTCTGGCGAAAAGCGCAGCTTGTGGGGCGTAGCAGCTGTAATCGCGCTGCTACACATAGTGGGGTGGGGCACCCTTGTCCTTTTCGTAGTGCCGCTGGAACTCACTGTCGAAACCAAAGCGTTTGGCATCGGTATTGGCGTCACCGCGTACACGCTCGGATTGCGGCACGCCTTCGATGCTGACCACATCGCCGCCATTGACAACACCACTCGCAAACTCATGACGTCGGGCCAACGGCCGCTCTCGGTCGGATTCTGGTTCTCGCTCGGGCACTCGACGGTCGTCTTCGTGCTCGCGGCACTTCTAGCATTGGGAATTCGTGGCATCTCGGGATCGGTCACCGACGAGAACTCCACACTCCACACCGTGACTGGGGTGATAGGTCCAACGGTCTCAGGCGCCTTCCTTCTACTTCTGGCCGTCGTGAATGTCGCTGCCTTCCTTGGCATAGCGAAGATCTTCAGGAGGATGCGCACAGGTCAATTCGACGAAGCCGAGTTGGACAGACAGCTGAGTACTCGTGGAGTAATGAACCGATTCGTGAGCAGAGCGATGGGGCCCGTGAGCAAGGCGCGACACATGTACCCGGTCGGGCTGCTCTTCGGGCTCGGCTTTGACACCGCTACCGAGATTGCCCTGCTGGTGATCGCAGGGGCAGGTGCCGCTACCGGACTGCCATGGTTCGCCATCCTCTGCTTACCGGTGCTGTTCGCCGCCGGAATGACGCTCCTCGATACGATCGACGGCTCTTTCATGAATTTCGCATACGGATGGGCCTTCTCTAAGCCCGTCAGGAAGATCTATTACAACCTCGCCATTACCGGTCTCTCAGTAGTCGTCGCACTCGTTGTCGGCGCACTGCAGGTCACCTCCGTTCTTGCAGAGCGACTCAACCTGCGCGATGGAATCTGGGAGTGGGTTGGCTCGATTGACTCGAGCTTGCTCGGATATGTGATCGTTGCCTTGTTCCTCATGACCTGGGTGACAGCTGCGATGATCTGGCGGCTCGGCCGGATAGAGCAACGCTGGTCGTCTCGAAGATCGCCGAACGGGCCATGACAGGGACGGAGGGCGCTCTCAATCAAACAACCCGAAGAGACGGCCCGTTCTCTGCGTTCCGAGTCGTCAACTTCCGGCGTTTCGTCGCCGGGCAGTCGCTCAGCCTTGTCGGCTCCTGGACCGAGACGGTGGCGCAGGCCTTGCTCGTGCTTCACCTAACGGGATCAGGTTTGTTGCTCGGCCTCCTCACCGCGGCGCGCTACCTGCCGGTCCTCGTCTTCAGCCCTTTCGCCGGGCTACTCATTGACCGCTCGGACAAACATCGACTCCTCATCATCACGGCCACCTCGCTCGCGGGCTTATCGGCAGGGACGGGAGTACTCGTTGCCACTGGTTTGATCCAGGTATGGATGCTCTTCGTCATCGCCGTCGCATTTGGCTGCTTCACAGCATTAGACAATCCCGCGCGACAGGCCTTCATCCCTGAGCTGGTGGGCGATGACCTGATTCACGACGCGGTCACTCTCAACTCGACATTCGTCAACGTCGGGAGGGCCATCGGACCCCTTATCGCCGTAGCGCTCGTATCGACGATCGGTACCGCATGGTGCTATTTCGCCAACGCGGCAAGCTTCGGCTTTGTGCTCGCGGCGCTGTTAAGCCTCCACGTTCGCGAGTTGCAGCCTGCGAGACGGGCGATCCGCGCACAGGGGCAGCTACTGGCGGGCCTTCGGTACGCGCGCGGCCTACCTCTTGTCTTCGCGCCCATAATCATGATGGCCATCATCGGCACCTTCACCTATGAGTTCGAGGTAAGTCTGCCGCTGTTCGGTGCCGCCGACTTCGGCGGCAAGCTGGCGGCACCCTGGCTCATCGCCGGTTTCGGAACCGGATCGGTTATCGGAGGACTCTATTGTGCGCTCCGGCCGCGAACCGGAATGAGCAGGCTCTTCCGCTCAGCCTCGCTCTACGCCATTGCACTCGCGGCCACCATATTCGCTCCAGAGCTATGGGTAGCGGTGTGTTTGCTCGTCGTCGTGGGAATGGCGAGCATCACCTTCATCGTCACGGGAAATTCAACGATCCAGATCGCATCCTCGCCCTCGTACCGCGGACGTGTCACGGCCCTGTGGTCGGCGGCGTTCCTAGGCTCCACGCCGATAGGCTCAGCGATAATCGGGTGGGTCGGGGGCATCGACGCGCGTCTCGCCCTGTTGATCGGTGCGCTTGCGTGCGCGGTGGCCGTAATAGCCGGCGCCCTCGTTATGCATCGAACGGCAGGATCCAGCCGGTCTCGAGGGACCGGGGCGATCTAGCGATCCGGTCAGGCTAGAGCTTGTTCACGCCAGACCGCCGGGGCAGCATTGAGGCATGGGAACGATTGAGCCCTACGTCGTCGCAGCGGGCAAACGCTATCGAGTCATCTACCGACGCCCCGATCACAAGCAGACGAGCAAACGAGGGTTCACCACCAAGAAGTCCGCCGAGCTCTTTCTTGCGTCGATCGAGGTGGCGAAGGCGCGGGGAGAATTCATCGAGGCCAGCGCGGCTCGGATCACAATCGATGATCTGGCGACCGCCTGGCTAGAGGGTCTCACCCACCTGAAGCCGTCATCCTACGGGCCGGTCGAAACGGCGTGGCGTGTCCACGTTCAGCCGACTTGGGGCAGTCGCGCCGTGGGGGAGATCCAACACAGCGAGGTCCAAAGATGGGTCTCCGGTCTCACCTCCGTACAAGCGAAGAGTGCAACCGTCGTTCTCCGGGCCTATGGCGTATTGGCTGGCATCCTTGATGTCGCAGTCAGGGACCGCCGAATCCTCGCCAATCCAGCGCGGGGCGTCAACCTGCCCCGCCGGGTGCCGAAGGAGCACCGCTATCTCACTCACAGTCAGGTGAGGACCTTGGCCGCCAATTCTGGCAGGCACGCCCTCCTTGTCAACGTCTTCGCATACACAGGTCTGCGTTGGGGCGAGGCCATCGGGCTGCGAGTTCGGGACGTCGACCTCGATCGGAGACGGTTCAACGTGTCGGTAAACGCCGTCGAGCAAGGTGGCCGTATGGACATCGGTACGCCGAAGAGCCACAAGCGCCGCGCTGTACCATTTCCGCGTTTCATGAGCGCGGACGTCCGAACGGCCGTTGAGGGAAAGCGCCGGGATGACCTTGTGTTCGGTGATGACCTCGGGAATCACATGAAGCGCACGAGGGTGAGCACGGGGTCGAAGTCGTGGTTCAAGACGGCACTGAGGGAATCAGGCCTCGATCCAATGACTCTTCATGACCTGCGACACACCGCGGCGAGCCTGGCCATCAGTTCCGGCGCGAACGTCAAGTCAGTTCAGCGCATGCTTGGCCACGCCTCCGCCGCTATGACTTTGGACGTCTACGCAGACCTCTTCGACGACGATCTTGACGCTGTGGCGGAGGCGCTCGATGAGGCCAGAACGTCATCAGATGTTGCCGAAATGTTGCCGCGCGAAGATACCGATGGGCCGACGGCAGAGAAAAAGCCCTGATAGTCAGGGCTTTCGCTCATGATTCCGAGCGGAGACGGAGGGATTTGAACCCTCGGTACCCGTTAGGGTACTCCACCTTAGCAGGGTGGTGCACTAGGCCGAACTATGCGACGTCTCCTAGTTGTGCCTGACCATCATGCCATACGGCCGACGAGCGCCCGAACCCGGATCAGTTGTTGGTGACCGAGCAGGTGTAGTCCGCGGCCGTCTGGCCGTTGACACCCGAGAGCACCGGAAGAGCCGAATTGTCGACTACCGGAGCGTTGGGGTCCACGGGCGCCACCGGAGCGTTCGGGTCCAGCGTCGAGCCTCGACCGTCGCCGGCGGCGTCGAGACGGAACGGCTGGTCGGCCGCAATGTACGACATCATCTCGTCGCCCAGAACAGTGTTCGGCTTAACCTTGCCTGCGTAAACACCCTCGGTGTTGCCCGTCGTGCCGGGGTACTGCACGAAGGTCACGTTCTCGATCGGGATGTCTTTCAGAGCGAGCGCGATCGACACCATGGTGTTCGCGTTGGCGAGGCTCGACGAGAGGGTCATGTTGCCGAGGGCGGCGTTCGCGAGGTTGTAGACCTTCTTGAAGTCGCCGAGGGTGTCGGCGCTCTTGAGGGTGCGAACGAGCGACGAGAGGTAGACCTGCTGCGAGCTGATGCGGGTCAAGTCGCTTCCGTCACCGACCGCCTCGCGCGAGCGCAGGAAGGCCAGCGCGTCGATGCCCGTGAGGTTGTACGTGCCCGCGGCACCGAGGTAGAGGCCCGTGTTGTCGTCGATCATGGGCCCGTCGACGCAGACCGGCACACCGCCGATGGCATCGGCCATGTTAATCACGCCGTAGAAAGTGATGAGGCCGGCGAACTGGATGGGGAGCCCGGTGAGCTCGGAGATCGTCATCGCGACGCACGGCAGCCCGCCGTAGTACAGCGCTACGTTGAGCGGCTCAGTCGAGTAGCCCTTCACGTCCCCGGAGCCGTCGTCCCACGGGCACTCGGGAATTCCCACGACCATGTCGCGGGGGAAGCTGATGGCTACCGCGTTCGTCTGGTCCTGCGAGACATGGAGAAGCATATTCACGTCGTTGAGGGTCGCGCTCTCGTCCTCCTCACTGCCGCCGATGCCTGCCTGGCCGGCTCGGGTGTCGCTACCGACGATGAGGATGTTGAAGCCGCCGTCGATCGCGCCGATCTGCGGGATCGGGCCCTCGGTGGGCGAGATCAACTCGACGGTCTCCACCTGGGAGGTGAGACCGTTCACCGCGATCGCGCCGACCGACGCCCCGCTCACGAGCACGACGGCGAGCGCAGCCCCGATGAACTTGAAGACAGTGCCCCACGGGTTCGCGCGGCGCAGACGCCCGTGGCGCGCGATCCCTGCGATCTTGGGCACGCCGTTACGGGAGCGCAGCTCGGAGCGCGGTCGCAGCTCTGAACTCGGAGTCAGCTCGCTCATCGGTGTCCTTCTGGTAGCCGGGCAAAGATCTGGTCACGGTGAGCGGAGGGCGTGGGATTCGAACCCACGAGACATTGCTGCCCACCAGTTTTCAAGACTGGCTCCATCGGCCGCTCGGACAGCCCTCCCTGGCGTGACCAAGCTCCGAGTGTAACGGATGGGTGGTTTTTAACCCTGAAGATCCGTCTAGAAAGCGTCGAGTACGGTCGCGACGCCGTCATCGAGGTCTGTGCCCGTGATTTCGTTGGCCGCAGCCCGCACCTCGTCCGGCGCCTGCCCCATGGCCACACCGCGCCCTTCGACGGATGCCCATTCCAACATGTCGATGTCGTTGCGACCGTCACCCATCGCGAGCACGCGCGACCTGGGGATGTCGAGCAGCTCGCGCACCCGCTCGAGCGCGGTCGACTTGTTGACGCCGTCCCGGGCGATGTCGAGCCACGCCGTCCAGCCCACGTTGTAGCTCACCTTGTGCAGGCCCATGCGCTCCACGACGGAGAGGAAGTCCTCGATCTTGTGACCGGGCGAGATCACTACGACGCGGGTGGCGTGCGCGGCGAGCAGCTCTTCGAACGGCACCTTCTCGCTGACGGCACCGAGGGTGCCATCGGGGAAGGCGCCCGTGAACTTGTAGAGCCCGGCCTCGTCCTCGACCGCGTAGTTCGCGCCCTCGAGGCTGCCCCGGATAGTCGTGAGCACCTCACTGGGGTCGAAGGTCTCCACGAACTCGCGGCGGTAGCCGGTGGGGGCGTCCGGGTCGCGCTTGAGGGTGATGGCACCGTTCGAGCACACGAGGTACTCGGGGCTGAGCGCGAGGCGGTCGAGGATCGGCATGGTCAGCGCCACGGAGCGACCGGTCGCCAGCATGACCTCGTGCCCGGCATCGCGCGCCTTCGCGACCGCCGAGATCACTGCATCCGTGATGACGCCTGCTTCTTGCAGCACAGTGCCGTCGATGTCGAGGGCGATGAGCCAGCGGTCGGGGATGCCCGCGCTCATGAGGTGGGCTCGAAGATCTCGAGACCGCCGAGGTAGGGGCGCAGCGCCGAGGGCACCACGACCGATCCGTCGGCCTGCTGGTGCGTCTCGAGGATCGCGACGAGCCACCGGGTGGTTGCGAGGGTTCCGTTGAGGGTGGCGACGGGCGTGGTCTTGCCGGACTCGCCCCGGTAGCGGATGTCCAGGCGCCGTGCCTGGTAGGTGGTGCAGTTGCTCGTGCTCGTGAGCTCGCGGTAGGTGCCCTGGGTGGGCACCCACGCCTCGATGTCGAACTTGCGGGCGGCAGACGAGCCGAGGTCGCCGGCTGCGACGTCGATCACCCGGTAGCTGAGCTCGCATGCGGCGAGCATCGACTCCTGGTACGAGACGAGGCGCTCGTGCTCGGCCTCCGCGTGCTCGGGGAGTACGTAGGTGAACATCTCGAGCTTGTTGAACTGGTGGACGCGGAGGATGCCGCGGTTGTCCTTGCCCGCCGAACCCGCCTCGCGGCGGTAGCAGGTGGACCAACCGGCGTACCGAAGAGGGCCGTTCGACAGGTCGAGGATCTCGTCCGAGTGGTACCCGGCGAGCGCCACTTCCGACGTGCCGGTCAGGTACAGGTCGTCGGCGGGGAGGTAGTAGATCTCGTCCGAGTGCTCGCCGAGGAAGCCGGTTCCGGCCATGATCTCGGGCCGCACGAGCGTGGGCGTGATGAGCGGGACGAAGTCCTCGGCGAGCGCCTTGTCGAGCGCCATGTTCATGAGCGCGAGCTCGAGGCGCGCGCCGACTCCCTTGAGGAAGTAGAAGCGGCTGCCCGAGACCTTCACCCCGCGCGCGATGTCGATGGCACCGAGCATCTCGCCGAGTTCAGCGTGGTCGCGCGGCTCGAAGTCGAACGTGGCACGCTCGCCGACCTCGCGGAGGGTCACGAAGTCCGCCTCGCCGCCCGAGGGAACGCCGTCGATGGTGACGTTGCCGATTGAGCCCACTATGCGGTCGAACTCGGTCTCGGAATCGGTGGCCTTCTGCTGGGCATCCTTCACCTGGCTCGCGAGCGCCTGGGCCTGCAGGACCAGGGCCTTCTTGGCATCCTTGGGCGCGGTGGCGACAGTGCGGCCGAAGGCGTTCTGCTCAGCGCGCAGCTTCTCGAACTGCTGGATGCTCGTGCGCCGGGTCGAGTCGGCGGCAATGGCCTCGTCGACGAGCTGCACGGAGGCGCCGCGCGACTCCTGCGACCGTCGAATTGCATCGGGGTTGTCGCGGAGGAGCTGGGGATCGATCACCGGTCCAGCCTACCCAGCGCATGGCGTACCGTTAGCAGCGTGGCCACCCCGTCAGCGGACAAGAAGCTGCGGGCAGCTGTGGTCTACAACCCGATCAAGGTCGATATCTCGCGTCTCAAGGACGCCGTCCATGCCGCCGCGAAAGCCGCCGGCTGGGCTCCCACCGTGTGGTTCGAGACCACCGAGGAGGATGCCGGACAGGGCGTCACCGCGAGCGCGATCCGTCGCGGGGCCGACGTCGTCATCGCGGCGGGCGGCGACGGCACGGTGCGCGCGGTCGCCGAGGCACTCCGCGACTCGGGGGTCTCGCTCGCCCTCATCCCCTCGGGCACCGGCAACCTCCTCGCGCGCAACCTCGAGCTGCCGCTCATGAACCTCGAGCAGTCGCTCGAGATCGCTTTCCACGGGGATGACCGCGCCATCGACCTCGGACTCGTCGACATCGTGCGTGCCGACGGCGACAGCGAGCAGCACGCGTTCCTCGTGATGGCGGGACTCGGCCTCGACGCGAAGATGATCAAGAACACCAACACCGCGCTCAAGAAGGCCGTCGGCTGGCTCGCGTACATCGACGGCATCACGCGGTCGCTGCCCGAGCTCAAGCCGGTGCGCATCCGCTACCGCCTCAACGGCGGCGCCGAGCGCGCGATGAGCGTGCACACGATCATCGTCGGCAACTGCGGGATGCTGCCGGGCGGCCTCCTGCTCATGCCCGAGGCAAAGCCCGACGACGGCATCCTCGACATCGCGGCCCTCCGCCCCCGCGGCCCCTTCGGCTGGGCGAAGGTGTGGCGCAAGGTCGCGTGGGAGAACGGGGTGCTGCGCAAGTCGGCCCTCGGCCGCAGGATCATCGACCTCTCCGCCGACGTGCGCGACGTGACCTACCTCACCGGCACAGACCTGAGGATGACCGTGGAAGGCGACCCCGAGGAGTTCCAGCTCGACGGCGACGAGTTCGGCGAGGCCCGCTCCGTGCACGCCTGGGTGGACCCGGGCGCCCTCACGGTGAAGGTGCCCGCGCAGGGCTGACCCGCCGGCCAGCCGCGCCACTCCCGCGCCCCTCCCGCCCGTACGAGCGCCCCGGCTGCCGCGCCCGCTTCCCCTCGCCGCTGGGCCCCCGAGTTCGCCGAAATCGACTGGATAAGAGCAATTTCGGCTCGATTTCGGCGAATTCGCGCACTTGTGGATGCCGCGCTCAACGTCCGCGTGCTGATGGCAAGAATGGGTGCGTGCTGCCGGAGCCCCTTCCTCCCGAGCTCACAGGACGACCGTTCACGGTTCGCGAGTCTCGGCTGAGCGAGAGTCGGCTACGTGGTGCAGACCTCGATCGCTCTGTCCACGGAGTGCGGCTCGCCACAAGCGAGCCCCTCGGGCTTCGGCGGCGCTGTGAGCTCTTCGCCCATCGCTTACCGGAGCATGTGTTCTTCAGCCACTCCACTGCCGCGCTCCTATTTGGTGTCCCCCTTCCCCTGGCTGTCGAAACAAGTCCGCTATTGGATGTGGCTGTGGCCGCACCACTGCCCTCACCCCATGCCGCGGGCATCCATGGTCATCGGCTCGACATCAATCCCGACGACATCATCCGGTTTCAGGGGCTGCGGCTCACCTCGCCCGCACGCACGTGGCTCGACCTCGCCGCCGAGCTCGCGCTCGATGATCTGGTGGCGGCTGGCGACTTCCTCATCCACCATCGGACTCCACTGACGTCGCGGTCGGCACTCCGACAGCAAACAAACGAGGCGGCCGGCGGCCGCGGGGTCCGGAACGCACGCGCTGCGAACGAACTGCTCAGCGACCGGCCGGAGTCGCCGCAAGAGTCGAAACTCAGGCTGATTCTGATCCGCGGAGGTCTCCCCGAGCCCGAGATCAACCACGCGATCGTCGATACGGAGACTGGTAAGCAGGTGCGACCCGACTTCCGGTTCCGCAGGTTCAAGTTGATCCTCGAGTACCAGGGCGACTATCACCGCACCAAGGGCCAGTGGCGGAAGGACATGACCCGCCGCAGTCGCCTCGAAGCTCAGGGCTGGTACGTCATGGAGTTGAACGCCGATGACCTCCTGGATCCCGAGGAGCTGATCGCGCGCATCCGTACGGTGTTGGCCCGGCGCTCCTGACGGTATTGGCCCGGCGTCCTGCGGTGTTGTCCCGGCGATCTCACGTCGAGTTCGCCGGAATCGATGAGAATTCGGGAGGATCCCGTCGATTTCGGCGAACTCGGCGCCAATCGCGCGGCGGGGTACAGGCGGGCGGCACGCGGCCAGCATCGCGCGGCGGCGACGCGCTACTCGCCCGCGATGAGACCGCGCAGCCAATCGCGCGCGTCGACGAAGGCGTCGTTGTCGTAGCGCGGGATGACCGTGATCGCGAGCTTGTCGGCGCGGGGGTAGCTGCCCAGGAAGATGACGTTGGGGCTGAACCGCTTGAGGCCGAGGAGGGCGTCGGCCACGCGCTCGTCGAGGATGTGCCCGTCGAGGTCGATGACGAACCGGTAGCGCCCGAGGGCGTCGCCGATGGGGCGCGACTCGAGCAGGCTCATGTTGACGCCGCGGGTGGCGAACTGCTCGAGCATCTCGAGGAGGCGGCCGGCGGTGTCGTCCGGCAGCTCGGCGATGATGGACGTCTTGTCACTGCCGGTCGGCGTGGGCAGCGCGGCGGTGCGCGAGACCAGCACGAAGCGGGTCACGGCGTTGGGGTTGTCGCCGATCGACTCGGCGAGCACGACGAGGTCGTGGTGGTCCGTGATTCCGGGCGGGGCGACGGCGGCGTCGGCGAGGTTGTCCACGAGGAGGGATGCTGCTGCTGCGACGTTCGACGTGGCCGGGATGTGTCCGTGCGACGGGAGGTGGGCATCCAGCCACTGGTGCGTCTGGCCGTAGGCGACAGGGTGCGCGTTGATGACTTTCACGTCGGCGAGCACCGTGCCGGGGCGGGCGACGAGTACGAAGTTCACCGGGACGAGGTACTCCCCGACGATGCGCAGGTTGGGGATGCTCGCCAGGGCGTCCTGCGTGGCACTCACGCCGCCCTCGACCGAGTTCTCGATCGCGATCATCGCGGCGACACTGCGGCCGGCCACCACGTCGTCGAGCGCCTCGCCCACGTTGTTGACCGAGCGCCAGGTCTTGCCGACGGCATCGGGCACCTGCCGGAGGGCCGCCTCGGTGAAAGTGCCCGCCGGCCCGAGGTATGAGTAGGACTCTGGCATGGTCACGAGTTTAGGGCGGTGCCAGACTGAGGACATGAACGACCGCGCAGGCACTGCCGCCCAGCCCTCCGACCTCATCGACGTGCACGAGCTGGTAGAGGCCTACTACAAGCTCGTTCCGGATGTCTCGATCCTCGAGCAGAGGGTCGTGTTCGGCACGAGCGGGCATCGCGGCTCGTCGCTCGACACCGCGTTCAACGAGACGCACATCGCCGCCATCACCCAGGCGATCGTCGAGTACCGCGCGGGCCAGGGCATCACCGGACCACTCTTCATCGGCAAGGACACGCACGGCCTCTCCCGGCCCGCCGAGACCACCGCCCTCGAAGTGCTCGAGGCGAACGGCGTGGATGCCCGTGTCGACGAGTTCGACGACTACGTGCCCACTCCCGCGCTGAGCCACGCGATCATCAAGTACAACGTGGAGCACCCGGGCGAGCCCCAGGCCGACGGCATCGTGATCACCCCCAGCCACAACCCGCCCCGCGATGGCGGCTTCAAGTACAACCCGC